>Ga0105044_10000347_pt1 | contig 56015 bp, 48 predicted proteins | sample MAT01_FD_78092 | JGI IMG/M metagenome (GOLD analysis project Ga0105044, IMG submission 78092) | Freshwater microbial communities from Lake Fryxell liftoff mats and glacier meltwater in Antarctica - MAT-01 | ecosystem: Environmental > Aquatic > Freshwater > Ice > Liftoff microbial mat | place...
CAAAGAAAGGAATGCTCTTTTCGAAGTAATTAAAATGAAAACAAGCAATATAAAAATGGTAGAAACTTTTTTAACACTGATTGGATCTTGTAGAAATTCAATGATAATAAAAACTGCAACTATTGCAATGCAATATGCCTCATAACGGTAGAACCAACCTTGTCGAGCAAAAACAAGGTGTAAAAGTAAAGTTACAAAGGGTATTAAGAAAAGTTTGGACTTATTCCATTTGTAAATTGTAATACTGAAACTTAGTATACTCAAGAATAGAAGTAGTTTGGAATTCCAAATTTTTACCAGCGTTGAATTAAAAATCGATTGATCCGAAATTACTGTTTTCAGTAATATTGTGTTTGGAATTATCTCAATAGAAAATAGAAGCGACAGTACTACATATAAACATAAACCAAGTATAAATCCAATAGAAGTTAGTAAAAGAGTATTCCATTTTTTTTCAAAGATACACCAAATGCCTACTCCTAATACTAAGAATACTGTTTCTAATCTGATAAAAAGTGCTAATGCAAAAAGAATGAAAAGAACCACTTTCGATCGAGACTCTTTCCGAAAAAACAGTATAATAGACAAAACTAACATACAATGGATTAAATGCTCCATTCCTAAAACAGTAAGTGAAGGGAGTGGAATTACAAGAATAAAAGTAATTCCAATACAAAGTTTACAAAACCTAGTTAGTTTTGTTACATTTGTTAGAATTACAATTTGATAAATAATAATGATAGAAGCAATTATATTTAGAATAAGTGGTGCAAAAATTGCATTTTCAGTAGATATGAAAAAAGTAGATAGTAGCAAAGTATAGAAAGGTGAAGTTGAAGCAGAAATTGGAACGGAAGAATCAATACCCCAAATACCATTCATAAAAACATTCGATGCAATTTTTAAATGAATGTAAACATCATCTAATGGATATACAATAATACCTGAGTTAATGTATATTGGCTGTAGAATTACAGTTAATACTGCCAGATACACTAAAAGTAGAATAAAAAACTCTAATAAAATTGAAGAAGGTGTAATTTTCATATAGAAATATCGTCAAAAGCAGTAAGAAGAAAAAAATGGGAATATTAAACAGAGTAATTAAAATTGTTTCGTCTCACTTACATAAAAATAAACAACAAGAAATAACTCAAAGAATACCAAAAACAATGAATCAAACCAAAAAAACCAGCCGTTCAATCGAAAACGATCCATTGGCTCAACAAATTAATTCCTTGAAAGCAAATAAATCGAATCATCAATATCAAAAAGAACAATCGAAAACCAAGGAAGGGGTTAAAAAGCCTAATAATTTAACTCGCAAAGAAGCCTTATCTATTTTAAATATTCAATTCGAAAAGCCAACAATTGATCAGATAAAATCTGCTTACAAACGGCTTTTGCTCACAAATCACCCCGATAGAGTACAGCATTTGTCTGTCTCTGACCAAAAAATTGCTGAACAAAAGACAGTTTTGATTAATTTAGCATATTCTACATTACTATAGACCCTTATGAAATTCATTCGTGACGTCATTATTATTTTACTTTTGAGTGCAGCATTAGGAGCATTATACAATTTCTTTGCTCCAAAACCTTTACCTTGGTTTAAAGAAGAAAGAACATTAACATTCGTTGACGATTCTGATTTGTTTAAACCTAAACCGAAAAATGATATTATACCAACACAAATACAATATACTTGTTCAAATACAGTATTTATAATAGTAGGTATTGATAGTGTAAAAACTACTTGTCAAGCATTTTATCCCTTTAAAAAGGCTTCAGATTTAAAACTTTTAGATAAAATTGCTTCAGTAAATACAGAATTTACCAAATATATTCAATTTTGGACGATTGGAGATACTCTTTCAAAATCGATGAAAGAATTATATGTGAACAAAATTCCATTAAAATCTCCATTTATTGAAACAATATTTATTGTTGTTCCTTCAAAAAATCAATTAGACTCACTTGTTAAACTATATGAATAAGACAATGAAGTATTTATTAAGCTCTCTTTGTATTGCTACGTCGGTTCTATTTCTTTCATGTAAACCATCAACCGAAACTCCAAAAGAAAATGTTAAAGAAATGACTTTAACTACCTCAGAATCTACAGAAAAGAAATCTGATTCGAAAGGCGTCACTTATGAACAAGTTTCTAAACTAGCCGAAGATCCTGATGTATTGATAATTGATGCACGTAAAACTGAAGAATTTGTTCAAGGACACATTAAAAATTCTAAAAACTTTTATGCAATGGAATTTGAAAAAAATATTCCTGAATTCTTGGGTTTAAATTTACCTGCGGATAAACGTATTGTTGTATATTGTGGTGGAGGCGAATGCGAACTTTCTCACATGATTGCAGACCAACTAACTAAACAATTTAAATTTACCAATGTGTATATTTATTTAAACGGTTGGAAAGAATGGACAGAAAAAGGTGGAGCCGTTTCAAAATAATTTCTTCATTCATAGATTTTTTATATAAGGGGGGTAACCCCCTTCTTTATGTATATGGTATTAGATAACAACACAAGACAATTAATTCAACTTCTCAAAGAACGTTTTGAAATTATCGGTGAATCTCCTTTACTCTACGATGCAATTGAAAAAGCTCGAAAAGTAGCAGGAACAGATATTACCGTATTGATTAATGGAGAAACAGGGACGGGGAAAGAAGTTTTTGCAAGTATTATTCATCAATTGTCGAACCGAAAAAAAGCACCTTTTGTAAGTGTGAATTGCGCTGCTATACCTGAAACCTTATTAGAAGCAGAACTTTTTGGTCACGAAAAAGGTGCTTTTACAAATGCAATTGAACAAAGGGTAGGTTTTTTTGAATCAGCAAATCACGGAACTATATTTCTCGATGAAATAGGTGAAATGCCTATAAGTATACAATCGAAATTGTTACGAATTTTAGAAAATGGTTCATATTCACGTTTGGGATCGTCAAATATTAACAAAGTAGATGTTCGCGTTGTTGCTGCTACAAATAAAGATTTAGAAATTGAAGCTGAAAAAGGTAATTTTAGACGAGATTTGTTGTACAGACTCAACAATATTCGAATTGAACTTCCATCCCTTCGTGATCGTATTGAAGACATTGAACTTTTGACAGAACATTTTGTAGAACGAATTTGTGATAAGTTAAAAATTCCATTTCAAGAAATTGATACTGATGTTATAGAATTGCTTCAACAATTTCCTTGGACAGGAAATATACGGGAATTACGAAATGTAATTGAAACAACAGTATTGTTAGAACGAAGTGGACATTTAACAATGAAACACCTTTTGCTACATTTACCACCAACTTTAAAAGGTTACGCGGAAAACCCACATTCTTCAATGGCTATTGTTAGAGTAAATGCTCCTCTAGTTGCACCAGTATCTCCGGATTTAAGTTTAATCTATCAAACCTTACTTAAATTGACTAATGATGTAAATGAGATGAAAATGGCATTGAAAACGTTAATTAAGTTTATGACATCACTTCAAGATAGTTCCAAAAACAATTTTATAGAAGATGAAGAGGTCTTAAGAGCATCTAAGGTTGATGATTTTGAAAAACATCCAGAAGAATATTCTTTAGAAGATATGGAAAAGAATATGATAAAAGCTACTTTACACCGCTTTTCAGGTAATAGAAGGTTAGTTGCCAACCATTTAGGTATTAGTGAACGAACACTCTACCGAAAACTTCAATTGTATAATATTACTTAGCCTAAATAGGAGTTATACATCCATAGCAATTTTTCATGTTCACGGATATAATCGGACATTAGGGCTGCTGTTCCTTCATCGTTCGCTTCATTAGATAAAATGAGAATTTCTCTTTCTAAATTTATAAGTGTTGTTAAAGAAGATAGAATATTTTCAATTGCTTTTTTACTATTTGAAACATTTTCTACGCTTTTTATACTTGAATGTTTGAGGTAAGATTCAAAACTGTGAAACGGAAGAAATCCAATTGTTTGAATTCTTTCAGCAATTTCATCAATCTTAACTACTAATAATGAGTATAACTCTTCGAATTTCAAATGAAGCTCAAAAAATTGAATACCTTTGATATTCCAATGAAACCCACGTGTGTTCATATAGAATACTTGAAAATCTGCTAATAATTGATTTAGACTAATTGATAATTTTTCAGCCAATTCTTTGTTTATCCCAATATCGTTTAGCGATGATTTTAAATGCTTTTTCATAGTTTATTTTGGTATAGTTATAGAAACTTTGTCTATACTCCAACGTGCCTTGACTTCAAAAATTGTAGGAAACATTGATACTTTTTCACAATGTTGAAATGGATTAAGATTTCCACAAGAATATTCACCGTTTTTATCTGAATCTTCAACGATTTCTAACGAATAAGAACCTTCTTCAATGTTTTCGAATAAAAATTCATTTTCTGAAGTAATAATCGAATATTCTTTTCCATTTCTTTTATTCGATTTCAAAGTAAGAATTACTTGAGATTTGTTGAAATTATTCAAAATAGTACCTTTAATTTTACCAAAATTTCTTATGTCTTGAGTTCTAACCCGAATTACAATTGTAGTATCTAAGAATTGTTCAGAATCTTGTATTTCAACAGTGATAGAATTCCAACTATCATTAGAAAATGATGAAAACGGAATAGAAAAGAAATTTCTATTATTACTTTCTGTCAATAAAGAAAACTTTTTACCGGAGTTAAGTGAGTAAGTTATAGTACCAGAATTAGAAATTGGTTTTGAGACTATAACTTCTAAAGAATCATTTGTTGAAATGTTTTGAATTGAATCTGTTTTAGAAATTAGTATCAAAGCATTTTTCTTTAAGTATTCTGTGTTTCTGGGTAGAAAATAAAATTTCGAAGTAGAACTTTGAACAGGAAATAAGTTGATATCTAATAATGATGAATCTATATTCTGCAGATCAAAACTATATTTTTTCTTTGCATCTAACGGAGTTGAAAGTATAAGAGTTATTTCTTTTTGATTACCTTTTGATTTTAATATAGATTGAACAGGAATTATCGTTGAATTCAACGAATCTAAAACTTCAAAAGATAATATAGAAATTGACTTCATTACAACTTCTTTTGTAAATTGAATTTGTAGTTCTTGAAGAGAATTACTTTTGACATCTGTAATATCTGCCCGTTGAAAATAATCACTTTGACATATTTTGAATTGGATTGAATCTGATACATAATGTTTTGCGTCAACATCCTTAGGTGCAATTGAGAACATATCTTGCCCAATATCGAAGAGATTATTAGATAGTTCATCTTTTATAGCAAACAAACGGTATTTACCATCAGAAATAGATTCTAACGAAAAGCTTCCATCACTGGAAAGGCGAGTACTATAGTTTGGATTTGTTGTTTGAGGGTTACACGTATCTTCAATTGAAAGTTTATAGGCGAAAATTTGAACACCGTCTGGAACAGTGCCGATAATTTTACCGTATATTTTTGCTGAATCTATATATGGTCCTGTTGAAAATGCAATTGAAATAGGTGAAAGTGGCTTATTCTGTTGTAAATCTGTAAAATCATTTTGAATTGAAATTGAATATGTAGTAGAATCTTTCAATAACTCAACGAAATGAATTTTAAGTGATGTACCACTCCATGAATATTCTTGTCTTGTCAAAGGTTGAATAACTATGTTTTGTAAAACACTAGATCTATTCACATATTCAGAAAATTCTATTTCGACTAGGTTACTTTTAAAATTGAGTTCTTTATTCTCAGGAACCGTTCGTAAAACACTAGGAGGTTCCTTATCTTCTGGTCCACCACTTGGTGGAACATTTGAAGCACACGAAGAAAATAGAACTGAAACAACAAACACCACTAATATTCGTACTGAATAGTTCAATACATTTTCAGAATCCAAAGACAATATGCGATACATTTTTTTTTATTTAGTAAGTACATTTCTTGCACTGAATTTATTTGCTCAAAATAATATTCAAACATATAACTGGAAGACGTATACATCATTCAATTCCGTTACAACAGTTTTAGAAATTGATAATGAATTATGGGTCGGAACAAAAGGTGGAATAGTCATTTTTGATTCTTTAGGGAATCAAAAACAATCATACACAACTGCAAATGGATTGTTAGATTTGAATGTTTCTTCATTGTATTACGATCAAAAATCAAAATCAGTTTTTGTTGGGTTTGAAAATGGTATAATAGATGTATTTAGAGATAAGGAATGGAAACATATAACAGATATCTTTGACGCAGCGAAACAATACCCAAGCAGACGTGTGAATACCATTCTTTCCAGAGAAGATACATTGTATGTTGCGTCTTCTTTTGGATTAGCTTTCTTTGATACACGTACCTTAACTCCTTTAGGGCAAATTGATAAACTTAATACTCTTGCTTCCCTCACTGCAGTAAATAAAATAGTAATTTGGAAAAATGAGCTGTATGCTCTTACTCCGAAAGTTTTGCTAAAAACTCCGCTCAACAAATCGTTACTTTCACTACAAATTTCTGAAAATTGGGTGGAATTAAATAATTCAACTTTTCAGTATGCAGAATTTACAGATTTGGTGGAATCTAATCACCAGTTATTTCTTTCAGCAGATACAACAGTATATAGTTATACCGATACTTCCTTTTCAAAGGTTTATGCTGCGGACTATCCTATTATAAAACTACAATATTTTCCTAATTCCCCTTTGATAATAACATCACTTTTTTCTATAAAATTTGCTGGAGCAGACTTTGATATCTACTTTTCAAATAACGAAAACAATGTTTCAATCGGTAGAATAGCGACTTCATTGTATCAAGAAAATAAATTATTTGTTGGTTTTGAGAATACTGGGTTTGGAAAAAGATTAGGTAAAAATTCGCTTCAATTATATGCTAACGATGGTATTCTTTCTAATTCGATTACCTCGATCGGAATAGACGGCAACAGTATTCCTTGGATAGCTACTGGAGGTAATCCAGCTGGGTTTGGTTTTTCGTTTCAAGAAGATAAAAAATGGAAATTCTTTGAAAAAATTTCCTCTCCTTTTATTAAAGACAATGTCTACGATAATGTTTCAACGTTGTCAAATGGTGAGGTATGGTTAGGGTCATACGGTGTAGGTACTATGAGAGCAATTCCAACAGATACCGGTTACAGATTTATTCGTTATGATAATTTGAATTCACCCTTAAAAGGTGCTGTTTCTTCAGATCCCAATTATGTAATTACCGGTCAAACCTGTTTAGATTTTCAAGGTAATAAATGGGTTATAAACCGATACACTGATGGACCCATATTATCGGTACTTTCTGCAAATGAAGAGTGGAAGTCAGTTTCTAATTCTATTACAGGATTGAATGATTTTAATGAAATTCAAATTGATAGATTCGGGACATTTTGGATGAAATCAGCAAATAGATTCCAACAATTAGGAATAGTATATTTTAATCCAAATAGAACAATCGAACTCACCTCAGATGATAAATGGGGCAAAATAAGTGATATTTCTTCTACATTTCCAAGTAATCCTACTTCTATGGCTGTAGATGATAACTCTGTAATTTGGGTCGGTTCTACTTCTGGGTTGTGGCGAATAATCAATACATCAAGTATTTTACAAGATCGTTCACCTACAATTATCAAATCTCAATTGCTTTCGAATCAAACAATAAATCACATAGGTGTTGATGCTATTAACCAAAAATGGATTTCTACAAATGAGGGAATTTGGGTACTAAATGAAGATGGTACAGAAGTTGTACTTACTATAAATACTCTAAACAGTCCTTTGATTACTGACATTGTCAGCACAATTAATTTTGATAAAAAAAATGGGGTAGTATTTGTTGGAACTTCAGAAGGGTTGCAATCTTTTGAATCACCTATAATTACTCCCTCAAGTGAATTTGCACTGAATTGTTTTCCTAGTCCTTTTAATCTACAAACTCATCCTTTTATGACTGTAAAAGGATTAGAAGTTGAATCTGAAATTATAATATTAACTTCAAATGGAAGTTTAGTGAAATCAATTTCAACAACTTCTGGTTCAATAAACTGGGATGGTAAGGATGAAAAAGGACAATATGTAACTTCAGGAATATATATAATCTCTGCACGCTCAAGTATTAATAATACAACAACGATTAAGAAAATTTTTGTAAAAAACGGGAAGAATGGTGGATAGTTATTTTGGTTTGGTAGTTGCCTTTTTTGGATTGGCAGGTATTTATTATATGATTACCTACTTTTCACATATACCAGCTTCCAATTCCAATTCAAAATTAAATCAAGACAACTCATTGACACCGACTATAATTTTGAATGAATACAGAAATTCAAAAGAAAAAAAAGAGACGATGGATAAATATAAGGACAAATTCTTAAACTTCCCGTGCAAATTCCATAGTGTTAAAGAAGCAGAAGAAGGTTTATTAGAAGTAGTATTCTTGTTTGGTCCTGAGTTAATATCTTGTAGTATTCAAACTAAAAAATATCCTTTTTTATTAAAATCAAATGCTATGAGTTCCTTTATATTTAAAGGAGCAGTACAAAAAATTACGAATGAATCTATTCGTATGGTAGAAAAACAACTAGAAAAAATATGATTCATAAAATTGGATTTGGATTTGATGTTCATAGATTTATTTCTGGAACTTCGGTGGTTTTAGGTGGTATTTCAATTCCATCTGAGTTTTCAATAGAAGCTCATTCTGATGGAGATGTACTTCTTCACGCAGTGTGTGATGCTATTTTAGGGGCATTAGGTGAAGGGGACATTGGTGAACTGTTCCCCGATACTGATAACTCAAATAAAAACAGAAACAGTTTAGAATTCTTAAACATTGTTTTAGAAATTATGAGATTTAAAAATTATTCACTTAATAATTTTGATTGTACAATTGTAGCTGAAAAACCAAAGTTGATGGAGTATAAAAAGAAAATTAAACAGTACTTAGCAGAACTTTGTTCGCTGCCCTTAGATTCTGTAAATATAAAAGCTACTACCAATGAAAAATTAGGTTCCATTGGTAGAATGGAAGGTATTCAAGCATATTGTGTATGTTTACTAACAAAAGACTAATTTATACTTTTCTTCTATTTCTAGTTGCTTTCACTTCGTTATCAGCATTAGAAGACAATAGAATTTCACTAAAACTAGTTCATTCACTAGAAGGTATTCTATTATACTCTGCCAATAAAAACAACAGTACTATTTCAATAGTAGTTCAACGTTCTCCAACGTGGGCTAGCCAAAATAGTACGTTTTATAAGTATGGAAGCGACTGGAAAATAATTTCTTCTATTGAAATTCCATCAATAAGTTCTACCATAGTTTCACAAAATTCCCTATTTTACTTTTTTACTCAAGAATCAAAAAACCTTCGTTTTGTTTCAGTAAATGAAGATTTTGAATTTTCTTCATTTCAAATAGACGATTCTACTTCTAATCGGTTACAAAAGGGAGTATTTTCAATTGTAGTAAGTTTAGATTCAAAAATTTATTTTCAAATGGGAACATCTGTATTTTCTATACATAATGATACAATAGTGTTACATTCAAACGATGTTTCTAGAATAGTTTTTAATGAATTATTTAATACGTTTGTCCTTATAAAACAAACTGTCAACGCAACTATTGTCGAGGTAAGAGATACAAATTATATATTGTTGAAACAAGAAATTATTGACAAAAAAGAGTTTCAAGAAGTACACTGTTTTGAAAAAGGAGTAATTCTCACATCTGAAGTTGGAAATTATAATCAGTTAATTTCTTTATCAAACAAGAATTTAAGAGCATCAACAATTGAAGCAACTTCAAATTTGTTAGCTTTCAACAAAAACAATGCATTTTATATCGATAAAAAATCTAATGGGTTTAACATTGTTTCAATGAATCTACTCGATAATTTTCAGAAAAAAATCGTAGCAACTATCAACGATCCACTTTTGTTTGAACCGGAAAATCTATCTGCAACAGAAAAATATTTGTATGTGTTGTTTAGAAATGGAGTTATAATTTACAATCATAATGGAGAAGTTCTTTCAAAGGAATATTTCCAATTCGGTAACTTTTTCGATAGTCCTATACAGTTACTTGATGATAAATCTAACATTTTTCTTTCAAATGAAAATTCTACATTAGTTTTCAAAAAGGTACCAAATAATCTCTGGTGGTTTTATAAGATATTTTATTCAATAGGTCAATATTTTTTAAGCATAGTTATCATTGTGGTCTTTATATTTGGAGTGAGAAAATACCTTCAAAAAACTAAGATTTTGAAAACTCTCTTAGGTTTGCAAACTGTTGGAGTTGTTTTTGTCATCGATGGTTTAGGTAGACTAACCTTGTTGAATGATCTTTCACGAGTATTGTTAAAAATACCTCAATTTGAAGGTTTAGGACGATTGTATTATTATTATTTCGAGAACCAAGAATTAAAACATTTTCGAGAATTTATAGAAAAATCATTTACAGTTCGAGAACCAATTTCTCAAGAGATAATTATTGAATCGGAAGAAGTTGATAGAGAATTTCTCATTTCTTCAACTCCAATTCAATCTTCAACAGGTAGATTTTCTGGAGTATTGATAACTGCTGTTGAGATAACAGAACAATTAGAATCGAAACGATTAGAAAACTGGGCTCATTTAGCTCACGATATGCAAACGAATCTTTCTATTGTAAAATTAAATGCAGAAAATTTTGAGTCTGTTTTAGATCCAGATTTAGAACGGAAAAGAAAAATAATTTTCCAAACAAAACTTTTAATGCAGAGAATTCGCGATTTAGTTACAGTAGGCAAAAGCTCAACTTTAGAGCTCGATTCTATAATGTTAGCAGTTATGTTACAAGGTGTTTTTAATGAATTTGACCCTGTTATGTATCCTTCGGTTACATTTATACTAAAGTCGAATGAATTTTCTATGGTTTGTGATTCTAAAAAGTTATCTCGTGCAATCCGAAATGCTGTTGAAAATGCAATTCGTTCTTTACAAGGGAATCCTGGAATTGTTGAATTGTCAGCTTGGAAAGAAACCGGTACTACTTTTATTTCAATAAACGATACTGGTGTTGGAATGGATGTAGCTACTCAAAAAAATATGTTAAAGCCATATTTTACTACTTCTAAGAAGTATGGTGGAACTGGAATCGGTTCAATTATAATGCAAAAAGTCTTAGCCTTACATAAAGCTGAAATTTCTGTAGAATCTGTAATTGGAGTTGGTACAAAAATCGTTTTCAAAATACCAGAAATTATTTCACAACGACATCGGAATAAATGATATGCACGCCAAAGAATTTTTACAAACGAAAGGAAAATTTACGAAACTATTGGGGATTGACTATGGTAAAAAATACGTAGGATTTGCAAGTTGCGATCCACTTCACATTTCTGTCTATTCTGTAAATATTATTGCGAACAATAATGAATTACTTCATAATTTCATAGTTGATTTTTGTTCGAAAGAATCTGTTTCCTGTATTGTACTTGGATTTCCGTTCAACGATTCAACAGACAATTCTCCATTTCAAGATGAAATTCTTGCTTTCAATAAAGGATTAGAAACACTAATTTCTGTCCCAATCTATTTACAAGATGAATCTTTTTCGACAGTTGAAGCTGGTGAAATTATGAGAATTCAAGGTAAAAAGAAAAAACAACGAAGTGAAAAGGGTAAAAAAGATGCAATTGCAGCTTGTGTAATTCTGCGAAGGTTTTTTGAAGAAAACCAATAGTAATCACGGGACCAAGAAAGATTGAAATGTTGATTTGTTTTGAGAATAAACTCTTACTAAAAGTGGGGTTTTTGATGGAATGATTATTTCAATTTCACTTGTATTTAGAAATGAATACTCCTTTGTGAAAAGTTCTTGTCCTAACAAAGAATAAACAGAAACAATGCTTTGATGCGGAAGATTTTTTAATATGATATTTGATTCATTGTTTCGAGAAACAACGACAGAGCCTAACTCATCAACAGAAGTAGTAATAGGAAGTAGTACATCCTCAACTGTAGTTCCATCAGCTAATAAGAAAACAACATCTAAGTTTTGAATATTATTTTTTGAACATAAATCAATTCTATTGTTTCTGAAATCATTTATTACACTATGATCAATTCTTCCTAGAAAGAAAGAATGTTTTGCATTATGACTAAAAAAAGGAAAATTTGAATTGGTCGAAATGTTGGAGATTTCGATTTCTGGATAAGATTTCGAAAGTACACCAATAATAGGTTGGTAAAAGTTGGGAACAATAAATGTTGAAACTATTTCACAGGATGAATAGCTTTTCTCAAGATCTTTTTTAAACTCAATTGGTTGGAGTATACCTAACAAGGTTCTTCTAGTCCTATCAGTATGTCTCTTTTCAATATTGGTTGCAATAACCAATAAATCCGATAAATTAATATCTCCAGATCCATCGCAATCTACGTCTGTTACAGCCGCAGAGTCCCAAGAAAGTGCTTGTTGTGGTTGCCAAATTGCTGAAGCACTTTTCCTTTTATAACCTCGAACGGTACTATTAGCAGATCCCGCACCAGTATAGAAAGCAATTTCTGCATAATCTAATGAATTAACAATTCCATCAAAATTAGCATCACCGGGGTAAACATTTATAAACCCATTAATAGTAATATCAACTATTGAATCTTGAATAATTACTAATGAATCTGGTCCAACGATTGCACGAATATTTTTAAAAGTGAATGTTGCAACATCTAAATGTTTTGCAGTTGGAGAAACCACAAATTCTAAATGGACAGCGAATGGGGTATCAACGCCAGGATCACTTGTTTGTAGACCCGACAATGCAGCAACTGAAAGGCTAGATTTACTAGGGAATGGTGTATTTGTTACGACTGTTCCTTTTTCTGGAAAATCGCCATTAGAATAACCGGAGAAAAGAATAACATCTTGTTTGGTATGTTCTAAAGTAAAAGTTACACCTTTTGCATTTTGAATGTTGTCAATATAAATATCGAAACCAATTTTCAATGTTGCCGTAGCAAATCCAAAACGAATAGGCTCAACATCCGTACGAGTAATACGAATTTGTTGCGCATTTAGAAGTGAAACAGAAAGTATTAAAATGACAAAAACAAGATATTTGCTATACATACGAACAAAGTTGACAGTTTTTAACCAAAATGGTTCTTACTAATTTACAAAAAAAAAGGTTAATCAAGTGATTTTAAAATGATTAGGATGTATTTTTCTGTTTCTGAATATTCTTCTTTCTTTTCTTTTTGAAGAGATTCAAACATAGTGTGTGTAAAATCTAATATTCCGTTGATGAAAGTTGTGCTTTTGATACTAGACAGTGTTTTAGCAATTTCAATTGCTTCGTTCAAGGTAGCTTTTGGAGGAATTTCTTTAAAAAGTACAATTTCTACAACTGCAAGAAACAATATCATTAAATCTAAAGATGAAATTCTATCTATAGACCAATTTTCCGATACTAAATCTATGTAACTATGTAATGATTTTTTATTAACATCAACTGCATGCAGAAGCCTTGATGCAAATCGAATATCATCTTCATCCCATTGAATTTGACTATCAGAATCATGTTCAATAACTTCTGATGGCTTTAAAATTTTGTCTGTAAGGAGTTGTGGTGAATCAAAAATAAATTCACGATAAAAAATGTGATCAAATACTTCTCTCCATTGTAAATCGCCTAGTTGAGAGGCAGACAGTATTTGAATAATTTTTATTCGTAAAAGACGCCTGTTCCCCTTAATCAATCTGTTATTTGATAAGGGGAACAATGAACTATCTATTGAAGGTGACATGTATTAGTTTCCGCGTATTTTAGGTATAGAATTGTAAACGGTATGTATTTTACCAATTTTTTCAATTCTTTCTTCAGCAATTTTATTAGAAGCTTCAGATGGAATAATATTCTTTTCGTGTGCTAATGTAAGAATATTCATAAGAATTCCATAAATACCTTCTGTAGAAGCTAATACTGCTTTTTGATTATATCCTTCAACTTCAGAAGCAACATTCATTAAACCGCCTGCATTTATCACGTAATCAGGAGCATAAACAATTCCACGTTGTTTTAATAACAAACCATCACGTGCTTCATCTTTCATTTGGTTATTTGCTCCACCAGCAACTATAGCACATTTTAAATCTGGTATAGTTTGTTCGTTAATTATACTGCCCAAAGCATTTGGTGAAAAGATGTCACAGTCTGCAGACATTATTTTATCTGGTTCTACAACTGTACACCCCAATTCATCGGCAAGTTTATTTGCTTTGTCAATATATATATCAGAAACTAAAACTCTTGCACCTTCTTTAACTAAATGAGCTGCTAAATATTTTGCTACGTTTCCAGCACCTTGCATGGCAATTGTTCTACCAGATAATGAATCAGAACCATAAGTGAATTTTGCACAAGCTTTCATCCCATGATACACACCAAAGGCTGTAATCGGAGATGGATCGCCACTTCCGCCTTTGGATTGAACTCCTGTTACATAATCGGTCTCAATTTTTATCCATTCCATATCCGCTACACTCGTTCCAACATCTTCTGCAGTGATATAACGACCATGTAAAGATTGTATATATCTTCCAAAGGCTCTAAAAAGTGCTTCGTTTTTATCTGTATGAGGGTTCCCAACTATGACTGCTTTTCCACCGCCTAAATTTAATCCTGCAACTGCAGCTTTGTACGTCATTCCTCTTGAAAGACGTAAAACATCTATAAGTGCATCTTCATCTGAGGCATAATTCCACATTCTAGTCCCACCTAATGCTGGTCCTAAGGTAGTATTATGTATTCCTATAAATGCCTTTAACCCAGATGTTTTATCCGAACAAATGACAACTTGTTCGTGACCGTAATCTTGTATTGTTTGAAATATTTCCAAGTTTGAATCCTTCGAAGTATAAATGAATTGTAGAAAAACTCTGCAAATTTACTATATTTTTTCGAATTAAGTATTTATATTCTAAAATTTTGATATATTCGAAAAAACAAAAATCACATTAAGTACCCATAATGGCAAACAACTATCTACAATTTGTAAAGAATCAATATAAGAAAAACACTTTAGGTATGATTTCTTTCTATATCGTATCTTCACTGATATTTATTGCTGTATTTGCAGATTTTATATCAAACGATAAACCAATTATTGCAAAAGTAGATGGAGAAATTATTACTCCTATTTTTAAAGATTATGCGGTTTCGTTGGGAATTTCACATTGGGATGCAAAATATACCTCTATTAATTGGAATGAAATTCAGTATGAATGGTCATTATTTCCCCCAGTACGATATTCTCCGAAAACTGTAGATAAAACTATTAGAACCTTAAAAGAACGAGCACCTTCTTCTAAACATATTTTAGGAACTGATGATATTGGCAGAGATGTGTTTGCTGGAATAGTACATGGTTCGAGATATGCTTTAGCAATTGGATTTGTTGCAATGATTATTGCTCTTTTGATAGGTGTTATTTTAGGTTCAATTGCTGGTTATTATGGTGGAATAGTAGATATATTTATTTCAAGGATTATAGAATTAGTAATTACATTTCCTACGTTCTTTCTCATTATTACTATTGTAGCGATGGTACAAAAAGGTAGTTTGTGGCTAATTATGATGATGATTGGTTTAACAGGTTGGACTTCTATTGCCCGATTTGTTCGTGGTGAAGTTCTAAGATTACGAAATCAAGAGTTTATTGTTGCAGCTGATGCCTTAGGATATTCTACAAGTAGAATCATTTTCAAACATGTTTTACCAAATGCTTTAGCGCCAGTTTTAGTTTCTGCTGCTTTTGGAATTGCGTCTGCAGTACTTATTGAATCAGCTTTATCATTTTTAGGATTCGGGGTTCCTCCCACTGTTGTAACTTGGGGGTCTGTGTTGTTTAAAGCTCGCTCTTCTACTTCAGCGTGGTGGTTGGCAATATTCCCTGGAATGATGATTTTTATCACTGTTTCAGCGTATAACCTTATTGGTGATGCCTTAAGAGATGCAACTGACCCAAGACTTAAAATGTAAAAGGATATACCAAATTTATACGAGGTTCAATTCTTTCTTGCGGAGTATACCCTAAAATTGTATTGTCCTCTGATCTAATTGCTTGAAACGTTTTTTGATACAACAACGAAAATTGTAAGTTGTTCCCTAAAGTAATTCCACCTTCAGCATAAAAATAAGTTCTGTCGTTGAATTCAAAAACTTCATCAACAAAAGAATTAATATTTACTTTATCCATTCCTCCACGAACAAAGAATTGCTGTGATGTAGGTAGCAGAGACACTGCCACTCTGAAGAGCCCACTATTTGGAGTTTTATCTAATTGTTGATAACTACCAAATACTCTTAGAATATCTGAAAAATTAAGTAGTAAATCGCCAAATATTCCGTTGTCCGCTAATTGTTCATTAAGTGATTGAATTTTCGATTCAAACCTTGAATTTTCGTAGTTGTAATTTAGTCGTTCAATTTCATATAATGAATTAAAATAAGAAGTTTTATATCCTTTTCCATTAATTCTGCGTTCTAATCTAAGATCTGCTCTTGCCAAAGAAAATATTTTAATTGACGAGGAAATTCCAATAGCACTTCCAGATCCAAATCCTGAAATTGTAGCAAAATCATAATAAGTTTTTAACGAAAACAATTCACTCGAAATTAAAGGAAACGTGATATCAAAACCAGAAACTGCAACACTTTCTATTGAATCCGTAACAACTATTTTATTAGAAATAGAATCAAATCTGCCTCCAGTATATTTAGCGGTTGGGTCTAAATCTCTAACGTGGGTTAGTCCAATTTGCATATTTTTTAAAATTGGAGAATCTACACCATCTACGAAATATAACGGTGCAATATGTACTCTACCTCCTGCTAATCCGGGGTTAGAAAAATTCCCATAAAGTAAATCTACACCACCAAATTCAAAATTAATTTGCGAGTTAACGCCTAATCTTCTATTATCGAAAGTAGGCGAATTGTTGTAGAAATATACTATAGATCCATTTCCCAATGAAGTCGTATTTAATTGTCCTAAACGACCAAAGAAAGGTTCTGAAGCTATCTTTTCTCCATATTGAATAAAACGAACCATAGAAAGAAAATCATTGACTTCATTATAGTTTTCTTTTCTTATTGATCCATTTTGAATATCATAGTCTAAGTTCACATCGAGACCAATAGTCCACTTATCAAAAGAGATTGCAGGTTGAAAACGCAAAGAAAGAAATGGTTCGCCATCAATCAAAGTTACACCCGCACCACCAGCAATAATTCCTGTGTTTATTTCAGGAGGTAAGCCATTAAATATGGGGACTTGGGAATATATGGTTGTAGAAACCAAGTAAAATACTAAGGTCAACACTGATAACTTCATAGTCACTTTTTTGAACTGAGAAAAATCAAAAATATCATTTTTTTTGAAATAATTCTAAAATAATATGGAAAGATTATCGACAATAGTTAAAACGGACTATTTTTGTCGTATTTAAAACATCTCCCAAAGTATGGCTAACGAAAACGAATTACTTACAGAAATTATAGAATCAGATTATAAATATGGATTTACTTCTGAAATCGAACAAGAGTTTGCTCCAATAGGTTTAACCGAAGACACAGTTCGGTTTATTTCACAGAAAAAAAATGAACCAGAGTTTTTGTTAGAGTTTCGGCTTAAAGCATATAGACATTGGTTGACAATGAAAAAACCACATTGGCAAAACGTAGATTTCCCAACCATAAATTTCCAAGATATAATCTATTATGCTGCTCCAAAGAAAAAGATTGAGCTAAATAGTTTAGATGAAGTTGATCCTGAATTGTTAAAAACTTTTGAAAAATTGGGCATTCCATTGTCCGAACAAAAATTTCTTTCTGGGGTTGCTGTTGATGCTGTATTTGATTCAGTATCTGTAGCGACAACATTTAAAGACAAACTAGCTGAAAAAGGAATTGTTTTCTGTAGTTTTTCAGAAGCAGTTCATTCACATCCTGATTTGATTAAAAAATATCTCGGTTCTGTTGTGCCATATACCGATAATTATTACGCGGCATTAAATTCTGCTGTGTTTTCCGACGGAAGTTTCTGCTACATACCAAAAGGTGTACGTTGCCCAATGGAACTTTCAACCTATTTCAGAATAAATGCTAAAAATACTGGTCAATTTGAAAGAACACTCATTATAGCCGATGACAATAGTTATGTTTCGTATTTAGAAGGTTGTACTGCTCCAATGAGAGACGAAAACCAACTTCACGCCGCTATTGTAGAATTAATTGCTCACGAAAAAGCTGAAATTAAGTATTCTACCGTTCAAAATTGGTATCCTGGAGACAAAAATGGAAAAGGTGGAATCTATAATTTTGTAACAAAACGTGGAATTTGCAAAGGAGATTTCTCAAAAATTTCTTGGACACAAGTTGAAACAGGTTCTGCAATTACTTGGAAATATCCTTCAGTAATGTTACAAGGCGATAATTCAATTGGGGAGTTCTATTCAGTCGCTGTTACAAACAACTATCAGCAAGCAGATACAGGTACAAAAATGATTCATACTGGTAAAAATACAAGAAGTAGAATCGTTTCAAAAGGAATCTCTGCTGGAAAAAGTCAAAATTCATACAGAGGTTTAGTAAAAGTTGTTAAAAAAGCTGAAAATGCAAGAAACTTCTCACAATGTGATTCATTATTAATGGGCGACAAGTGTGGAGCTCATACATTCCCATATTTAGAAATTGGTAATTCTTCTTCAGTAGTTGAACACGAGGCAACCACTTCTAAAATTAATGATGATATACTTTTTTATTGCCATCAACGGGGAATTTCCCAAGAAGATGCAGTAGCATTAATTGTAAATGGATATTGCAAAGAAGTTTTAAATCAATTACCAATGGAATTTGCTGTTGAAGCTCAAAAACTATTGGCTATTTCTTTAGAAGGCTCAGTAGGTTAATTAAAGTTGTATAACGTAAAAATTAAAATATAAATGATATTAGAAATAAAGAATCTTTTTGCGTCTATAGATGGAAAAGAGATTTTAAAAGGAATAAATTTAACGATAAATCCCGGTGAAGTTCATGCTATTATGGGACCAAATGGTTCTGGTAAAAGTACATTAGCTTCAGTTCTAACTGGGAAAACTGAATATGAAGTTACTTCAGGTTCTGTTACCTATAGAAATCAGAATCTATTAGAATTAGAACCTGAAATTAGAGCAAGAGAAGGAATCTTTTTATCTTTTCAATATCCTGTTGAAATACCAGGTGTATCTACAGCTAATTTTTTAAAGGCTTCTGTAAATGAAATCCGTAAACACCGTGGTTTGGAACCCTATGATGCAATGGAATTTTTAAAAGTTATGAAAAAAGAACTTCAAAATTTAGATATGGATAAAAGCTTTTTATCTCGATCTTTAAATGAAGGTTTTTCTGGTGGAGAGAAAAAACGAAACGAAATCTTCCAAATGGCAATGTTGGATCCTTTACTTTCAATTTTAGATGAAACTGATTCTGGCTTAGACATTGATGCACTGAAAATTGTATCAAATGGAGTTAACAAACTTAGAAATAATGAACGTAGTTTTCTTATTATTACTCATTATCAACGATTGTTAGAATATATAGTTCCAGATTTTGTTCACGTACTTTCTCAAGGAAAAATTGTTAAAACAGGTACGAAAGAATTAGCAATTGAACTCGAAGCACGTGGTTATGATTGGTTAAAAGACGAAGTTCTCCAAACAGAGGAAGCATAACGAATGAGTATAGAATCTTTGCAAAACGTTGTTCAAGAACAATTTGAATTAACACAAAAAAACTTAAACGGTTCTTATGATTCATTTTCAAATGTGATTCGTAGACAAGAATTTGAACGGTTTTTACAATTGGGGATACCAACTACAAAAAATGAAGAATGGAAATATACGAATGTATTCCCATTTTTGCGAAGTGATTTTTCATTCCCAGAACAATTAGAGCTTTCTAATGATTTTAGAATATTTATAGAATCTACCATACAGAAAGTAAATCCTTCATTTGCACTTGTTTTGGTAAATGGAAAAATATCAAATGGTTTTTCACTTAATTTAGATAAGTATTTAGGAACTATACAAGATATAGACTCTTATGCTAAGTCAAATAAAGAAGATTTTGAAAAACAATTTAATTCGTTGTGTACAGATAAGAACTCAGCATTTTCTAGTCTCTCAACTGCATTTAGCCAAAATGGATTTGTTATTTCTTTTGTTAAAAATGTTCAAATTTCAGAACCACTTTACATATTAAACTTTATAGATTCTTCAACTGTTTCTACTATTGTTCCAACTCGTTTTTTAATTTCTGCCTCAAAGTTTTCTAAGGCAACAATTATTGAACAATCACTAACATTTGGAGAAAATCAGTCAATTTATATACCTACTTCAGAAGTATTTGTAGACAATCAGGCAAATATTTCTATAGTGAAAATTCAGAACGATAAACCAAATTCAATGGTTGTTGATTCGATGTATCTTCATCAGAATGAGTCCTCAAATGCTTCGGTTTGTACTATTTCTTATGGTTCAAGTTTGATTCGAAATAATCACGAAAGTATTCATAATGGACCAAATATCCATACGAATTTGTTTGGATTAGCATTTGCAAAAAACAAACAACTTATTGATAATCATACTGTCGTTGACCATGCTAGTGCACATTGTTCCAGTACTGAATTATATAAACACATTTTAACTGACAACAGTACAGTCGTGTTCAATGGAAAAGTGTTTGTTCGAGATCAAGCTCAAAAAACAAATGCCTATCAATCGAATAAAACAATCCTCTTGTCTGACAATGCTACTATTAATTCAAAACCACAATTAGAAATATTTGCTGACGATGTGAAGTGTTCTCACGGTGCAACTTGTGGTGGAGTTGATGAAGATGCTTTATTTTATCTTCGTTCTCGAGGTATTTCATCGAAAGATGCCTTATCTTTATTAACTTATGCATTTGCAGAAGAGATTTTGGAAAACGTACCGGTACAGTCGCTTAAAGAATCTATTGAAAATGATATTCGTTCTTTTTTATCAAATAAAACAGATAAGTAGTATATGGAAACAATAGTAGAAAAATATTCAATTGAAAAAATACGCAGCGATTTTCCTAATTTGTCTGTACAAATTAAAGGTAAAAAACTTCGATATTTAGACAATGCTGCTACAACCCATAAACCGAACAGTGTGATAAATTCTTTACAAAGTTATTATACTGAATCGAACAGTAATATTCATAGAGGTGTCCATTCACTTTCACAAAAAGCAACATCGTTGTATGAAAATTCTCGTGAAGTTGTTCGATCGTTCATAAATGCTTCATCTTTAGAAGAGGTTATATTTACAAAAGGAACAACTGAAGGAATTAATTTAGTTGCAAACTCATTTGCTAAAAGATATATTAAAAATGGAAGTGTCATTCTCCTTTCTCAAATGGAACATCATTCAAATATTGTCCCTTGGCAATTAGTTTCTGAACAATTTGGAGCTACCATTAAAGTGATTCCAATGTTTGAAAATGGCGAATTAGATTTAGAAGCTTTTTCTGAACTTATAAAAGAGAATGTCTCAATTCTTTCTATAGTTCACATGTCAAATAGTTTGGGTACAATCAACCCAGTAAAGGAAATGATTTCAAAAGCCCATTTAGAGGGTGTTACTGTGTTAGTTGATGCTGCTCAATCGGCTCAACACATTCCTATTGATGTTCAAGACCTTGATTGTGATTTTTTGGTTTTTTCTGCTCATAAACTGTATGGTCCAACAGGTGTTGGAGTATTATATGGCAAAAAGAAATTGTTAGAAGAAATGCCACCATTCTTAGGTGGAGGTGATATGATTCTTTCAGTTACTTTTGAAAAAACAACTTATAACAAATTACCATTTAAATTTGAAGCAGGAACTCCAAATATTGCTGGAGTTATTGCATTTTCAGAAGCACTGAACTATATGAATACTATTGGTGTTTCGAATATTCAAACGTATGAACAAACGCTATTAGAAGAATGTACAAACCAAATCCAAGAAATTCCAAATGTTAGAATAATTGGGAACGCGGCAAACAAAGCGAGTATAGTATCGTTTGTAATAAAAGATATACATCCACACGATATTGGATCATTGTTAGATTTAGATGGAATTGCAGTTAGAGCAGGTCATCATTGTACTCAACCAGTAATGAATTATTATTCCATTCCTGCTACTTCAAGAATATCGTTTGGACTTTATAACAATAAGGAAGAAATAGATTTTACAGTTAATTCTATTCGATCAATAATAAAATTATTTGCATAAATGGATTTAGAATTTAGAGAATTATATCAACAATTGATTTTAGATCATAATAAAAACCCAAAGAACTTTGGGAAATTACAAGTATGTAATCATCAGTCTGTCGGTATGAATCCTCTCTGCGGTGACCATTTGAAAATCGAAGTCAATATTAGTCCTAATCAATATATTGAAGACATCAAATTCTCTGGTGATGGGTGTGCAATTTCAAGAGCATCTGCATCAATAATGACCTCAATTGTTAAAGGTAAAAGTATTCCAGAAGTAAAAATATATTTTGAACAATTTCATTCTTTACTTACAACTGATGCAATTCCTGAAGATGATTTAGATGAACGAATTGCAATTTTTAGTGGTGTAAGAGAATTTCCTGCTCGTGTAAAATGTGCTACGTTATGTTGGCATACTTTACTTGCTGCTGTAAATGGTAAAGAAAATATTTCAACGGAGTAAGAGTTATGCATTTAGAACTTCCTGTTTGTCCTTCAGAATCATTGTTTACAAATCGTATGAATCAGTTACAAACAGACCCAACAGAACTAAAACAAGAGATAATTCGTAGTATAAAGACAATTTACGATCCCGAATTACCTGTAAACATTTATGATTTAGGTTTAATTTACGAAGTAAATATATCTGAATCGAACGAAGTTACTGTCGTTATGACTTTAACAACGCCTAATTGCCCTTCAGCAGTAGAATTACCAATTAAGGTAGAAGAAGCAGTAAAAGAAACTAAAGGTGTAACAAAAGTTGTTATAGATTTAACGTTCGACCCACCGTGGGATAAAACATTTATGAGTGAAGAAGCCTTATTTGAAATGGGCTTATTATAAACAATCATTATATTTAGATACAAATGATATCGTCAGAAAATGAACTATTGCAATCGCAAACAGCTATAACTAGAACAATAGATGTTACGATTAGAATTTATGGGAAAGAACACATTGTTTCTGTAGACCCAGAAGAAACCATTTTAATGGCAGCTATTCGCCAAAATATCGATCCACCATACGCTTGTCAAATAGGTGCATGCTGTACTTGTAGAGCATTAAAAGTTGAAGGTGAAATTTCTATGGATGAACGTGAAGGTCTATCTGATTCTGAAATGGAAGAAGGATATGTTTTAACGTGTCAATCTCATCCTTTAACTTCAAATGTAGTAGTCGATTACGACCAATAACGGTATTCAAATATGATACGACTTTCTAAAAAAGTAGAATATGGTTTATTAGCATTACAATTTATTGCTATGAAACCTGAAGAAAAATATTCTTCAAAAGAAATTTCAGAATACTTTGGTATTTCTTTTGAATTGCTTTCGAAAGTACTGCAACAATTGCAGAAATTACGTTATATTACTTCTGTAAAAGGTGTTCACGGCGGATATATTCTAACGAAAAATCCATCGAATATTTCTGTAGGTGATATAATTCGAGATCTTTCTGAAAAAAAATCCTTAGTAGAATGTACGGACATTCATCATAAAAGTACTTGTTATGCTTATGAAAAATGTACGTTAAAAACGCCGCTTCGGATTATTCAAGACAAAATTAACGACGCAATTAATGTTTTTACGATTCAAGATTTAGTTGTAAACGAACATTTAGATAACAAAAAAGAAATTTCTTTATCTTCGGAATATATAAATATTTTATAAGGATTGATACAATGATAGATTTAATGGCTCCTCCAAAGTTGGAAAATACTCCTCTAATTTCCATTCCAACTGGAGTATCAGGTACTGATGAAAATGATAATGTTCTAATAACTTCTAAAGCACTTTCAGAAGTAAAAAATATAAAAGAACAGAATACAATTCCTCAAGATTATGGTTTACGTTTAGGAATTAAAGGTGGGGGATGTTCTGGAATGTCGTATACTTTAGGATTTGATGCGGCTTCTCGAGAAAATGATATAATTATGAGTGTTGAAGACGTTTCTATTTTTATAGATTCCAAAAGTTTGTTTTATCTAATGGGGATTACTTTAGATTATTCAGATGGATTAACTGGAAGAGGTTTTACATTCAATAATCCTAACGCATCTAAAACGTGTGGTTGTGGAAGTTCATTTGGTGTTTAACAACTGAACTTAGCTTTTAGTTAAGCAAACAAGCATATTCAAAGATTTAAAGGTATAAACGAACAAAGTTTATACCTTTTTTAGTTTTAACTGTAGTGCTTCGGCTACTATTTTAGGTACAAACTCTTCAACATTTTGGTTATATCTTGCTAACTCTCGAACAATTGTTGAATTCAAATATGAATATTTCTCGTGAGGCATTAAAAATATGGTAGATATTGAAGGGTCAAGTTTTCTATTCATTTGAGCTATTTGAAGTTCGTACTCAAAATCAGTTACTGCTCTAATTCCCCTAACTATAGCATTTGCCTTAATAGATTTAGCAAAATCGATTAACAAGCCGTTGTGCGATATAACAGAGACATTTGGAAGGTGTTTCACACTGTTTATTGAAAGCTCTATGCGTTCTTCTGTAGAAAACATAGGTGTTTTTTTTGAATTAATTGCAATTACCACATATAAATGATCAAAAAGAGTTGCCGCTCGTTCTATCACATCTAAATGTCCATAAGTGATTGGGTCGAAAGTTCCCGGGTAAATTGCAGTTTTCATAGTAATTTCCAAAATTGCACAGTTGCTTGTGGTGTTTGTAATGAATTAACTAGACTGAATATCTCTAATACTTCACTTGGTACTTTCATACCATTTTGTAATTCTGTAACAACGATACTGTCGAATTTAAGTAAATTTTTATCAACTAACAACTGAAAAATTTTTCCTATTAAAAACGTTTTATATGGGGGGTCTATATAAACTATGGAAAAAGTATCTGAAAAAATACCAGATTGTAAAATATCTAAAGCATCACCATAAAATGCTTGCATAGAAGTTTTCGGAATTTCTAACAATTCTATATTTTCTTTTAAGCATTGAAGTGCTAACTTTTGATTGTCTACAAAGGTAACCTTTGAAGCTCCTCTACTGTAGGCTTCTAAACCGATTGCACCAGTACCTGCAAACAAGTCTAAAAAAGTAGAATGTTCTATCATTGTTTGAGATGCTAAAGCAGAAAATACAGATTGCCGTAACGCTTCTGTTGTAGGGCGAGTTGTTTCAGGAATGTTCGTAGAAAGTAGTTTATTCTTTAGTTTTCCGCTTGTAATTCTCATTCTAAGATAAAGCTTACTTTGTGAGGGTCTAATAACGAAGCACCAATACAAGGAACAAACGTATGTGCTGTTCTAGCACAATATTCTTTCGTTCTTTGATCTAATTTAGTTGTAACCATTCTAAAGGCATTTATACGCTCAACTTTTTGAATAATTCCGAACAATGATGCATGAGCATGTGAAAGTGATTCAGCAGTTAAATTGCTTCCAAAAAGAAATACATGATCAATAAATGAAACTGTTCCAGATAGTAATTTCGTAATTTCTGATTGACACAATGAACCTAATTCTTTAAGTGAATTAAAAGAAGCCAAATCGTAATAGTATAATTTACCTTCACGAATAATAGAAACATCAATGAATTTTTCTTGAATTCCTAAAATTACTACAGTATTAGAATGAAGTTCAGGGTAATTATACAAAAATGTAGAATGAGCGGCTAGTTGGCGAACTTGAAAAACATCTACTTTTTTGCCGAATGATTCAAAAGTATCTTGAATGGCTTTCTGATAAGATTTTTCCATTAGAATTGCTAATTGCATCTGAGAGGATTTACTTTTTCCTTCAATTGGAAACAACTTTACATAAAAATCATTTACTGTAAATTTTGGATAAAGAAGTTCAATTTCAAAAGTAAGTAATTCTTTTAATTTTTCTTCTTCGTGAGCTTCAATAAAGGGAATTTGCTTCGCAAGAGAAGTTTCTGGAGGCAAGGAAATGGTAATTCGTTCTGAAGCTTTTAATTCTTCTTCTACTTCTTTAAGAATTTTAGTTAAACCATTTTTAAAAACAAGTATATTCTCACCAATTGGTGGAATTCCATTTCTTATTGTTGAAATTGAGTGTAATTCTAACCCTTTACTATTCTTAGAAAGTTCACAAACAGTTGTTGTATCAGATTCAAAATGGAAGGATAATGTTTTTTTCATTACTTTACTTTAACGTAAATATAGGGTTTCATTTTCTCGAATTTTTTTAGTCCAATACCTTTTACATTTTGAATTTCTTCAATAGAATTAAAAGGATGTTGTTTTCGAAATTCTATAATCTTTATGGCAGTTTTTTCACCAATATTTGGTAAGGTAATTAGTTGACTTTGAGATGAAGTATTTAGATTTAACTTTTTCGAAGGTAACTCTTTTTTAGTATAACTAGTATATAATCCTAATTTTTTCGTTGAATCATTTGAAGATATTTCGATTTTACTTTCCAAAGATGCGAATGTTTCATTATCTAAAGGCATTTCTGTTGAATCTACACTTTCTTCCAGAGTAGTATTCGCACTTACAGTGAGATTGAAATTCGTATCTGAAATTGTAGCTTTTTCTAAAGAATCTACTAACTGTTCAAACTTTAGTCGTGATAGATCGTACTGTTTATTAGTAAAATCTAAAGAAGATAAAAAATACCCAATTAGAAGAATTCCAAATACTGTAAAAGTAATTCTTTGTTCACTTTTAGAAACATGGAAAATATCGGATAACTTCTCTGAGATTTTTTTCATATTCTGCTAAAACAAAGCTTCTTTAACTTTATCGAAAAAATCCTTTTTTCCTTTTGTATTTTCTTTTTGTTCAGGAACGAAATGTTTAGAATGTTGAAGTTCTTTTAAAGTTGATTTCTCTTTAGATGTAAGGTTAGTTGGAACAAAAATATTTACTCGAATTAGTTGATCACCCTTACCATACGAATTCAAATTTGGAATTCCTTTATCTTTCATTTGAAGAATAGTTCCAGGTTGTGTTCCAGCTTCAATTTTTAAAAGTGCAGGTGTGTCTAAAGTAGGAACTTCCACTTCAGTACCTAATGTTGCATCTATAAAAGAAATAGTTAAATCAAAAACTACGTCGTTTTCTTCGCGAATGAAATACTTATGTTCTTTTTCTTCTATAATTACAATAATATCTCCAGGATCACCGCCACGTTTTCCAGCATTACCTTGACTACGTAGATGAATGTAATTACCGTTCATAACTCCAGCCGGAACGCTGAATTTAGTATTCGTTTCTTCAGAATTTCTACCTTCACCACTACATTCTTGACAACGGTCTTTTATAGTTTTTCCACTTCCATTACAAGTTGGGCAAGAAGTGATATTGACAAATTGTCCAAAGACCGAACGGCTAACTTGCCGGATTTCTCCTTGTCCTTTACATGTGTTACAAGTAGCATATCCAGAACCAGTTTTTGCACCACTACCAGTACAAGCTGTACAAGGAACTTGTTTTTTAACTTTAATAGTTTTTTCAACACCTGTTGCAATTTCTTCTAAAGTTAATAGTAGGCGGATTTTAATATCAGATCCGGGTTCACCAACAGGTTTTGAAGAACGTCGGTTTCGTCCACCACCACCACCAAAGAAATCACCGAATACATCTCCAAAAGAAGAAAATATATCGTCATAGGATGCATTACTTTGAGCACCAAATCCTGAATTAACACCTTGAAAACCAAATTGGTCATATCTTTGACGTTTAGTTGTATCAGATAAGACTTCGTAGGCTTCAGTAGCTTCTTTGAATTTATCTTCAGCTTCTTTGTTATCAGGATTTCTATCAGGATGAAATTGAAGAGCAAGTTTCCTGTATGCTGACTTGATTGTATCTATTGAGGAGTCTTTTGAAACACCTAAGACTTCATAAAAATCTTTTTTCATTTATTGTTTTCCTGAAGAAGTGATTACTTTAGAATGACGTAGAACTTTCTCACGAAGTAAATACCCTTTTTGTAATTCTTGAACAATGTTTCCATCGACAATTGTGTTGGAAGGTGTTAACATTATTGCTTCATGAAAATCTACATCGAATGGAGTATTCGTTACAATTTCAATTGGTTTTACACCAACTTCTTCAAATGTTTTATTAGTTTTAGATTGAATTAATTTCATACCTTCAAAAAAAGCAACAAAATCTTTAGTTTTGTTTGTAGTTGAAATTGCTACTTCTAAATCATCTAATAAAGGAAGTAGTTTTGCAAGTAATTTTTCATTTGCATATTCTACTATATCTTGTTTTTCCTTTATTGTTCTTTTTCTAAAGTTTTCTAATTCAGCTGTTTTACGAAGTGAAAGATCTTTCAAATCCTCAATTTCTTTTTCTAACAATTGAATTTTTTTAGCTGAATCTATTTCATCAGGAATACTTTCAACATTTTGATGAACAGAAGAATCTTCTGTTTGTTCTTTCTTGTTTGACATTTCGTTTATTGCTTCGTTTTTTAAGTATGTGTTTCGAAAGTTTTTTAAATCCATATTTTTAAAATCCTTTGACGAATTGAGTTGGAAATAAATGTTTATTTCGAAATGGTTTGTGATACTACTTTCAAAATTGAAAGTAATTTAGAATAATTCATTCTTTTTGGTCCAATTAACCCAATAGAACCTTGTGCATCTCCTACTGTGTAGGAACTAACTAACATTGAATAGTCATCGAACTTTTGATTACCAATTTCTGTTCCGATTAATATTGTTGAATCATTTTCCTTTTCTTCAATACTATCTATTAAATGAACAATTATGTCCTCATTTTCGATTAACTCAATAACTCCTTTTATACTGGAAATATTTTCATATTCTGGTAAGTCAATAAGTTTATTTGCTCCCGAGATTATAATATTCGAATCATTAGTTCTATAAACTTCAAATATGGAATCTATAGAATTTACAAATAATCGCACCAATGGATGATTGTTAATCGATGTTTCGGTAATTATAGAAGAAAAATGAGTTCGTAAATAATTTAAAGTTTTACCACTAATTTTCTCATTTATTATTGACGTTAAATTTTGAATATTATCAAAACTAATTTCAGAATCTGTTTCTAAGGTTAATGTTCGGACATAACGAGAATCTAAAGCTAATACTACTATAATTCGTGTTGAAGAAAGTTGGAAAATTTCTACTTTCTGAACCACAATATCTACCAAATGTGGAATTCTGACAATACTTAAACAATTTGAAAGAGTCGATAAAATTGACGAAACATCCTTTAAAAAATCATTTTTTTCTGGTATGATTGAATGAACTATTTTATTTATTTCTATCGACGATAAAGTTTCTTCCGTCATCAAAGAATCTACATATAATCTATACCCTTTATCGGTTGGTATTCTGCCACTCGAAATATGAGCATGTCGAATTAACTCTTTGTCTTGTAAATCCGACATAACGTTTCTTATCGTGGCAGGGCTTAAACTTTCTTCTTCAGAAAACGATTTAGACAAATATCGTGAACCCACAGGTGAAGCGTTTAAAATATAGGAATATACTAAGTTGCGAAGTATGTTTTTTTCACGCTCGGATAGATTGTTTTGATCAGAAATAGTTCGGTGTATCATGTATCTAAATTACGTAAGCAAATATTTATGGTACTTTACCGTATTTTGAAGTCTTTTATTCACTATTGTTCGACGTAAAACTCGATGTAGAATTTTATGAGCTTAGATATAGAAAATACTAATATACTACTTTCAAAAACTCTTCGTATCAACGAACTATTCTTTTCTATTCAAGGAGAAGGAACCAGAAGTGGTTTACCCTGTGTTTTTATTCGATTACATGGTTGTAAATTACGTTGTTCATATTGCGACACTCCGTATGCATTAGATAAAAACAATGGCGGAAAAACGATGGATTTGAAATCTATTGAAGAGTATATTGATTCAATTCCAACTGATTTTATAGAATTTACTGGTGGAGAACCATTAGAGCAAGAAAATGTTTTTGAGTTTTTCACGTATCTACTAGACAAAGGTAAAACAATTGCTGTCGAAACTGCAGGGCATATACTTTTAGATTCTGTTGACAAACGTGTGATTAAAATTGTGGATATTAAATGTCCTAGTTCTACAATGACAAAATTCAACAAATTTGAGAACTTCAAATTTATAGACACTAAGGACGAAGTTAAATTTGTAATAGGCAATGACGAAGATTTTGAATTCGCTCTAAATGTTTGTTCCGAGTTTGACCTTTTTAATAAAACATCAGTTTTGTTTTCTCCAGTTTTTGGAACAATGAATTATCAGAATCTTGCCGAAAAAATTTTGAAAACTGGTAAAAAAATTCGATTTCAAATTCAACTTCATAAATATATTTGGGACCCCTCAACTAGAGGTGTTTAATAATTAAATCGTTACTATGAAACTACTATACATTTTAATGTTACTTTTGTTTGGAATTACAAATGTTACAAGCGTAACTTCTCAAACTTTAGTTAAAAAGAATATTCTAATAGAAGAATTCACTTCTGCTACTTGTAAACCTTGTAAAACAGCAGGACCAATTTTGGCTAAAATTGTGCAACCATTGAAAGATGTTTATTCTGTTAGATATCACATTAAATTTCCACCTGCTGATGATCCTATATTTTTACAAAACCCTATTGGAATTGGGGATCGTGCAACTTATTATAAAGTTAGTTCTGGAATACCAAAAGTTCAAATAAATGGAATAGTTTCTGCAAATCCAGCAATTGAAAGTAGAGTAAATGATTCTGTTAATACTCAACGAGATAAAATGACTCCTGTTTCACTTTCGGTTTTACAAGAACCAGATGGTGATTCAATAAAAGTAACAGTAAAAGTACGAACCTCACAAGTTTTACCTACAAATTCAAAGTTATACATAGCTATTAATTGTAGAAGAACATATCTTCCTAAATTACCATTTACTTTATTTGGTTCAAACGAGAAAGATGAGTTTGAAGATGCATTTATGGAAATGCTTCCTAATGGTGGCATTCCATTAAACCTTGTAGTAAACGTAGAACAAACTATCATTCGAAATTACAAACCAAAAGTTAACGAATACTGGCCCTTTGATATGACATATCCAGTTGCATTTGTTCAAAACATAGATAGTAAGGAAGTTTTCCAAAGTGCTACAGATTATAAGGAAACAAAAACAGAAATTACTGGAGACAATAATAAATATTTTAAAGTTAACCCTAATGGGAGTGTTTCTCGAACTTTTTCTGTTAAAAACCCCAATGAAGACCCATTAGATGTTAGAATCGTTTTAGATACTGCGGGTACTCCGATGCCAATAGGTTGGAACTTTAGTTCAAATCCTGAAATACAGACAATTGGATCGGGTTCAGTTAAAGATTTTAATGTAACGATTCAATCAACCAACGATACTGCATATTTTAAGAGAATTAAAGTTTTTGCGTATGGAATTTCGAATAAAATCGATATTCCTTCAAGTGAATACTTTTATATTCTTTCAACAAATGCTAAAAACTGTTTATATACTATTGGTGAACAATCTTTAGATACGATTCTTTTAAATGATTTATCTAGCACATCTAAATATCATAAAGAAACAATTTCAATGCCTTTTGTTGACTCGTTGCTAACTAATTATCCTGCAAAAGATTTTGAGATTTCAATATTTGCTCTTCACGGAGGAACTATTTTAAAGCAAACTAGTAGAAGCGGAATCCCTTTAGCTTCTCTTTCAGATAAAACCGATAACTTTATTAATACTATTGTTGATATTTATAATAACAATAAAAAAGTATTCTTAATAGCACCAAGAGCTACTTGGTGGGCATTATCTGAAGATGTAGCCGCAGCAGATGGAAAGGTTACCTTAGTACGTAATTTTTTAATGAATACAATTGGAATTTCATTAAAAGAGAGTTTAGCAAGGTCGACAAATAATTTCCCAGATACATTCTCCGTTACAGGTGTTACTAACTCTATTTATTTTTCAGATGTAAGTAGTCGTTTAAATACTAGTCCATCTTCATTTACTTCTTTTAGTGATATTTTAACTTTGAACCCTGGTTCTAAATCTGTACCGTTGTTGTATTCTGATTTCAATAAAACTAATTTAGTTGGAGTTGGAATGACAGATAATGCTTCTAAAATATTTATGTTCACTGTTTCACCAGATGCTTGGGTGTTAAACAGAAACGATAGAAAACTATTTGTAAATCGAGCTATGGATTGGTTAAATGGTTTTGAACCATCGCCAAATACAGTTTTAGGAATTTCAAATGTAACTGAATTGAATTTAGGTGAAGTTCTAACTACAACACCTCGAAATTTTGAAATTTCTTTAAAAACTACTCCAACTGCAACAATTAAACTTACGGCAATTAAAAACACAAATTCTGCTTTTGTTTATGACAATACTTTTTTGTCAAGTCTCCCAGCAGAAATTTCTTCGCCTACATTTTCATTAAAAGGACTATTTTCTCCAACAAAAGAACAAGATTACAAAGACACAGTTTCTCTATATTCTGATGCTTTAAATTCTGTTTTTACAATTATTGTAACAGGTAAAGGGAAAGTTAATACTTCTGTTCAAGAAAATATAGTTGTTTCGAAATCAAAAGTACTACAAATTCAAAAAAGAATATTTGAGATAAGTTCAGAAGAGTTATTAAAATTGGTAGAAGTATTTGATATCAATGGACAAAAAGTTTTTCAAACAGAACTTTCAGGTCTACATCAACGAATTGAATTACCACAAGCTTTAATTTCAGGTACATACTTTTTGAATATTACGTTTGAAAATTCCACTAAGCAAAATCATAAAATTTTACTCGTACAATAACTATGAATTTAGAACCACAAAGTGTTTCTACATTAACAAATGAAATCAAAGAGATTCTGGAATCCCAGTTTCTCTTTGTTTTTGTTAAGGGAGAAGTTTCAAATTATAAAATTCACTCTTCTGGACATACCTACTTTACCCTAAAGGATGCGACAGCGGCAGTTAATTGTATAATATGGAAGAATACACTCCGTGCTCCCAAAATCAATGATGGTGACGTTGTAACTATCCAAGGTAGACTTTCGTTATATCCTTCAAGTGGAGGATATAGAATTGTTTGTTCAAATATTGAAAAATTTGGAGTTGGAGATTTCTATAGAGAATTTCTTCTTCGAAAACAACGTTTATTTGAACAAGGTTATTTTGATGAAGAAATCAAGAAACCAATTCCCTTCTATCCAAAAGTGATTGGAATAATTACTTCTGAAACAGGTGCTGTACTTCAAGACATCATTGTAACACTGCAAAGACGGTATCCATTGGTTACAGTCATTCTCCGTCCAAGTTTAGTTCAAGGTACTACTGCAGTAGCAGAAATAGTATCCGCAATTTTAGATCTTCAAAAGTATTCAAAAACCCCAGATTTAATTATTCTTGCTCGAGGCGGCGGATCTATTGAAGATTTATGGTGCTTTAATGCAGAATCTGTTGCAAATGCAATTTATAATTGTCCAATTCCGATTATATCTGCAATTGGACACGAAACTGATACAACAATTGCCGATTTAGTTGCCGACAAACGTGCAAACACTCCAACAGCAGCAGCAGAATTAGCAACTCCAATAACTTTAGCTTCAATTTCTGACAATTTGTATTTCTTAGAAGAAAGAATGTTTGATACAGTTGAAGAAAAAGTGGAATCAATTAGATCAATTATTGAAAACTCAGTAAGTTCATCCCTACTTTCATTGTTGCGTTCAAATTGTACGCAAGTTCAATTAGAACTTAACTCTAAAGAAAATTCCATTCTAAACTTTGTTAAAAACAAAGAACAGAAAATACTTCATAAAATAGTGAATATTGAATCAACATTAAAAGTGTCCGATCCTAATTTGCCATTTCATCGAGGATTTGCTATCATTCGAAGAAACAATAAAATAGTGGAAATAAACGAGAAGTTATTGATTGATGATGAGATTGAAATAGAACGTTTACATTTTACAGACAAAGGAAATATTACCAATGGCAAAAAACAATGAGAATACTAATTCTATTGAACAAAAACTACTTCATTTAGATACTATTGTTCAAAAACTTGAATCCAAAGATACCTCGTTAAATGATTCTATTGAGCTTTTTAAAGAAGCGTCTATACTAATTGTAGATTGTAGAAAAATTGTATCAAATGCTACTTTGGAAATTGAAACTATTGCAAAAGTATTACGAAAAGATTCATAGTAAATGAAAGTTCAAGAACACATTGCTAAAATAAGTTGGACAGCCAGTTCAAAACTGCTTATTATACTTTATGGATTTATCCAAATTCTGCAAATACGTTCTTTGCCAGTATATGAATATGGTTTGTATTCTTTATTGATATCAATTCAAACTTGGATATTTATCATTTCAGATTCTTCTGCTTTGTTGTCTATTATACAATTTGGTTCAAATGAAAAAGATAGACCAAAAGTAAATTTAATCGTACTTTTTCTCCATATTGGGATTTCTTTGGGCATTCCAATTATGTTTTTTCTTTTAAAAGGACCATTAGTTTTTCTTTTAAAAGAACCTGGAATTGAACAAGTTGCTAACTTATTAATACCCTTTTGTATTCTCTTTATTCCAAGAACGTATTGTTATAGATTGTTAGTACGAGATATGAATATGAAGGGCGTTTTTTGGGTAGATTTTGCTTGGTTAGGTACAATGACAGTGGTGACGATTTATTTACTGATAAATCAATCATTGTCAACATTAAACGAAATGGTTATTATCAACTATTTTGGGGCTGGCGTAAGTTCTATTGTGGGAATTTTCATTTGTTGGAAACAATTAAAATTTTCAACTAAGGGCTCTATATCCTCAAGTAATATTATTCGGTTTTCCCTATCTCAAGCCCTTGCTTCTGGTTTCGGAAACGTTATTCGTCAATTAGATGTATTTATAGTTCAATTCTATTTCTCTTCTGTAATTGTAGGTATTTACAATGCAGCAAAAACATTATATAGAACCTACGAAACAGGCTATGATGCAGCCTTGATATTGCTTTATCCAAGTTCTGTACGTCTCATTGCAGAAAATAGATTAGAAGATTTGAAGATTTTATTTACAAAAGCAATTGCACTTTCATTTTTCCCGATACTAGTAGTTGTGATTGCAGTTTCTACAGGATTTTTTGATTTTTCTATTCGTTTCCTTTTCAAGGGAGAAGAATATGTACAAGCAATTCCCTATTTCAATTTATTATCCTTAGCCGTAATTGCTATGCCATTAGCATTCTTTTCTGTAGTTATTGTAGCCTTACGTGATATAAAAACACAGTTAACTGCTATTCTTATATCTACAGTAATTTCGACAGCTACGTTAGTGCTAATAGGTAAACTTAGGATTCCTGAGTTGATTCCTTTAGGAACTATTATGTATTTTGTCATATTCGGATTGTTTAGTTATTTCTATTTTAGTAAAAAATTCAATTTAACGTTAAAAGAAATTTTGTTAGAAATACCGACAATTTTCAAAAAGTTAGTTAAGACTGTTTTAAAGTGATAAAGAAGTAATGAAGCTAATTTATAGATATTTATTTGTTCAGTTATTGCAAACGTTTTTCTTTGCACTTTTTGCGTTATCTATTATTTTCTTAGTGGTCAATCTATTAGAAAATTTAGACTCATTTTTAGATCAAAAAGTTCCTACCAAAACAGTAATAATCTATTATACTAGTCAATTTCCTGAAATATTAAAATTGTTAACACCAATTGCAATGTTGTTAGGATGTTTGTTTAGCGTTGGAAAACTATCGAATCAAAATGAAATAATTGCAATGAGAACAGGTGGTATGTCTACCTTCAATTTATTGTTTCCTTTTTTGTTATGGGGGATGTCAGTTTCTTGTTTACAATTATATTTAAGTACTGATTTCATTCCAAATTCTACAAAGAAGAAAATGCAGATTGAAAGAACATATTTGAAGAAAAATACAGTATCAAAGCAATATTATAATCTAAGTTTTCGAGAAAACAAATCAACGAACATTCTCTTTCAATTTTATGATTCTGAAGCAAAATCTGGTTCAAATTTTTCTATTGAATATTTTACACCCCCTCCCAATGTACGAATCAAAACAAGGTATGACGCCGAATTTGTACAGTGGGATACTATCTCAAATTCTTGGAAAATGTTCGGAAAGGTGATAAGAAGAGATTTTGATACAACTGTTCATACTACAATTCAAAGACCCATGTTGTTTCCTTCGAACATAACCAATGATAAGTTAGTGAGACTACAATTAACTTTAGCGGAATTGACTTTTGAAGAGTTAGAAGAATATATTCATCTCACAGAATTGGGTGGAAAAAAAGTCGATGCACTTTGGATAGACTATTACGGACAACAAGCTTTTCCATTTGCTAATTTAATTGTTGTTATATTTGCAGTACCATTTGCAGCAGTTCGAAAAAAAGGCGGAATTGCTGTAGAAATTGCAACTGCTATGGTAACTTGTTTCCTCTATATGGCTTTTTCAAAGATTAGTCAGTCAATAGGAGCATCATTACAATTACAACATCATTTGGTAGCCTGGTTTTCAAATGGCTTGTTTTTTGTTATAGGTCTTATTAATATTCAAAGATTGAAATAAATATTATGAAAACAATTGAAAACTTATCTTCCTTGGAAGGTCGTAAATCGTTAAAACAGTTGTTTACTGAATTGCGATACGAAAAACAACTTTCGTCAATTTCTACCATTACAATACTTTGGAGAATTTGTACGCAGGAACGAGATATTAGTAAATTTTCTAAAAAATTTGGAACAATAGTTCACCCGTTGGGGTTTTGGTCGGGAACAACTTTGTGGTTACAAGAAATAATTTCGAGATATTATAATGCAACTTTTTCATCATTTGTATATTTAGGTGCTGCATTACTATTAGTCTTGATTGGATTTAGAAGAATATCAGATTCTGTTTCAGATACTTTTGTTATTGGTGGGATTGTACTTGAAGCGTTGTTATTGGTGATAGTGTTTATACTAATGTTGTTTTCACCAACAGAAGACGGTTCAGAAGGCGATCTTTCCGAAGACGAGACAAAAGATCTACTAACTGATATTGGAGAAATAGCCACAGATTTTTCTAACGCTACAGTAAAACTTGACAGAATATCATCGGAACTTTCCTCATTAGTAATTACAAATGAAATTTTATCGAATAAAATTCAACGTTTAATAGAAACGAACCAACTTGCTGTTGCACCTAATAACGATTTGTTAGGCACAATGAGAGAAAACAACAAAGTAGTAATGGAATTGTCAGTAAATATTGCTGATTTTATCGAATCACTTCGTCAGTTAAAACAAGAAGAAGTTGCTATAAATGTTCGTCAAGAATTAGAAAAATACTTAACGACAGCTATTTCTAAATAATTATGAAGATTGTTAAGAACCGAAAAAGCGTTGAGATTTACTTTATTCTTTATTTAATAGCTTTAGTACTATTGTTGCCAGATAAGAAATCACCTATTGGATTTCAAACCAATAGTACTCCTCAAAATGCTCCTATAATATTAGAAAAAAATAATTTAAATTTTCGTTTTGAAATTGTAAACGAAAAAGTTATCGTTCGTTCGTTCGATTCAACAAATACTATTTATATTCCATCTGGATTACGAAACAAAGAAGTTCAATTCATTATAGAAGATGCTTATACAAGCGAGAAGGTGCTCTTTACGACCGTCTCAAACATTTATTCAAATGTATTTGTTGTAAAAAAAATCGAAGAAGAAAACAAAATCTTTTTTCAATGGAAACCCATTTTTGAAAAGAATATTCGTTCAAGAACATTAACAGTAAAAGTTACAGTTCAAGAAACTAATTCTACCACATTACGTGAAGTCCTTGAATCACAGTTTTCAATTAACATTGTAAATGAATCTGAAAAGAATATTCGTTTTACCTCAAATGATTCAATAAATAGAATAAATCCTTTACTTTCCACATCGATATTAAACCCTCAGCAAAATTATATCTTTAATAACACAAAAAGCAATGATCAGTTAATATTAGTTCCGTTAGAACAAGTTATATCTGCATCTGCCGGGAGTGTTTGGAAAAATAAAATTAACTCATTTGGAGGAGGTTCACTATATTCTTATTCAATTTCTGCATTTACTTCTAATGGCAACCCAGTAAAAATACTTTCAATAGATTCTAATTCAGTACAATTACAAGGGATTGTCCCTTCAATTGGAGAAAATTCTATAACTATTCGGTTACGAAACAAGAGCAATTCAGATACTGTTAGTGCTTCTTTCAAAGTTCGTTCAATGTCCTTACTTCAACCAGAATTTCAAGAAAGTATCTTTGCTGATCAAAAGTATGTAATTAACCCTAATTTCCCTTCTACAGAAGGTTTGATAGCATCAACCTTGTTAAAATCAGAAGGAAGAATATTAGAAGAAAAAATCGGCGGGAATTTATATTATTCAGTAAATGAAGACTATATAGGAAAAACGATAGTTATTGAACGATATATCAATAATCAAAAAGTTAATCCCGATTATTACATAAAAGTACTTCCATTCAAAAATCCTCAAATTGAAGATATTCGAAAACAAAATGGATCGTATATTGTTACAGTTGAAGCGTTCGGAAAATTGAGTGGTAAGGAAAACAAAATAGATAAAATTGTTTCCTCGACTGGTGAACAAGTCAATTTTGAAGAAAAATTTGGTAACAGAATTAGAGAAAATGAAAAGGTTCGTCAAATATTAGAAATCCCTTTCCAAAGAAATACGAACTTTCCACATTCAATAAAAGTAATAGATTTACGAGGTAATTCATCGGAATTACGAACCTTACCATAAGTTTTTGCTTAAGATTTACATTTTTTCTAGCACTAGTGTATTGTTTCCAAGATTTTTTTCGTAATTTTACACTGAAGTAATTTTTATAACATTGATATCTTTTCTGGAGTTTACAAAGAATGGCAAAGAAAAAGTACAATACGGGCATCCAACATTATCTACTCTTTTTGATAATTATAGGAAGTTTTTCCTACTTATTTTATGATACAATTATCCCTAACGCAGTAAGATCTGCAGTTGTTTCATTGTTCGGACCTCGAGAAGGTGGTTTGCATATTATTGATGGAGTGTATGCAGAACCTGCTAAAGAACCAGCCAAAGGTTCAAGCCACAGTATGTCCTTAGCAGCTGGTGAAACGTTAAAAAATGCTATTAAAACTGAATATATTTTTGACTTTTCTTCTAAGGTTCGTTACTCTGATGTTGATGGTTACGATAAAGCTTCAAATGAGTTTATTCTTAAAGCTCCAGGGCTAGGTGAAAATGCAATTATACTTGAAGCTCCGTTAGCATTTTCAATATTATCTATTCTAATTAGTGGGATTTTAGCCATACTAATTACAATGATACTCCCTACTTCGATAGGATTATTTTCGAACAAGATTGAACGAGAAATTCATCATACTGGTACTAAAATTAGACTTCAAACTGGTTTTTCCGATGAAACAGTTAATGTTTTAACACTTCCTACTAATGAATTAAATAATCAAGATAGAGATTATATTGAAACGCACTTTCAAAGAGTTTGGGATCGTACCCAACCACCAATGGAAGAACTTGATTCACGGAAAAGAGTTGGTTTACATGACTTGTTTTCTGAAGAAACTAATATGTCAGAATTCCGAGATTTAATTCTCTACGATAGAATTCATGAAACATTTTCAAATTCAGTTAAACGTGAAATAGTAGATACTAAAGATGCTCGCTCTTATTCAAAAAATAAACTACTTTTCCATATTGGATTACGTTTATATATGACTCACCATTTTACTCATCAGTATTCTAATAACGTTACTGGAGCTGCCTATTTAGGAGCAGCAATGCTAATCGTTATTATTGGTGTTCGAGGTCTAAAGTTTATTCCTGCAACCAAACCTTCTCTTATTCTTGCCGCACTTTCCCTTGAAGGATTTCTTCTTGCGTTATTAGGTTTTGCCCTTCTTTACACTACTGAAGAAGAACCAATGGATAACATTATGAAGAAAGTTGAAGATGCTTCACGTGGTCAATTAGAAATTCTTAAAGAACAACAAAAAGATATGCACAAAATGGCTAGTGTACTTGTTGAAGGTACAGTTCAGTTGGTTGAAGATCGTGTATCTCGAGCAATTAAAGAGTATTTCTCTTCAAATCCTGCATTAGAAAAACGTGTAGGGGAAGAAATTGCTTCAAAAATATTCCAAGGTTTACGCGGTGCTCAAGAAGCAAAGTAATCCTAACCTTGATTTCTATAAAAGCCATATCAAATGATATGGCTTTTTTTTTTGAAATAATTCCTCTATTCATTCGATTTAATAGAAACTATATTCTTTAACTGTTGTGATAATTATGTACCGCTTTTTCTTTGTCTTTGTGCTGTTTTTCATAACAATACATTCACTATTTAGTACTACTTTTACTTCTAATAAAAAGGGGTTAAATGCACAAATTACTATACCCATTTCTTTAGATTCTGAATTTCATCCAATAGTAACGCATTCAAGAAGTAATCATAAATATTTAGTATCTTTCGATTATTTCGATTTACCCATACAATTTGTAACTGTTCGTTTTTCAAATCCGATACTATTAGATACTATTGGGTTAGGTACATTTGAAATTCAAGATACTACATATAAATTACTTCAATCTGGGACTTTACGCACTTTTCCAATAAAATCATTTGTTCTTTCTCCTATTCAATATTCAGGAATTGGAACTCAAGTTACATTGTATCAAAAAATTGATATTAGTTTAGAATATACATCCGAACTTAAAGAGTTAGATATTTCCGATAAATATTCAAATTCAATATTTCAGTTAATTGCAAATTATCCATTCATTCCAACTAAAAACAATCTGAATTTTTCTAAAGTTCAGTATGCCTATAGTTCTGGTAATTCAGTGAAAATTCTTACTAAAAAAGATGATATAGTTTCAGTTTCTTTTAAAGATATTTTACAGTATAATCCAAAATTTGAAGGGAAGAATATTTCAACAATATTCTTATATCATAATAATACTGAGCAATTCTGTAAGATTGGAAGTACAGATTCAATAATTGATCAAAATGATGTATTGTATTTTTTAGGAAAACGACCCATTGGTGAACAAGAATGGGTAGATAAACAACGTGATCAATATGCTCATTCAGAAGCATTCTTTCTTAGTTATGAAGACCGAAGAAATGAAAATTCTCAATTTTCAAAGTTAAATCAATCGTATCTTACTCAAGAAGAAGTAACTTCAGTATATGTAGAACAAGTATTTGAAGACTATAAAGAATATTTTCCCGGTTTTTTACGATTTCCCGGACCCAGAGATGATTTATCGTTGTATCCATCTACAAGAACTCCAGGAGAGGCTCAATATACTTCCTTGCTATCCACCTTCAATAAAGATAATCCTGCTTCTTATGAGCATTCTATCTATTTTTTACCTTCTTTAGATATCACAGATAGCCTTCAAGTACTTGCTTCCTTTATTGGTTTGAATGACATTCACACTTTTTCTACTCCTCAATTGCGAATTGAACCAAATCATAAAGCTGTCTTCCAAGGGTTTAAGGATACTATTATAGAGGAATATTCTGCTCAAATAGAAAAGATATTACCCATTCAGTTAAACTATGAAAATAGTTATTTTGGAAAAAATTCTTTTAAAATGCTCTCTGGAATGCCAGAATCTTTAAATCAGTTTATGGGTGTTACAGATTGGCAAGCAGTAAATAAAATTACATTAAAAGGAAAGGTTCAACCATTTACTTTTACTTCTACGTTTGCATTTACTTCACAAAAATCAACAATCCCTAAATCGTTACTTGTATCTGGATTTAGTAATTCTGAAATAGCAGTTCTTGATTCAAATAATAATAGTTTTGAAATTTTTTCTGGTGTCCCAGGTATCCAAGTATTGGTTTCTGCTTCTCATAATGAAATTCAAAGTATTTTAGATGATTCTTTAATGATTACCAACGATAATTTCCTATTTACAACTATATCAAAAGATGCTAATTCAAAAGAAATTCTTACCTTTCAAACTATTTCATTACAGCAAGTAAATTCCTTTTTAACAAATCCATCATTGGAATATGTAATTATTGCAGGTAAAAACACTTCAAATCTACCTTCTGATTTAAAATCATTTTTATCAATTCAGAACGATAATCAGACTTTTGCAATAGAATTTAAAAATCAAGTCAGAATAAATTCAGTTGTTTCTTCAAATATGGCTTCTTATTCTGAATTCATTAAACATCCAAACGGTAAGAAGTATCAAGTTGCTCTTAAAATTCCTTCAGATTCAGAATCTAAATATTATCTGTCAGAAATTTCTAACAACAACTCTTCCATAGTAGATTCTGTTCAACATTTTACTTTGCGTGATAACTCTAATAAGGCTAACTATCTAATTATTTCACATCAAAACTTTTTAGCACAATCTGAAGAATTAGCTCAGTTTCACAAAGATTCTAAAAATGTACTCACCAAAATTGTTGATGTTGAACAAATATATAATGAGTTTTCTTTTGGGAAAAAATCTCCGTATGCAATTAGAAATTTTCTAAACCTTACACTTCAAATTTGGGAAAAAGCTCCTACCTATGTTACTCTTTTTGGAGATGCTTCTAATGATCCAAATAAATATATTCCACGTTCAGTAAAAACTGATTTTGTTCCAACCTTTGGAAGACCGTCATCTGATTTTTGGTATGTATTTTCCGATTCTTCTCGCTTTAGAACAAACTTTTATATTGGTAGAATTCCTGCACAATCTTCAGAAGAAGCGTCGAATTATGTTTCAAAAGTAAAACAATATGCTAATGTTCCAAACCAACAATGGTTAAAAAGTACACATATTATTACTGGTGGTTTTAACAAACAAGAATTAGATTTTAATAAAGCCACAAGTGCAAGGATTTCTGATTATATTTCTGGTCTTGTTTTCTGTGGTCAACATAAATCTGTAATTAGAGAGTTAGAATCGAACGAAACCAGTTATTTCAGGCAACAAGCCGATACCATATTACGAAATTTGAATAATGGTGTTTTAATGAATTTCTATATTGCTCACGGTGCCTCGGATGTGTTTCAAATTGCTGGGTGGGAAGTAGAAAGACTTAAAAATTTTGGGAAATACTTTATGTTGTTTACTGGTGCTTGTCAAACCGGTAATTTTTCAAACAGCGAAAACTCTTGCAGAAATGAAACCTATTTAGTTGCTAAAGATAAAGGAAGTATAGTATCTACTGGAATTACTGGTTGGGGTGAACTTAGTACTGAAGCAAAAATTCCGACAACAATGATTCAATATCTGATGTTTGACAGTGATGGCACTTGGGGATCAGTGTTTTACAAAGCTAAAAATTTAAATAACTTTCTTGATTCAAAATTAGATTCATTTGATATTTCCCTAACACATCAATTTCCTATGGCTTTTCATTCATTAATGCAACACACATTTTTGGGTGATCCAATGGTTTCAATTCCATTAAGTAAAACAACTGATTATATATTGACAGATTTAGAAATTGAAACTCCCATTTTGGCAACAACTGATTCAATTGCCATTCTAAAAGGATTCATTTTCAATAAAGGTTTTAATAAAATCCCACCCGAAATTATCACTTTAATTATTACTACTGTTTCCGATGACACTACTCGTTCTGATACACTTTCGTTTCAAACTCGTTGTGAAGCCATAGAGTTTAGAAAAGAATTACCATTTTATGGTTCAATTGGAAATTACAAGGTGTACTGTAAGATAGAAACAAGAAATGCGAAAGAATTTAGTAGTAATAATTTAGATTCTATAACTTTTTCAGTTTTCAATTTAGGAGCTATTGCTTTAGATCCTTCTCCTTTTTGGAACTTACGTTCCAATGCTCCTAATTACCGCTTCTATATTCCTAATAGTTCAGATTCAATGACAATTAGTTGTGTAATATCTAAGTATTTAGATTTCTCTAATCTTTCAAAAGAGTTTATATTTTCTGAGAATAATCAAACCGAAAAAGGGAATTTTATAATTTCGAAAAACTTTGTAACTTGGTCTCCTGAAAAAAAATTAGAAGTTGAAACATTATATGAGTTAGAAATTAATGTAACAAGAGGAAATTCCGAAGAAACATTGCCAATAAAGATTCCTTTTTATACTTCTAACACTATGAATAATAGCGTTGAATTAAACATAAATACTCAGTCCTTTCAATTTGTTTCGAATAGCAAAACATTAGAAAAAAGCAATCAAAGTTACAAACTTCCAAACAAGAATGTACCTATTCAATTACTTTCTAATGGAAAATATATCAATAGTCAAGGAACAGTTGTTCGATATAGACAAATTAATATCAATGATTATCCAATCGTTCCTTTGGTAAATAACAGAGCAATTTCAATTGCAACAATGAAAGATACAGATTCGACAATCTCTAATCTTGTCGAATTTGATTTTTATAAAGATTCTGAAGATACTTCAGCATTTACACGATTTAGAACATTTTTAGATACCACTGATACAAATACTTATATTTTCTTAGTTGTTTCTGATGATAATTTTAGTGGCTTTTTAACAAAAGAATCTACCGATATTCGGTCGATGGATTCACTTAGAACACTTTTGAATAGTTTTGGATCAAGGTTGATTGATTCTATTACATTACCAGGAACTTCTTTTGTTCTTATGGGAAAAAAAGGTTGGAAACCAGGACAAGGAATTGAAAAAATTGGAATTGGTGAAGATACAATATCAATATCTACAAATCTGAGAATACAAGGAAAATCAGGAATTATTACTCTTCCGTCTTTTGGACCAGTATCACAATGGATTGAAGCAAATTCAGTTATAAAAAATAGAAATTCCTATATTCTTAACGAAAAGTTTTATAGTAAAAGTTTTGGCAATACTACAGAATTTTCTACAATTCGCAACGGAGATACCGTACAATTAGATGTATCACAGCCATCCCTACTTTCAAATCCATTTATAACTTCTTCAATTGAAGTGGAATCAAATCAAAATTTACTTAATGACTCAATAGTCGTTTCAAGTTATTTTCATTCATTTTTACCATTTACTGAAACTTCAGTTACTACTTCATTTGGAAATTCTGGACCTATAATGCGTGGTGATTCTTTAACGTTAAATCATACTATTGAAAACCATATGTTTCGTGATTCCAATTCTGTCTATGAAATTACTTTTTCAGTAAGAACTGAAGATAACGTAGAAGTATTTAAAACATCAAATTTAATAGAATCATTACTCCCAAATCAATCACTTACTGTAGAAATGACCGTTCCTACTTTAAACTTTTCTGGGAATTTAAAGGGCGTAACTACACTGTTTCCCTTAAACAAAAAAGAATTTTTTGAGTTTAATAACACATTTGTTAATAGCATTGGGACATTCGAAGACAAAGTAAAACCGACCATAAAAATATATATGGACGATAAGGAAGTAAAGAGTGGTTCTGTTGTTGGTAATAGACCAATGGTTAGAGTTGAAATTTCAGATAATTCATCACTACCATTAACATCATCACAACAACGAATTAGAATAAATTCAAAAATAATAACTCAGAATAATGTAGAACAATATTCACTTCGTTCAATTCAGAATCTTGGAAACAATACCTTGATTTTTGAATTCCTTTCAGATATTCTTCAATTTGGAGAAGTAATTTTACAAGTTTTTGCCGAAGACGGTAGCACGAATAAAGATACTTCATACTTTTCAGTTTTTAGAGAAAAAAATTCTTCTATTAGTAATATATTGGTATTCCCACAACCAATTACTAACAATGCAACTCTTCAATTCTTCTATAGTGGTTCAGAATTGTTTGCTCAATGTTCAATAGAAATTTATAATTCTTTAGGTCAGAAAATTGCCGTTCAAAATGAAAAAATCCAATTAGGGGAAAACAGAATTCAACTCAATTTACGAGATACCGAATTGAATTCATTACCAATAGGGACATATTTTTTTACGCTTTCTTTAGTTGATATTTTTGTACTCAATAAACCTTTTGGTACTTTTGTAATTATTCGCTAATAAAACAACCGTATATGAAACTCTTACTTTCTTGTTTAATTCTTTTACTTTCGTTTTCGACGGCAAAATCTCAATGGGCAATGATGAAGTCCGATGCAGATTCACTCATTAGATTAGGTACTCAAAATATCTATAACGTACAGTTTACACAAGCTTCCAACAACTTTAAAAAAGTAATAGAAATGTACCCTGAACACCCAGCAGGTTATTTCTTAGATGCCATGATTGATTGGTGGAAAATGACGTTGGAAACCAATAATAAAAATGTATATGATAATTCATTTTTGAAAAAAGTTGAGAAAGTTATTGAAGTATGTGATAAGATACTCGATAAAAATGAGTTTGATATAACTGGATTGTTCTTTAAGGGTGGAGCTTTGGGTTATAGAGGGCGCTATTATGCTTCTCGAGAAAAATGGATACCTGCTGCAAACGACGGAAGAGCTGCATTAGACATCCTTATTAAAACACAAAAACTTGCACCTAATAATCATGATATTTTATTAGGAACCGGTATTTACAACTATTTTGCAGCTGCATTACCAGAAAAAGAACCTGTTTTGAAAACTGTTTTATACTTTTTACCCAGTGGAGACAAAGTTATCGGTATAAAGCAATTGATTTCGGCATCTCAGAATTCAAGATACGCCCAAACTGAAGCAAAAGTAGTGTTGTTGCAAGTATATTACCAATTTGAAAAAAATCCTCAAGAAGCTCTAAAAGTAGCAACTGAATTAAATACGAAATATCCTAATAATCCTTATTTCCATAGATACTTAGGAAGAATTAATGTTCAAATGGGTTATATGCAACAAGCTGAAGAAATTTGGAAGGATGTCTTAGAAAAATTTAAAGCCAAAAAATATGCTTACGATACTTATACTGCTCGAGAAGCACTTTATTATGTAGGGCTTTCTTTATTGTGGAATGGATCTTATGAAGAGTCGTTACAGTACTATTATAAATGCGATGAAGCATCTAGAAAGTTAGATCAAGATCCTTCTGGGTTTATGGTTAAAACTAATCTAAAAATTGGTAATCTTTGCGATATTTTAGGCAAAAGAGATGAAGCTATAAAACAATACAACAAGGTTTTGTCTTGGTCATCGGTACAAAATTCTCACGAAGATGCACGTAAATATATCTTAACACCCTACAAGAAGTAATTTAAGAATGAAACTATATTTCCATTCTTTAAATGGTGTATTTAAACTTTTATTGATAGCAGGAATTTGTTGTTTTTCGTTTTCAACATCTTTTGCTCAATGGGTTTTTTCTCAACGAGAAACAGATTCAATTATTAAAATTACATTCGAAAATATTTACAGTGTAGAATTTGACAAAGCTTCAAAGAACACACATATACTTATGTCGGCTTTTCCAGAACATCCATCAGGTTATTTTTTAGATGCCTTATTACTTTGGTGGAAAATGGTTTTGGAACCAACAAATCCAGATTTTAAAGATGTTTTTTTAGAACGATTGCAAAAAACAATCGATGTTTCAGAAAAAATTCTTTCTGTAAAACAAAATTCACCAATGGCACTTTTTTTCAAAGGTGGTGCTTATGGTTATAGAGGAAGGTATTATTCAAATAAAGGAGTTTGGAATAAGGCTACTGCAGATGTGAAGATTGCATTTGAAACATTAAATGAAGTGAAAAGACTTGCTCCAAACAACCATGATGTAATGTTAGGAACTGGACTTTATAATTATTTTTTAGATGTACTTCCAGAAGAATATCCAGTTTTATCAGTATTATTATATTTATTTCCTAAAGGAGATAAACAATTAGGAATACTTCAATTAAAATCGGCAGCAGAACATTCAAAATATTCTATAACTGAAGCGAAATTTACCCTCCTACAAATTTATGCAAATTTAGAACAACGTCCTAAAGATGCTTTAATGATTGCAGAAGATTTGTTTTCAAGATATCCTAATAATCCAGTTTTTCATCGCTATATTGCCAAAAGTAATTATTCACTTTCAAACGTATTTCAAGCAGAACAAATGTGGAAAGAAGTGATAATGAATTACAAGAAACAAAAAACAGGATACGACATTCAACTTGTTCGAGAAGCGTTGTTCTATGTTGGTGAATTACTTTTTTTACAAGAAGAATATGGTTCATCAATGCGGTACTTTTTAAAATGTGATGAAGCTTCCCAAAGAATTGATGGAACTTATTCAAAATTTCGTAGTTTAGCAATAATTAGGATTGGTAATATTTATGATATATTGTTTGAACGACAAACAGCAATTGGCTATTATTCGAAGGTACTTTCATGGGACAATAACGATAGTTCTCACGAATTAGCTAAAAAGTTCTTAGTATTTCCATTCCGACTTGTTCAAAATGTAAATGATGAAAATGAATAGATCAACATTTCTGTCTCTTCTCCTTAGTTCTTCCGTAGCGTTACCATCAATAAATGCTTTTCAAAATTCAGATATGAAAAATTCTTCAATTCGAAAACCTAAAGGATTAAAAATAGGATCTACTGTTGCAATAACTGCACCTGCAGGAGCTTCTACTCTTTCTGAAATTAATTCTGGACTAGAATTCTTTCAATCAATGGGGGTGAAGGTTGTGATTGGTAATACAGTGCGAACTGGATCATATTTTGGTTATTTATCTGCTCCTGATAAATTAAGAGCAAATGAATTTATGGATTTTATAAAAGATCCTTCTATTGACGCCATAGTCTGTGCAAGAGGTGGATATGGTGTAATGAGAATGCTACCATTTCTAGATTTTCAAATTATTCGAGATAACCCAAAGATTATTATGGGGTTTTCAGACATTACGGCACTTGCAACGGCAGTTTTTAACAATTCTGGTTTAGTAAACTTTCACGGTCCTGTAGCATCATCAACTTTTAATAACTTTACAATAGATTCTCTGAAAAAAACTCTATTTTTAAGTAAAGCTAATCCATTTGAAATAACACCGTATTTAGAACCAAGTAGTATCGTTCTCGCAAGTGGTACAGCAGAAGGAAGGTTAGTAGGTGGTAACCTTTCAATGTTAGTTGCTACAATGGGAACACCCTATGAGTTAAACACAAAAGATTCAATTCTCTTTATTGAAGAAATTTTAGAAGAACCCTACAGAGTTGACAGAATGATTACACAGCTTTTATTAGGTGGAAAATTAGATGACTGTAATGGAATTATTATGGGTAACTTTACAAAGTGTGAGGCTACTTCAAAATCTGCTTCATTTAAAGCACAGTTTTCTCTTCGAGAAGTGTTAGAAGACAGGTTTAATCATTTAACTGTCCCAGTTTTATATGGCTTTCCATTTGGTCACATTTTAGAAAAGCTTACTATACCTTATGGTATAAAGGCGAGAATATCTACGAGTGAAAAATCATTAACATTATTAGAATCTCCAGTCATTTATGAGTATTAAAGAATTATATCTCCAACGTGATAAAGTATTTCGTTATATTGATTCACAGAAAAAATTTCGTATTTCGTACATTCAATGTAAAAATGTAGTTAAAACTGCATCTCAACGACATAATTTAGATGAAATTGCAACCTTTTTCTTAGGGAAAGTTATTATTGCAACTTCATTAATTGCCAGTATGTTAAAAGGTGAAGAACGTATTTCTCTTGACTTAAAAAGTAATGGAATGTTTTCACAGATTTATGCTGAATCAAATAAAGTTGGAGAGATAAGAGGCTTTGTGGTTGGAAACAAAAATTTTGATTCTACAATTACCACTTTAAATGACTTTCTGGGTAATGGAACTGTTACCGTTTCGAAAATGCTTTACGGTAAATTTGAACCAGTTATTGGTATTACTGAGTTAAAAAACACATCTATCGAACAAGAAATTGTTCGTTATTTATTGACTTCAGAACAAATTGATACTGCATTACTTTCTGATATTAATTTCGACACTTCTTCTGATCTTCAGTTGCTAAATGCTTCTGGAATTTTAATTGAAATGTTACCGAACGCTGATCAAACTGAAATATTTGTATTAGAAACTCAAGTTGAAACATTACTACCTTTACATACTTATTCTATTTCTGCAAAAGATCCTATTGAAGTTTTGTCAAAAATATTAGAACTAGAATTAGAATTAATTGAAGTAATTCCAATAGATTTTTACTGCCGGTGTTCTTTTGAAAAGTTCAAATCACAATTGATTACTCTAGGGAAAGAACAAATCCTTGAAATGAAAAATTCTCAACATAATGAGTTGATTTGCCATTATTGTAATGAACACTATTACCTTTCAAGTGAAGATTTTAAATCGTTATTAGACTATTTTTCTATACAAAATAATTAAGGTTTGCTATGAAATCATTGTTCAATGTATCTATTTTCGTAAGTATTTTATTTATAGTTTCTTGTGCTGGAAAACCGAAAGTTGATCCAGATCCCGTAAAAGAAGTTAAAAAATATACTTTTGCTGATGCTTCTATTCAGTATTCTATTGACTATCCTTCAAATTGGTTATTAAAAGAAATTCCTGGCCAAACTGTAAGAGCTTTTTCTAACCCAAATGTGGTTGAACGATTTATTAAATTTAACGACGATGGTGCTTCAGGAGCAGAGATTGAATATAGTATTCAAAAAATGTCCGATAGAACATTGGAACAAGTTATGGATGAATCAAAAATATTTGAAGCTTCTTTGTATACTAAACCAGAAGAAGTAACTTTTCAAGGTAAAGCTGGAAAAAAAATAACTTACACATTCGATTTAAGTGATGGAAAATTCTTCGGTGAAAAATACTTTTTTGTTGTAGATTCGAATACAGTAGCTATTGTTGAATTTGCAGCCTTTGGATCTACTTTTGATTCTTATAAGGAACTTTATACAAATGTTTTAAAGACCATTGAATTTCCTGTAAAATTAGAAAAAAAAGGTCCTGATACTATTATAGTTGCGAATGAAGTTGAAGTTCCTTCAAGTAACTTCAGATCATTTATTGGAAACGGTTTTACAATTTCTTACCCAGACAATTTCGTAAATAACCGTTCAAAAACTGGTGGTGCAGAAAGTTCGATTAATTTTATCAATAATCGTACTGGGAGAGTAGATTGTAATATTCAAGTAGATGTTTTTGATGCATCTAAGCAAAACAATTTAGATAAAATAGTTGCTGACAATAAAGTAAAATATAGAGCTTCGAATCCTACACAAACAACTTTGGGCGGGAATAAAGCATTTATGATGAATTATAGTTTCCAAAAAGATGTTGGTTCACGAGTTTACTTTTCTGTTAAGAATAACAAATTATATAGACTAACTATAAACTGGTTTAGACCTAATGAATCAGATTATTTGCCGTTGTTTGTTAAAAGCATTGAATCTTTCAAATTCAGTTAAATTCAATATTCACTTCTATAAAAAAAGCCTCAGTAATGAGGCTTTTTTTATAGAGAATTTTGGTAAATACACTATTGAATTTACTAAACAGAAATTTAAATTGTACTAGAAAAATTTCATTTCTTATATTTGTGATATCCTACTGAATAGCAAGATTCAAAATTATGAATTGTAAAGGAAAAAATGAGCATCTCTAACATTAAACAAATTAATCAATATTATTCCGATATAGAGGAAAAACTCAATAATTCAACTGTTCCAAATTATGAAGTTTTAGAAAACCTTCAATCTATTGAAAACAAAAGTGTTTTTGGTGAATTTCAAAAGAACACAGAACAATATTCTTATTATGTAAGTATTTCTCATTATCTTATTGGTTATTTTTACTTCTTACATTCACACTATAACAAAACAATTGAATATTGTACCTTAGCACAAAAGAGCTTTCCAATATCTGATCATTATTATTCCAAATGTTCAATATTGATTGGAAGATCGTACAGTAAAATTGGAGATCTAGAAAAAGCTTTGTTTTGGTTAGATACCTCATTAGAATATTTTGAATCTATAAATAATGAAGTTGAAGTAGCAATAGTTAAATCATTTATTGGTGAAATCCATTTAGAATTAGGTGACTATGTTACCTCGTTAACAATACAAATGGAATGTTTGGAAATTGTTGAAAAGAATAAGAAATTTCTTCAGTATTATTCTATTTTATCTAAGATTGGATTACTGTATTTTACTATGGGCGATGATGATTCTGCTGAAAAAAATTATTTAGAAGTATTAGATTACACAAAGAAAATCAAATCTCCTGCTTTACGTGGAGAAACTTTACTACAACTTGCAAATTTATATCTTAAGCAAGAGAAGACCTCTGAGGTTAGTATAGAACTTTTAGAAGCATTAGAACTCTATAGAAATGAGAACAACAAAATTGGTCAAGGGCAAACATTAGAAAGCCTTGGTTCGTATTATATTGTTGTTGACAACTTTAATTTGTCATTTGAAAGTTTTTCTAAGTCTATAGATATCTTTTGGGATTTGGGAGATAGAAAGGGTATTGCTAGAGTGCTTAATAATCTTTCTAAACTATATTTAATTAAAGAATATCAAGACTTTTCTGTAGAACAAGCTATATTACATTGTAAAGAATCTTTACAACTTTCTGAAGTTATTCATGCGTTAAAATTACAAGCAGAATCTCATAGTATTCTTGCACAGTGTTATGAACATTTTGAAGAGTTTAAGCTAGCTTACAAACATGTGCTTCTGTTTCAAAAAATAGAAAAAGAAGTTATGAACGATGAAATATCTAGAAAAACTAAGAATATTCAACTTAAACATGAAATTGAAAACAAACAACGTGAAATGGAACTTCACAAACAAGAAGCTGAAATATATCGATTGAAAAATGTAGAATTAGAATCTGCGTATTCTGAAATTACACGTCAGCAGGATGTTTTACATAAACAAGCTACAGAAATTGAACTGGCTAACTCAGAATTGAACGAGATTAATATTCAATTACAGGAAGCGAATAATATGACAGATAAACTGTTGTTAAATGTTCTTCCAGCTAAAATTGCTAAAAGACTCCTTAATAACGAAAGTCCTATTGCTGATTATTTTAAACAAACAACTGTATTGTTTGCAGATTTAGCTGGTTTCACAAAACTTTCTTCATTAGTATCTCCAAATCATATTGTTGAAATATTAAACACCATATTTTATGAATTCGATTTGTTAACTGAAAAATATGGATTGGAAAAGATTAAAACAATTGGCGATAACTATATGTGTGTTGGAGGAGTTCCAGAAGAAGATGCAAATCATGCAAATTCTATAGCATTGTTTTCTTTAGATATACTTTTAGTAATTGAAAAATATGCACTAATTTTTAATGAACCACTTTCTCTTAGAATCGGATTTAATTCAGGCGATGTAGTTGCTGGAGTTATTGGTAAAAATAAATTTGTGTACGATCTCTGGGGTGATACTGTTAATACAGCATCTAGGATGGAATCTTATGGTGAAATACATAAAATTCAAGTTTCTGAATCGAGTTATGAGCTGTTAAAAGATGCTTTTGATTTTGTAACCAGAAGTCCAATCGAAGTTAAAGGAAAAGGTTCAATGCAGACATATTTTTTAGTGGGTAAAAAATGAAATTCCTTTTGACGATTTTACTTTTTGCACTATTGTCTATTCCATTACTTTCTCAGGAAATTTCATTTATTGAAAACAATGGATTTTCTAAAGAAGAATGGAAATATGTTGTTCGACATTCGAAAGCATCTATTTATTTCTATGATTCATATTTTGTAATTCAAACAATTCAGAATATTGATGATTCTGTTTTTGTTGAAAATATTCCAATTTATTTTGAAAATAAAAATGCTTTTATCTCAGTAAGTGAAAATTCTCAAACAGCAACTAAAACGTATCGATACTCGGAGTCAACAATTCCCTCAATCTCATCACAGTATGAGTCAATAGTTTACAAAAACGTTAAAAATAATGTCGATTGTAGATTCTTTATTTGGGATAATACTCTTCGTTTTGATTTTGTAGTTTCCGATAAATCTGTCACCTTAATTTCTTTAAAAACAAGTCCTGATTCAAAATTCCTAATTGCTAACAATCAGATATCTTTAACAACAGTTAATAAGAATTCTGTTGTTTTAAAAGATATAACTTTGTTAGAATCTAAAAATACTACTTTACAATATCAAGTCTCTAAAAGTAAAAACGAGTTAATTTTTACTTTAAAAAATAACTCTGATTTTGCTATCATTGACCCCACTTTTTCCTTTGCTTCTTTACTCGGTGGTGCTTCTTCTGAATATATTTATGATGTAAAAATTACCGACAACAACAAGTTATATGCAGTCGGATACACAACCTCCTTAGATTTCCCAACAACAATTGGTTCATATAAAACTGCTACAAATAATGCTGATGTTTTTGTCTATGCTATAGATTTAGTGAGTAACACAGTTCTATTTTCGACATTTATTGGAGGAACTAATTCTGAGACTGGATACGGAATTGATGTTACTCCAAGTTCAGTTATAATATGTGGACAAACAAATTCTTTAAATTTCCCTGTAACTCCTGGTGCATTTTCAACAGTTTTTAATGGTGGAAGTCAAGATGGTTTCGTTGCAGGTTTGTCATTAATGGGCAATACCTTACAATTCGCAAGTTATATAGGTGGATCAGATATTGATCAATTGTCAAAAGTAGCAGTTAATAATCAAGGAGATATTGTAACTTGTGGATTTAGTCGGTCCACAAATTTTCCTATTGGTTCAAATCCTTTCCAGTTTTTGAAAAGTGGTGGAAATGATGCTGTTATTGTTACACTTTCTCCAACTGCTGCAAGCTTGTTCGGAGGTACTTTTTTAGGTGGATCAAATGATGATAAAATCTCTAACCTTTCAATTTCTTCCACAAACGATATTGTTGTAATCGGTACAACTGCTTCATTAAATTTCCCCCTACAACAACCAATGTATTCTGTGTATAATGGTGGACTTTCAGACGCTTTTGTTTCAAGATTTACTCCAAATTTATCAAACTTAATATTCTCAACATATTTTGGTGGAAATTCAAACGATATTGGTACTTCAGTTTCGTTTGATTCACAAAACAACATAATCATTGGAGGAACTACGAATTCTAATAATTTACCATTAGTGAATGAATTCTTTTCGGTAAATCAAGGTGGAAATGATGTCTTTATTGCTAAAATACTTCCAAATAGGACCCTAGATTTTTCTACCTATTATGGTGGAAAAACTAATGACAATTTAGAAGATTTAGAAGTAAATTTGGCGGGGAACATATATATAACAGGCTTTACAAATTCTAATAATTTACCCTTAACAACCGACGCTCTATATCCCATATATAAAGGAAGTGGAGATATCTTTATTTCTAAGTTATATAAAAGTGGTCAAAGTATTCTTTATTCTTCATATTATGGAGATATATTTCAAGATGTTTCAACGTCGTTATCAATTAATACTGCTGGTACAATTGCATTAGGTGGGTATACACAATCAAATTCAATCAAAACAATAAATGCCATTGATTCTACTTACAACGGTGGATTATTCGATGCTCTCCTTTTAACATTGTTTTTACCAGATGTTAGCACTTCTATTACTACTGATTCTGTGAAGGAATCTTATTGTAGGGGAGTTTACGATTCTGTTAGTTTCTCATTTCAAGGTGGTTTTGATAGAAATAACACTTTCTTTGTAGAAATATCTGACTCA
>Ga0105044_10000348_pt1 | contig 55914 bp, 56 predicted proteins | sample MAT01_FD_78092 | JGI IMG/M metagenome (GOLD analysis project Ga0105044, IMG submission 78092) | Freshwater microbial communities from Lake Fryxell liftoff mats and glacier meltwater in Antarctica - MAT-01 | ecosystem: Environmental > Aquatic > Freshwater > Ice > Liftoff microbial mat | place...
CAGTATACGCTGGATCTGATTCACGGCACGACCGGCCAACGCATTGATATCAGCACGATCCCGCTCACGGACAAGCCGACGTTCGATCTGCTCAACAAGGCCAACACCATCGGCGTGTTCCAATTGGAATCGGGCGGTATGCGCGACCTCTGCCGGCGGATTGGCGTGGATTCGATTGAGGTGATTAACGCCCTCATCGCGCTCTATCGTCCCGGCCCAATGCAGTTCATTGATGACTACATCGCCCGCAAACACGGCAAAGTGGCCATTGAGTACGACCACCCGGCGTTGGAGCCGATCTTGAAGGAGACGTACGGGATTTTCGTGTATCAGGAACAGGTCATGCAGGCCGCCAATGTGCTCGCCGGGTATTCCCTCGGCGGCGCGGATTTGCTCCGCCGGGCGATGGGGAAAAAGAAGGTGGAGGAAATGGAGAAGCAACGCGCCACCTTCGTCAAAGGCAGCGCCGACCATAACAAAATCCCCAAGGCCAAAGCGGAGAAGATTTTCGATACGCTCGCCAAGTTTGCCGGGTACGGTTTCAATAAATCCCACAGTGCGGCCTACGCCGTCGTCGCCTATCAAACCGCGTTTCTCAAAGCGAATTACCCGGTCGAGTTCATGGCCGCGTTGCTCTCCAACGAACTTGCCAACACGGAAAAAATTCAACTCTTCATCAACGAGTGCCGGCACATGCAGATTGCCGTGCTGCCGCCGGATGTGAACAAGAGCGGCGTCAAATTCACGGTGGACGACGGCAAAATCCGCTTTGGCATGGCTGCGATCAAGAATGTGGGGGAGATTGCGGTGCAGAACATCATTGATGTCCGGCAGCAGAGTGGCCTCTTCACCTCGTTCGAGGATTTCTGCACCCGGATTGATCTGCGCACCGTGAACCGGAAGGTCTTGGAATGCCTTGTGAAATGCGGCGCTTGTGACACGTTCGACACCGATCGCGCCAAGCTGTTTACCGAGATTGATTATCAGATGAACCGCGCCGGCGCGCTGCAACGCGACCGCGAACGCGGCCAGGCGGCGCTGTTTGATGTTGAGCCGGTCAACGCCCGCCGCACCATGCCCGGCACCACGCCGGCGGTGCAGTGGTCACAAAGCGAGATGTTGGGCTTCGAGAAAGAATTGCTCGGCTTCTACGTCACCGGCCACCCGCTCACCCAGTACGCGGACATTCTCGAGCGGTACGAATTGGTGTCGTCGGCCAAACTCGCCGAATTGACGGAAGGCCAAGCCACGCGCCTCGGCGGCATCATCACGCGGCTCCAATTAAAAACCACGAAGCAAGGCAAGCCGATGGCCATCCTGACGCTGGAAGACCTCGCCGGCTCGGTCGAAGTGCTGGTGTTCTCGGAAGCGTACACGAAATGCAGCGCGCTGCTCACCGCCGACGCGGCGGTCTTCGTCCGCGGCACGGTCAATTTGCGGGAGGAAAAACCCAAACTGTACGGCGACGAAGTCACCACGCTGGGCGATGTGCCGCGCCGGTTCACGAAGGCCGTCCATCTGCGCGTCGCGCTCGGAAGTTTGAACGAAGCCATGCTCCCGCGAATTCAGGAAGTGCTGCGCGCCCACAAGGGATCGTGTCCGTTGCTGTTCTGCTTCAGGCACCCGGATGGCCAAGTCACGTTCATGGAAACGCACGACATGTACGCCGTCACGCCGTCCGAACAATTCATCGCGGACGTGGAAGCCATCCTCGGCGAGGACACGGTTTATCTGAAAGTGGATACGGAAAAGTTGCAGGCACCCGTACAAACCGCCCGGCGAACATGGGAAAAACGCGCGCCGGGCGACTCATCGCGCGGCACGCAACCACCCACGACGAGTTGGGGCGGCCGGATGAACTGAAGCCGTGGCCGGTAGATTTGCGCCGGCTATTTCGGTATGACGAGTTTCTGGCCGACTTGAATCGTGTTGGGATTGGTGATGCCGTTGGCCTTCGCAACTGCGTCGGCCGTGACGCCATACGTTTTGGCGATCGTGGAAAGTGTTTCGCCGCGCGCCACAACATGCTCGGTGCCGCCCTCCGCCGCACCCACCGGTCTGGTTGCTCGGCTGGTGCCGAGATTCGCCAGTTCTTTCGCCAACGTGTCGAGGATGACTTGTTTGTCTTTCTCGCGCGCGGCGTCAATGGCACGAATCTTCGCTTCGAGGCCGGCCACGTCCGCTGCGGCGGGGCCACCGTCCATCTTGCGCAGTTGATTGATTTGCGCCTGGACATCGTCGAGTTGTTGCTGCGTTTTTTGCTGCCGGAATTGGAGGTCTTCGACCTCGGCACGTAATTTGTCCAATTTCTCATCTATGATAGCGAGTCGCTGATCAGATTGTGCCATCGCTGTGCCCGCCATCACCAGTACCGCGACCATCGCTGCTCCAAATCGTTTCATAGGCGCAATTTAGGAACGCAAGCCGCGGAATGCAAGTCTGCGCTGCCAGCGCCCGTTCGTTGGCCTGAATGGTGCTTTTTCAAAGTTGCATGATTGCTGCCCGTGCCGATATTCCGCAGGTGGAGGAAACGCTGAACGAGTTGCGCATCCGCGACGCTCAGAGCGCCGACCCGTTGTCCGCCACGCAGCGTGATCTGTTTGTGCCGCCGTTCCCCCGTAAGTTCGATGAACTTGGCATGCACCCTAATTTTCTCGGCGAACTCGCGCTCAAAGTTGTCTCGGTGGAAGCGGAGGCGACGACCGCCACGGTCGCCAACCGGCTGCACTTGGGCATTTTGATCACCGATCAAATCCTCGAACGTCTCGGCCGGGAACACGTCATTGAAAAACGCGGTGTCGTCGGTCCCCACAATCACCGCTTTGCGATGCTCGATCGCGGCTGGGAAACCGTCGCCCGTTTGATGCGGTCCAACAGCTACATCGGCCCCGCGCCGGTCACGTTGACCGCCTACACCGACATGGTCGTGCAACAAATTCGGAGCCGGCCCACCGTCACCCAGCACGCCTTGGAATCAGCAATGGGGAAACTGGTGCTCTCCTCCGCCGCCAAACAAGTGCTCGGCCTCGTCGCCAGTTCCGGCCGCAGCCTGTTTCTCAGTGGGCCACCCGGTAACGGGAAAACGGAAATGGCCCGGGCGTTGGTGGACGCGTTGACCGGCAACATCTGGATTCCCTACGCCATCGAAGTGGATGGACAGACGATTCAAGTTTTCGATCAACACAGTCACCAGCCGGTCACGCATGAAAACGAAGATTACGATCATCGCTGGGTGAAAATCCGTCCGCCCCTCATCTGCGCCGGCGGCGAACTCGCCATTGAAAATCTCGATCTCTGTCAGTCCCTCTCGCTCGGCTACTACGAAGCGCCGTTCCAGATGAAAGCCAACGGCGGCGTGCTGGTGATTGACGATCTCGGCCGGCAACGCTGCTCGCCTGCGGAATTGCTAAACCGCTGGATCATCCCCCTCGAACACCGCTTCGACTATTTGACCCTGAACACCGGTAAAAAAATCCGCATCCCGTTCGAGCAGATCGTGGTCTTCTCGACCAACCTCACGGTCAGCGACATCGCCGATGAAGCGTTCCTGCGCCGCATGGGTTACCGGCTGTACATGATGCCGCCCAGCCCCGACACGTACGCGGAAATCTTCATGCGCTACGCCCGGTCCCGTGGTCTCGCCGCGGACATGACGATGATTGCCCATCTCGAACAACGGTACGGGAAAGAAAATCGCACGCCCAAAGGCTGCGAACCGCGGGACCTGATTGACCGCTCCGTGGAAGTCTGCAAGTACAACCGCGAGACGATCCGGCTCACCACCGCAATTCTCGATCAAGCCTGGGCCAGCTACTTCGGCGCGACCGCCACAGGCTGATTGACACCCTCCGACCGGGTTGGTAATGTCTGCCCGTCAATGAACCAAAACCGTCAACTCTTCACCACCAGCCAGTTGCGCTTCGGGTTTTATTACTTTTGCGCCACTGGGTGGGCGCGGTGTTGACGAAATAATCGCAACGTCAAACCGTCCCGCCACGTGCGGGGCGGTTTTTTTGTGTCGCCGACCGCGCGGGATCGAAGGAATCAAGTCATGATCATCGTCGTCAAACCAGGCAGCAGCGAAACGGACATTCAACAAGTAATTCAGGGTGTGAAAGATTTCGGCTACGAAGCGAAAGTCATTCGCGGCGTCGAACGTACCATCATCGCCTGCGTGGGTGACGAACGGAGTCATCACACGCTGGAATCGCTCACGGTCCTGCCACAGGTCGAAAGCGTCACGCCCATCCAGAAGAAATACAAACTTGTCAGCCGTGATTACCAGAAGCACGATACCGTCATTGATGTCGCCGGTCGCAAACTCGGCGGCGGCACGTTCCATGTCGTCGCCGGCCCGTGCTCGGTGGAAACCTCCGCGCAAACCATCGCCACGGCGCTAGCGGTCAAAGCCGGTGGCGGTACGCTGTTCCGCGGCGGCGCTTTCAAACCGCGCACCTCGCCCTACGATTTCCAAGGTCTCGGCCAAGCCGGCTTGGAACTGCTCAAAGAAGCCCGCGCCGCGACCGGCTTGCCGATTGTCACCGAGGTGATGTCACCGCAGGATGTGGAGTTGGTGGCAAGTTATGCCGATGTGCTGCAAATCGGCGCGCGCAACGCCCAAAACATTCCCCTGCTCGCTGCCGCCGCCGCCACCCAAAAACCGATCCTGCTCAAACGCGGTCTGTCCGGCCTCGTGGACGAGTGGTTGCTTGCCGCTGAATACATCTGCGTTCACGGCAACAACAAAGTCATCCTCTGCGAACGCGGCATCCGCACCTTCGAGCACGCCTGCCGCAACACCCTCGATCTCTCCGCTGTGGCGGTCGCAAAAAAGGAAACACACCTCCCTGTTTTCGTGGATCCCAGCCACGCCGCCGGGCGTGCCGACATGATCATCCCGCTCGCTCGCGCCGCCGTCGCCGTCGGGGCCGATGGTCTCTTGGTGGAAGTGCATCCCAACCCGGCCGCCGCGCTCAGCGATGGTGGACAACAACTCAAGCCCGAACAGTTCAACCAACTGATGGCCGAGTTGCGCCCCATCGTAGCCCTCATGGGCAAGACAATGGGCGGTTCCTAAACCGGCACGATCCGGTTGAATCGCCCCGGCTCAGCTGCGCGAGATTCGCCACAACAACGCGAGTCCCACCAACTGAAAAATCAGATTGGGTGACCACAGAATTGCTTCGGGGAACAGGTAGGGGCGTTCCTTCAGCGTCGTCGCGAGAATCAAAACAAAGTAGTAGCTGAACGCCAGCGCCAAACTCAGCGCGATCCCGATGGAGGTCTCGCGCCGGCTGGTTTTCATCCCCAGCGGAATGCCGATGAGCGCAAAGGAAACACACGCCACCGCCATCGAAACGCGTTGGTGTGCCTCCAACAACACCGCCGCCGGGTAGATGCCGCGCCCGCGCAGTTGCTCGACCTCTGCCAGCAATTCCGCCAGCGAAAAGTCGCCCAGCTTTTTGGCTTGCCGCGCCCGCTTCATAATCCGTCCCAAATCCAATTCAACCGGGTACCGCTGGGCGGTGGTACCGGCGCGGATTTTGCGGACGTTGGTGGGGTCTTTGGGGTCGCGCAAATCGCCGCGGACGTTCATCAAATCGAGCACCAACTTCTGCTCGTCCGGTTTGGTGAGCACGCGCCCCTTTTCCGCCCATAACCGGGAGACCACCTGCCCTTTGTCGTCCAACACATGCAAGATGATGTCGTAAATCTCGCCGGCCTTTTCGTCCTTGCGCCCCACATAAATCGCGTACCCCGGAAAGTCCCGCAGATACATCCCTTCCCCGAGCAACGCGATCGGGCGTTCCACTCCCAGCCGGGCAAACATCGTTTTGAAGTAGAACTTGCACTGCGGCGCGAGCGACGCGTTGATGTAGAAACATAAACCGCTCATCAGCGCCGCCACCAGAATCACCGGCGCCGCCACTTGCCCCAATCCAATCCCGCTGGCGCGCATCGCCGTGATCTCGTGATCCGCGCTCAACCGCCCAAACACCAACAACGCCGTCGCCAACATCGCCATCGGCAACGAAAAACTCAGCACCGACGGCAACACCAACACCACAAATAACCCCACCGCCTGCAACCCCACCTGCCCGCTCACCAACAGATCGCTCAACTGCCGCAGCATCCCGCCCAGCAACAAAACAAAAGTGAAAACCGTCACGGTCAAAATCAACGTGATGGCCGTCTGCCGTATGATATACTTCGGCAACGTTCTCATGAAAGGCCGTAACGACTAACAACTTTCGCCGCGAAACACCATGCCAAAACTTGTCCTCGGCACCTTTCAACCGCACCTCGAATCCGCGCTCGTCACCGCCGTCGCCGACTACAAAAAACAACACGGCCCACTCGCCCCGCTCCACATTCTCGTCCCCACCCGGCTCCTCGCGCTCCACCTGACGCGCCGGCTCGCCCCGCACGCCAATCTCCGCTTTCAAACGCTGGCTGACTTCCCCACCGGGCCGATGCCTCCTCCTCTCGGTCTCGAACTGCTCGGCCGGCAAATCGCCCGCGATCTCCCGGCGGATGGCTACTTCGCTCCCATCCGCGAAACAGCCGGCCTCGCCACCGCGCTCGTCACCACTTTCACCGACCTCCAAGAAGCCAACCTCACCCCCACCCAATTCCAGCAAACCGCCACCACCCCCAAACTCCGCGAACTCGCTGCCGCTTACGCCACCTACTGCGGCTGGCTCACCGCCCACGATTATCTCCCCACTCCCGCCGCTCCTGCTCCGCCGCCCGCCCTGTTCCTCTACGGCTTCTACGATCTCAACACCGCCCAACGCAACCTCATCGCCCGACTCGCACCCACCGCCGTCTTCGTCCCCTCCTCCGCCCCCTACGCCCAGCCGCTCCTCGACTGGCTCCACTCCCTCGACTTCTCTCCCACCACCCCAACACTCCACCCCGCCACTCCTCCATCCCTCCTCTCCTCCCCCGGCGAACCGGCCGAAGTCCGCGAAGCGATCCGTTCCGCCCTCACCTGGCTCCGCGACCATCCCGGCCAACGCCTCCACGACATCGCCATTCTCTATCGGACGCGCGACCAATACGACGCCCTCCTCCGCGATACACTCCGCCACCTCAACATCCCCACCCACTTCCGTAGCGGTCGCCCCATCAGCGAACATCCCGACGCCAGGCTCCTACTCCTTTTCCTCGAAACCCTCCGCACCGACTACAGCCGGGCGGCCGTCTTGGAACTGGCCGGCTACCTCGGCTCCCACACCCACTGGGACAGACTCACCCGCGAACTCGGCATCATCGGCGGCCGGCAACAATGGCAAACCCGCCTCCACCAACCCGGCGACCTCCGCGATTTCGTCCACCGCCTCTTCCAACTCGGCGACGGTTTGCCCGCCGCCGGCCCTTGGAACAACCTCGTCACCGGCCTCCTCGCCGCGTGGCGCGAACTCGGCGGTCAACACGCGCCGGTCGCCCGCGCCATCGAAACCCTCGCCGCGCTCGACACGTTCGAAAGTCCCGTCACGCTCGCCACCTTCACCGACTACTGCCACCGCGTCCTCGACACCACCCGCGAACCCGCCGGCCGCTTCCAAGACGGCGGCCTCTTCGTCAGCGACATCATGGGCGCGCGCGGCCTCAGCTTCTCGCTCGTCATCGTCCTCGGCCTCGTCGAGAAAAGTTTCCCGCGCCCCATCCGCGAAGATCCGCTCCTCCTCGATTCGGAACGCCGCCAGATTTCTCCCAACCTCCCGCTGAAGCTCCGCGGTCACGACGAAGAAAAACTGCTCTTCGAACTCGTCACCGCCAGCGCCCGCGACCAACTCGTCCTCAGTTGGCCCCGGCTCGACCCGGCCACCGCCCGCCCCCGCGTCCCATCGTGGCTCCTGCTCGGCGCGACTGGTGCAAACGATTTTGAATCCCTCGAAAAACTCGCCACCCACATCCCGCTCTCCCCCATTCGCAACACCACGCTCGCGCTGGAAGAACGCGAGTTCGACCTCCCGGTCTTGGAACAAAACCCCAGCGACGCCTACCGGCAGGCTATCTCCCCCTTCCTCTCCGCCGGCCTCGCCGCCGCCCAAGCTCGCTGGCAAAATCACGCCCTCACCCGGCACGACGGCCTCCTCCAAGACCCGGCCGCGCTCGCCTTGCTGCACGAACGATTCGTCCTCGAAAAACTCGTCATCAGCGCCACGTCACTGGAAAATTTCTTCCGTTGTCCGTTCTACTATTTTCAAAAGCACATCCTGAAAACCGAACCGTGGGATGAACCCGAAGCCGCCCTCACCATCGCCGCCAGCGATCTCGGCTCGCTCTACCACCACATCCTCGAAGACTATTACCGGCAGCAACCCGCAGCCGACCTCCACGCCATCCTCGCCGCTCGCTTCCAAGAATTCGAAGCGACCGGCGTGACCGGCTTCGCCGCCATTTGGGAATTGCAAAAACAGATCATCCGCGAAGAGATCGCCACCCTCCTCCAACGCGCCGACCCGGCGTGGCAGCCGATTGAGTTCGAACGCGACTTCACCGACCTGACTGTCTCCGCGCCGGTCCGCTTGCGCGGCAAGATTGACCGCATTGACCGACGTGACGACAACCGGCTGCGCGTCCTCGATTACAAGACCGGGAAGTTCAAAGCCAACCTACGGGACAACGATTTTTGCGGCGGCGAAGCCCTGCAACTCCCGCTCTATTTGCTCGCCGCTGAGAAGTTGTTCCCAGACGCCACCGTCGAATCCGCGCACTATCTCTATTTCACCCTGCGCGGCGGCTACCGGACCATCCGCTTCACGCAAACAGCCTTGCTCGAAAAAGACGCCGAGTTGAACCGCCTGCTCGGAACCGCCGCCGCCATGATCCGCGCCGGCACCTTCGCGCAATACGCGCCGGTCAAACACAGCCCCTGTACCCACTGCGACTACCGGCCCATTTGCGGCAATGGCATCCATAAACTTTACGAACGTAAATGCGGCGATCCCGCGATGACCGAATTTCTGGCGGTCAAAGGCGCCGATGCGGAGGAAACCGCGTGAACGTGCATGACCAAGCAGCGCGGGATGCGGCGCTCGACCTCGACACAACAGTATTCGTCGAAGCTGCGGCCGGCACCGGCAAAACAACGACGCTCATCGCGCGCATTTTGACCGCAGTCACCTCCCGGCGCGCCCGGGTTCACGATATCGACGCCACCACCTCCACCGAGAAAGCCGCCGGGGAATTGAAGATGCGGTTGCGTGCGCAGTTGGAAAAGCAAATGCCAGCGGCGCTGCCCGATTTGGAACGCGCCCACATCACCACGATTCATTCTTTCTGCGCCTGGGTGCTGCGCGAACGACCGGTCGAGGCCGCCGTGGATCCGCAGTTTCAAGTCGCCGATGCGTTGCGCTCCCGGTTGCTGTTGGATGAAGCATGGGAAGAGTGGTTCACCGGCCAACTCTCCGCCAACTCACCGGCCCTGCGGGCCGCCATCCTGCACGAAATGTCGGTGTCGCAACTGCGTGAGTTGGCGGAGATGTTGGTGACCCACCGCGACCAGCTCGGCAACTGGCCCGATCGTTTGCCGCTGGATTTACCGGCCATAGTCGCGCAGTTGCAGGGCGGCGCGCCGACGTTGCAGAGCGCGTTGAAGCATCACATCGGCGCGCAGCCCAACCCGGTTCAGCAAGCGCAGGCTTTGCTGGATGTGCTGGCCGCCGCCGGTCATCTCTCCCCCGAACGACTGACCGCCGCGCTATCGGAGATCAAGCTCGTCACCATTCGTGCCAAAGCCGACTTCGATTCACCCGCTGTCTGGAAAGATTTCAACGACACCGTGAAGGAACTGCGCGCGGCACTGGAGGAATTCACGATCGCAGCCGATCACAATCTACTTCTCGACCTCGCCGGCTGGCTGCACGGATTTGTCGCGCATTTCCAGCAAAGCAAACACGACGCGGCACTGCTCGACTTCGATGATCTGCTCCTCAAGACACGCGACCTGCTCCGCGATAACGCCGAGGTGCGCCGGACGCTGCAGGAACGATTCCGGTTCATCCTCGTGGACGAATTTCAGGACACTGACCCGGTGCAAACAGAGATCGTGCTCCTGCTGGACGAAGGCACACCCGGCAAGCTATTCATCGTCGGCGATCCCAAACAGAGCATCTACCGGTTCCGCGGCGCGGACATCGAGTTGTACGCTGCCACTCGCAAAAAACTGACGCAACGCGGCACCGTCCTGCAATTCCAGCAAAACTTCCGCAGCGCCGCGACGATTCTGGATTGGGTCAACGCCACCTTTCGCAAACTCATTCTCGAACCCACCGACGGCCATTACCAACCGGCCTACATCGAACTGATTGCCGCCCCGCAACACGCCACCACGCAACCGACGGTCACCTTGTTGCGCCCGTCCGCATTCGCCAAGATGAATGCCCTCCAGACCCGGCGCACGGAGGCCGCCGCCATTGCCCGGTATCTCAGAGCGCGCGGTGGCAAATGGAGTGATGTGGTGTTGCTGTTCCGCAGTTTTTCCGGCGTGGATATTTATGCGGACGTGTTTGCCGAACACGGCATCCCGGTGCGCGTGATCGGTGGTCGCGGTTACTATCAACGGCAGGAAATCCAAACCCTCCTCTCGCTGTTGTCCTGCCTCGACAACCCCGGCGACCAGCTCCATCTCATTGCCACGCTCCGGTCGCCGCTGTTCGGCTGGACGGATGAACGGGTGTTCACGACAGCGGCGGCCGGTCGGTTGGATTACCTGCACAACGATGCGCTCGCGCTCTTGCGCGAACTGCACGATCAACGACACACCCGCTCCGTGGCCGGGTATGTCGAGTGGGTGATGGCACGCACGAAAATTTGTGAGACGTTTCTCGCCACCCAACCCGACGGCGGACAGTGTGTGGCCAACTTGCTCAAAGCGCTGGAACTCGCCCGCCAATTGGAAGCGACCGGCTTGCGCTCCGTGCGGCAGTTCGTCCGTCAATTGCGCGAAACAGTCGTGGCCGGGCTGGACGAAGAGCCGTCCCCGGCCAATGAGGAGTCGGACAACGTGGTGCGTTTCCTGACCATGCACAAATCCAAGGGGCTGGAATTCCCGGTTGTGGTTTTGCCCGATCTGGCCGGCCGGTCGAATGATTCCGGCGCGACGCTGTTATTCGGCGCGACGGTCGAGTTGCGGTTCGGGGGCTGCCGGACGGCGAAGTTTGATGAGTCGAACGAACACCAAAAAAAGCGCGAGGAAGCCGAGGAGATTCGCCTGCTCTATGTCGCGGCAACGCGAGCGAAGGAACGGCTGGTGGTGCCGTGGTTTGCCGAAAAGGGCGAGCGCTTGGATCTGTTGCGACGCGGATTTGAACCGGTGGCGAGTGCGTTGGTGGACGTAGTCGAAGCCGACGCCCTTCCCGCTGCGCCGGCTACACCTCTGCCAAAATCCAATCCGCCGGGTGATCCGCTTGCTGACCGGCAACGTTGGCAGACGGAACTGCGCGACTTGATCGCCCGCGGGGCGCAGCCGGTGACGCGAACGAGTCCGTCGCAGTTGGCGCATGACACCGAGACACCGGCGCGCGCGGATGATGTGTTCGAGGTGCGCGAGCGACGGATTGAGATCGGGATTGCCGTCCATGAAGCGTTGGAGCGCGGGGAAGCCGGTACCGATCCCGAAGTCCAAGAACTCGTGCGGCGCGCGCGGGAATCGGATTTGTGGCAGCGGATGGAACGGGCTGAGACGATTTACCGGGAATTGCCGTTTGCCTTGCCGGAAATGGACGGGAAGATGGATGTGTTGTTCCGTGAACAAGGCCGGTGGGTGTTGGTGGATTACAAGACGGACGCCCAGCCCGATCCCGCCAAGTACAGCGCCCAGATGAACGCTTACGCCGCCGCCCTGCAACAAATTGCCGGTCTCACGGTGGCGGAGAAACTGCTATTCTTCCTACGCACAGGAACGGTCGTGCGCGTGACCAATGATTAAAGTGGATCTCCATATGCATGCCGGCGAGGACCCCTACGATGGGTTGCGCTACCCGGCCACGGCGTTGATTGATCGCGCCGTCGCGCTCGGTTATGGCGCGATCGCGATTACGCTTCACGACACCGTCATCGAAGACCCACGGATTTTCGACTACGCCCGCCAACGCGGCTTACTCCTGATTCAAGCCTGCGAGTGGACGATTCAGCGCGCCGATGTGTTGATGTACAACGTCACGCAAGCCGACGTGAACAAGATCAAGACGTTTGCCGATCTACGCGCTTTCAAAAAGGAACGCGGCGATGAGCTACTCCTCATCGCGCCGCATCCGTACTACCCGGTCGGTCACAGCCTCAAACATCATCTGGAGGAAAACATTGATCTGTTCGATGCCATCGAACACGCGCAAATCCATCTCCATTTCCTCAACTACAACAAGCAGGCCAAAGCCATTGCCACGCGTTATCAGAAACCGATGGTCGCCAATTCCGACGCGCACAGTCTGTGGATGTTCGGCCGGCACTACACGCTGGTGGACGCGGAGCCAAACCTGCGCTCCATCTTTAGCGCCATCAAAGCCGGGCGCGTCCAGTGGCACAGTCCGCCAGTCACCATTTGGGAGTGTCTGAAAATGTTTTGCTTCGAACCGCGGTTCGTGCGCAAGCCCGGCGAACTCGTGAAGAGCTTCGACTAACGTGCTCACACCCGAATTGCTGCTCCCCGCCTACCGGCGCGGCTATTTCCCGATGGCGCTGGATCCCGGTGAACGCATCGGCTGGTTCTCGCCGGATCCGCGCGCCATCATCCCGTTGGATGACCAATTTCACATCCCGCACGGTTTGCGGCGGCGCTTGAAGAACAACCCCTTCACCATCACCACCAACCAGCGGTTCGAAGCCGTCATGCGCGCCTGCGCCATTCGCGACGAGGGCACGTGGATGTCCGAGGAGATCATCGCCAGTTACACCAACCTCCACCAGCTCGGTCACGCGCACAGTGTGGAAGTCTATCAGGGTGACGAACTCGTCGGCGGCCTCTATGGCGTCCACATCGGCGCGGCGTTTTTTGGGGAAAGCATGTTCCATCGCGCCACGGACGCCTCGAAAGTCGCGCTGGTCTGGCTGGTGGAACGCCTCCGCGAACGCGGGTTTGTCCTGCTCGACACGCAATGGCTCACGCCTCACCTCGCCACCTTCGGCACCTACGAAATCCCGCGCACGGACTATCTGCGTCGCTTACGGAGCGCGTTGCGTGGCGACAGCCGGTTCGATTAACTCGATCTGCTCCCGCTCCGCCATCCCCAGTTTCACACGCGCCGCCGTCGTGATATGGCCGGCGCGTTCTCCAATCGGCGGCACCTGGGCCGCCGCCCGTTGCGCTTCCACTTCCGCCAACGCCAACGCATCCACCGCCACCGGGTCGCGACTCATGTACAACGTCCCCGGTGAAAACGAAAACCGCTGCTTAAAACTTGGCCCACCGGCATACCCCACCACCAACGAGTCCAACACCTGCAAAATCATTTTGCTGTGGATCGCCGGCAGCGCCGCCATCTGAACAATGTCCAAGTCACTGCGCGACCCGGCTACCTCGAACCGCCGCGAATTATCCACCATCCCGACCGTGGCGTTGAACAAGCAACCGCTCAAGCCGCACCCCTCGTGATCCTGCAACGCCGGCGCGTTGATCCACTTCGTCAACGTCTGCGTGAGCACCTTCGGCAAATGCGACCGGCTCGTGTACTCTTCCTCCGCTTCGTCGCCATGCATCCGGTCGCCCCAAATCAATTTTCCCACCATCCGCGATTCATAAAACTGCTCCGCGTCCCACCCGGTATCCCCCACCACGGCGCGGACTTGGTAATTCGTTGAACCGGTAAACCCGGCCGCCCGCAACTTCGCCACGTCCCGGTCCCAGACGATGATGTTCGTGCCGGTCACGCCCGCCGCCCGCAACCCGGCCGCAATCGCCTCCACCACCGCCACGCGCGTGCTCTGCAACGGCGCCGCCTGCGTCGTCACCTTGATCCCCACCACGTCATTGCTGCCAACCAACGTCGCCCACGCCGCCCCGTCGCTCGCCTGCCCCGTCAACGCCTGAATCCCCTGCGACACCAGCGCCCGCACCCGGCCCGCATCAAACTCACCCAAGGTCACCGTCCCCGGATCCCGCAACCGCACCACCCGGCTCCGTTCCTCCGTCCACCCAGAGTTTGCAAAAAACAGACCCATCAACAATACTGCGGCGGTTCTCATCATGTTGGCCGGACTCTAATCAATGAATACGCTCATTCCAAGACGCCGTTTCGGTCGCACCGAACTCGCCATGCCGGTCTTTTCCTGCGGCGGCATGCGCTATCAACACGCCTGGCAGGACAAACCGCTCAGCGAAATCCCCGCCGACAACCAGGCCAATCTCGAAGCCACCATCCGGCGCTCCCTCGAAGTCGGCATCAACCACATCGAAACCGCGCGCGGTTACGGCTCGTCCGAAGTTCAGCTCGGTCAGATTCTCCCCACCCTCCCCCGCGACCAGATGATCGTCCAAACCAAAGTCGCCCCGTTCGCCGACCCGGCGGAGTTTCTCAAAACCTTCGACCTCTGCATGGACCGGCTCCGACTGGATCACGTGGACCTGCTGGCCATGCACGGCATCAACAACGACCAATGCCTCACCCACGCCCACGGCTGCCTCGACACTTTGCTCCGCCTAAAAAAAGAAGGCCGCTGCCGGCACGTCGGCTTTTCCACCCACGGCCCCGTCCGCACCATCATCGCCGCCATTGAGACCGGTGCGTTCGACTACGTGAACCTCCACTGGTACTGGATCAACGAATTCACCTGGCCGGCCATCGAAGCCGCCACCCGCCACGACATGGGCGTCTTCATCATCAGCCCCAACGACAAAGGCGGCCTGCTCTACCAACCCCCCGAAAAACTCGTCAACCTCTGCGCCCCCCTCACCCCGATGGCGTTCAACGACCTCTTCTGCCTCACCCGGCCCCAAATCCACACCCTCAGCCTCGGCGCCGCCCGGCCCACCGATTTCGACGCCCATATCACCGCGCTCCAACACTACGACCAACGCGCCGAACTCACCGCCACCATCGCCGCCCGGCTGCGCGCCGAACTCGTTCGCGTCCACGGCCAAGACTGGTGTGACCACTGGCACGAAAACATTCCCGAATGGGAACAAATCCCCGGCCACATCAACATCCACGAAATCCTCCGCCTCTGGACCTACGCCACCGCCCTCGACATGACCGCCTGGGCCAAAATGCGCTACAACCTCCTCGGCCAAGCCGACCACTGGTTCCCCGGCCAAAACGCCGCCAAACTCACCGAAGTAGATCTCCGCCCCGTTCTCGAAGCCAACCGCTTCGCCGCTAAAATTCCCGACCTCCTCACCGAAGCCCACGCCCTCCTCTTCGACGCCCCCAAAAAACGCCTCAGCCAGAGCGATTGAACAAATCACACTGCGACTCGACCGCTTGTTACATGATCAGACCGAGATCGCGATCTAGCCCGTAATTCGTTGCATTCTAGCGTACCTCGGACTAGCGTTTGGGCGTGAAGAGGAATTCGATTTACCACTCCGACCCGGAAATTCTCCGCGGAGCGCCGGTGTTTGCGGGGACCCGAGTTCCCATCCAAAGCCTGTTTGACCATCTGGAGGCCGGGGACTCAATTGACGATTTCTTGGAGGGGTTCCCCAGCGTTACGCGACAGCAAGTAATCGCGTTGTTGGAGCAATCACGCAAGCAAGTCCTTCACGCCGCCTAACGTGAGAATCTTGCTCGACGAGAATCTGGACTGGCGACTGAAACGCGGCTTGCCCGGACACACCGTCAAATCCGTTCCACTCATCGGCTGGGCCGGCGTAAAGAATGGCGAGTTGCTCGCCCGCGCCAGCCAAAATTTCGATGTTTTAGTGACGATGGACAATAGCCTGCCGAAGCAGCAGAACCTGAAAAAACACGCCATTGCGGTGATTGGTCTCAAAGCTCCCAGCAACCGTCTGGCCGACACTCGTCCCCTGATGCCCCAACTACTTGCCGTTTTGCCGACGGCTAAACCCCACACGATCACGATGGTTCCCCAATCCTGAAAATCATCGCGATGCGCGTCATCCTTGATCAAGAACCGTTCATTGATTCAGCTCAAGACGTCTTCATTCGCGGCGCATGGCCGGCCAGTTGGATCCAACACCCCGACGAACGCGCCGCCGAACCATCGGTGACCGCGTACCGCCGGATTTTCTCGCTCGCAGCGCCCCAACCCATCCGGATCCACGTCTCGGCGGACGAGCGATACGAACTCTTTCTCAACGGCCAACGTCTCGGGCGCGGCCCCGAACGCGGCGACCGGCACTGTTGGTTTTTTGAGAGCTACGACCTCGCTTTGCCTGCCGGGCAACATGTCCTGGTGGCTCGGGTCTGGTGGATCGGCGCGGACGCCCATTCCGCACACGCTCAAGTTACCGTGCGCCCGGCCTTCCTGCTCGCGGCGGAAGCCGTACCGGCCGAGTTGCTGAACACCGGCACGGCCTGTTGGGAATGCAAACGCCTCGACGGCCACACCTTCACCCACCCCGGCATCGCCTGGGGCACCAGCGCCAAAACTGAGATTCACGGCGCAAAATATGACTGGGACCACGAGACCGGCGCCGGCGCTGGTTGGGTCACGGCCCAAATCGGAGCGCGCGCCTACAGCGCCACCCGCACCTGCATGGGACCCAACAACTGGCTCCTCCGACCGGCGCTGCTGCCGGCGATGTTGGAGGAATGGCGCAACGTGGGCCTCGCCCGGCATGTGCAACAATTACCGGCAGCGGAAACACCGCCCTGGCCGGTGCGCGCAGGCGAGCATCTGCCGGTGGAAGCGGAGGACTGGAACCGGTTGCTGGCCGGCACAAGCTCACTCACCATCCCACCCGACACCCGACGCCGGGTAATCGTGGATTTGGGGAACTACTATTGCGCCTATCCCGAAGTGGTGTTGACCGGTGGCACCGGCGCCTGTGTGACGATTCGCTGGGCCGAATCGCTGTTTGAAACATTACAAGCGGATCCCGGCGCGTGGTCGGCCCGCAAAGGAAATCGCGACGAAATCGAAGGCAAGTATTTCATCGGTGTGGGCGACACATTCCATCATGACGGCGGCACCAGCCGGGCGTACGAGCCATTCTGGTGGGAAGCCGGCCGATACCTCGAAGTGATCGTCACGACCAACACCACATCGCTGACGATTGAGCGGCTGCGATTGCGTGAAACCCATTATCCGTATGAGTTCGTCGGCGAGTTTGCCGTGCCGTCCGCTGAGTTGACGGAACTGGTACCCATCGCCCGGCGGGCGCTGGAGATGTGTTCCCATGAAACCTACATGGATTGTCCGTACTACGAACAGATGATGTACGTCGGCGACACGCGTCTCGAAGTGCTCACGACATATGCGCTGACGCGCGATGACCGGCTGCCGCGCAAAGCGCTCCAGCTTTACGACCTGTCACGCGGGCCGAGCGGGTTGACACAGGCGCGCTACCCGTGCCGGGTGGCGCAATATATTCCGCCGTTTTCGCTCTACTGGATCGGGATGGTGCATGACTTTGCGATGTGGCGCGATGATGCGGGGTTTGTGCGGGAGCGACTGCCGGGTGTGCGGGCGGTGTTGGAGGCGTTCCGGCCGCGCATCAATCAAGACGGTCTGTTGGAAGCGCTGCCGGGCTGGAATTTTGTGGATTGGGTGCCGGCGTGGGGTGGCGCGGGGATGCCGGCCGATGCAGATTTTGGGATCAGCGGCATCATCAATTGGCAGTTGGTTTACACGTTGCGGCTGGCGGCGGAGTTGGAGGATGGTTTTGGCGACGCCGAATTGGCGCAACGTGATCGGCAACTCGCGAACCGGGTGGCCCAGGCGGTGGAATCGGCGTTCTGGGATGACGCGCGCGGGTTGTACGCGGATGATCTCGCCCACCGGCATTTCAGCGAGCACGCACAGTGTTTCGCCATTTTAGCCGGCGACCGACGCACCCGCTTGGACGCGCCCAGCTTGGCGCAGGCGACGATTTACTTCAGCCATTATCTGTTCGAAGCCAGCCGGTCGCTCGGTCAGATTGAACGATTGTTCGACCGATTGCGTCTTTGGTCATACCTGCGAGAGATGGGCTTCAAAACGACAGTCGAGATGCCGGAGCCAAGCCGGTCTGATTGTCATGCGTGGGGAGCGCATCCCCTGTTTCACACGTTCGCCAGCATCCTCGGCATTCGCCCCGCCAGCTTCGGGTTTCAGACGGTGCGCATCGAACCGCAACTCGGGCCCCTCGCGTGGGCGCGGGGAAGCCTGCCGCATCCGCACGGGATGATCACCGCCGATGTGACGCCTACGGGTGCCACCATCGAACTACCCACAGGGATCACCGGCGAATGGATTCAGAACGGCCGGACCCATGCGCTCCCGCCGGGACGATCGGTCGTGTAAAACAAAAGACCCCCGACACCGAAGCGTCGGGGGTCTGCGGGTATGCAGAAGTTATTTCTTCTCGGCGTCTGCTTTCACCGGTTCCGCCTTCTTGTCGGCTTCCGCCGGTGCGGGTGCGGTGACGACGGTGCCGGTCCATTCGAGGATGGCCATTTCAGCGGCATCCCCCATTCGTTGACCGACGCGAATGATGCGGGTGTAGCCGCCGGCGCGGTCGCCGTGCTGCTTGCCGAGTTCGTCGAAGAGCTTCTTCACGGCCGGTTTGTGACGCAGAAACGCGAGCGCCAAGCGGCGGTCGTGCAAACTGCCTTTCTTGGCCAGCGTGACCATCCGGTCGGCCCAACGCCGGGCGACCTTGGCCTTGGCAATCGTCGTCGTGATCCGGCTGTGCTCGATGAGGCTGCAAACCATGTTTGCCATGGTGGCGCGCCGGTGCTGGGACTTCATTCCCAGTTTGGCGGTGGCTTTACGATGTCGCATAGGAGTCCCTTGTTACTCGGTCTTGGCCTTTTCTTTGTCCGTGGTCGCTTCGTCTTCCGCCGGCACGGACAGGATGGCTTCGGCACCACTCGGCTCAATCAAGGCCGGCTCGATTTTCATCCCGAGCGACAGGCCGAGGGCCGAGAGTTTTTCTTTAATCTCGTTGAGCGATTTCTTCCCGAAGTTCCGGTACTTGAGCATTTCGGCTTCGGTCTTCAGCGCCAGTTGTCCCACGGAAGTGATGTTGGCATTGTTGAGGCAGTTGGCCGCGCGAACGCTCAACTCAATTTCGTTGACGCTCATGTTGAGAATCTTTTTCAGTTTCGCGTGCTCCACGCTGACGTGGGCGCCGCCTTCCTCGAACTCAATCACGAGGTTCTTGTCGTAATCGCAGAACACATCGAGATGGTGCCGGAGGATGTTGGAAGTTTGCACCATCGCATCGTCCGGCGTGATCCGGCCATCGGTCCAGACCTCAATGACGAGCCGGTCGTAGTCGGTGCGCTGACCCACGCGCGTGGCTTCCACGGTGTAGCGGACGCGGCGCACAGGCGAGAACAGCGAATCAATCGCAATCACACCGATGGGCTGGTCCGGCTTCTTGTTGTCGTCGCCCGATGAAAAGCCGCGACCGACTCGGATTTCAAGTTCGGCTTCGAAGTGCTGCTTCTTGTCGAGCGTGCAAATATGCTGGTCGGGGTTGATCACTTCCACCACTTGATCGGCTTTGATGTCGCCGGCGGTGATGGCACCTTCTTTGTTGGCGGAAAGGAACAGCGTGTGCGGCTCGCGGGTGTGCGACTTGAAGAGCACATTCTTCAAATTCAACACGATGTCTGTCACATCCTCGACGACGCCGGGGATGGCGGAAAATTCGTGCGGTGCGCCTTCGATTTTGACGGAGGTGATGGCCGCCCCTTCCAAGGAGCTGAGCAACACGCGCCGCAGCGAGTTACCCACCGTGTGACCGTAGCCGGCTTCAAATGGTTCGGCGATAAATTTGGCGTAGGTGGGCTTGGCCGAGGATTCTTCCTTCACCAAGCGCTTCGGCATTTCAAAACGACCTAAACGAACTGGCATATGCAATATCTCCTGAGTTGGGTTTCCCGCGTTCTAGAAATGCGGACCGACAACTCGATTTCGACGGCGGTTTATCTAGAATAAAATTCGACGATGAGCTGCAAGTCCGCGATGGGCTGAATCTCATCCTTCGTGGGGATTCGCAAGATTTGTGCGCGCAAGGCATCGCGTTGAAATGTGATCCAATCCGGCACGGGCCGAATCTGGGCGGACTCCAGGCTCTTGGCAACGAGCTGTTGGGTCACGGCAGTGTTCTTGATCTCAACCACGTCGCCCACTTTGACGTTGCAGGATGGCGAGGTGACTTTGCGGCCATTGATTTTGATGTGGCCGTGGCTGACCAACTGGCGCGCGGACGGCCGGGTGGTGGCCAAACCGATGCGAAACGCGACATTGTCGAGCCGCGTTTCCAGCAATTGCAGCAGGGTTTCACCCGTGTTGCCGCGCTGCCGTTTAGCGCGGTCAAACATCCGGCGAAACTGCGCTTCCATCAGGCCGTATTGGTAGCGGAGCTTCTGCTTCTCCGCGAGGCCGACGGCGAAGTCACTCATCTTGCGTCGTGACTTCGGCCCGTGAATGCCGGGCGGGTACGCCTTCCGTTCCAGATATTTTGATGGTCCAAAAATCGGCTGCCCAAATCGCCGACTAATGCGAACGCGCGGTCCTCTGTATCGTGCCATGGTAAAATCCTGTTCTTCTAGACGCGCCGACGTTTCGGCGGCCGGCAACCGTTATGCGGTACCGGGGTGACGTCTTTAATCACCGTAATGTCCAACCCAATCGCTTGCAGCGCACGAATAGCCGCTTCGCGCCCGCTGCCGGGGCCTTTGACCCGGATTTCAATTTCCTTCAAGCCATGCGCCATGCTTTGGCGCGCGGCATCCTGTGCCACTAACTGCGCCGCATACGCTGTGCTTTTGCGGGAGCCTTTGAAACCGACTCGCCCGGCGCTCGACCAACCGATCACGCGACCTTTCAAGTCGGTAATCGACACGACCGTGTTGTTGAAGGTCGCCATGATGTGGGCAATGCCTTGAAACACATTTTTACTGTGTTTGGCTTTGACCACTTTCTTGGTGGCTTCGCCCTCGGCCAATACTTCGGCCGCGGTGGTCGGCACGGCCGCTGGCGCGGCAGGTGCCGCAGCAGTCTCGGCTTTGGCTTCGGCGACCGACGCTTTCGCGGCGGCAACCTTGGCAGGTTTCTCTTGCGGTTGTTTCGGCTCTTTCTTTGGTGCTTCGTCGGCCATGAGATTCCTTTACGCTTTGGCGGTCTTCGTCTCTTTCGCGCGCTGCACACCGACCGTCCTGCGAGGGCCTTTGCGCGTGCGGGCGTTCGTGGAGGTACGCTGGCCTCGAACGGGCAGCCCCTTCTTGTGGCGGATGCCGCGGTAGCAGTTGATGCTCATCAATCGCTTGATGTTCGTCTGAATTTCCCGGCGCAAATCGCCTTCGATCCGGCGCCCCTGCAATGCCGTGGTCAAATGCGATAGCTGTTCGTCGTTCAAATTTTTTGCGAGGACATTCGGATCCACCTTGGCCTGGCTGCAGACTTGCAGCGCCGTGGTCGGACCAATGCCGTAAATGTACCGCAAAGCGATCCCGATCTTCTTTCGGTCGGGAACTTCCACACCTATGAGACGCGCCATATTGCTTCCTTATCCTTGCCGCTGTTTGTGACGGGGGTTCGTGCAAATGACACGCACCACACCTTTGCGCCGCACTACCTTGCAGCGTTCGCACAATCGTTTCACTGATGGTCTTACTTTCATGTCTTCCTACTTCTGCCGGAACGTAATCCGGCCCTTGCTCAAATCATACGGACTCATTTCGATCGTCACCTTATCGCCAGGCATGAGGCGGATGAAATTCAACCGCATCTTACCCGAAATGTGTGCCAAAACTCGATGCTTATTCGGCAACTCCACCCGAAACATCGTATTCGGCAACAACTCAACTACCGTACCTTCGACTCGAATGGGCTCTTCTTTAGCCACGTTAATATCTCAGCATCACCATCGGTGACCAGCACCGTATGCTCGAAATGTGCGCTCGGTGCGCCATCCGCAGTCACCACTGTCCAACCGTCATCTAACATCTGCACTTCACATACACCGGCATTGATCATCGGCTCAATCGCCAATGTCATTCCCGGCTTCAACTTCGGTCCATCACCGCTTCTGCCAAAATTAGGAATCTGTGGTTCTTCGTGCATCTTCCGTCCCACACCGTGTCCCACAAATTCTCGCACCACCGTAAATCCATGCGCCTCCACCGTTGTCTGCACCGCATGCGAAATCGCTCCCACGCGATTGCCAGCGCGCGCCGCCGCAATGCCCGCATACAGTGCCTGTTCGGTGATGCGTAACAACTCCTGGGTTCGAGGCTCTATCATACCCACTGCGACCGTCGTCGCATTGTCGCCCACAAAACCATCCAAAATTATTCCCACATCCAAACTCACAATATCGCCATACTGCACCCGCCGCGGGCCGGGAATCCCGTGCACAACCTCTTCATTCACCGACACGCAAACGTTACCTGAGTATCCTTTATAACCTAAAAACGGGCTTTTGCCGCCAGCCCTTTTAATCATCTCGCCCGCAGCCTCGTTCAATTCCGCCGTGGTCACCCCTGGCTGAACCAGCGCTGCCGTCCCACGCAAAATCTTCGCTGCGGCCTGACAGGCGGCTTTCATCCGCTCAATTTCCAGAGGCGTCTTGATGATAATCATCGGAAATGATCCCTAAAACGTCCCGCCTGAACTGGCGATGTTATCCATCACCCAACTATCATTGTCAAAGAACTGCTTGGCCACTGTTCCCGTCGTAAATTTGCAACCGAAGTCCAATGGGAACACACCACCACTAGCGGCGACCGCGCAACCGGCCTTTGCGCAAGAATCCATCATAGCCACGCATAAATAGATGCGACTCGACCTGCCGCATCGTATCAAGCATCACGCCCACGGTAATCAACAAACTCGTCCCACCAAAGAAGCTCGCTGTGAGATAAGGAATCTTCATGTTATGTGACAGAATGTACGGAATCACCGCGATCACCGTCAAAAACACCGCGCCGGCTAACGTGATTCGCGTCATCGAAAAATTCAAAAACTCCGCCGTCGGTTTGCCCGGTCGCACGCCGGGAATGTAGCCGCCGTATTTTTTGAGGTTATCGGCGATCTCCAGCGGATTGAACTGGATCGCGACCCAGAAATAGGAGAACGCCAAAATCAACAAACCGTAGATCATCAGGTAAATCGCTTCACCTTCCGTCAAAGCTCGCGCCAAGCGCTGGAAAATCGGTGATTGCGACATGTTGAACAGCTGGGCCGGGAACAACAGAATCGCTTGCGCAAAAATGATGGGCATCACACCGGCTTGGTTCAGGGGCAACGGCATATAGTTCTGGCCGCCGGCCATCATCTTGCGGCCCACCATCCGCTTGGCATGCTGCACCGGAATGCGCCGCCGTGCGACGGTCATGGCCACGATCCCACCCGTCACTGCCAGGAGCATGACGACCAGCAACACCGCGTGCAGAACGTTAAACTGACTCTCCACTCCTGCCCCTGGAAAAAACAATGCCCACGCCTGTGCAATCGCGCTGGGCAACCGTTCCACAATGCCGACGGTAATGATAATGGACATCCCGTTGCCAATTCCGCGCTCGGTGATTTGCTCACCCAGCCACATCAATAGCATGGTGCCACACGTGATCGTCAGCACTGTCAGTAATTCAAATCCTAAGCCGGGATTGGCCACCACAACGCCTTCGAATCCACGAAACAGTTTCGACGGATGTTCAAAAGCTTTGGCGAGGAAAAATCCCTGAAACACGCAAACTGCAATCGTCAGATACCGGCCATATTGAATAATGCGGGCGCGGCCGCTTTCGCCCTCGCGCTTCAGCTTTTCCAGTGCGGGAACCACAGCCGACAACATCATCATGATGATGGAGGCGGTGATGTAGGGCATCACCCCCAGCGCAAACACCGCGCACTGTTGCAACGCACCGCCGGTAAACAAATCCGCCAAGCCAAAAATGCTCCCGCCAACTTCTGATTGCTGGGCCTGAATCCACCGGCGCAACGGTTCGGAATTCACACCGGGACAAGGGATGTTGGCTCCCACCCGGGCAATGGCCACAATTCCGAGCGTGAACAGAATCCGCCGTCGCAGTTCGGGTATTTTCCAGCTATTGGCAAACGCGGAGAACATATCCCTGAGATCCCGCCGCTATTTCCCGTCCGCAGAAGCGGCCGGTGCCTTGTAATGAATCCCCGGCAGCGGTAACACAACGCATTCGCCGCCGGCTTGCGTAATCTTCTCACGTGCCGAGGCGCTAAAACCCTGCGCTTTGACCGTCAGCTTCTTGGTAAGGCTGCCATTGCCGAGTACCTTTACGCCGTCGAGGAGTTTCTTTAGAATCCTCTGCTCTTTCAGAATTTCCGGCGAGACCGTGGCGCCATCTGCAAACGTATTCAGATCGTCGAGATTCACCGTCGCGAGATGAGTGCCGAATGTCTTGTTGTTAAACCCGCGTTTCGGAATCCGCCGCAGCAAGGGCATTTGGCCACCTTCAAAGCCGATGCGTATCGAGCCACCCGAGCGGGCGGTCTGACCTTTGCCACCGCGACCAGAGGTTTTACCGTGGCCGGAACTTTCGCCCAACCCCTTGCGCTTCGAGCGGTGCTTCGCGCCGGGACGCGGTTTCAGATTGTTCAAGCGCATTGTCATATCAATTGGCTCCCACCGCCGCAGCCGGCGCGGACCTGCTTATCCCGCGAACCCGCAAAATTTCGGACTTCGGCCGCAGTTTGAGCAAGGCATCCATCGTCGCTTTCACGACGTTGATGGCGTTGCTCGAACCGAGCGATTTCGTCAACACATCGCGCACTCCGGCCGCATCAATCACGGCGCGCACGCTGCCGCCCGCAATGACGCCGGTACCCGGCGAGGCCGGCCGTAACAACACGCGACCACCACCGAACACTCCCAGCACTTCGTGGGGAATCGTCGCTTCGCGCAAATGAACACGCACCATGGATTTCTTGGCTTGCTCAGTCCCTTTGCGGATGGCATCGGCCACTTCATTGGCTTTGCCAAAGCCCCAGCCGACGTGACCGTGCCGGTTGCCGACGACGACCAACGCGCTGAAGTGGAATCGCCGACCGCCTTTCACGACTTTGGCGGAACGGTTGACATCCACCACTTTTTCCACCAATTCACCGCCGCCACCTTCCTGGACGGCCAATTCTTCCACCGCGGAAACCGGGGAGGAGTTTTTTGACTTGGGGGAGGACGGACGGGCTGTTCGGGGTCTTCTCTCGGGTGCCATGGTTACACGCTAAAATTTCAAGCCGGCTTCGCGAGCCGCGTCGGCCAAAGCCTTGACGCGACCGTGATATTTGAAGCCACCGCGGTCGAATACGACCTGTTCGATTTGTTTATCTTTTGCCTTCTGGGCTGCCAACTCGCCAATTTTCTTGGCGCCAGCGACTGTGGCCTTCGTACCTTTGGCTTCAGCGCCAAGGGTACTGACAGTTGTGAGGGTTGCGCCCTTCACGTCATCCACAAATTGAACGTAAATGTGTTTGCCAGTGAAACTGACCGCCATTCGCGGCCGGGCAGCGGTGCCGCTCACCTTCTGACGCAACCGCAGATGCCGGCGCTTAACGAGCTCGGATTTGTTTTGTGGACGCATATCTCAATTAACCTCCCGTCGCGACCGTCTTACCGGCCTTGCGACGTACCTGTTCGCCCACGTAACGGATGCCTTTGCCCTTGTAGGGTTCCGCGGGATAGAAGCGCCGAATGCTGGCCGCCACCTCGCCGACCATCTGCTTGTCAGCGCCTTCCACCGTGACTTCGGGTTTCTTATCGCCCGTCTCCGCGACAGCGACTTTGATCCCCTTCGGAATCGCGAACACAATCGGGTGGGAATATCCGAGCGACAATTGCAAGTTCGTGCCCTGCACGGCCGCGCGGAATCCAACGCCCTCGATCAATAATTTCTTGGTGTAACCTTCATTCACACCCGTGACCATGTTAGCGATCAAGCTGCGGGTCAGACCCCAGCGCGACTTACCGACGCGATCCAGTTGCTTAGTGGAGGCGACTACTTTGCCATCTTTCACCTGCACCTCAATCGGGCTGGGAACGGTGAGATCCAAGCGACCTCTCGGCCCCTCCACGCTCACCTGCTGTCCCTTCACCTCAACCTTGGTTTTCGGCGGTATCTCAACGGGTTTTTTGCCAATGCGCGACATAAATCCTTACCACACGTACGCGAGCAGTTCCCCGCCTACGTTTGCCTTCCGCGCTTCGGAGCCGGTCATCACGCCGCGCGAGGTTGTCAAAATTGAAATTCCCATACCCCCCAAAACGCGGGGCATCTCCTTGGCCTTCACGTACCGTCGTAAACCGGGGCGGCTGATCCGTTTGATCCCGACGATCGAACGTTCCCGGCCAATAATCTTCAACTGAATCCGCAACACCTGGCGACCGCTCTCCTGCTTTTCCGCATAGAAATCGGCGATGTAGCCTTGGCGCTTGAGCACATGGGCGACCTCCGCTTTGAGGCGCGAGTACGGTGCGCTCACTTCAACTTTGCCGGCACCGTTGGCGTTGCGGATACGCGTCAATAAATCTGCAATAGGATCGGTTGTGTTCATACCGTTACCAACTCGCCTTCACTACGCCGGGAATCTTCCCTTGGAGCGCCAGTTCGCGGAAACACAACCGGCAAATCTGGAATCGCCGAATGTATGCGTGCCGGCGACCACAATTCTGGCACCGGTTGTACTTCCGCGCCGTGAACTTCGCCGGCCGCGACTGCTTCACCATTAAACAAAGTTTCGCCATGCTCCTGTTTCCTTAATTGCTGAACGGCATTCCGAGGAGCTTCAACAACTCCTTCGCCTCGGCGTTCGTTTTCGCCGTTGTCACAATCGTAATGTCCATCCCCAAGTTGTGTTTGATCTTGTCCAACTCCACTTCGGGGAAAATCGTCTGATCCCGCACGCCCATGGTAAAGTTGCCATTCCCATCGAACCCGCGGGCATTCACGCCGCGGAAATCCCGGATCCGGGGCAACGCCGTGTTGAAGAAGCGCTCCATAAAATCGTACATCCGCAACCCGCGCAAGGTCACTTTCACTCCCACCGGCATGTGCTCACGAACATGAAAATTGGAGATACTCTTCTTGGCCTTCGTGACGAGGGGCTTCTGACCGGTGATGATCGCCAATTCTTTCTGGGCTTCCGCCAAGACATCCTTTTCATGCTTGGAGTTAATCCCCATGTTGAGGACGACCTTCGTCACCTTCGGCACCTGCATCCGATTCGTGTACCGGCCGCTCTTTAAGAGGTCTTCGACGATCTTCGACTTATACTGTTCGTAAAGCTGTGACATAAAATCTTTATTGCGCGGCGGTCACGCCGGCCCGCTTCTTCTTCCGCGCTTCATACCGTTCCTGTAACATCACCTTGCCGGCCGGGATGGACAATTCCTTGGTGATAATGCCGCCCTTCGGCTTCTGCTCGCTCTTGCGCACGGCTTTGCTGACGACATTGATTCCCTCAACGAGCACGCGTTGCTTACCTGGGAGTGCGCTCAGGACTTTGCCCACTTTCCCGCGTTCCTCGCCCCAGAGCACCACCACCACATCATCTTTTTTTACATGCAAACTCTTCATTACAAAACCTCGGGTGCGAGCGAAATGATTTTGGTGAAATTCTTATCCCGCAGCTCGCGCGCGACGGGACCGAAAATGCGCGTCCCCTTCGGATTCAACTGGTCGTCAATGATCACCACCGCGTTGCTATCAAACCGCAGGTAGGAACCGTCCGCGCGCCGCAAAGCGGACTTGGTTCGCACCACGACACACGTGACCACTTCACCCTTTTTGACCGTGCCATCCGGCGTCGCTTCTTTCACGTGCGCCTTGATCACGTCGCCCACCCGCGCATAGCGCTTCTGGTGACCGAGGACGCCAATGGCCCACGCGATCCGCGCGCCCGTGTTGTCGGCGACATCCAAGTGGGTGCGAATCTGAATCATGCCAGCACCTTCTCAATCTGCTCGGACTTTTTGACAATCTCCGCAAGGGTCCACCGCTTCAACTTACTCAACGGCCGGCTCGCCACAATCCGAACCGTATCGCCGACCATGGCTTCCTGCTTCTCGTCGTGTGCATAGAATTTCTTGTACTTGGTCAGCACTTTCAAATAGCGCGGATGCCGCACGCGGCGTCCCACCTGGACCACGATGGTCTTTTCCATTTTATCACTCACGACTTCACCGACGAGCGATTTTTGAATAATCTGTTTTGTTGCCTGTTCCGTCATGGGGGCTCGTTACTTGGCCGCACTGGCCGCTTGCTTCCGCCGTTCACTCAAACTGGTTTCGAGGCGCGCGATGTCATGCCGCACTTCGCGAATCCGGCTGGGCCGTTCCAGCCGCGCGGTCTGCTGTTGCAGCCGCAAATTAAAAATCTCTTGGCGCAAGTCGCGCAGTTTGGCTTCAGCCTCGGCTGCTGTCAACTCTCGGATTTCCTTTGCCTTCATCGCCTAACGTCGCTCCACAAATCGGGTCTTGATCGGCAACTTGGAGGCCGCCAAGCGCAGGGATTCCCGCGCCAGCACTGCCGTCACGCCGCCTAATTCGAACAACACTCGGCCGGGTTTTACAACCGCCACCCATTGCTCCGGCGGTCCTTTGCCCTTACCCATCCGGGTTTCGGGCGGACGCTTGGTAATCGGCAGGTCGGGGAAAATTCGAATCCATAGCTTCCCCCGCCGCTTCATATTCCGTGACAAGGCCACGCGACACGCTTCAATCTGTGTCGTCGTGATCCACGCCCGGTCCAACGCCTGCAACCCGTACTCCCCGAACGCTACTGTCGCGCCCCGATAAGCAATTCCGGCACGGCTGCCGCGCTGCGCTTTGCGGTGCTTCACTCTTTTCGGCATTAATGGCATGGTATTCTCAATCCTCCAGAATCGTTACGCGACGGTCGCGGGGGCCGGGCTGGTCGCGGGACCAACCGCTGTGGCGTTTGGCTTCAACTCGCGCAGCGCCCGTTCACCCTTCCCAATCCACACCTTCACGCCAATTTTACCGTACACGGTTTGCGCTTCGGCAAACCCGTAATCAATGTCAGCCCGCAGGGTATGCAACGGAATCTTGCCCATGCGGTATTTTTCATGACGCGCAATTTCGGAACCACCCAACCGTCCGCCACAAGCAATCTTGATCCCCTGCGCGCCGAAATCCATCGCGGTCTGAACTGTCTTCTTCATGGCGCGACGAAAACTGATGCGACGCTCCAACTGCAACGCCACGTTCTCCGCCACCAACTGCGCGTCCACTTCGGGCTGTTTGATCTCCACGATGTCCACGTAGATCTCTTTGCCCGTCATCTTCGCCAAATCTTCTTTGAGCTTATCAATTTCCGCACCCTTACGGCCGATGACGATACCAGGCCGGGCGGTGAAAATCGTGATCCGTGCGCGGTTCGCATAACGCTCAATCCCAATTTTCGGCACTGCAGCGGATTCCAGTTTCTTCTTCACGAACTCACGAATCTTGATGTCCTGCAACAACAGCGGCGCGTAATCCTTCTTCTCCGCGTACCACTTCGACAGCCAGTCTTTCGTGACGGCTACTCGGAAACCAACTGGATTGACTTTTTGTCCCATAAAATTATTGTCCGTCCGTCAACACGATCCGAATGTGACTCATCCGCTTCAAAATCGGGCCGGCACTTCCGCGCGCCTTGGGTTGGAACCGCTTCAACCGGGAACCTTCGTTCGCAACCGCTTCTTTCACGCGCAACTTGTCTGCCGCCAAATTCGCGTTATTCGTCGCGTTCGCCACGGCCGACTTCAACGTCTTCTCCACCAGCCGGGCCGACTTGCGCGGAATGAATCGCAACAAATCCAGTGCTTCCGACGCTGTTTTGCCCTGAATCTGGCTCGTCACTTCGCCGACTTTCCGCGGACTCATCCGCGCGTGTTTGTATATTGCCTGCACTTCCATAAAATTTTCCTACTCTCAACTCTTGGTCACCCGCGCCGCGTCTCCCGCCGCCAGAGTGACATCCTTATCCAATCGCTCGACCACGGCACCGCAAATATTTCGCCGCACTTCGACGACTCGCAGTTCCGCGACCACCCGGTCGCCTCGCAACACAATAAATGGCATCCCAACCCGCGCACCCTGCGCTTCACCAACATTCAGCACCACCACTCGCAGATTCGGATTCGCATCCAGCACTTTGGCCGAGTCAATCTGCGGCGCCCCTGCTTCCGCCACGACTTCGCGCGCTCGCGGTTGTTCACTCGCCGCAATCAAACTTTGCGCCCGCATCAACTCACCAGTTGCGCTTTGGCCGGCTGCCACAGCTACTGTCAGTTCCTTTAACTGCTCCAACAACCGCTGTCGTTCCGCTTCCGCGAAATACAGCGAGCGGACGGTTTCCAGCACCTGCCTCTGGGCTTGCGCGACTGTCGGGTCACGGAAATTTCCTCCCATCGTCTGCGCTCGCAACTGCACTTCCGCCCACCGTCGCTGAAACAACTCACTTTCCGTCCGCGCAATCGCCAAATTTTCTGTCAAGACCCGCACCAGCGCCTCACGCTGCTGCAACTCTTCACGCAGCGACTGATTCTGTGCCCGCAACGCTTCCATCGCCACTCGCGTCTCGTCCGCCGGCACATCTTCTGCCCGGACATCTGCCACCATTACAAAGAACAAACTACCGACCAACAAACTTTTGCGTAAGCACCGTCGCGCCACATCGCGCTCCGAAGCTGACTACTTCGCCGCTGCCTTCTCAGTGTGCGCACCGTGCGCCCGGAAGGTTCGCGTCGGCGAAAACTCGCCCAAGCGATGACCCACCATATTTTCCGTCACAAACACCGGCGTGTGCGCCCTGCCGTTGTGAACCAAAAACGTGTGCCCCACAAACTCCGGCAAGATCATCGAGCGCCGCGACCAAGTCTTGATTGGGCGCTTCTCTGATGGGGACATTTTCTCCACCTTAGCCATCAGGTGCTCGTCAACAAACGGACCTTTTTTTAGCGAACGTCCCATTTATTTCTTCCTTCGCTCCAAAATCATTGAATTCGAGTACTTCTTCTTGCGGCGTGACTTGCCACCCTTCGCCAGTTTGCCCCACGGCGAAACGGGATGATGCCAGCCACCACCACCCTTGCTCTTACCCTGACCACCGCCCATCGGGTGATCCACAGGATTCCGTGCCATACCGCGACTGATGCCGCGGATACCCAACCACCGACTGCGACCGGCCTTACCCAACATGATGTTAATGTGGTCGGGATTGCCAACTTGGCCGATCGTGGCGTAACAGTCGCCGTGAATCAGGCGCAATTCGCCCGACGGTAACTTCACCGTCACATAGTCACCCTCGGCCGCCATAATCTGGGCCGACATCGCCGCACTGCGGCAAAGCTGACCGCCTTTGCCCTTCTTCAATTCAATGTTGTGAATCGGCAAACCAGGCAAAATCTTCTTGAGCGGCAGCGCGTTGCCGGTCGTCAACTCGGCCGTCGGCCCGCTCATCAAATTGGCGCCAACCGCCAAGCCCATCGGAGCGATGATGTAGCGCTTCTCACCGTCTTTATACTCCAGTAACGCGATCCGCGCCGACCGATTGGGATCGTACTCAATGGCCACTACCTTGGCCGGAATACCGTGCTTGTCCCGCTTGAAATCAATGATCCGATACCGCTTCTTGTGTCCGCCACCAATACCGCGCGCGGTCATTCGACCGTGACAGTTACGCCCGCCGGTCCGCCGCTTGGCCACCGTCAGCTTCTTTTCCGGCGAATGCTTCGTCAACTCAGAGAAATCCGAGAGCACCGTGCCGCGGAGTGACGGCGTTAAAGGTCTGAAAGTTTTAAGTCCCATAGCTGCCTATTGAAGTTCAATCTTCTGCCCTGCGGCCAACGTTACAACCGCTTTTTTCCAACTCGGCGTCCGTCCAACCTGCAACGTCCGTTCCCGCCGCGCCTTGCCGCGCACATGCGACGTATTCACACCGACGACCTTGACCTTGAACAATTTTTCCACCGCGTACTTGATGTCCACCTTGTTGGCGTGCTTATCCACGACCAACTGATACTTGTTCAACTTCTCGGCAAGCATCGTGCCCTTCTCGGTCACGCGCACGGTCTTCACCACTGTGTAAGGGTCTTTCATTACTTGCTGAGACGCTCCTGTAACTTGCTCAAGCCCGCCTGCGTCGTCACAATCTTGGCGAACTGCAGCAATTCATACGTGTTCACCGAGTCAGCCGGCTCCACCTGCACGCCGACCACATTCCGCGCCGCGATCCGTAAATTCTGATCCACGACATCCATCACCACCAACGTCGTCGCGTCCACGCTCGCGAACCGGCGCAACGTCTGAACAAAATCTTTGGTCTTATGCGTCGCCAACTTGAAATCGCTCACCACAATCACATCCCCCGCCAGTAAACGCTCACTGAGCGCCTTCCGAAACGCCAGCAACTTCACCTTCTTGGGAATTTTCTTCGAGTAATCGCGCGGATGCGGACCGTGGGCGATACCACCACCCCGCCAGATTGGCGAGGCGAATGACCCGGCGCGCGCCCGGCCAGAACCTTTTTGCTTCCACGGTTTCTTCCCGCTGCCGGCGACATCGCCAATCTGCTTCGTATTGACGGTCCCCAATCGTTGGTTGGCCAGATAACCCACCACCGCATCATGAACCGCCTGCGTCCCCTTGCCGTTCTTGATCAACAATGTATCGGCAATTTCTACTTCGCCGACCGCACCACCTGTTAAATTGACAACTGGCAATTTCATCGCTTAAACCTTTGCCGCCGGTTTGGTTTTCTTCTTCGCGTGCCGCACCACCACGAAACCGCCACTCGGCCCCGGCACCGATCCTTCAATCAACAGCAAATTTTCCGTCTCGCGGACCTGAATGACGCGGAGATTTTGCGTCGTAATCTTCGTATGCCCCATATGACCCGGCATCTTCTGCAACTTCTTCACCCAACCAGGCGTCATACGGGTGGAAATTGCCCCAGTCCGGCGATGCCAGCCTTTGGCGCCGTGTGTCATATCGCCGCCGGCAAACTTGTAACGCTTCACCACGCCCTGAAAACCTTTGCCCTTGCTCACGCCAATCACATCCACGAACTGGCCGGGCTGAAATTCTTTCACCGTGAGCTTGTCACCCACATTCAACTCCACCTTTGTGTCATCGGTCCGAAACTCCCGAATCAGCCGTGCCGGCGCCGCATTCGATTTCTTGCAGTGCCCGCTCAACGCCTTCGTTGAATGCTTCTCTTTGCGGTCGCCAAACCCCAGTTGAAACGCGCGATAACCATCGGACTCGCCGGTCTTCTTTTGCAAGACCGTACACGGACCAGCCTCAATCACCGTGACACCGACGAAGTCACCCTTGGCGTCGAACAACTGCGCCATACCTAATTTTTTACCTAGCAGTTCCATGACTAAATCTTAATCGTAATGTCCACACCTGCGGGCAGGTTCAGTTTTTTCAGTTCGTCAACCGTCTTGGCCGTCGGATCAATGATATCGAGCAAACGCTTGTGCGTCCGCATTTCGAACGACTCCATTGATTTCTTGTCGGCGTGCGGCGACCGGTTGACCGTGTTGCGCCAAATATCGGTGGGTAACGGAATCGGCCCGGCCACCTTTGCGCCCGTGCGCTTGGCGGTTTCGACAATCTCATGCGCCGACTGGTCAAGCAGCCGGTGGTCGTAGCCCTTAAGACGAATTCTGATACGCTGGTTGTTCATTTCTTCGCTGACGATCCTGTTCCGCCTTTAGTGGCGTTCTTGTCCAAAATTACTGCCAAAACGCTTTCCGGCACCTTCTCAAAATTCTGCGGCTCCATCGAATAACTCGCGCGTCCCTTCGTCAGGGACCGCAGGCCGGTCGCATATCCAAACATCTCCGCCAACGGCACAGAGGCATGAACGATGACCGACATTGCCCGATTCTCAATCTGGTGGATCCGGCCGCGCCGGCTGCTCAAATCACCGATGACATCGCCCATGTGCTCCTCGGGGGAAATGACTTCCACGTCCATGATCGGTTCGAGCAAAATGGGAGCCGCTTTCCGCGCCGCTTCCTTGAACGCAAAACTTCCCGCCATCTTGAACGCGATTTCCGAAGAGTCCACTTCGTGGAACGAACCGTCCACGATCGAAATTTTCACATCCACCATCGGGAAACCGCCCAACACACCGGTCAACGCTGCTTCCACAATCCCGTCCTCAACTGCGCCGATGTATTCCCGCGGAATGGAGCCACCGACGATCTTATCCTCGACGACAACACCCGTGCCCTTCTCACCCGGTTCCATCTCCACGCATGCGTGACCGTATTGACCACGACCGCCAGACTGACGAATAAATTTACCTTCCGCTTCGGATTTCTTGGTCACCGTTTCACGGTAAGCAACCTGCGGTTTGCCGGCCGTTGCGCTCACGTTAAACTCGCGGAACATGCGGTCTTTGATGATATCCAGATGCAACTCGCCCATCCCCGAAATGATGGTCTGGCCGGTCTCATGATCCGTGAACAACCGGAACGTGGGGTCTTCCTCCGCGAGCCGCTGCAAGGCAGTCCCCATCTTATCGCGATCGGCTTTGGTGTTTGGCTCAATGGCCATCGAGATAACCGGCTCAGGGAAAGTGATGGATTCGAGGAGAATCGGATGGTCCTCTTCACAAATCGTGTCCCCTGTGGTGATGTTCTTCAACCCCACCAACGCGCCAATATCGCCGGAATAACACACATCAATTTCCTGGCGATGATTCGCATGCATCTCCAACAACCGGCCAATCCGCTCGCGCTTATTATTACGCGGATTATAAACCGTCAATCCCTTCGCCGCCTTGCCAGAGTACACCCGGAAGAAAATCAGCTTACCGGCATACGGATCTGTCCAAATCTTAAACGCCAAAGCGCTGAACGGTGCATTATCGTCCGCTCGCCGAACTTCCGGCTCTTTCGAATTCGGGTTTGTCCCATCGATCTGCAGAACATCAATCGGTGACGGAAGATAGTCCACCACCGCATCAAGCAGCGGCTGAACACCCTTGTTTTTGAACGCCGCCCCACAAATCACGGGCACGAGTTCATTCTTGATCGTCAATCGTCGGATAGCCGGGCGCAAGTCCGCTTCCGTGATCTCTTTGCCTTCCAGATACAACTCCGCCAACGCCTCATCCTTGTCCGCTGCCGCTTCAATCAACTTCGTATGCGCGGTCTTCGCGGCATCCAGCAACTCGGCAGGAATTTCGGCATCGTCAAAATGCGCGCCCAACTCCTCACCCGTCCAGATCAACGCGCGCATCCGCACCAAATCAATAATCCCCCGGAAATTGCCTTCACTACCAATGGGCAACTGAATCGGAACCGCATTGGCCGCCAAACGGTCCCGCATTTGAGTCACAGCCGCTTCGAAATCCGCCCCCGTCCGATCCATCTTATTGACGAACGCAATCCGCGGAACTTTATACTTGTTGGCCTGGCGCCACACCGTTTCCGACTGCGGCTCCACTCCGCCAACCGCGCAAAACACCGCGCACGCACCGTCCAACACGCGCAAGCTGCGCTCCACTTCCACCGTAAAATCCACATGGCCCGGCGTATCAATGATGTTCACCCGGTGATCCCGCCAGAAACAGGTCGTCGCGGCTGACGTGATCGTGATCCCGCGCTCTTGCTCCTGCTCCATCCAGTCCATCGTCGCCGTGCCTTCATGCACTTCGCCGAGTTTATAGACCTTGCCGGTATAATAGAGCACGCGCTCCGTTGTCGTCGTCTTCCCCGCATCAATGTGCGCACAAATCCCAATGTTGCGCGTCCGCTCCAGCGGCACCCTGCGATTCGCGTCTGATCGCGACTTCTCCGGCGCTACTTGATTTTGTTTATCGAGGACGGCGTCCATGTTCTTTTCCAAATTTGACGAAAATAATCCTGAGTAATCTCAACGGGTAATCAACAACAAAGACTACCAGCGGTAGTGAGCAAACGCCCGATTGGCTTGCGCCATCTTGTGCGTATCCTCACGTTTCTTCACAGCCGCGCCAGTATTGTTGGCAGCATCAAAAATTTCCGCAGCCAATGCATCCGTCATCCCCGTTCCCTTCCGACCCCGGGCATAATCAATCATCCAACGCATCGCCAGCGCTTCCTGACGTTCGGCCGAAACTTCCACCGGCACCTGATAGTTGGCCCCGCCCACGCGGCGCGACTTCACTTCGAGGCGCGGCTTCACATTCTCAATCGCTGCTGACAACACATCCATCACCGGCTTGTCCTTGATCTTCGGTGCCAACTGTTCAAACGCGCCATACACAATGCGCTCCGCGGTGGACTTCTTGCCCGAGCGCATCACCATGTTGATCAAGCGCGTCACCACCCGGCTGTTAAACACACCGTCAGCGGCGCGTACTCGTTTTTCTGCTCTTCGTCTGCGTGCCATACTAAATCAAAATCTCTCTAGGCGGCTTTCGCCGCGGGTTTCGCCCCGGGTTTTGCCCCGTCCTTCGGACGTTTCACGCCGTACTTGCTCCGGCTCCGCCGGCGCTTCTCGACACCCAACGCGTCGAGCGTTCCGCGCACGATGTGATACCGCACACCCGGTAAATCCTTCACACGACCACCGCGCACCAACACAATCGAGTGCTCCTGCAGATTATGCCCTTCGTCGGGAATATACGCGATCACCTCGACGCCATTCGTCAACCGCACCTTCGCCACTTTTCGCAGCGCAGAGTTCGGCTTCTTCGGCGTCCGGGTCATCACCTGCAAACACACCCCGCGCCGTTGCGGGCATTTGTCGAGCGCCGGTGCTTTCGACTTGGCCTTCAACAGGCGGCGACCTTTACGAACCAATTGATTAATCGTCGGCATGTATTAATTTTCCCTCGTGCTGAAAACCCGAGGGGCGGTGAAACTATCAAACGCTCCCGGGCAACGCAAGTCCTTTTGTAAACTAACTCGCAGCCTGCAGAATATCCTCTACACTTTCTTCTTTCGTTCCCTCAACCGGCTGGGCCAATGCGACCAATTTCACGGCGCGCATTTTTTCGTAGCCCGTACCGGCGGGAATCAAATGGCCCATGATCACGTTTTCTTTGAATCCATGCAAATGATCCACACGTCCCAGTGTCGCCGCTTCCGTCAACACGCGAGTGGTGTCTTGGAACGACGCAGCGCTGATGAAGGAATCTGTTTCCAACGAAGCCTTCGTGATGCCCAGCAGCACCGGTTGACCTTCGGCCGGCTTGCCGCCCGCTTCTTGAATCCGTTTGTTCTCTTCCTCAAACGTGATCTTGTCAATCTGATCGCTCCAGAGGAAGCGCGTGTCGCCCGGCTCCAGAATGCGCACTTTGCGCAACATCTGCCGCACGATGATTTCAATGTGCTTGTCGTTGATCTCGACGCCTTGCAGCCGGTAAACTTCCTGCACTTCGTTCACGAGATATTCCTGCAAGTCTTGCGGCCCGCAGACCTCGAGAATTTCGTGCGGCACAACCGGCCCTTCCGTTAACTGTTGGCCCTTTTTCACCGTGTCACCGCGGAACACAATGATGTGTTTCGAGTGCGGAATCAGATGCTCTTCTTCAGCGGCAGTCTTCGGGTCGCGCACGACGATCCGCCGCTTGCCGCGAACGGTACCGGCGAAATCCACCAAACCATCAATCTTCGCAATCTCTGCCGCGTCCTTCGGTCGACGCGCTTCGAACAACTCCGCCACGCGCGGCAGACCGCCCGTAATATCGCGGGTCGTCAACATCTTGCGGGGCGTCTTGGCGATCAACGCACCGGCGGTTATTTTGGTACCTTCTTCCAAGATGATGTGGGCGCCGGCGGGAATCGCATAGAACGCCAACACTTCACCCTTGTCGTTCACCAAGTTAATTTGCGGATGCAAATCTTCTTTGTGTTCGATCACCACCGTGCCCATCAAGCCGGTCGCTTCGTCATGCTCGCGCTTGATCGTCACGCCTTCGATGATGTCGTGGAACTTCACGGTGCCGGCCAGTTCCGAAAGCACGGGCACGTTGTGCGGATCCCATTGCACAAAGACATCGCCTTTTTTCACGCGGGCGCCGTCGGCCACGGACAGTTCCGCGCCAATGACGACGTTGTAACGTTCCAACTCGCGGCCTTCATCGTTCGTCACGATGACTTGACCATTCTTGTTCAAGACAACCCAGTTGCCTTCCGTACGCTGCACCGCGCGAACTTCCAAGTAGCGAACAATACCGTCGTTCTTGGCTTTGATTTGCGGCTGCTTGAAGACCTGGCTGGCCGTACCGCCGATATGGAACGTACGCATCGTGAGCTGCGTGCCCGGCTCGCCAATGGACTGCGCGGCGATGATGCCGACCGCTTCACCGATCTTCGCCATCTTGCTGGTCGCGAGATTGCGTCCGTAGCACAATGCGCAAACACCGCGCCGCGACTCACAGGTCAGCACCGAGCGAATTTTTACTTTCTCGATGCCCAGCCGGGACAACATCTCGGCCGCCACTTCGTCAATCTCCACGTTCGCCTTGATGAACTTCTTCTTGGAGATCGGATCCAGGACATCTTCCGCCGAGATCCGGCCAATCACACGCTCGCTGAGCCGGACGATTTCATCTTCGCCCTCATAAATCGGCTTCACCCAAATGCCATTGACCGTGCCGCAATCTTCTTCACGGATGATGACGTCCTGCGCCACGTCCACCAGTTTGCGGGTGAGGTAACCGGAATCCGCCGTCTTGAGCGCGGTATCCGCCAAACCTTTGCGCGCGCCGTGCGTCGAGATGAAGTACTCCAACACGCTCAACCCTTCGCGGAAGTTCGACAGAATCGGCCGCTCGATGATTTCGCCCGAGGGCTTGGCCATCAAACCGCGCATGCCGGCGAGCTGACGAATCTGTTGGCGCGAACCGCGCGCCTTGGAATCCACCATCATGAACACCGGGTTCAACTCGCTCTTGCCCTCGTTGTGCTCCATGGTGGAGTACATGACGTTGGAGATGTTGTCCGTCGCGTGGGTCCAGATATCAATGATCTTGTTGTAGCGCTCGCCGTCCGTAATGATGCCGCGCCGGTACTGTTTCTCGACCTCGCCGACTTCCTTCAACGCCGCCTGAATGACCTGCTGCTTTTCCTTCGGCACAATCATGTCCACGACCCCGATGGAAACACCGGCGCGGGTGGCGTGCTCGAAGCCGAGCGCTTTCAACTTGTCCAACACCTCGACGGTCGTCGGGTGACCGACTGTGCGATAGCATTGCCAGATGATGTCGCCCAAGGAACTCTTGTTCACCACTTTGTTGTAGAAGCCCAGTTCCTTAGGCCAGATTTCATTGAACACCACGCGACCGACGGTGGTTTCAATGACCTTCGTGACCGCATCGCCGTACACGGTCTTCCGGCCGTTGTCGGGATTCGGAATGCGAATGCGCTCGTGAATTTTCACGTCGCCTTCGTCAATCGCGAAGAAGACTTCCTGCGGATTGCCAAACAATTTCAACCGCTTCGTGGTATGCCCCAAGCGCGCTTCCCGCCCCATATTCGTAAGATAGTAAACGCCCAACGCAATGTCTTGGGTCGGCGTCATGATCGGCTTGCCGCTCGACGGCGAGAAGATGTTGTTCGGCGCCAACATCAAGAGCCGGGCTTCCAACTGCGCCTCGACGGACAGCGGCACATGCACGGCCATCTGATCGCCGTCAAAGTCCGCGTTGTAAGCGGTACAAACGAGCGGGTGAATCCGGATTGCATCGCCTTCGATCAATTGCGGCTCAAATGCCTGAATGGACAACCGGTGCAGCGTCGGCGCGCGGTTCAATAAAACCGGGTGGCCTTTCGTCACCTCGTCCAGAATGTCCCAAACTTCCGGTGACTGACGCTCGATCATTTTTTTCGCGGAGCGAATCGTGTGGACCAATCCCATTTCCCGCAGCCGGCGAATGATGAACGGCTCGAACAACACAAGCGCCATCTTCTTCGGCAAGCCGCATTGATTGAGCTTCAGTTCCGGCCCAATGACAATGACCGACCGGCCCGAATAGTCCACACGCTTGCCCAGCAGGTTCTGCCGGAAGCGACCGGACTTGCCCTTGAGCATATCGGCGAGTGATTTCAACGAACGTCCACCGGCGCCCGTGACCGGCCGGCCATGGCGACCGTTGTCAAAGAGCGCGTCCACCGCTTCCTGCAACATGCGCTTTTCATTACGGATGATGACATCCGGCGTCTTGAGCTGGAGCAGATTTTTCAACCGGTTATTCCGGTTGATCACGCGCCGGTACAAATCATTCAAATCGCTGGTGGCGAACCGGCCGCCTTCGAGCGGCACAAGCGGACGCAGGTCCGGCGGAATCACCGGCAACACTTCCAGAATCATCCACTCCGGCCGCATCTTCGTCGCGACAAACGCCTTCACGATCTTCAAGCGTTTGGCGAGTTTCTTGCGGATCTGTTTGCTCTTGGTGGTATCGAGCGCGTGCTCCAACTCGGTCACCGATTTGCGCAAATCCGTCCGTTGGAGCAAATCCTTCACCGCTTCCGCGCCCATTTTCGCGACGAAACCGTCGGCGTACTGCTCGCGCGCTTCGCGGTATTCCATTTCATTCAAAAGCTGCTTGGGCTTGAGCGGCGTCTTGCCCTCATCGATCACGATGTAGTCTTCGTAATAAATGACGCGCTCAAGATCGCGCGCCGTCATGTCGAGAATCAACCCCATCCGCGACGGCATACACTTGAAAAACCAGATGTGACTGACCGGCACGGCGAGTTCGATGTGCCCCATGCGTTCGCGACGCACCCGGGCCAGAGTAACTTCCACGCCGCAACGATCGCAGATGACGCCGCGATGTTTGATGCGCTTGTACTTGCCACAATTGCATTCCCAGTCCCGGATCGGCCCGAAAATCCGCTCGCAAAACAAGCCGCCTTTTTCTGGTTTGAACGTCCGGTAATTGATCGTTTCCGGGTTCTTCACTTCCCCGTGCGACCAAGACCGAATCGTGTCCGGCGAGGCCACACCGATGCTGACGTGATCGAATGCGTCCGACTTTTCCAATCCCAACGCCACGCGCGCGGCCGCGGTTGCGGCGGCGGGTGACAACGGATTCTCAACAGCTTTGGTGGGGGATGCGCTCATGGATTACTTATCGCCTCCGTCTTTCCCGACGCGAACGTCGAGACACAGACTCTGCATTTCTTTCATCAACACATTGAACGATTCAGGCGTGCCGGCATCGAGGGTGTTATCCCCCTTCACGATGGACTCGTAGATCCGGGTGCGGCCCTGCACATCGTCCGACTTGACTGTGAGCAATTCCTGCAACGCATACGCGCAGCCGTACGCCTCCATCGCCCACACTTCCATTTCACCGAACCGCTGACCGCCGTATTGGGCCTTGCCGCCCAACGGTTGTTGCGTGACCAGTGAGTACGGCCCAACCGCGCGCGCGTGAATCTTGTCCGCCACGAGATGGCCCAGTTTCAGCATGTAGATGAAACCAACCACGACTTCCTGGTCAAACTGCAAGCCGGTGCGCCCGTCCGTCAACCGGACTTTGCCCGACGTGTTCGCCCACTCATAGCCCGGCACTTTCTTGGCCTGCATGAGCATGTCGTTGATTTCTTCCTCGGTCACACCGTCGAAGACCGGCGAAGCGATATTGTAGCCCAACGCCCGCGCCGCCACACCCAAGTGGGTCTCCAACACCTGACCGACATTCATACGACTCGGCACGCCGAGCGGGTTCAAGACGATATCCACCGGAGTACCGTCCGAAAGGAATGGCATGTCTTCTTCGCGCACAATCTTGGCGATAACACCTTTGTTACCGTGCCGGCCCGCCATCTTGTCGCCCACGCTGATTTTGCGTTTGCTGGCGACATAGACTTTGACCTGCTTGATGATCCCGGTATCCACATCTTCACCGCTCTCGATGCGATCAAGCTGCCGATCGCGCTCCAGATTCAAGTCGGAGAAGCGATGCTCAAACTCGCCGATGATCTCCCGAATCTTAATCCGAATCGGGGAGGGATCAATTTCGATGTGGTCATACACGGAAGCGAGTTTACGCAACAGCGTCTTCGTGATCTTGCGATTGGCCGGGATGATGATCTCGCCGGTTTCCGCATTCACCACATCCAACGGAATTTTTTCGCCGAGCAAGATGTTGCTCAACTTTTCCGTCAGCTCCTCACGCAACTCGGTCGTCTTCGACTTGTAATCGTCCTCAATCTGCTTCCGTTGGCGCTTCACTTCCGTCGGCGTCAGGTCGCTCCGGGTCGGCTCCTTGCGGGCCGAAACTTTCACATCCATGACAATCCCGTACGTACCAGACGGCACGGTCAGCGAGGTGTCTTTCACGTCAGCGGCTTTTTCACCGAAGATCGCGCGCAACAAGCGCTCTTCCGGCGCGAGTTCCGTTTCGCTCTTGGGGGTGATCTTACCCACCAGAATATCGCCCGGCTTCACTTCCGCGCCGATGCGCACCACGCCGTCGTGGCCGAGGTTCTTGAGGGCTTCTTCGCCGACATTCGGAATATCGCGGGTGATTTCTTCCGGCCCGAGCTTCGTATCGCGTGCGCCGCATTCGTATTCTTCGATATGAATCGAAGTGTAGATGTCTTCTTTGACCAACTTCTCGTTGATCAAGATGGCGTCTTCGAAGTTATAGCCATTCCACGGCATGAATGCCACGAGCAGATTCCGACCGAGCGCCACTTCACCGTTTTCACAACACGGTCCGTCAGCAAGCACCTGCCCCTTCTTGACCTTGTCGCGCTTCGCCACAATCGGCTTCTGATTGAAACACGTCGCCGCGTTGGAACGCATGAACTTCCGCAGTTCATACACCCACACATGATTTTCGGGATCGTGTACGAGCTTGCGCTTGCCTTCCGGCAACTCGCCGTTCTTCGTGACCACCACCTGATTCGCCATCACGGAAGCCACAATGCCGGCTTCCTCGGCGATCACGCAGACTTTGGAGTCGCGCGCAATGCGCTCTTCCAAGCCGGTGCCCACGAGCGGCGCATCGCTGCGCAGCAACGGCACCGCTTGGCGTTGCATGTTCGAACCCATCAACGCCCGGTTGGCGTCGTCATGTTCGAGGAACGGAATCAAACCGGCTGCCACCGACACCAACTGTTTCGGTGACACGTCCATGTAGTGAATCCGCTCCGGCTCTGCTTCGATGAAGTCGCTCTTATACCGGCACGAAACTTTGGGCACCAAGTAATGCCCACGCGCGTCCACGGGAGCGTTTGCTTGCGCGACCACATAATTTTCTTCCTGGTCCGCCGTCAGATAATCCACCTGATCCGTGACCCGGCCGTCTTTCACTTTCCGATACGGGGTCTCGATGAATCCGAATTCGTTGATCCGCGCGTAAATGCTCATCGCGCTGATCAAACCGATGTTCGGACCTTCAGGTGTCTCAATCGGACAGATGCGGCCGTAATCCGCCGGATGCACGTCGCGGACTTCACAACCCGCGCGCTCGCGGGATATACCGCCCGGCCCAAGCGCGGATAGACGGCGCTTGTGAGTCAACTCACTGAGCGGGTTCGTCTGATCCATGAACTGACTGAGCTGGCTGCGACCGAAGAAATCACGCACAATCGCGGAGAGAGCTTTCGGATTCACGAGACCTTGCGGCGTCATCGTGTTCGTGTTCACATCAAACAACGTCATACGTTCTTTGACGACCCGTTCCGTGCGGGCCAACCCGATCCGGCATTGGTTGGCGAGCAATTCACCCACGGTCCGCAACCGCCGGCTGCCGAGATGATCAATGTCATCCACCGAACCTTCGCCCTTGCGCAGGCTCAGCAAATACTTGATGCCCTCGATGATGTCCTCCACCTCGAGAATACGACTGTCGAGATCGGCGCGCCGATTCAACTTTTGATTGAGCTTGTAGCGGCCCACGCGACCGAGATCGTACCGGCGCGCATCGAAAAACAACCGTTTCACCATCGCTTGCGCGTTCGTCACGGTGGGCGGATCGCCCGGGCGCAAGCGGCGATAAATTTCCTTCAACGCCTCTTCTTGATCCTTGCACGGATCCTTCTTCAACGACTTGATGATCACCCCGTCATCCGCGGTGGTGTCCACGACCTTGACCTTGTCCACGCCGATCTCCATCAACTGGCGCGCCACGGTCTTGGTCAACGGCTCGAACGCCCGCGCCACGGCCAAACCCTTCTCCGTGTCCATCACGTCGGCGACCGGCACTTTGGCCTGGGTTTCTTCGCCGCCAACAAAATCTTTCAACTTCAAATCTTCAATCGAATAGAACAGCTTCAGAATCTGTTCGTCGGTGCCATACCCAAGCGCCCGCAGAAAAGTCGTCACCAAGAATTTCCGCCGCCGATGCCGGCGATCCAGGAAAATATTCAACAGATCGTTGTTATCGAACTGCATCTCCAACCACGTGCCGCGGTCCGGGATGATCCGGAACCCATACAACAGCCGGCCGCTCGTGTGGACGCTCTGCTCGAAACTGATGCCGGGCGAGCGATGCAACTGGCTGACAATGACGCGTTCCGCGCCATTGATCACAAAGGAGCCGGACGGGGTCATGAGTGGAATCTCACCCATGTACACCTTCTCTTCCTTCGTCCCGTTCACATCCTTCAGCCGAAATGTCACGTGCAATGGCGCGCTGTACGTAATCCCCTCGCGCAGGGAATCCAACCACGACGTTTTCCACTCGCCAATCGAGTAATCCACGAAGTCGAGGTTCGCCTGACCGTCGTAGCTCTCAATCGGAAACACTTCCTTGAACACGGTCTGCAAGCCGACCAGTTTGCGCCGGGTGGGCACAACGTCAGCCTGCAAAAATTCCGCATAGGAAGAGATCTGTGCTTCGATCAAATCCGGCGGTTCGATCAAGTCTTTCAGTTTGCCGAAATATTTTCGCTCAGCCATTGTTCCTCCAGACCACTGGGGCCCGTTACACCAAGGTTTTGCGGGGGCGGCGCTGCCGCCGCCCCCGCCACATCACAACTTCGAACCCAACTACCGGCTACTTCAATTCGACTTTGGCACCAGCCGCCTCGAGCTTCTTCTTGATCTCTTCGGCTTCTTCCTTCGTCGCGCCTTCCTTCACGGTCTTCGGCGCGCCTTCGACGAGATCCTTCGCTTCCTTCAAGCCGAGGCTGGTCACCGCGCGCACTTCTTTGATCACGGCGATCTTGTTCGGACCGGCTTCTTTCAAGATCACGTCAAACGCGGTCTTGACTTCCGCTGCCGGGGCTGCCGCCGCGCCGCCACCAGCCGCCGCCACTGCCACCGGGGCTGCGGCGCTGACGCCCCACTTCTCTTCGAGTTTCTTCGAGAGTTCTGCGGCCTCAATCACCGTCAAGCTGCTTAATTGTTCGACCAACGTATTCAAGTCTGCTGCCATGTCTGCCTTTCACTCGGTATCGTCGCGTCCCGAAGCCTCAGGACAATTACCCCCGCCAGCCGGCGAGGCGACAAGGAACCATTGTTTTTTTGTTTCGTCCGTGGCGGCCACTCGCCGCCAAAAGTTATGCTGCCACTACGTCGCCTGCTTTGTCCGCGTGCGCTTTGATGACACGAGCGATCTGGCTCGCCGGCGCTCCCAACACCACGGCAATCCGCGTGGCCGGGGTCTGCAATAAGCCAATCAGGTTCGCCCGCAATGCGTCCAACGACGGCAATTCAGCCAAAACCAACACATCATCGGCGCTCAGGGTCTGTTGCCCCATGAAACCCAATTTCACTTGGGACTTCTGTGTGTCCTTGTGGAACTGCTTCAAGATCTTGGCCACCGCCGAAACTTCCGACTTGTCGGCCCCCACCACAATCGCCGTCATACCAGAGAAAATGGCTTGGCCCCGCGGCAAGCCGGCGGCATCCAGGGCGCGCGTCAGGGTCGTGTTCTTGACCACGTGACATTCCGCATTCGCGCCCGCGAGCCGCTTCCGTAGGTCAGTGAAGTTCTCCACCGTCAACTTCGTGTAGTCCGTCATCAGCACGAAGGGTGACGACTTCACTTGCTTCGACAAATCTTCCACAATCAATTGCTTTTCGGGTCTCATGAAATCACCTGTTCCTGATTACACTGCCGCGGCTGCGACAAATTCATGTAGGTCAATCGGCAAACCCGGACTCATCGTCGCCGAAATCGTGCAACTCGCGATAAACTTACCCTTCGCAGCCGGGGGACGGGCATGCACCAGTCCTTGAATGACCGCTCGCGCGTTTTCCTCAATTTGCTGCGCCGGGAAGGAAACCTTGCCGAGCGCGACATGTACGTTCGCGGCCTTGTCCATCTTGAATTCGACACGCCCGGCTTTCACTTCCTTAACGGCCTTGGCGGTGTCATCCGTCACGGTACCCGTCTTCGGATTGGGCATCAGTCCTTTCGGTCCAAGAACCTTACCGAGCTTGCGGACTTCTTGCATGGCTTCGGGGGTTGCAATCGCGACGTCAAAATCCGTCCAACCTTCCTGACATTTCTTTATCAGGTCTTCGGCGCCAACAAAATCAGCTCCCGCCGCCTTGGCCGCATCCGCTGCGGCGCCTTTGGCGAACACAGCCACGCGCACCGTTTTGCCCGTGCCGTGTGGCAACGTCACCGTGCCCCGCACCATCTGGTCGCCTTGCTTCGGGTCCACCCCGAGCTTGAACGCCAAATCCACTGACTCATCAAACTTAGTCTTGGGAAACTTCTGCAAGACTGCAACAGCTTCGCCTAATTTGTATTCACGCCGCGAATCAACCAACTTGATCGCTTCGCGGTATCGTTTGCCGTGTATCGCCATTGATTCTTTATGTTGTTGTAGTGACCGCCAACTTCACGACGGGAGCCTCCGCTCAACGCACCCGGGACTAGCGGGCGCTCCTACAGCGTTTACCTATTCCACCACGTCAATCCCCATACTGCGCGCGGTGCCGGCAATGATCCGGCTGGCAGCGTCTTCGGTACGGGCGTTCAAATCCTGCATCTTCTGCTTCGCAATTTCCAACACCTGCTTGCGCGTGACCTTGCCAACTTTTTTGCGGTTCGGCTCGGCGCTCGCGGTCGCAATTCCGGCCGCCTTCTTTAAGAGCGCACTCGCCGGCGGCGATTTGGTGATAAATGTGAAGGTTTTGTCTTTGTAGACCGTGATGATCACCGGCACAATCGTGCCCGCGATCTTCTGGGTGGCGGCGTTGAACTGTTTGCAGAACTCCATGATGTTCACGCCCTGTTGACCCAACGCCGGGCCAACGGGAGGCGCGGGATTTGCCTGCCCCGCGGGAATCTGCAACTTGATCATGCCGGTAACTGGTTTGCCTGCCATAAATTAAGCCCTCTCTACCTGCCAATATTCCAACTCCACCGGGGTGGAGCGTCCAAAAATCGAAACGGAAATCTTCAACTTCCCGCGCGTCGGATCCACTTCCTCGATTACGCCGGTGAAATTCTGGAATGGTCCGTCGTTCACCTTCACATTTTCGCCCATTTCAAATGCCACCTTCGGCGCCACCTTCTCCTGCCGCTCTTCAATCTGCGCTAAAATGCTACTCACCTCGTCCGGCTGCAACGGCACCGGACGATCGCCACCAATAAACCCAATGATACCCGGCGTATCGCGCACGAAATACCAGCCGCGCTCGATGAGCTGTTTTTTCTCATCCAACAACTTCATGTGCACCAAAATATAGCCCGGATAAAATTTGCGCGTGCTGGTGGTCTTCTTGCCCTTCTTGACCTCCGCCACTTTCTCAGTCGGAATCAGCACTTCTTTGATGAGATCCGTGACCTCCTCAATCTTCATCCGCTTTTCGATACCGTCTTTGACCTTCTGTTCCTGACCGGAAAGCGTATGAATCACAAACCATTGAAAACCGTCCGCTGTCGTTGCCGTCGCCATGATAATCTCCGCCTAGGAGGCTCCTGTCAGCAGTTCCACAATTTTCACAAACAAAAAGTCGGCCGAGGAAACAAAAATCCCAAACAATAGCATCGTGACCAACACAATGACTGTGGAGTCAATCAGCTCCTTGCGCGTCGGCCACGAGGAGCGTTTCAACTCGGTCACAACCTCCGTCAGAAAGTCGCGTATCTTGGTGAATGGATTTGTCATTCTCGCCTGCTCTCGCTCACTGTCTTTAGTGGCACGCCAGGAGGGACTTGAACCCCCAACCTACGGTTTTGGAGACCGTCGCTCTGCCAATTGAGCTACTGGCGTAACCGTTCCAGTGGGCTCCTCCAAAAAATCTGTGCGCTACTTCGTCTCCTTGTGCGCGACATGCTTGCCGCACTTGGCGCAGAACTTTCTCAATTCCAACCGCTCAGTGCCTTGCGCCTTTTTATTGCGGGTCGAAGTGTAATTGCGGCTTTTGCACTCCGTGCACGCCATCGTAATTAATTCCCGGGGCATCTTGTTCTCCCAGACCACCGACAGAGGCGCCTGCGCGCCTCCGCCGCAGCCTGATCAGTCTTACTCCAAAATTTCCGTCACTCGGCCGGCGCCCACCGTGCGGCCGCCTTCGCGAATCGCAAAACGCATCGTTTTTTCCATCGCGATCGGGTTGATCAACTCCACATCAACCGAAACGTTGTCACCCGGCATGACCATTTCCACTCCCGCCGGCAACGTCACCTGACCAGTCACGTCCGTCGTGCGGAAATAGAATTGCGGCCGGTACTTCGTGAAGAACGGGGTGTGACGTCCGCCTTCTTCCTTCGAAAGCACGTACACTTCCGCCTTGAACTTCCTGTGCGGCTTGATGGAGCCTGGCTTCGCCAACACCTGACCGCGCTCCACACCTTCCTTATCAATCCCGCGTAGCAACAAGCCGACGTTGTCGCCGGCTTCAGCTTGATCCAGCAACTTGCGGAACATTTCCACGCCCGTCACCACGGTCTTGGTCGTGTCGCGCAAACCAACAACTTCAATTTCTTCACCCACCTTGATGGTGCCGCGTTCCACACGTCCCGTGGCAACCGTGCCACGGCCCGTGATCGAGAACACGTCTTCCACCGGCATCAAGAACGGCTTATCCACCTCACGCGAAGGCTGCGGGATGAAGTCATCCACCGCCTTGACCAATTCCAGAATGCCCTTCTCCGCTTCCGGATCACCTGCCAGCGCCTTGCTCGCGCAAACCCGCACGATCGGCGTCTTGTCGCCCGGGAACTCATACTTCGTCAGCAGATCGCGGATTTCCATTTCGACAAGCTCGAGCAACTCCGGGTCATCCACCAAGTCCACCTTGTTCAACGCCACGACAATCGCCGGTACGCCGACTTGCCTGGCCAGCAACACATGCTCCTTGGTCTGTGGCATCGGACCATCAGCAGCGTTGACGACGAGAATCGCGCCATCCATCTGCGCCGCGCCGGTGATCATATTCTTGATGTAGTCCGCATGGCCGGGACAGTCCACGTGAGCGTAGTGGCGGCTTTCGCTCTCGTACTCAACGTGTGCGGCTGCAATGGTGACCGTCTTGGTCGCATCGCGCACCGTGCCACCTTTGGCAATATCCGCGTAGCTTTTGACTTCCGCTTTACCCTGCTTGCTCAACACCGCCAACAGCGACGCCGTCAAAGTCGTCTTACCGTGGTCAATGTGACCAATCGTGCCGACGTTCGCGTGGGGTTTTGTACGTACAAATTGACTCTTGGCCATGACTATTTCCTCCTGGTTCCTTGTCTATAATATGTCGCGCTACTTTATCGTGAACAACTGTCCACCTTCTGGAGCCCACGATCGGGTTTGAACCGATGACCTCGTCCTTACCAAGGACGTGCTCTACCAACTGAGCTACGTGGGCAGAACTGATTTCATTACCACCTGCATCCTACCTCGTGAAACGACTCGCACCGCAAAATGAAAAAAGACAGAAAACCCACCCTGTTTCATTCATTTCCTTGAAACAGCCAGCGGATTTTTCCCGACTTCAACGACTTATATGTGTGTCTGAAACTGCTACGGCTCGCGGAGTGTACCAAAAAAGACCGGGCTGTCAACCTGCCATTGAAAAAAATTAAATCTTCGTTCCATCCGAAATTTGGGCGTTCTTGGGAACGATGACAATCCCATCTCGGATGTAATAATTAGGCCCATCAAAATCGGCAACACCGGCCTTGTCGGAGATGACAACGTTTTCACCAATCCTGGCATTCTTGTCAATGATTGCCCGCGTAATCCGACATCCCCGTCCAACACTCATGTGTGGCATCGTCACCGGCTCGTCCTTGCTCGGCTCTGGCGCGGAGGAATAATAATCGCACCCCATCATGATCGTGTCTTTGATCTGGCAACCATCCCCGATGAATGAGCGCAAGCCGACGATACTCCGATTGATTTGCGCGTTGATGATGACACACCCGTCGGCAATCAACGACTCACTGATGTGACAATTCAGCACCTTCGAGGGCGGCAAGAACCGCGCCCGCGTGTACACCGGCGATTCGCGATCGAAAAAACTGAAGGCCGGCTTCATCCCGCACATCGCGAGGTTGGCGTCGAAAAACGATTTGATCGTTCCTACATCCTCCCAATACCCTTGAAAAATGTGCGCCTGCACCCGGTATTTGCTGATCGCGGCCGGAATGATGTGCTTTCCAAAGTCCGTGTGATCATTGTCCAGCGCCTCAGCCAACACATCCCGGTTGAAGAGATAAATCCCCATCGAAGCGAGCCACTTGTCTTCCTGACCGGGCAACTTGAGGCCGTCGAGAATCTGCGGATCTTTGGGTTTCTCCACAAAACGAGCAATCCGCTTACTATCGTCCACCTGCAAGATCCCGAGACTCGGCGCTTCCGATCGCTGGACGGGAATCGTTGCGATGGTCAATTCCGCGCTGTTATCGATGTGCTCCTGGAGCAAGAGCCGAAAATCCATCCGGTAAAGCTGATCGCCCGAGAGAATCAGAATATGCTCACAATCCGTCTGCAAGAAGTACCGCAGATTCTGCCGAACGGCGTCCGCCGTCCCTTGATACCAACTCGTGCTGCTGATCGTCTGTTGCGCGGCCAAAATCTCGACGAAGCCTTTGGAAAACTTATCAAACGTGTAACTCGAATAAATATGCCGGTGCAGCGAAGCGGAATTAAACTGGGTCAAGACGTACATCTGCCGGATCTGCGAGTTGATACAATTGCTGATCGGCACATCCACCAACCGGTATTTCCCGCCAATCGGCACCGCCGGCTTGGCGCGTTCTTTGGTCAGCGGAAACAATCGCGTCCCCGCGCCGCCTCCCATAATGACTGCCAGAACGTTGGCCGTGGTGAAGCGATTGCGTGTGATCGTATTCATGGCAAGCTCGTCGGAAAATTGACAACTACCTCCATCTGCATATATTCCCTCTCGTCCGGCGGCAATAAAAAAAACACATTCGATAGTCCACGCCACTGTGATTCGCCATCGTCGCCGGATGGTTGCGTCACGCAACCCGGTTGAATCACCGTCGCGCGACTAACGCAAGGAGTCATCATGTGTGGCATCATCGGCTACATCGGTCGTAAACCCGCCCAAAATGTCATCCTCGACGGCCTCCGCCGGCTCGAATACCGTGGCTACGATTCCGCCGGCATCTGCACCGTGGACGGCGATCATTTCGAACTCCACAAAAAGGCCGGCCGCATCAACAATCTCGCCACCCTCCTCCGCGACCACCCGGCCAAAGGTGCCAGCGGCATCGGTCACACCCGCTGGGCCACGCATGGTGCCCCCACCGACGCAAATGCTCATCCGCACCTCGACCAGTCCGGCACCATCGCGCTCGTCCACAACGGCGTCATCGAAAACCACCAACTCCTCAAAGACCGCCTCCTCGCCAAAGGCCACAAATTTACCTCCCAAACCGACACCGAAGTTTTGGCGCATCTGGTCGGCGAACACTTTGCCGCAGTCACCAAAGAACAGCCCAGCAAGAATGGCGGCACACTCACCGAGGCCGTTCGCCGGGCCCTCAAGGAAGTCGTCGGCACGTACGGAATCGCGGTCATTCACGTCGGCCATCCCGGCACGATTGTTGGCGCCCGGCGCGGTAGCCCGCTCCTGATTGGCGTCGGTCGCGATGAAAACTTTCTCGCCAGCGACGTCAGCGCCATCGTCGCCTACACCCGGCGCGTCGTGTATCTGAACGACTTTGAAATCGTCACCTTGACCAGCGACGACTTCCAAGTCTCCACCATCGAAGCGGCCAGTGTGAACCCACAGGTACGCGAAATCGAATTTGCGGCCGAGGCAGTCGAGCGCGGCAAATTTCCCCACTTCATGCTCAAGGAAATCTACGAGCAGCCGCACGCCATCGAAAACGCATTTCGCGGTCGTATCAGCCATGAAGAAGGCACCGCCAAACTCGGCGGCCTCAACCTCTCCGCCGGGGAACTGCGCGCCGTGGATCGTATGATTTACGTCTCGTGCGGCACCGCGTTGCACGCCGGAATGGTGGGCGAATATCTCATGGAAGAATTGGCCCGGATTCCCACCGAATGGGAATACGCCAGCGAGTTTCGCTACCGCAATGCACCCGTGGACAAACACACGCTCGTCTTCGCGCTCAGCCAAAGCGGCGAAACCATTGATACCCTCGCCGCCATCCGCGAATCCAAACGCAAAGGCCACAAAACCCTCGCCATCGTCAACGTCGTCGGTTCCACCATCGCCCGTGAAGTGGACGGCGGCACCTACATGCATGCCGGCCCGGAAATCGGCGTCGCGGCAACGAAGACCTTCACCTCCCAAATCACCATCATGGTCTTGCTGGCAGTCTTGATGGGCCGGATGCGCCATCTCGCCAGCACACGCGGCTCGGAAATTCTCAAGGAACTGGAACGCATCCCGGAAAAAATCCACCACATCCTCCGCCAAAACGAAGCCATCGCCGCCGTCGCCAAAAAATATCACCAATCGAACAGCTTCCTCTTCCTCGCCCGGCAGATCAACTTCCCCGTCGCCCTCGAAGGCGCGCTCAAATTAAAAGAAATCAGTTACATCCACGCCGAAGGCTACCCGGCCGCGGAAATGAAACACGGACCGATCGCCCTCGTGGACCCGCAAACCCCTTCCGTGTTCATCTGCCCGCAAAATGCGGTCTATGACAAAACCATGTCCAACATGGAAGAAGTCAAAGCGCGCAACGGCCCGGTGATTGCCATCGCCACCGAAGGCGACAAGGAAATCAAAAAGAAAGCCGACGATGTCATCTACATCCCGGCAACCCATCCGTGCCTCGAACCGCTCCTCACGGTCGTCCCGCTCCAGTTGCTCTCGTACCACATCGCCCTCCTGCGCGGCTGCGACGTGGACAAACCGCGCAACCTCGCCAAGAGCGTCACCGTCGAGTAGCGCTACGAATCCAAATCCAACTTGATATGCAGGTCGCGAAGCTGTTTGGCTTCCACCTCGCTGGGCGAATTCGTCATCAAGTCCACGGCCTTGGCCGTCTTCGGAAACGCGATGACGTCGCGGATGTTGCTGCTCCCGCACAGAATCGCGCACAGCCGGTCGAAGCCGAGCGCAATACCCCCGTGCGGCGGCGCGCCATATCGGAACGCCTGCAACATGTATCCAAACCGGGACTGCGCCACGTCCGGCGGAATCTGCAGCACTTCCTCAAACACTTTTTTCTGCAAATCCGGCTGATGAATCCGGATCGAGCCACCGCCCAACTCCACGCCATTCAACACAATGTCGTAATGTTGTCCGCGCACCTTCGTCGGGTCGCTGGTCAGCAACGGAATATCCTCCGCCACCGGCGCCGTGAACGGGTGATGCGTGGATAGATAGCGATTCGCGTCCTTGTCGAAACTGATCAACGGAAAATCCACGACCCACAAAAAGTTCCACCCTTCCCGCTTGATTGCGAGTTGTTCCGCCACCACCAACCGCATCCGCCCGAGCACCTCCCACACGACTTCACGCTTGTCCGCGCCGAACAGAATCAGATCGCCCTCTTCAATCCGGAGCTTCGCCGTCAGCGCCGCTTTCTCCGCGTCACTGAAAAACTTCACGATCGGCGACTTCCACTCCCAGCCCTCCACCTTGATGTACGCCAGGCCTTTCGCGCCAAAACTCTTCGCCGTCTCCGTCAATTGCTCAATCTGCCCCTGCGTCGCACGCGCCAACCCCTTCGCATTGATCGCCTTCACCACTCCACCGGAATCCACCGCGCCGCGGAACACCTTGAACGCGCTCTGCGCAAACTCCTTCGTCAGATCCACCAACTCAATCCCAAACCGCGTGTCCGGCTTGTCCACACCGAACCGATCCATCGCCTCGTAATACGGCAGCCGCGGAAAAGGCGTCGGGATTTTCTCCCCCCGCGCCGCCTGCCACACCGCCACCAACAACCCCTCGATCAACGCATACATGTCCTCGCGATCAATGAAACTCATCTCCAAATCAATCTGCGTGAACTCCGGTTGCCGGTCCGCCCGCAAATCCTCATCGCGAAAACACTTCGCCAACTGGAAATACCGCTCCACGCCGGCCACCATCAACATCTGCTTGAACTGTTGCGGCGACTGCGGCAACGCAAAAAATTTCCCCGGATTCACCCGCGCCGGCACCAGATACTCCCGCGCCCCTTCCGGCGTGCTCTTGAACAGAATCGGCGTCTCGACTTCCAAAAAACCCTGCGCGTCAAAATAATCACGCGTCGCCTTCGCCACCTTGTGCCGGAGTTGCAGATTCTTCGCCATCGGCGGCCGGCGCAAATCCAGATACCGGTACTGCAACCGCAAATCCTCGCTGATCTGCGTGTCATCAATCTGAAACGGGGGCGTCTCGCTCGGGTTCAAAATCTCCAACCGATCCACCAACACCTCGATCGCGCCGGTGGGCAACTTCAGATTCTCCGTCCCGCCCGGCCGCTGCCGCACCGCGCCCGCGACCGCAATCACAAATTCCGACCGCAACTGATGCGACAACTCCGCCGCCGCCGGGTTGTGCTCCGGATCAAACACCACCTGCGTCAACCCCGCCCGGTCCCGCAAATCAATAAACACAATCCCCCCGTGATCCCGCCGCGAATGCACCCACCCGGCCAACGTCACGGTTTGACCGATATGCGTTGCCCGCAATTCACTGCAATGCTGTGTCCGTTTCATGAAAGTCTCTTGGATAATTCCGCTGGTTGTATCCGTTCCTGCGACCCACTGGCCAGATTTTTCAGCATCACCTCGCCCGTCGCCCACTCCTCGGTGCCGACCACCACCGCAAACCTCGCTCCGAGCGCTGCTGCCGCCTGAAATTGTTTGCCGACTTTCGCCGCCGCCAAAGCAAAATCCACCGCCCAACCGGCCTCGCGCAAATCGTGCACCACCTGCAACGCCGTCGGCCGCAACGTCTCATCGGCGACGATCACGTAGCAATCCAGTTTTGCATCCCCCGCCGGCAACAGTCCCCGATCCTTCAGCAACTCACCGAGCACCACATCGCCCATCCCAAAACCCAGCGCCGGCAAATCCACGCCGCTCACCAGTTTCAACAAATTGTCGTACCGACCTCCGCCGGCAATCGCGCGCAGTTCGCCTTTGCGATCATGAATCTCCCAAACAATGCCGGTGTAGTACGCCAACCCGCGCACGATTTTGAAATCCACTTCGCAGAACGCCGCCAGTTTCCCGAGTTTTTCCAACGCGATACCCAGCTCGCCGGTGGCGGTCTTTTGATTGGCGAAGGCGAGCACCGCATCCACCTGCGAAGTCACCGCCGCGAGTTTCTCGCGCGTCTTCTCCGCCGGTTCGCGTTCCAACTTATCAATCGCCTGAAACGCCGCGTACTGCTGGTCCTCGGGAATGCCGGCGGCCGCAAACTGTTGCTGCCAGGCGCGCCGGTCGGAAACGCGCACGACAAAATCCTGTTCCGTCAGACCGAAACTGCGCAGCGTATCA
>Ga0105044_10000350_pt1 | contig 55881 bp, 41 predicted proteins | sample MAT01_FD_78092 | JGI IMG/M metagenome (GOLD analysis project Ga0105044, IMG submission 78092) | Freshwater microbial communities from Lake Fryxell liftoff mats and glacier meltwater in Antarctica - MAT-01 | ecosystem: Environmental > Aquatic > Freshwater > Ice > Liftoff microbial mat | place...
CGATCATATTGAAATGTAGTGACGTGTCCTTCGGCATCGGTTTCTTTGATTGGATTAAAAGCATTGTATTCAATTTGATTACTGCTTAGCAGTCTTCCATCGCGGCTGTAGATTTCGGTAGATGTTGGTCGATTTTTGTAATCATAAGTGTATTTTGTAATAGTTTCATTTTTTTCTGTTTTTTCCTTTAATGTTCCGTCGAGGTTATAGACCATCTTTTCTTGGGACCCATCTGGATATGTAATGAGATAGGGTTGCCCGCGAATTGTATTGAGTTGATGGCAAGAATGCTGCGCGCCATTGATTTTTACGATAGGGTTGTTTAAAACGTCGTATTCAATGATTTGCTGTGCTCTGTACTTTGCACCAAAGGAATCTGGGGTCGCTGGAGCGATTGTTTTAATCAAACGGTTAAAATCATCGTATTCAAAATTTGTTTCATTACCGTATTCATCGATAGTTGCAATGCGGTTTCCGCGAGTATCATATTTATGTGAAACGGTAAATTTCTGATTATTTCGATTGTCCACTTTAACGACTTTTATGAGTCGATTCATGTAATCATAGCCCATCTCTACGTGATAGGACTTATTTGGGCCTTGTTCTTCGATCAGATTGCGATTTTCATCATATTTACGCGCGGTTTCTTCTCCTGCAGCATTTATTTCGCTGATGACATTACCATGATTATCATAGGCCCAATGCAAGCGATAGCGTAGGCTATCATTGCAGTCATAATGATCTTGGATTTCGAGTCGATTCTGGGCGTTATAATGGTTCTCAACCCATTTTCTTCGTCGCTCTTCTCCATTTTCGTCGATATAATTTTCTCCTGCTTTCATCGGTAGATAGACTGGAGGGGCGACATTTGCCTGAATGAAATGGATATTACACTGGGTGACGTTGCTTTTATCTGCTAAAGTATTACCTGAGCCATCATCTATGACTTCACTAATTAAGAGATTGTGACGATTATAGTCATAAAAATGGCGTTCTTTGACAGTATTGCCATCACAAATAAACTTTGTTTTGATTTTATTAGACCCTGGGAAGTAGGTATAAAGGACTTTTGTTCGTCCTTCTTCTTCAGATATCTTCAGGTTATAAGCATTGTTGCTAAAGGTACAAACTTTGTCCTGAACTTCCCAGCCCCCTTTGCCGGTGAGATTTCCACAAATTTTTTCATGCAGTGGGTTGCCAAATTTATCATAGGTATACGTATGCTGAAGCAGCTTTGTGCCTTTTTGGTCCAGGATCAAGTGACTGGTTAAATTCCCTGCGTCTTGCCCTTCGCCCCATGTAAACTCTTCTCTGCGATAAAATTTAGTTTGTTGACCGAAGTAGCTAATATCATTAAGTCTTTGTGTATTAGTGAAATAGGTGTAGATTGTCTTATTCTTATTAATATCGAGAACTTCAGTGCCAAATGCTTTACCGTATTTGTCTGTTAAATAATGAAACTCATAAGTTTGAATAGGTTCTGAGGTCTCTCCGACAGGTTCTTTTAAGAATTTGACACGATTGACGGTTTTGTCCCAAGAATGAATTTTATACCCATCCCGATCTCGTTCCTTATGTTTCCAATACTCAATTTCTACTGTACGTTTATTTGGCAGCTCTGTTTTGACGATGCGAGGGTGATCATCTTTTTTGGTTATTGCGTATTCATATCTAATCGGGGGATTTTCTGGAGGTTCAGCATAAGTCAAACATTTATGCCCTTTAATCATGCTAAAAGTGTAGGTTACTTTTTGTTCCCCAGCGATAAAGACGTTCATTTTACATTGAGTTTCATCTTCGAATATAAATTTTAATTCTGCAAGACGGTCATTAACTGGAGAAACTAGTTCACACAATGTTTGGGGTTTTTTTTTATGTGGATCAGCTCGTTTATAACGGAGAACATTTCCATTTGGATAAAGAGTCTTTACTAGAGTGAGAGAGGGATCTTTTTTAAAGACTTTTTTAAAAAAATGTCTGGTTCCATCGCCTTCATAAACTGAGTGAATTTTATCTGCTTTAAACTCCTTTAGGGTATCTTCAGAGAAGAAGCATAAATTTTTTTTGTTAGTTTGTCCGCTAATGTCTCTTCCACCGCAATTCGTCATCCCTTGATCAATACTTTCTTTAGAAACAAATAGTCTGGATGGTTTTATAGGAAGCTCCCCACTAAATTTTGTTAGAGCTCCTTGCCCTTCATTTAAGTAGAAAGCAAAAGTATCATATTCATATACGGTGTGGAGAGCTAAAAAATGATTAAGACTCCAGCCTAAAGCTAAGGAACCTCTTTCTCCAAAGGAACTACTATAGGAGCGTTCGATCAAGAGTGTGTTCTGCGCAGGTATAGTAAAATCTACATCATATTGAACAAAGTCGCCTGTAATAGCATTCACTTTACCCCCGATACATGTGCTAGGAATTCCACACAAATTCGCTTGAGTAACCCCTGATCCTTTGTCGATGGAGGATTTAGCTTCAATGGATGTTTTTTCAGAAAATAATGAGAGAGGGAGAAGAGTAATACAAGTGAGTAACCACAGAAATCGCTTCATTGCTTGTTCCTAGAATAAGAATTAAGAAAAATCTATGCTTTATATTAAAATTTAAAATGAAAGTCTAGTTTTTTTTGTAAAACTTAAAGATAAAAACCTAAATAGTGTTTTGGTATACATGAAGATGAGAATCGAGTTTAAGTGTTACGGTCAGTTTTACTGGAGAAAAGCCCTTTTTAAGCAAAGAAAAAAATGATGCACAAGTATAATCCAAATTAGTCGTTTATCTAATGGAATTTATTTGACCTTCTGCCTTAATAAAATTATGATAGATCTCAAATTTAACAAAAAGCCTTACAATGCTAGCTACGACAAACTTAATACCTAAAGATGTATCTGAATATCTTTTGGGTGAATTTTCAAAAAATGGAAATTATAAAGTATGCGTCAAGGATGAAGACTTTGTAGATCTGGAAGAGCAAGAAAAGAGTTTTATTAGAAGTGCAAGATCCAGAAACTCATACTTTTCATTTAAAAGATCTTAAAGTTGAACATTTTGACCAATGGTCAGAAAATCGTTATGAACTTCAATTTCGTCAAACAGCTGTAAAACTTGAGGATGCTGCTATAAGGTATACTCAGAAAAAAAGAAAAAAAGTCTTTTCAGTGCAAATGCCTAAAGTTTTGGCAATCGGTTCTTCTCAAAATCGCAATTTCTGGAATAAAATCTTAAGCTAGTTTTCTAGTTAATTAATGAACAGTTTTGTTGTTTTATTTGAAAGTCAATTCAACCAATTCATTACCTTGTCTAGGGATTATATGCATGTCAATTTGCTAATTTAATTGGCTTGATGACGCATAAACAAGAAAGGGTGAACTTTTAGAAGATACACCCCAAACTTGTTTGCATTAGTTTGTTGGGTGCAATGCATATAGAAAGACCCCAAACCTAGGGGGATTAACCAGATGAAAAAACAACCGAATTTGATCATATAAAATTTTAGTAGAAGTTGTCTTGAAATTTGAATTTATCTAGTGAATATTGTACATCTAATGAAAATAAGGAACTTATAGAACAGTTAAGGCTTGCTAATCAAGCGTCTACCACACTGCAAGCAAAAATGAGTGCATTAAAAAAAGGGCTATCTCGCTAAATGGAGATAGACCTCACAAACATCACTTTTCAGCAAAAATAATACAAAAATCAATTGAGTTGTTCAAATGCGGTTTGGGATATACAAATCGAGGTAGTGGCATTCATCCTACACAGAAAGCTACCGGTGAATTTGCTGAGGAGTCGTTTCGCAGCGATATCAATCGGCTTGGTGGATTCAAAAATGTTAAGGCTCTCTTAATTGATCAGGGAAGGGATTTGACCAAAGGGTTAAACTACTACGAGAGGCAGAGAAAAAACTGAAAATTCTACACGACATTTCACATAAGCTTTCTCTTCTATTAGAAAGAGATTTAAAAGAAGAGCCCCACTGGGAGCAATATACAAAGCATCTTACAAAAAAGGTGTTCGCTACTGGCTGGGTAAATAATAAGGTTGGGGATATGTTAGCTAAACTCTGGAATTGATTTTTCAAGGATCCTAGTAAAGGACAAAATTTGACAGATGTAAATACAGAGGCATTCGCTACTGGTTAATCCCTCTACGATAGCGGTCAGCGTGATTTTAAATTGTTTTACGTATTTCTCGACTTTGTACAAATTTTGACGTTTTAAGCGCGCGGATAATTTAAAATTTTGATGTGTTTTAGTCCATAAGACCTCAAAATTGCACGCAGCAAAGATACACAAAAAATCCTTAGCATCATCTGATGTTGTGCCTGAAAATTTCATTTTAATTTTATGACCATTAGCACTTTACAACGAAACTGTCAAAGTCGGGATTATCCTTCCAGTGATTAGTTATCAGAGCTAGAAGTAGTTTTTTGCCAAGGAAACAAGATTTTCCAATCATTTTTCATACTCACTACAATCCATTCTTTTTCTTTTGCTTCATCCATCAGTGAAGTTGAAAAGGTCCCGATTTTCGAATGGGCTCCGTAAGCATATTCTCGTACTTCATCATCATGATGGACAAGCAGTTCTAACCGCTTTCCTGTCGCTACTTGCGCCCATTCAAGCATTTGCCGGTCTCCGTCTGAATTGCCAAATGCAGCTACAGGTCGACGTCCAATGATCAGATTGATGGTTTCAGGTTTCCCTTGATAGTTATCATTGAATAACAGTTGCGGGAGTTTTAACAACACAGGTTGCCCGTGTTGGTACTCATATTTGACTTTTCCTGCTGTGCCTATGATCTGTGCAGGGGGTATGCCATAAACTGACTCTGCATATGTACGCATAAACTCTTGTCCTCCGCCTGATACAATGTAGGTTTTAAATCCATTGTTTCTTAGGAGTTGCATGACTTCTAACATGGGTTGATAGATAAGCTCAGTAAAGGGTTTTTTAAATCGAGGGTGGAGAGTTTGACTTAACCATTGACGCACGATGTCATGATAGGCCTCAATTGTCATTCCACTATGAGTTTCACTTACAATGGCTTCGATATCGGCTTCCGAAAGGGTGTGCAACTTTTCTGGATTATCATTCAGGATCGCGAGTATTTTTTGATCCTTCCACTCAGGATGCTGAGGGGCAAGGATTTTTAAGCGATCGAGTGCAAAAAATAATTGCGTGTACAGCGGTTGTTCAACCCACAACGTGCCATCTTGATCAAAAGTTGCGATTCTTTCATCAGGGTGAACGTAATTTTTTCCCGTTTTGTCAGTGACTTCACTCACAAATTCTAGAATGGAGCTTTTGGCTGCTCCTTCGTTCCATGAGGGGAGCGGATCATTGTCAGCATGAACAAGCTGAGAGAGAACAACTAGAGATGCAAAAAATGCAACGAATCGACTTAACATACATTTTCTCTGATGGAATTCTGGGTAAATAAAGAGGGATGCTCAGATAGAGCATCCCTCAACAACATTACTGTCCTTGATGTGCGCGGATGGCAGCATCAATTTTACGCTTGACCTCAGTTAGATTAAAGGAAGCCGGATCTTGCATGGGTGGATACTCAATCGCAGTGGCTCCGAGTTTTCCCACAATGTCCTGGACGAAAACAAACCTCCAAAATTCTCTGGCAAAAAAGCCGTCCATGTAGCCGCCTGATCCATCACCCCAATTTTGAATAGGGGTTCTTTCAAATGGATCTTGTCTAATATTATAAAGCAGCGGCATATCAATACGCACTTTTGGTCCTGGCCAGCCATTCGGTTGTTCGTAAAATTGATACTTAAAGTTATCAATACGTACAGCTCCAAGATCTGCGCCTCCGAAATAAAATATTTCATGGCGGTTAGAAGGTCCTTTACCAGTCAGTAAGTCTGTTTGATTATAGCCATCCAGATGATTTTTGTAGGTTTTGTCGCCAAGCTTGACTCCTTTTAAGAGTTTATTGGTGATTTCTGGATCACCTGCAGCTGCCAAAAGAGTGGGGAACCAATCAAGGCCTGAAAAAATTCCATTTTCAATCGTTCCTGGTTTGACTTTACCTGGCCAACGAACTATACAAGGCACGCGGAATCCTCCTTCATAAATCGTTCCTTTCTGCATTCTAAACGGTGTCATTCCCCCATCAGGCCAGGAGACGACTTCAGCGCCGTTATCTGTAGTGAAGATCACGATGGTATTATCTGCTTCGCCTAGATCTTCCAATTTTTTCATGAGGCTTCCGACGATGTCATCGAGCTGCACCATGCCAGCCTCTTCCAGGCCATAATTAGTCTCACTGTTCATCATTTTTTTGTACTTTTCTGAAAGGAAAGTCCAAACGTGCATGCGAGTGGTGTTGTGCCAAATAAAGAAAGGTTTTCCGTCTTTCTTGGCTTTGTCCATGAAATCTGACGCATCTTGCAATAGAACATCATCAAAAGTTTCCATGTTGTATTTGATTCCTTCCATCGGATGAGGTGGAAGGGGTCCGTCATCGACAATCTTCTGTTTTCCAATCTTACCCCAGCGAGGCTCGACTGTTTCGTTCACAGTATCTGTTGCCCAAGTGTGCAAGACGTTACGTGGTCCGTATTTTGCAAGAAAGGCTGGGTCCTTTGGATACGAATACCAATAAGGATCAGACATGGCGTCTAGATGATAAAGATACCCATGAAATTCATCAAAACCATGGACTGTGGGCAGAAATTTATTCAAGTCTCCTAGATGGTTTTTACCAAATTGACCAGTTGCGTAACCCAACGATTTCAGTGCTGTCGCGATGGTACAAGCTTCTGCAGGAATCCCCACGTCAGCGCCAGCTTGCCCAACGGTTGTGAGTCCTGTACGGATAGGAAGCTCACCGGTAATAAAATTGGCACGACCAGCAGTGCAGCTTGCCTCGGCGTAGTAGTCTGTAAATCTCATCCCTTCTGCGGCAAGTTTATCAAGGTTTGGTGTCTTGCCTGACATAATTCCTTGATGGTAAGCCCCTATATTAAACCAACCAACGTCATCTCCCATGATGACAAGGATATTAGGCTGCTTGTCGGCTGCATGAACTTGCACGGCCATACCCAGTAGCAGCACCCAACTGGTTAAAGCTTTAAATTTACGCATTAATTTTAGCATCGTGTCACATTCCTTGGTTAACTTTAAAAGGGATAGCATTCGGGTTTGCCAAAAAAGCTATCCATAAAACAGCATTTGTATATTGAATATATGTACTTTTACGTGTTATCAAATCAATAAATTTTTATGGAGAGACAGATGGTGTTACAGGTTATTCGCTTAATGAGCTTATTTTTGTTGTTTACAGCCCAAAGTTGGGCTGACTGTTGCTCTTCTAAGCTCCCTGCTCGTTTTGAAAGCATGGGGCCGGTTCCCACTGGGATGGTTTGGATTCCAGGAGGTGAATTCACGATGGGATCGGATAATAAGGACTCCAAAAGAGATGAGAAGCCTCAGCATCAAGTCAAGGTAGATGGGTTTTGGATGGATGCCACTCATGTCACCAATAAACAGTTTAAAGAATTTGTCGATGCAACCGGTTATATTACAACGGCTGAAAAAGCACCGACCATGGAAGAGATTATGAGTCAAGTCCCCCCGGGAACACCACAACCTGCCGCAGAGCTTTTGATTGCTGCTTCGTTAGTTTTTAAACCATCCAATGGTCCCGTGTCGTTAAAGAGTAATCGAGCTTGGTGGGAATGGAAAGGGGGAGCAAATTGGAAACACCCATTAGGGCCAGATAGTTCAATTGAAGGGAAAGAAGATCACCCTGTGGTACAGGTTTCTTGGTTTGATGCAGAGGCGTATGCAAAATGGGCAGGGAAACGGTTGCCCACTGAAGCCGAATGGGAATTTGCTGCTTATGGAGGACAGCCTAATGTGCTATACGTTTGGGGCAATGAAGAATTTTCAGAAGAAAAGCCCCAGGTTAATATTTGGCAAGGAGAGTTTCCTTATAAGAGCACGAAATTAAATGGACATATGGGAACAACCCCCGTAAAAACGTATAAGCCTAATCCTTATGGTTTACACGATATGGCAGGCAATGCCTGGCAATGGTGTTCTGATTTGTATCATGTTTCATTTTATCAAAACGAGGCAGAAAAAAAACTTTCCATAAATCCCACAGGTCCAAGTACAAGTTATGATCCTGAAGAACCTTTTGCTACAAAGTATGTAAACCGTGGAGGGTCATTTTTGTGCCATCAAAGCTATTGTAAGGGGTATCGCATCACAGCGCGAATGAAAACTTCCGCAGACACTAGCTTGAACCACTTGGGTTTTCGGTGTGTGATGGCCAACGAATGAAGCTAAAAGTATGAAATTGCCACTCAATTTTTTAATTGTTTTCCTTTTGGTGATCTTAGTAGGACCGATTCAGGCAAGCCAATGGGATTCTGAATATTGGCAATCCTTGACCGTAAAAAATTGGGAGAAAGGCTCTTGCAAACTCTACACCGCTTTTGAAACACGCTTGAATAGGGATCATTCAAGATTCAACTATTATAGGATATCTGAAAACTTTGCTTATCAAGCCTTACCTGATTTGAGTTTCGAAGCTCACTATAGTTTCCTTTATAGTAAATCCCATGGAGCCTCGCGGTTTCTAAATTCAAATCGTTTAGAGTTTGAAATGAATCCCTCTCTTAATTTGTCAAAAGGGATAGTCTGGAGATGGCGAAATCGACTGGAACTCATTAAGAGGCAAGGGATATCACCTATCAGATTTGTCTTCAGGCATCGATTCATGACCGTGTTCTCAATAAAAAGCGGTCCCTTGTCCTCAGTCAATGTTTATGACGAATTCCACTACGATTTTAGCACAAAAAAAATTACACAAAATCGATTTGTTCCTATAGAACTTTCATTTATAGTTAATCGATACCTCAGTATTGATCTATTTTTTATGATCCGCAACTTTTTTACTTCTAATCAGTGGTACAGAAGTATGGTTGCTGGTTCTGAAATTAATTTTTAAAGGAGATAGCTAATGAATTTTACTATTGCAAAAGAGTGTACAATTCTTTCTGATGAAGAGAAAATTACTTTCCCAGAAGTTGTTTCTTGCCTGCATAAAGCTGGCATAGAATCGTACTATGCAGATCTTCTAATGCCTAATAAAACATTTTATTTCGAAAATACGGCTTTCACAATTAACTGTTCATTAAGCACCAAAAAAGTGGCTGATTTTTTTAATCCCCAAGGAATTGCCGCAGCGATTCGAGAAATTCAAACAGGCCAGATAAAGTATCAAGAATTTATCAGAAAAATTATGGATGCGGGGGTAATTTCATACATGGTCTTCATTAAAGGTCAAAAGACAATTTATTTCGGCAGAAAAGGGGAACAGCACGCTGAAGAATTTTCAAAATAGGCGAACGCTTTTAGGTAAACTGCTTTTCTTCAGTTGAATCTTTAAGAGCGTGTGTGGAAGACTGGCCGGAAGTTAATGTTTGCAAAACTTCATCGAAATAACCAGCCCCAACAAATTTTTGATGTTTGATGGCTTTGTAGCCTTCTTTTTCAAGTTCAAATTCGTGCATTTGAAATTGGGCATAAGCAGCCATGCCTGTTTTTGTATACTGCTGGGCTAATTCAAACATGCTTGCATTAAGCGTATGAAAGCCTGCCAGTGTTACAAATTGAAAGTTATATCCCATCTCGGCCAGTTTTTCTTGAAATTGGCCAGCTGATTTGCTATCGAGATGTTTCTGCCAGTTAAATGAAGGAGAGCAATTGTAGGCCAACCATTTCCCAGGAAATTTCTCATGAATGCCCGCGGCAAATTCACGGGCCTCTCCAAGATCTGGTTTGCTGACTTCACACCAAACTAAATCGCTATAAGGTGCAAGGGCCTGCCCACGGGCAATGGCGTAATCCAGCCCATTTTTTAAGTAGTAATATCCTTCATATGAACGTTTACCTGTTAAAAAGGGTTGATCGACCGGATCTGCATCGGAGCGAATCATGGTTGCCGACTCTGCATCAGTGCGGGCGATGATCAATGTGGGAATATCTAAAATGTCTGCGGCTAAACGCGCGGTTACTAGTTTTTGGATAGCCAATCCTGCTGGCACCAGAACCTTACCGCCCATGTGTCCACACTTTTTTAAGGAAGATAACTGGTCTTCAAGGTGAATAGCGGCTGCACCAGCTTCAATCATGGCTTTAACAAGTTCGAAGGTATTGAGGGGACCCCCAAAACCTGCTTCAGCATCTGCTACAATGGGTGCAAACCAATCGATTGGATTTTGTCCTTTATCGAGATGTTGAATCTGATCGGCGCGAATTAAAGCATTATTGATGCGTGTGATTAAGTGAGGTACACTCAGGAGAGGATATAAACTTAGATCAGGGTATACTTGAGCAGCATCATTGGCATCGCCCGCGACTTGCCAGCCACTTACATAAATGGCTTTTAGCCCTGCCTGGACCTGTTGAATCGCTTGATTGCCCGTTAAGGCACCTAATGCTTTTGTAAGAGGACTAGATCCTAACAATTTCCATAATTTTTCAGCTCCCATCCGAGCCAACGGATGATCTATCCGAATCGAGCCTTGTAACTTAGCGACTTCTTCAGCCTTATAAGGACGTGCGATATTTTTCCAGCGCGGATTTGTGTTCCACTCGGCTTGTAAAGCGTCGGCATCTTTGTGTGTATGCATAGGGGTGTCTCAGTTCAGCTGTTCATAGGCGGCTAAAGTTAAAAAATCTGTAAAGTGCTTGTCAAACACGAGATCTTCAATAAGGCGGCGGGCTTGATTTAATGCCAACTCCTCACGATTTTTTTCGGATTGAATTTTTTCAAATTCTTCGTCAAAAAATGTGTGCAGAAGATCTGGCGTAATTTTTCTTCCATCAGCAAGCTCTCCATTATGATGCAGCCATTGCCAGAGTTGCGCACGTGAGATTTCAGCTGTGGCAGCATCCTCCATCAAATCAGAAAGCGCTACGGCCCCTACTCCTCGCAGCCAAGATTCTAGATAGAGAAGAGACACCTGAATATTTTGCCTAATTCCTGCCTCTGTGATTTTGCCCCCGGGGATTTCAAAATCTAACAAACTGTCTGTGGTGATGGAAAAAGTTTTTTTATGAGCGATTTGATGAGGTTGACCTTTCAGAAGTTCTTTAAAAATATTATTTGCCAATGGCACTAGATCCGGATGAGCGACCCAAGTACCATCAAAGCCTATTTGACATTCCAACTGCTTGTCTTCTGTGACTTTAGCTAATGCGATTTGGGTCACATCGGATTTTTTGCGATTGGGTATAAATGCGGCCATGCCGCCGATTGCGTGAGTCCCTCTTCTATGACAAACCTCTACAAGGAATTTAGCATACGCGTGCATAAAGGGAACTTGCATCGTGATCTGACTGCGGTCAGGGAAAAGCAAATCCGCTTGATTTTGAAATTTTTTAATGATGCTGAAAATATAGTCCCAACGTCCTGCGTTAAGGCCTGCGGAATGCTCTCTGAGTTCATATAGAATTTCTTCGGCTTCAAGAACAGCCAAAATGGTTTCAATTAAAACAGTGGCACGAATCGATCCCGATGGAATTTGCAAGGACTTTTGGGCAAACAGGAATACGTCGTTCCATAAGCGGGCTTCTTCATGGTTTTCTAATTTTGGCAAATAAAAATAAGGTCCAGAGCTATTTTCAAGGCATTTTTTAGCATTATGAAAAAAATAGAGTCCAAAATCAAATAAACTTGCCGATATTGGTCCCCCATCAATTTGCAAATGTTTTTCTTCCAGATGCCAACCTCTGGGTCGGACCATTAGGGTGGCTATTTCCGCATTTAACGTATAAGCTTTTCCTTCTGGAGAGGTGAATGCCAATGTGCGGTTTACAGCATCGATTAAGTTATTGTGACCTAAAATGACATTGCTCCAAGTGGGGGACAAGGCGTCTTCAAAGTCTGCCATAAAGACATTAGCCCCAGAATTAAGGGCATTTATCATCATTTTGCGCTCAACCGGACCAGTTATTTCGACATATCTTTTAGCTAAATCGGTTGGACAAGACGCCACAGACCAGCGCTGATCTTGACGGATTGTAGCTGTTTCTTCGAGAAAACTCGGTAAGAGGCCTGCATTCAGAGCTTCTTGCTTTTGCTGCCGCTTAAGTAGCAGCTCTTTTCTTTTGGGTTCAAACGCATGATGAAGCTGCGTTAGAAATAGTAGGGCCTCATTTGTGAGCAGACGTTTTTGTGTGTGATCAAAATTTTCAATTTCAATTTTTGCAGGTGTTTCAACTTTGACCACTTTCCTCTCCCTAGCTCAACGCATTGAACTTTGTTCTAAAAGAGTGAGTATTTTCCTGCAAGTCTAGTTTTTAATTTTGTGAGATTATCTTTTTCCAAATTTTTTGCATTTCTGGAGCTAAGTGCGGTGTTAAACGATGATAAGGGATAGGTTGATTGGTGCAAAGAAAGTGTTCGAGATCCACAAAATTTAAACAGCCATCGCTTGAAAAAGGGATGTTATCGGGGTAGACCGAATCAATTAATAAATTTTCTTTAATGATCACATAAAGAGCTTGCAACATTTCTTGGGTGATATGGCTTTTAAAACAATCCAAATTAATCGTCCAACCAAAAGTTTGCATATCATCAACCACTAAAAGATACTTGCGTGTAGGACTGGCTCCAGCTGGAAGAGGGTAAAGCCATTTTTTGGGAACCTTTAGCAGATGAGTATATCCATGCGTCTTAATACTATTTCGGACTAAGCGTGCTCCTATAGCGCGATGTAAGAAAGGGTATAGTTCGTTACCTGCGAAATCATTTAGAAAGGTTTTAACTAGATAACCTTTAAGCTTTGAATGCTTAGCCACCACAGTCCCTGATTTACATTTAAACATTTTTCTAAAACCATTCTTGCGCATGGATTTATGAGAGGCAAGAACTCCTTTTGCAGTAAAAATTTTATCTAATTTAGATTTTGCAGGATGATTTTCCGAGATTATATATTGGTCCAAATCATCAGGCAGGGAGCGTTCGACAAGTGTATTTTCCCAAGCGAAATCGATGGCTTCAAAGGATGATCCATTTAAAGAGGCCGTAGCTGCAATACAAAGGCAAAAAAAGTAAATGATTTTCACGAAATATCCTTAATTAATTATTTATGTCTACGTACAGCGTATCCGTAAGGCGTTGGCCAATCCGGGTCCACATTAAGCTCTTGCTCTGCATGTAAAGGCCAATAAGGGTTGCGTAAAAACTCTCGTCCTAAAAACACTAGATCTGCTTCACCTGAGGTTATGATGGCATTGGCTTGATGTGTTTCTGTAATAAGTCCTACAGCTCCCGTTAAAATATCGGCACCGGCTCGAATGGCCGAGGCAAAGGGGACTTGGTAATTAGGTCCGACTGGAATTCTAGCCTTGGGAACGATAGCTCCGCTAGAAACATCGATTAAATCGACACCAAGTGTTTTGAGTTTTTTGGCCAAGATAATCGACTGATCAAGATCCCACCCGCCTTCAACCCAATCGGTGGCAGAAATGCGTACAAAAAGGGGCATGCGGTCTGGGATAACGCTCCTAACAGCGGTAACAACCTCGCAGAGAAAACGCATGCGGTTTTCGAGCGAACCTCCGTAGTTGTCTGTGCGTTCATTGCTAAGCGGTGAAAGGAATTCATGCAACAGATAGCCATGGGCAGCATGAATCTCAATGATTTTATAACCCGCTTTCATCGCTCTTTGTGCGGCGACGGCAAAGGCTATAGTAATCTCATGGATTTCATTAAGTTCAAGTTCTCGCGGCAAAGAGTCTGTTTCAGCAAAAGGGATTGGACTTGGAGCTACCACTTGCCAGCTATTTTGCGCAGGTGTTAAGCTTTCGCCTCCTTTCCAAGGGACTTCATGGCTGCCTTTTCTGCCAGCATGGGCCAATTGAATCGCAGCGACAGATCCCATGCGGTGAATAAAGTTGGTGATACGCGTTAGCGGTTCAATCTGCCTATCATCCCATATTCCCATATCGAAAAGAGAAATTCTTCCTTCGGGAAGCACAGCTGAAGCTTCTGTAAAAACTAAGCCAGCTCCTCCTACGGCTCTCGAGCCTAAATGCACTAAGTGCCAATCGTCAGCCATGCCATCTTTTGCCGAGTATTGGCACATTGGAGAAACCACAATGCGATTTTTTAAAAGCACATCCCTAATCTTTAGAGGGCTTAACAAATCGAAATCTGGACAATTTCGATCATGATCAACCTGAGATTGACACCCTGCGGATTTAATTTGATTGTCTTGGGTCATATCGATCCTTGGTTCGAAGGGATAAATGGAAAACGTTCTAGCTAGATATCATTTTGGAAAAATTTCTTCAAGTCGTATAAATTTTTAATCGATTGCAGGAAAGGAGCAATGGGATGCGATAGATCTCTTGAATTCTATTCTGCATCAGGTAAAATAAGTAGTCCTGGTTAAACTTTTAACAATTTTATAATACTATGAAAATTCCATTGTCTTGGCTTAAAGAATGGGTCAATGTCACCCTTCTTCCTCATCAAATTGAAAAAAAACTGACTGGCGCAGGTTTAGAAGTGGATGCAATCATCCCTGTCACTACCGGCTTTCACAAGGTGGTTGTAGGGCGTGTGCTCAAAGTTGAAAAACATCCTAATGCAGACAAATTATGTATAGCTTCTGTCAGCGACGGACTTGAAGTTTATCAAGTGGTCTGCGGTGCCCCAAATTGCCGCCCTGAAATTAAAACTGCTTTTGCAATGGTGGGGGCCACGATTGAAGACAAAAATGGGGAAATCTTTAAAATCAAACCTTCAAAGATTCGAGGAATCGAATCTTTTGGAATGCTTTGCTCTGGTGCTGAATTAAATCTTTCAGATTCAGATGAAGGGATTTTAGAATTGGCCGATCATTTCCAGGAAGGTGCAGATTTGGCATCGATCTACGGAGATACCGTTTTTGAAATTTCATTGACACCCAATCTCGCGCATTGTGCGAGCATTTTAGGGGTGGCACGTGAACTTTCAGCAACCTCAGGTGTTTCAGTCCATTATCCTGTAATTGAGGTTATAGCTTCAGGAAATCCTATTGAAGCCTTGGTGAATGTGCATGTAGAGGATTCCACAAATTGCCCGCGGTATGCGTGCCGCTTGATCCAAGGGGTTAAAATTACACCCTCACCCGCTTGGCTTCAAAAAAAGCTCATCTTAAGTGGCCTCCGTCCTATTAATAACGTCGTGGATATCACCAATTATGTGTTGCTCGAGATGGGGCATCCATTGCATGCCTTTGATTTCGACTTGCTTGCGGGTAAAGAAATCCATGTTAAAAAAGCTAAACCAGATGAAAGCATCACTACTTTAGATGGCAAAGACCGCGTGCTGCCCCCAGATACACTTCTAATCTGTGATGCGCAAAAACCTGTAGCGATTGCCGGCATCATGGGAGCACAAAATTCTGAAGTTAATGAGCAGTCTACCAATATTTTGTTGGAAGCTGCCTACTTCGAACCTCGAGGAATTCGTCGCTCCAGTAAAGCCCTGGGTTTGTTAACAGATGCTTCGAAGCGCTTTGAGAGGGGAACTGATCCCAATCAGCTAGAGGCCTCGCTAGATCGGGCTGCAACACTAATTCAAGAATTAGCTGGAGGAGTCATTGCAGAAGGAATTATCAATATTCAGGCAAGGGACTTTATCCCTAAGATTGTGAATTGCCGGCTATCACGCATCAATTATCTTCTGGGTATCCATTTAGGTGTCAGTGAAATCGAATCGATCTTCAAACGTCTTGGGTTTAAGGTTGACTATGATGGAAAAGATTTATTTTCAGTGGAAGTTCCGACTTATCGCAACGACGTTTCGATCGAGGTTGATCTCATCGAAGAAGTTTTGCGAATTTACGGCTATGACAATATTGAAAAACACGCACCGCGCTATCATGGGACTAAAATCCCGCATTCTCCTATTTATCTTTTCGAAAAAGAAGTCAGCAGACAATTACTCTCGGCCGGTCTACAGGAATTTTTGACATGCGATCTGATTGGCCCTAGTTTGCTGAATATTATCGATTGCAATATTATGCCCGATGAAGCACAGGTGAAGGTTCTTAACCCTACTTCTATCGAACAATCCATTTTGCGCACCTCTTTGTTGCCAGGTATTTTGCAGCTCATTAAGCATAATTGGGATCGTCAAAATCGGCAAATTTGTGGATTTGAAATCGGAAAAATCCATTTCAAACAAGGCAATCACTACATTGAAGACTATGCGGCAGGAATTGTATTATGCGGCAAAAATCGTTCGCAGCATTGGGATAAAAAACCTGAAGATTTCGATTTTTTTGATCTTAAGGGGATTGTAGAGAATTTCTTGTATGAATTGCGTATCCCGCCAGTGGCTTTCGAAACAACTTCTCTTGACATTTTCCATCCTGGACGCCGGGCTGCGATCATGGTTGGAGATCTTAAGGTGGGTTCGCTGGGAGAGATTCACCCTGCAATAAGACGAAGACTAGATGTGGCAGAGCGAATTTTTTTCGCCGAACTTAATTTGCAAGACTTATTAAAAGTGCGTCTAAAAGAATCGAAGATGAAAGAAATCCCTATTTATCCCTCTTCAGAACGTGATTGGACTTTAACGTTGCCAAATCGGATTCCTATTCGCACAGTGTTTGATTGGGTGCATTCTGTTTCATCCAAATTATTAGAAGAAGTCACTTTGTTAGATGTTTATGAAAGCGATAAATTAGGAAAAGATCAAAAAAATGTGACATTTCGTTTTACTTATCGCGATATGAAAAAGACCATCGCGCAAGAGAAGGTAGATACGGAACATGCACGTGTTATTGAGTTTGTCATGGAGCGAATGACCTCCGCAGCATAAAAATTTCAATTATTGAAGGTAACTGACTATGCGTAAGATATTATTTTTAGCATTCACTGGAGCTGTGTTACTGGGAAGCAGTTGTTCGAGACATTCTTCTTACTCGACTATGAATGGAGAAGAAATTGTAGATAATAAATACATCCATAAATATGGCGTGATGGTTCCTCCAGAAGATTGGTCTCAAAGAGGAGAAAATGGTAAAGTTGTTTCGACACTCAAAAATGGAGTCATTGTTACCAGAAACTTTTCGAATGGATCACTGAATGGAGAAACAACTTACACATTTCCCCATTCAGAGACGATTGAAAAGATGGAAACATACGTTGAAGGAAACCTGAAAACTGAGCTGACTTACTATTCTTCTGGAATTCCTATGAAAGAAATTCAATATGTTTCACCCGTATTTCAAAATGTCACCGTATGGTATGAAGGGGGTTCTCCGCAACTTCGAGAAAAATATAAAGATTCATTTCTCATTGATGCCGAGTACTTTAATTCGAGTCATCAAATTGAATCCTTGGTAGAAAATGGCAATGGCACACGCATAAACAGGGACCAATATGGGCAATTTTTATCGACTGACACTATCGAACATGGAGATGTCATCCTAAAAACAATTTCCCACGCTGACGGGACACCTAAAGAAATTATCCCTTTTTCAAATCATAAGATCCACGGATTGCGCAAAACGTTTCATCCTGGTGGAGAGCCTCATACTGTTGAAGAATGGGTCGAGAACACTCAACATGGTTTGACAACTTTTTATCAAAATGGGGAAAAAATCAGCGAGATCTCCTATGCTTCTGGCAAAAAAAATGGGGTCGAAAGACGTTATCGTGATGGAAACGATGTGGTTGAAGAAATATCTTGGAAAGATGACGTTAAACATGGCCCATCCGTCACCTATGTGGGAGACATTCAAAAAACCGATTGGTACTACCATGGCAAGTTTACGAGCAAGATCAATTATGAGCTTTTAGCCACTCCTTAAATGTTTTAACAAATCCGTGCGCTTATCGCGCGGATTTGTTTAAGTCTTTGCTAGAGGATTTAGGAGAGCTTTTTCTAATTTAGGTTTCCAATCCTCCTTTACCAATTCAGAAAATTCATGTGTCTCTGCATCTAAAGCATACTCTTTTAACAAGACGCATTTTTGCTCAGCATCAACCAAGATCACTCCATTAAAAGGGTCTCCTAGGTCTTTGTAGAATAGGTATTGAGTTGAAAGCTGAATGTTTTGCGGTGAAAATCCTTCACATTTACGGCAGCGATTCTGTGTAAAGGAATAGACTTCTTTACAAACAATTCGATCATCTTGATTCTTGATCAAACAGACGGTTTGAGACAAACTTTCTTCAATGGGAATTTTTTGCCAAGCCAACTGTTCCCCACGCTTGATGTCCCTGAAATCCAGCAGTCTAGAGTCATAAGAGGTCCCGACAAAAGCTTCTCCTAGATACTTTTCTATTGAAATATGCTTGCGATAGGGGTCCATTATGATTTTATAGGTAATTTCATTCTCTAAAGGGGCTGTAGGTATGAATCCTTTAGGAATTCCTTCTTCCCATAAATAATCTTTAAAATACGTATCCATTAGTCTGCTTTTAACCTAACTTTGAAATTTGAATCCTTACTTTACGTCTTAGGAAGTAGGATTTCAAGGATTTTGGCATTGATTTTGCTTCTTCTCTAATAACATGAATTTTGGGTTTCCTTCGGGGAGGTGCAAGATGAAAACTAAAGATGAATTACTCAAAAAATTGGCTTTCCTTGAATTTGTGCACGATCAGCTGACAACCGAAATTCAGGACCTAGATGGATTACTGCGCGAGATTGGATTCCCTGAAGGCGTCGCTTCAGCGAAATGGATTGGAGGGGAGATGCTTCAAACCCAAAAAGATGAACCTAAAGAATAAATTAATCAAAAACCTATTTGTTCTTTATTTCGCATTAACAATTGGATGGTTTTATTAAAGCAATTCAAGACATCAGGAGATCTCTCGAAAGAGATAGGAGGAAGACATGACAATCGCCCAAATATTAAAAAAAATAGCCTATTTAGAAGCCGTCAATCAAGTTCTCCAGGAAGAGGTTATTCAACTAGATGTCATGATGAGACAACTTGGATTTAATGATGGGTTGCAAACTGTCAAATTAACTGCCCGAGCCATAATAGAAAATAATAAAAATATTAAATACGAAGATAAAAAATAATTTAACTTAATAATAATTAATATTTTACCCTGGACTTGATTAGCACAAGTTCAGGGTTTTTTTATGTCATAACTCATTGAAGCATATTTATACTTGTTAAGCTGAATCTGAGAATTTTGACTAGGTTGGCAGCCTCTGACTTTGAGACTGACTGCATCGCTCAACTTGCTTAAGTTGAGCTGCTTCGCCAACAGCAAGCCTGTCTCAGATTCCGGGCGCCTCCCTGTCAAACTTTCTCAGATTCAGCTTGAACAAGTAGATACACCCTTCACATTTGTTTTTTTATTGTTCAATTTTTGATAGACTTTTTATTTCATTTAAATTACAACTTTTTACATGAAATTTTACCTATCAATTTAAAGAATTAATACTTTCTCTTACAACCGACATTTCTAAATATAAATACGAACTCGACTAATTAAAATATAAATACGATTTGATACTATGCACTCTGCAGAAAATGATAGCCGCCGTTTATCTCTAACACCTCCAACCGCTCCTCAACCAATCCATTATCCATCAAGACGGAGAAACACCTCCTCTCATTCACCTTCTGCTTTCAAAGTAGCCCCTCCGCTCTTTCTTCCATCAGAAGATGAAGGGGATAAAAAAGTGTGTGCTTTGATTAGATTAAACAAAATAAATGCCGGAGGATGGCTGCTCAATTCTTTTAGGGCCCCTCCTTTAAATTCAGCTCAATTTACAGCACTTTGCCATAAAATTTACAAACCCATGCTGTTAGAAAAGTTCGGTGGGTATCTCTTTACTGTGAATAATGTTTTGAAAAATTCCACCGACTATGTCCATTTTGCCCAAGTAGCGAGACACGCCCTATGTTATTATGTGGGAGGGGGATGTAAAAAAGATGTGCTCGGGGTAGATTATTTAAAAAATTTCTTAGCAGTCCTCTCAGATAATGAGCTCACTGAAATAGATGCTGGTATCTGTCAAGAGCTTAGCCTAGCCGCACGTGATGATGATTTTCAAGTGGTATTACAAGAAATTAGCCCTGGAGTAGGGCTGCTAGAAGAAATGGTGAACAATACCATTGTTTTTTTTGCTCAACAAACAGGCGCACACTGTGACTCGATCTTTGAGGGAGGCTTAACAAACAGAGCTGTTTTACCAGACTTTTCTTTAATTTCATGGAATAATGAGCATGCCAGGAATTTTGATCTGGTTTTTACGACACCCGAGTCTGGAGCGAGTTTTTTAGAATCTGAAATTCGCATTCCACTCAATCCCTTTACTTATTTAATGTTGCCAGACCCTGATACGTATGGTGTTCCCCAAAACTTTTACTTTCATGTGTTTCTTGAAGGGCATAGGGGTGAAGAAGCCTCTCAAGGATTGCTTGACTGCCTTACGGGTGTGTTGCACTTCAGAGATATTGAAAAGATGAATGAATACACTTGGCCCATGATGATTGCTTACCTTTCAAAAGGAAGACGCTTTTATGAACCTGGCTGCCAAAAGAAGGTTACCAACAAGGTTGTAGGTAAAGAATTCGAGTCAATCATTGGTTTAATTTCCAAGCATTTGGATCAACATTATCCCGATGAAATTCTCATGAAGTTTGCAATGACATGCAACGCCTGCTTGACCCTTCAGCCTTTTTTTTCCAGCGAAGTTATTAAATCTTTTTGGCATACTTTATTACCTAAGCAGTCTTATCCAAAAGATGATTTTTCAGTTTTCTCTTTAATTGCGATAGGCATTTCAGAAGTCGATTTGCCTTTTGATCAAGTGATGCAAATCCATCAACTGTTTGCTTTTCTTTCCCTAAGCGTAAAAAAACCCACCTTTAACTACCCCCGGGAGATTTTTTTAACAAAGCATGATGGAGAGCCAGCTATTAAAATATTGGAGGGGAATACTATTCTTTTACCTTTCAAGCTCGTAGAAAGTTATCACACTTTTCTAACATTATTTGAAGGAAAGAGAACTTTTAAGTTAATGGGGTATTTAACTAAAGTTTTTGAGGCCTATTTGCCTACAAACGCTTTTAATGCCAAGCATGGCTCGCAGCTTTCGCCTTATAAAGCTCAGCTAGCCTCGCAAATAGCCCCTTTGCACAATCTTTTAAAAGAGAAAGGCATTAGTCATAAGCATTCCTTTGTACGCTCAGTAAGCTACTACCTGATGCTGGGATGTCAAACTAGCCATCCTACTGGGTTTGAATATACCTTAGAAAACCTTCCAATTATCATGAAACAGATTGTGCCTCAACAACATTTGCTGTTATTAGAAACCATTGAAAATGTATTGATCCATTCAGCAATGATTCCTTGGGCAGGCAATAGCTCGGCAATTTTTGGTCGTTTTAGAGAATACTTGAACGAAGACAAAGACCCGCTCGTTGCTTGGATGAAAACTCTAGCTAGCTCTTCTCATTCAACTGTGCGCCAGATCTCAATTAAGCTATGGGAGAAAACACATGTAACTACTAAAGTATCCGATGGCAATTTTTCGTCACAGTTAATTTATTTGGTAGCTCAAACCGATATCAGCAAAGCCATTGAGATGTTCAATAAGGCCATGCCATTGACTAATCTGTCTGTCTCCAGTCAGTATAATTTGTTTTTATATTTGGCAAAGAGATTACAATCTTTCGATAAATTGCTCTTAAAAGAAACCTACGCACTTTTTTCATCAGCGCCAATTTTTTTGAACAATCCCGACTTTATTAAGAGCATTACACAGGAAGCTTTCATCGCTAGCCACAGCACTTTTATGTGGTATATGCGTCTACTCATTGATCGAAAAGAATTTGCCTATGCACGCAGTCTTTTAGTGACCTTAACTACGCTTAAAATTTTCACAAACGAGAGTCAAGAAGCAGTTGGTGCATGGCTAATTTGCTTTCAGAATGTTCTAGAAGCCTCTCCGTTGCCACTGGCTGCGGGAGTTTCAATGTGGAAAAAAGGAAAAAAATTTAAGATATGGTCTTCACCTTATTATCCGATGCACCAGTTTTTGAACATCCTTGTTTTTCTCGAAAAACTTTATGCATCAGATCAAAGATCAGAGGGTTTACGTAAAAAAATACTTGTAGATCTTTGTCAGCACTCCAATGGGTTGCAAGAACTGCCACGCATCCGGATTTTGATTTTGAAACATCTTGTCAATCAATCAGTAAGTTCTCAAAAATTAGAATTACCGGAATCGTTCATCCCTTTTCTCCTTCAACAAGACCAGTTCCTGATTCAATTAAATTCTTTGGAATATGAAATTGAAAAGGAAAATTTTTCTGAATGTCTCACTCTTATTGGTCAATTGTTGAATGGAAATTTTGAACACTATACTTCAAAAATTGAAGAATTGATAAGTCAAGTTTTAAAAGCATTAGCTGTTCATGAGAAGGGAAAACCTTTAGATTTAGTTTTGCCGCTTATCAATTCGATTTATGAAAATCCTAATTTTCTAACCTTTTTCCCAATCAAGGGGAATTTGGCCTCCCATTGGCTTTGCGAAGTTGTGAAGATGTGTAAACTTGAACAATCTTCAAGTATAGTCCAGGAGTCTATAGCTATTTTAATGCAGCGAGTTTTTACGACTGAAGCGTTAGAGGAGAAGCTAAACGAAGCCGGTTACTGCTTAGATTTTTTATTATTAGAAGATCAAATGCCTAGTGTTTTTAAGCCTCATTTTACTTTGCAACGTGGGTTGATGTTTCAAGCATGCGTTTTATTATCAGACCATGATCGGCTCAAAAAACTGATTTCTTACTTTATTGCAAATAACGGATATGGTCGCTTAAACAAATCTGTCTTGGACAAGTACGTAGAAGTTTCTGCTGAACTATTAGCTCAACCGGTACTAAATCCTTCTGTTGTTTCAGCGCTGCATTCAATGTGGAAAGATATCTCAACCAAGAAAAAGGAGAATGTCGAAGAGCCAAAGGATTATTTGTGTGTAATAGAAACCCTGCTGATTAAATTGATCCAAAATCAGCAGATGCCTTTTGTTTTATATTGGAGCGAATTAAGTGTTTCACCTTCACCAAAAATTATCGGACTTCTAGTTCAGTTAGGAATGGACCTAGCTCATGATCAAACCCATCATGCCTTAGCCATTCTTGAAACGTTTTATAAACAAAATTGGTCTTTAGAGGACGGCTCAAAAGCATGGATTCAACTAGCTGAGCAATTTCTGCACCATCAGTTTCATTCCATAGTCTATCTCTTTGCCGAGCGGAAAGAAAAGGTTGTGCTGCCTGGTTTAAAAGCTCAGATTCCAAATTTACTCCAACCCCTATTTGATTCTTCTTGTCAGAATTTTGAAGACTTGAATTTTTATACACTCATGCTTGAACACGGGAATATAAAAGATCCTTCCTACTGGATGGATTTGCTGGAAAAAGCTTTGGGATTTAATCAAGCTAATCTTTCTGGGCGAATTTTGGAGAAATTTGATGATAAAATTCTCAAAGGAAATGCTTGGCATGCTGATCCCATGGCTAAGGCTTATTGCTTAGAGTTAGGTGCTCGTCTTTTAGGAAAGGTTAAATCCACTTTTATCAAAAAATGGTTGGATGCATCGCCGTTTTCATCTTTGGCAGGATCGCTACCAATCCAGCATCAAAGTTTCAACACCCATTTATTAAGTGCAGCACTGAGCCAAATCCCCAAAAAAGAAATATTGGAAAAGATGAGCCAAAATTCTAAAGAAGCACCTTCAGCTTTATGGATAGAACTTTGGATCCATTTAAGTTTAAAAAAAGATGCAGGTCAGGCCAAAGATGCAATCGCCATCTTAGAAATGTTTTATAAGAAGCAATGGCTTTGGCATGATGGATCTAAAGCTTGGATTCATTTAGTCGGACAACTTGTTGAGCATCAATTTAGCACAATCGTTTATCGTTTTACGATTCGCAAAGAGAAAACTGTTTTACCTCTTTTAAAAGAGCATGTCAAAAAACTAATGGAACCTTTAGTAGATTCGGATTGTCAAAATAAAGAAGAGCTCAACACCTTTCTGCGGTTGATTAATCCTCTTGAATTAACGGATTATTTCTATTGGATGGATTTATTGGAAAAAACTTTGGTCTTTGGCGATAAAGATTTCTCGATTCAAGTTTTAGAAACTTTTAATAAAAATATTGTAAAAAGAAAGGACTTAGGAAATGATCTTTTCACCAAAGCCAGCTGTTTAATCATGTGCGCTCGAATCTTGTGTGAAGTAAAGTCCCCCCTTCTTCACGAATGGTTGAAGTTCCCTCCTCTTGAATTTTTTACAGATCCCTCTCTGGCCATTCAAAAGCAACACTTCTGTACTTATTTATTAGAAGCCATTTTGACTCACAAAATTGGGAATGTGGAATTATTAACAAATTTGGAGCAGCTTCGTTTGTTATGCCTAACTGTTGGTGATAAACTTGCTGATACCATTGCGATAAAAGTTGGGGAAGAAATGGTATTAAGTTTAGACATGGTATTAATGACAGATGGTTGTAAACTCTTTTCTAAAGCTTTAAAGTCAAACAATGGATTTGAATTTTTGCAAAAATGTGAAAATCTTCTTTACCAGTTGCTTTCTCTAATTGATAAGAATAAAAAATTAAAGCAAGCATCATTAATTGAAGCAGCAGCAGCTTTCGTAGAGAGTGTTTGGGAAAGCAGAAAAGATATTCCATTTAAATTGCTAGAAGCCTGCGCGGCCCATTCTCAAGAAGCATTTGTATTTAAAGCCTATGGTTTTCTTTTAGATCTTTTTTCTACAGAAATTAAAAATTCTCACGCTGGACTTTTCTTTTATAAATTTCTTTTGCAAGGCTTGAATTCTAAGTCACGTAGTGTTCAGCAAATTTCTGCAAAAATTATTCAGCATGAGAAAGCTTCTTATTTTTTAGAAGAGCACTATGAGCTTTTACTAATTAAACTAAGTCTCAACGAATTTTTATTAGAAAGTATTCAAGGGGAAATCAGTAGCGTTCACATTTTTATTGATAAATTTGAATCGTTAGAATTATTTCCCGAAGATAAAAAAGCCTACTTAGCGCTGGCGTTAAAAATAATCATAACCAACTATGCCAGAACGGCGAAAGCTAAAAACTTTAACCTTTACATAAATAAAATATTTGGGATTTGGATTACAAATTCTTCGACAAAACCAACAAAGTGGAACATTGAATCTTGCGGCACTCACCTTGTGCCCACTCTCTTGTTTTTTGCTGATTCTGATAGTGAAGCGCTTGAGCTATTAAAGAAAGTTATACCTGAAACCTCGTTACCAGATTTTACTGATGAAGTTATCTCCAGTCGCTGTTTTGTTTTTCTTGAAACAATGCTACATGCTTTTTTTAGAGCAGAACCACATCCTCTTTACCTAGAGTCAATTAATTTACTTTTACTTATGTTAATTAAAAATTTTAAAATTCTAAAAAATGAAGTCCCTGATGGACGAGAACTTATTTGCAGTTTATTGCGTGAATTTGTTTTTTACAAATCGACCACAGACTGGCTAAAGCATATGAAGCGATGCAACGACTTATATGAGGTCGCGTTGCACCATGATATTTTTCAAAAAAATAATCCTTTAGCCGTAGAGTTTTATTTCTTTTTAAAAGGAACATGGTTATCCGAAAATCGAAAAGTCCCATTTGAGAAAAAGATATCGATAGTGGAGGCTTCAATTGAACACCGTCTTCGTTTCCCTCATAAGCAAGCCATAGCCACAGCTATTGTGCATTTTGGCGAACATGGGTGGATCTTATTGCATAAATCGCAAGAATGTTATTTAAGCATTTTCCGTAAACTTTTTAAGTTTGCTGAAAAATATGATCTTTTAGATTTTATTCAAGGGTCGTTCATTTTAGAGGGCAAACTCTGTAAGATGAATGGCCAAACCGTCCGCAAACCACAGAATACTAAATGGTTTATAGGAGCAGATGGAACCCCTGATGGACAAAAATTTGCTTTAAAATTAGGTTTTGAATTCTTTGATTGCTTGAAGAAGTTTTGTTCAGAGAAAGATCCGTATGTTTTTTGTACAAAAGCTCTTAAATTTCTAACGGCGATGTTTTCAGCTAATGGTTTTGAAAAGCATTTTGAAGAGTACTATATTAAATTAAGAGTCATTGGCGAAATTTTAATGACTCGAATGGCAAAGAAACATAATGGGGGTGGGGTTGCGTGCTATTTCTTTCCTGCACTCTTACAACAATCTGAAAATGAATTAACCGTTCAGCAAAGATTTTATAGGATCAAAGAATTAGATTATTGGATGCAAAAATTGTTGAGCCCATCCTCTCCAATAAAGTTTTCCGAAAGAGAGAGAAAAGCCATTATTGATACCAAGCTTTCCAAAAAAATTTCTGAGGCAGATTCAAAACTCAAAAAAGGAGAAAAGGCACTCCCTACAGGAGCTTTAAACACCCTAGAACAAAAAATTTTAATCAATCTAGTCCATCTGATTTCTCTAAGTATGAGTACCCATATTCCCAGCGTACATGCTGTGAGTTTAGCGGGGATTGTACAGGAAATTCTAATAGCTCAAGGAAATGAGGCTCTGAATTCACATGGTTACAGCGCAATTTTGACTTGTTTTCAACATACAAAAAAAATTATCTCAATCCATGCTATGAATACATTTAAGCAACATAAGTTTTGGCAATATGTACAAAAAGCAATGATAAAAAGGTCAATTTTTTATGTGTCTTCAACAGGAAACGAAAAAGGAAAAGAGGTAGCTAGCGAACTATGTAAAATCACTTTTGAAGGGTTTTTTAGCTACAATTCCATTCAGAAAGATCTTATCTTATTGCAAAATGTGATGGCTCTAGAGAGTTCTAAAGAAAAAGAAGAGAGTCCGTGCCCTTCTTTAAAAGATGTTTTTGCACAGGCACAAAGCTTAATCGAGAAACGGCAGATAGACCAGTTGCAAAAAGAAGAAGATCCTTCAAGTAGTTGTCATCAAGAAATACGTGCCCATATGACAGATATGTTATCATTTTTAACAATCTGTTTTGAGGCAGGAGGATTTGTAGCAAAGCCACATTACTACTATGACTTTTTAAGAAAGCTTCTCGACAATTTTAAGCCGAATTTAGATCTAAAGGAAGATCATGAAATAATGAACATATTCTTAGATTGCATTTATAAAAATCTTCATAGAAGCTGCTTTGAAAAAGTACAAGCTTTGGTGACTAGTTGGATATCAATCTATGCTCGCCAAGAAAAGCTTGAATTGGGTGGGGAACTACTCGAAGAGGCTTATAAAAAAGATAATTATGCTTTTGCCAGTTTAGCCGGACTTTTTAGAATTGTGAATCTAGAGAAGGAGGCTAAATAATCTAACGAGATAGGCCGTATCTTACTCCCAGTTCAATATGATTTTTCCTGAATGGGTTGAAATCATAGTTGCGAAAGCTTCCTCATACTGTTGCATGGGGAAATGGTGCGTGATCAGGGGCTCTAAGTTAAGGCCTATCTCTAGCAGGCTAGTCATTTTAAACCAGGTTGAAAAAATTTCCCGACCATAAATACCTTTGAGGGTTAGCATTCTAAAAATAACCAAGTCCCAATCAATTTGGGTTTGCGGAGGAAGGATTCCTAACAAGGCGACATTGCCTCCATATTGCATTGCTTCAAGAAGAGTATTTAAGCCAGCTGAATTCCCTGACATCTCCATGCCTACGGTAAAACCATCTTGAATGCCCATTTCTTGCATTTTTGCTTGCAAATTTTCTTCTAAGGAGTTCACAGTACAGGTAGCGCCCATTTTTCGCGCGAGTTCTAATCGGAAAGGATTAATGTCAGTGATAAAAATGTGACGTGCGCCCGCTTTTTGAGCGATGGCGGCAGCCATAATTCCAATCGGTCCCGCACCGGTAATTAAGACATCTTCTCCCGTTAAATTATACGTCAAGGCAGTATGCACAGCATTTCCAAAGGGATCAAAAATAGCCGCTAAATCATCTGAAACGCTTTCGGGTAGAATGAAAACATTTTCGGCCGGAAGTTTTGCATATTCGGCAAAGCACCCAGGAAGATGATAACCAAAGCCACGGACGTTAAAGCATAGATGCTTCTTGCCCATTTTGCATGCCTTGCAGTAGCCGCAAGTGATGTGGCCTTCAGCGCTGACTCGTTGACCCACTTTAAGGTTTTGAACATGGCTTCCGATCTCCACGATTTCTCCGACAAATTCATGCCCAATCACAAGAGGTAAAGGAACGTTTTTTTGAGCCCATGCATCCCACTTGTATATATGCACATCTGTGCCGCAGATCGAAGTTTTGCGAATCTTGATTAAGACTTCATTAGAATTAATTTCAGGGACTGGGACTTCTTCTAACCAAATTCCCTCAGTGGCGTTTTTCTTTACTAAAGCTTTCATCGTGGATGTTCCTATCTAATTGATCTTTCTCGACGCATATACTCGGCTAACCCATTCAACGGCAGCAGGGCTTTTTTTGAATCTTTATCTCAATAAATAAAAAAAGTCGAGTTTAATACATAAAGTTTAAGGTGATTAATTTTTAAAAACAATGATTTATTAATAGAATAAATTATTTTTTTTAATTAAATAACTTTTAAAGAACGCCCAACTTTCGTAAAAGCATCGAGCGCTCGGTCCAAATCATTTCGACTATGAGCCGCCGACATTTGAGTCCGAATTCGGGCTTTACCCTCCGGTACGACAGGATAGCAAAATCCGATGACATAGATTCCATGTGAAAGCATCTGGTGCGCAAATTCTTGCGCAAGCTTAGCGTCGCCCAGCATGACAGGGATGATCGGATGGTGTCCAGGAACCAACTTAAAGCCAAGCTTTGTGAGGTTTTCGCGGAAATATCGACTATTTTCATGCAATTGAGTGCGCAAATTTGAAGCGGACTGTAAAAGTTCTAAAACTTTTAAAGAAGCGCTTGTGATAGTAGGAGATAAAGTATTTGAGAAAAGATAAGGTCTGGAACGTTGACGCAGCCAATCGATGATGGGTTTTCTGCCGGAGGTATACCCACCGGAGGCCCCTCCAAGTGCCTTACCAAGGGTTCCAGTGATAATATCTACCCTTTCAATGACTTCACAATACTCGGGAGTTCCTTTTCCTTGTTCACCTATAAAGCCCACCGCATGAGAATCATCGACCATGACTAAAGCATCATAGCGATCAGCTAAATGACAAATTTCTTTTAAGTTCGCAATAATCCCATCCATCGAAAATACACCATCTGTTGCTATTAAGCGGTAGCGGGCACCTTGAGCTTCCTTGAGCTTTTCTTCTAAATCCTTCATGTCATTGTTAAGGTAGCGAAAGCGCTGCGCTTTGCATAAGCGAATCCCGTCGATAATGCTAGCATGATTTAATTCATCGCTAATAATCGCATCCTCAGCCCCCAAGAGGGTTTCAAATAAGCCGCCGTTGGCATCAAAACAAGAGGAGTAAAGAATCGTATCTTCAGTGCCTAAAAAATCTGAAATTTTTTCTTCTAGCTGTGTGTGAATAGTCTGAGTTCCGCAAATAAAGCGCACAGAAGAAAGTCCGTAGCCGTAGTGGGTAAAGCTATCTCGCGCAGCAGTTAGAATTTCAGGATGGTTAGCAAGACCAAGATAATTATTAGAGCAAAAATTTAGAACTTCTCCACCGTCTTTGATCGTAATATGGGCTTGTTGGGGAGAGGTGATCTCTCGCTCAATTTTGTATAAGCCTTTACTCTTTAAATCATTTAATTGAGCCGTTAAATGCTCAGTATATTTTTTTGACATGGGGTCTTCTCCGAAATTTTATTGCTCATTATTAAAGCTTTGGAACTCTTTAAGTGCAATCATGATTTGTTTTAGGCTTTCCATTTTTATTCCCTATTGGTATCCCATGTTTTGAATAGCTTGGCATTTTTTAGTGGTTTTGGGTCGGTTGCTTTTTCTTAAACTCTTATGAATAAGTCTCTGAATCGATTCCAGTAAGGCGAATGTCCAATAAATTAAAGGATTCAGTCACGTGCGTATATTTTTCAGTTTCCTCTTTTCTACATTCAGTATTTTTCTGCCTTTATCTGCCTTACGAATTCCTATTGAAATCGAAGTGGCTTTAACCAAAAAACAGCGTGCATGGGGGCTTATGCAGCGCACTGAGCTGCCTGAAAACCATGGAATGATATTTTATTATTCGAATAGTCTTTGGATGTTCAATACATTTATTGATCTTTCAGTGGCTTTTTTAGATAGGTGTGGAAGAATTATTGAAATCGCAGAGTTAAAGTCTTATCCAAAAATGATGGATGTCAACAGACCTGTAAATAATTTAAGTGATATGAAGAAATATCCAGCGAATGATGAAATCTATATCTTTTTTCTTCAAAAAATTAAGCACTATCCTCCCCATGCTTACTATGCGATAGAAATGAACAAAGGGTGGTTTACAAAGCACGGGGTAAGACCTGGCGATAGGGTGATTTGGAAGTTAAGTTCTCCACATGCCTATGTTGAATTGATTAATTATAATAATTTAAACTAGAGTTTTAGAAGTTAGAGATCCTATCATTTTTGATAAGTTTCGACATAAAAGTAAGCAGGCAACTAAACCTAGGAGCCTGCTTTTACATTTGCTGGATAAGTTAATTTAACTATTTTACAGTAAGCAGTGCGACTATGGCAGGATCTGCATCAGCCTTATTAGCCTTTTGGTAAGCTTCAAGAGGAGTTAGTGTTGTTGTGGAGTGCTTTACATCAAGTTTGGCTCCGTTATCTACAAAAACTTGGACAATCTTTTTTTGCAGATCCTTGTCGTCGAACTTACGAGTTATTATTTTTCCGAGCATAGTACCCAAGGCTTCAGGTGTGACATATTTTTTATTAAGTTTAAAAAATTTGTCTAGATTTTTTTCAATGGCTGCCAATTCGTCTTTATTTTTATAGTCTGTATTGAGCAATTCAGCTGTCTTCATTTGAAAATTATAATCATCAACCTCTGGTTTATCTGAAGGCACTTTAGGTGTAGGGGTTTTAGATGGGGTTTTAGATGGGGTTTTAGATGGGGTTTTAGATGGGGTTTTAGTAGGGGGTTTTTGTTGGATAGGAGTCAAAGCAAGGATATCTGCTTTTATTTTATCGAATTCTAGGCTTTCTTTTGCATTCGGTTCAGCTCTTTTTTTCAAAACCTCCACGATATCACCCAATTCAGTTTGCAATTTTTTTGATAAGTGTTCATTATTCGCAATTGCAAACTTTTTCAGCGTTAAGGCAGCGGCTTTTTCATTTGTGCGAGACATGACATGAATGCCTAGTTTTGTTAAAAGCATTTCAACATATTTAAACCGATCTCCCCACGTCTTACTATCTTTTAGTTCAACTTTTGTTGATAAAAGCTTTCCTGTTTTTTTATCCGGTGTTTTATCTAATTCGGTATGAACGCTATTAACTCTTTCTCCGAATTCCTTAGCTTCCAATTTTAAAGAATAAGACATAGCACCATCCTTGTTAAGGGTTTTATTATCTGATTAACAATTAATTTTATTATGTCTATCCAAAAAAATATTGTCAATTTTAATAAGGAATGCAGTTTCTGCTTTACTTCTCATTTCCCTTCCGACGCCCTAGGTAAATTGATTTAAAATCTTTGAAAATGCTTACAACAAGCTATTTAGGAAAGTCGCAGAGGGGGCCTAAATTTCTCTCTGGGATCTCGACAGATTTTGCCTGTGCTAAAGGTTTATTGAAGAGTTTTTAAATTAAAGTATTGCAAAAACTAATTTTATGTATTGCAATTGTTCATGTTAAGTGATAGTTTTTTTTGATTAAATTTTAAAAAAACACTTAACTATAGGAAAAAAATGGATAATTTGGGAATGAGTTTTAGTCGAAGTGATCCTAGCCCTTTTATCAAAAAGCTTGCACAATTCAATCCTGCAAATAAACTTGCGTATGAACATGGAGTACCTGTAATCGTGTCCCATTCTGCGCTTGTCGATCAGCGTAATTCGCTTCATGCTGTTAAAGAACTTCTTCGATGCTTTCAAGAGCAAATTTCACAAGAACACATCGGTCAATCACTGTCTGCTTTATCCCATTTACACAAACACTACCAAAGTTATGGAGAATTGAAGTCAGCAAAGAAAATAAACAGAGTCATTTTAGTCGCTCAATCTCATCTACTTAGATTTAATTTAAAGCATGGAAATTCAGAGGCCCGATCCCAATTTGGAATCGATGGTGCAAAAGTAGAGCATGATAAAAAAGCTTTCAAATCTCTTAGTCAAGCTACAAATTTGAGTGTTTCGAGTATGACTTACATCGGAAACTGCTTTCTTAACGGGGAAGGGGTTGATCAAGATGAATTAAAAGCATTCGAATATTTTTATGAAGCTGCTGCAGAAGGGAATGCTGAAGCTCAAAACTCACTTGGTTATCTCTACCTTTACGGACAAGTAGTCCCAAAAGAGGAATTAAAAGCATTCGAATATTTTTATGAAGCTGCTGCAAGAGGGAATGCTGAGGCCCAAAATTCAATCGCTAATCTCTACCTTAGAGGAGAAAAAGTCCCAAAAGATGAAAAAAAAGCATTTGAGTATTATCAATTATCAGCAGCACAGAACGATAGTTGGGGCCTTTTCAATCTCGGTATCTCGTATAAACGAGGAAGAGGAACAGAAAAAGATGAGTTAGAGGCAATTCGTTGTCATGAACAGGCTGCAGAAATGGGTAATACTTACGCCCAATATTATCTTGGACGACGCTTTGCCAGTGGACGAGGTGTTGAGAAAAACTTGGTGACAGCTTTTCATTACTTTGAGAGCGCCGCAAATGCAGGCCATCCCGATGCTCAGTTTGAACTTGCACTTTGTTATATGGATGGAAAGGGGGTTGAAAAAGATGATGAGTTAGCCAAACAGTTTTTGAAATTGTCAGCCGCTCAAGATAGCGCTCACGCACTAGTTACACTTGGTGAAATTTATGAAGAAGGGAAAATGGGCTTCGCATTAGATTTAAATGAAGCGTTTAAGTCTTATAAAAAGGCCTTTAAAAAAGAAAATGAACATCCGCAAGCGCTATTTTACCTTGCTGAATGCTTTAGATTTGGGAAAGGGGTTAAACAAAATCCGTGCAAGGCATTTAAATTCATCCAACGTGCAGCTCTTTGCGGAGATCATGACGCACAGATATACCTTTTTGAATCTTATTTTGGAGAAACTGCTGCAAAAGATGAGAGAAAGGCTATAGAATTTCTAACAAAGTTCGCTCTTGAGGGAAATCCAGGAGCGCAGGTCAAGCTTGCCGGATTTTATATTCGTGGTGATTATTTAGGAAAGGATTTGGGTAAAGCAGAAGCTTTCTTAAAGATGGCTTCTAGACAAGGTAATATCGAAGCGCAGGAAATATTAGAAGAATTGAAATTAAGCGTGCCAAAGTAAATGTTATGCTCTGAAAATCTTGAAAAGGGAGCCTTTACACTCTCAAGACTTTATTTTCTGAAGTAATTAACTAATGCCGCAAAAATTTATTGTGGCAAATTCCTTTCTTGCAATCAATTATTATTGAATTGTATTTTTAATTTTTAGTAATTTTTTCACTTGGTCTTATAATTTTAAAAATATACTTGAGGTACTGTGAGCGATAAAGGAACAAAAAAAGTAATTGAAATTTTTGAAAGTCGGCCAGCAGATTTTAATCCACATGTGCATGTGGCAGCATGTTATATAGAAATTGATGACAAGCTTTTATTATTACGCAGAGCTTCGGGGAAATTAGAAGAACACAGCTGGGGTGTCCCAGGAGGAAAGATAGAGAAAGAAGAAACACCTAAAGAAGCTGCTATTCGAGAATTATTCGAAGAAACCGGTATCCATAAAGAATTGATTTGCAATACCCACTCTTTAGGGGCGATCTACATACGTAAACCGGAAGTAGATTATATCTATCATTTGTTTGGCATGGATTTACTTCACCAACCAACCATCTCATTATCAAATGAACATATCGATTATACTTGGGCAGACTTTACTCAACGAAAGCAATTAACGTTAATGTTCGGTGCAGAAAGTGCTTTTACACTGTATCATCAGCGCAAAAAACAAAAAATTGAATTAATTGCCCCTAAATAAAACTTCCATGCTCATGGGATTTTGCTAGATCAGGTAAAGAGCTTTACAAAACCTGGTCTTCTTTTTGTTGCTGTCTATTAATGCACAAATCACTCCCAAAAAACCCTATTTTCCCCCACTCAAAATAAGAAAATTGTGTCCATCCATGTAAAAAAAGTTTGCAAAAAAAGAGTATAAGGTAGATCTCTAAAAAGAGATGGTTTTGTTTTGATTTTCTCACAGGGGTTCAAGGTTTAGATGAAAAAAGAAAACTTAAAAAAAGTACGTCCTGCACAGCATCAGTCTCCGCCTGGTAGTCAAAAAAAAATGAAACCTCAACCAAAAGTTAAATCCTCTTCAAAGGGAAGTGGCAAACTAGCCGATAAAGTTGCAATTGTAACCGGTGCAGATAGCGGGATTGGGCAAGCTGTGGCGGTAGGTTTTGCTAAAGAAGGCGCGGATGTTGTTGTTGTCTATCTTAAAGAGCATGTCGATGCTAAGGAAACTAAACGTTTAGTCGAAGAAAATGGCAAACAGTGTCTTTTAATTCCCGGTGATGTAGGGGAGGAAAAGTTTTGTATTTCAGCTGTCAAAGAAACAATCAAGGCATTTGGAAGATTAGACATTCTAGTGAATAACGCCGCTGAACAGCATCCACAGAAATCCATTGAAAATATTTCGGAAAAGCAGCTCTTAAATACGTTCAGAACAAATATTTTTGCTTATTTTTTTATGGTGAAAGCGTCTTTGAAGCATTTGGTTAAAACGAAAGGTAAGATTATTAATACAACTTCTGTAACAGCTTATAGAGGAAGTAAAGATTTACTAGATTATTCCTCTACCAAAGGTGCTATTGTTGCTTTCACGCGTTCTTTAGCACTTTCTTTAGTTGATAAAGGGATTTGCGTCAATGGTGTTGCTCCAGGACCTATATGGACACCTTTAATTGCCTCCACATTTTCTGCCAAAAAAGTGGAGACCTTTGGATCGGATGTTCCCATGAAACGCGCCGGAGAACCTTCAGAAGTGGCTCCCTGCTATATTTTTTTGGCATCGGAAGATTCTTCTTACATGACAGGCCAAGTATTGCATCCCAATGGAGGGGAAATTATTAACACCTAATCGAAAACCAATCGAGTTTAACTGAACAATGAGAATTTAAATTTTCTTAAACTTTTCCATAGGAGAAAAAAATGAAAAAATTGTTATTTGTCCCTTTGCTTTTAAGTGTATTTTCAAGCGCATACGCTAACTATTATCCAAGTCAAAATTCTTATCATAATCAACCTTCATATTCTTCTCAAGTGAACTATTCACAACCTAGTTCCAGACAAGGGTATTCAAGTCAAGGTCAAGGATACTCAAGTCAAGGTCAAGGATACTCAAGTCAAGGTCAAGGATACTCAAGTCAAGGTCAAGGTCAAGGTTATACAAACCAAGGCCAAGGTTATTGTGATCAAGGGCAGCAAGGCTATAGTCAACAAGGACAAGGGGCCTCCTATCCACAAGGAAAAGCTTATTACCCACAAGGACAAGGTGCCTCCTATCCTCAAGGCTATCCTCAAGGGCAAGGATATCATCAAGGACAAAGCTACCCTAGCCAAGGGAATTACTCCAGCCAAGGATATGAACGTTCTCAGCAAGGGCACGACTATTACCCTCAAGAACATAATTATTATAATCCATCAAGTCAAGGACAGCAGTATAGCGGCCCGCAAGATGGTAGCAACCAGAATTGGTATTCCCAAGAACAAAATTATTATAATGAAGGGAGAACAACTGTAGCCAAAGATTCTTCAGATAAATACCCACAAGATCGCGCAACTTCAGAAAAAGATCGCGAGCTTAATGCTAAAATTAGAGATAAAATCACTGGCTGGTTAACAAATGATTATAAAAATATTTCGTTGAAAACCGCTAATGGGATTGTTTCTATCGAAGGAAACGTGGCAACAGTTGAAGCCAAGAAAAAATTAAATGATGAAATCCGTAAAATCAATGGCGTGAGTTCTATCAATGATTTTATTCAAGTAAAAGATCAAGATACACGTGAAGCTGCGAAAGAAGCTGCTAAGTATCCTCAAGATCGCTTTGCTTCTGACGCCGATCGTGAGATAAACAATAAAATTCGCGACAAAATCAGCGGTTGGTTTACAAATGAATACAAAAATATTGCATTGAATACATCCAATGGTAATGTCTCGATCAGTGGTTATGTTGATTCATTAGATGCGCAAAAAAAGCTGACAGATGAAGTTCGCAAAATTGAGGGCGTCAAAGCAGTTAGCAATAACACACAAGTCAGAAAATAGTATTATTTCATGACCTTTCCTTTTCGAAGCATGTGAAAGCATGCTTCTTTTTTTTTTGCTATAATGTTAATCTCAAGAATCCAATGAGGTTATATGTTTCAGTTTTTTTTATTCACTTTAGTTTCTTTTTTCATTACAAATCAATCTATCTTTGCAAAAATTGAAAGCATCGATCATATGCATCAATTCATTAGTGCTGCCCAAGAACTGCCAAAGGACTCGCTCATCATTTTTGATATTGATCGGACACTGTTGGTCATGGAAGATAGTGTTTTAAGGCCAGGTAAGAAATTTTTCTTAACTCAGCTAGATCAAATAGCAGCCGCTAATGGCTATCGATTAGACTCTGAGGCAAGAAAATTATTGCTTAGCAAAGCAATGCTAACGACTACGCATACACTGGTTGAACCTTGTGTGGTAGAATTTATCCAAAAATTAAAAAGCGGTCAGATTAAAACGATGGCTTTGACAGGGGGAACGCAGACCGGCCGTCTTGGAGATATCCCTAGCATGGAAAAATGGCGTCAGTCCAGTCTGCAAAAAGTTGGAATTAATTTTGGCAGCTCTTTTCCTTTATTTCCGGAAATCCTCTTTTCGCAAGCACAGGTGGAAGCTCCAGCAGTTTTTTACCAAGGAATTCTCAACGCTTCACTCGTTCCTAAAGGAACCGCGCTTATAGCGTTTTTAGAGAAGGTTTCATTCAGTCCTCAATTAGTCCTCATGATTGATGATCAAATGGATGCACTTAAATCAGTCGAATCAGCTTTGCATGAAAAAGGAATTGATTTCAGGGGATATCACTATAACTATGTTGAGAACTATTTAAAGGATAATGACAACCCTAATTGGACAGGCGGACAACAAATTCTTCATTTGCTTCAGCATCAAGTTTGGCTGCGCGATGCAGAGTTTACAAAAACTTCAGCCAGAAATTGAGCCAAATGCAGGGCTTTTTTTTCAGTTCCTTGAAAAATTTGAGTTCTGCACGAAACGCCATTAGCTAGGACATACTGCCCTTGTTTTAACTGCCGAACGGCTGGAAATAAATGCAATTCGCCAATTTTCTGCGAAAGCTCGTAATGCTCTTTTTCATATCCGAAAGAACCAGCCATGCCGCAACAGCCTGCAGCAATTAATTCGATCCGATAACCTGGAAGATTTTTTAAGACTTCTAAACTTGGGCTAACTCCTACCAACGCTTTTTGATGACAGTGAACATGCAACTTAACAAGGGTGTCTGAGGGTGGCTTAAGCGGTGGAAACTGCGGCAGATGCTCCGCAATAAATTCATCGAAAGTACAACATTGCTGCATGATGACATTAATTTTATCCTGATTATTTCTAATGAGAGCTTGAAAATCGTCTTTGACGGTTAAAATGCAGCTAGGCTCAAGCCCAATAATCGGGATGCCTTGCACCGCGTAGGGGTATAAGGTATCAATCAAAGCCTCAGCTTTTTGACGAGCTTGGGGAAGCATTCCTTTCGAAATTAAGGGCCTTCCACAACAGTTCCAAGGGGGGAGTTGGACATTGAATCCCAGCGCATTGAGGACTGTCACGGCGCTGATACCGATTGCTGCATCGTTGAATTCTGTGAAAGTATCATTCAAAAGCACAACTTGTTTTTGATAAGATGGCTGTTGAAAGTTTTCAAACCATGTCGAAAAACGTTGTGCATTCAACGCAGGTAAAGTGCGCTTACTGGCTATACCCCCCCAGGCTTGCATGGTTTTAAACCACTCTTTTGGTATGATCCAATTAAATATCCTTCGAAAAGGAAATACTACTTGATTTAAGCGCCCAATATAGCCAAAAAGATAGCTTCGCCAAGGAATCCCATGTTTTTTTTGATAATGATAGGTCACTTCGGCCTTCATCTTGGCCATGTCTACTTGCGAGGGGCACTCAGTTTTACACGCTTTACATTCTAAACAAAGATCTAAAACATCGTGAATACCTTCATCAGCTAAGTCTGAGGAATTAAGACGGTCATGGATTAAAGCTCGCAATGCTTGTGCTCGAGCTCGAGTGGAGTCATATTCATCACGGGTGGCTTGAAAAGAGGGGCACATCGTTCCTTCTTCCTTGCGGCAGCGGCCATTTCCATTACATAAATCCACAGCTAAATCAAAGCCCCCCTCAGCCGAGAAATCAAAGAAAGTTTCGGTCGAATGAATCGAGGTGTTAGGATCCAATCGCAAATTTTCTAAAAAAGGAGGAGGGAAAACAATTTTACCTGGATTCATGCTAAGGAGAGGATCGAAAGCGCTTTTGAGCCCTTCAAAAGCCTTGATCAGTTTTTCGCCGAACATTTTTGGATTCAGCCAAGATCTAACTAATCCGTCTCCATGCTCGCCGCTCATGGAACCGCCCTCTTCTAAAATGATGGTAGAGACTTCCTCTATAATGTGTTTCATATGCATCAATTCGTGCGGGTCTCTTAAATCAATATAAGGTCTTACATGGATACATCCTGCTCCTACATGTCCGTAGATGCCAGCTTCTTTATTATATTTTTTTAAACAGGCGATAAGTTTTTGCATAAAAGAAAGTAGATTCGCAGGCGGAACCGCCACATCTTCAATGAAAGCAATCGCACGGTTATAGGAACGCTTAGAAAGGAGCAAGCCCAAACCTGCTTTGCGTAATTCCCAAATTTGAGCAACTTGAAGAGGATCTCTGAGAGTTTGCCATTGAGCGGCCAATTTTTTTTGCTCCAGTTCCATTTCAAAAGACCTGAGCTTAGCATTTAATTGTTCAAGAGTTTCTCCGTCAAACTCCACTAAAATCACAACTTTAGTATCAGCAGGAATTAATGAGGATATGTTTTTTAGAGTTGCCACCTTTTGACTTGCTTCGATGATATGATGGTCGATCATTTCTAATGACAGCGGCTGATAGGTAAGCAGGTGTTGAATAGGGTTTAGGGCTTCTATTAGATTTTGGAAGAAAAGCAAGCATAAGGCCGTATGGATAGGTTTTTTACTAATTTTCATGGTGATTTTAGTGCAAATACCTAAGGTCCCTTCTGAACCGGCGATTATTTTACTTAAATTGAGGGGAAATGGCTTAATGAGTTCATCTAGATTATAGCCAGAAACACGTCTAGGCATTTGAGGAAAATGGGCTGTAATTTCGTCAGCATACGTTTCGCGAATCTGCTGAATTGTACGATAAATATTACCCTCAGCTCCTGGAAGGCTTAGTTTTCGATTGAAAGAAGCCTCATCCAATTCATGTAGGGAAATGCATTCTCCTGTGGCAAGAAGCAGCTCAACTGCATGTACATGATCGACCATTTTGCCATAACGCAATGAACGTGCACCCGCGGCATTGTTAGCCAACATTCCTCCTAAAGTCGCCCGATTTCCAGTAGAAGTATCAGGACCTAAACGATACCCTTCTTTGGCAAGCTGTGTGTTGAGGCTATCCTGCACCACACCAGGTTCACACGTAGCCGTTTCTAGGGTATAGTCAATGTTTAGGATACCGTTTAGATACTTAGAGGTATCGATAATCAATCCTTTGCCTAAACACCCTCCTGTAATTCCAGTTGCAGCGCCGCGCGGAATAATGGAAATCTGAAAAGCCTTAGCAATTTGGACAGCTTTAATTAAATCTTCTTTTGAATTTGGAAGCACGACTCCCAAAGGCTCTATCTCGTAGATTGAGGCATCGACGCTGTAAATTTTGCGTGAAATTTCATCAAAACGCACTTCTCCTTGGATGGCTTCTTTAAGTGCTTGTTCAAATGTTTGTGTCTTTGGCATAGGCTTAATGCTGAAATGAGTATATAGGGCCAAGATTTAGGATCTTTGTAAGTTCGCTGAGAGCCGCTTGGCCTTCTTCAATCAATTTTGGATCAGTCAAATCTTTTGGTGTTAATTGTGTGCGATAGTGTTTCAGAATCCATTCCGTCAATCTTTCGTAAAGTCTTTCGGTTAGAAAAACTGACGGATTTACAGCTGAGAGTTCGCTTTCATTTAAAACCACACGCAGGCGCAAGCAAGCCGGCCCGCCTCCATTTTGCATACTTTCTCTTAAATTGAGATAATCAATCGATCCGATGGGATTATCTGGGATCTGAATAAGCTCATTTAAAAATTTTTCGACTTCTGGGATTTGCTGACACTCTAAAGGCGCAATCAACTTCATGGTTTGGTCGGGTAAAGTGACGATTTGCGAATTAAAAAGATATGACTGTACAGCAAGCTGAAACGAAATTCTTTGGGCAGGCACTTTGATTAAATAAAGCTCCTGATCACAGATTTGACGCACCTTATGTTGCAGCTGGTGCACTATTTCTTCGGTCCCTACAAAGGCATTTTCGTGGTAAAAGAAGACGTGCTGATTGCCCACAGAGATCACATCGTTATGAAATACCCCTGCATCAATAGCCGCAGGATTTTGCTGAGCTAAGAGGAAATGATCTGCATAGAGGTGATGTAAGCGAGCAATGGACTGACTGGCTTCTAAGGTTTGGCGTGCGGGGAATCTAGCGGGCATTGTAGCAGTCGGATGATAACTAGATTTGCCAAATACAAAAAGCTGGACCCCCGGATTGCCGTATTTGCTGCAAAAGCGCAGGTGATTAGCTGCTCCTTCGTCAGAAAAATTTGGGCCCGCTGGCAACGGAGCATGATGGCTGAAAAAGTGGGGGTTGGGGAAGACGGCTTTTAAAATTTTGGCGGTTGTTTCCCATTCAAAGGATCGGTGAAATTTGTTTGATAAATTAGCGGGAGTAAAATGCACATGTCTATCGGAAGAATCTATTGAAGGGGAAACGGTGGCCGCATTCGCTACCCACATGGGTGCAGCTGAACAACAGGCTTCGTAAATTTCAGGGGATTCTTTCAATGTTTGCGAGATAATGTGTTTGTGACTGCCCGAAAACCCTATGGTTTCTAGCAAAGGTAAATAGGGGCGTTCATGGGGGGGGAACACACCTTGTTTAAGACCCAAATCTGCCAGAAATTTCATTTTGTTCAATCCTTGCAAAGCAGCTTCGCGCGGATTTGAAATCGAAGCTTGCGATTTTATGGAAGGCAGATTTCCGTAAGACAGCCCACTGTAATTATGGGTCGGGCCAATCAATCCATCAAAATTTACTTCAAAAGTTTCCACTTGTTGCCTTATATAGAAATTCCTGGAGACGTTTTAGCTGGCTTTATCAAAGGATAAGATTCAGTAGAAGCTACAGGGTAGCTGCAATAATCCGCGGCATAATAAGCGCTAGGACGATGATTGCCGCTCTTGCCGATTCCGCCAAAAGGAGCCGCACTGCTAGCGCCTGTAGTAGGGGTGTTCCAATTTATCACTCCGGCACGCACCTCTCGATAAAAGAGATCGAAATGTTCCGGTTCATCACTGATGATCCCTGCACATAATCCATACGCTGTTTCGTTAGCTTTTTCAATAGCTTCAGCCAAATTTTTAACTGCAGTGATTTGAAGTAGCGGTCCAAAAATTTCCTCATCTGGAACTTGATCGATTTCTGTTACATCGATAATACCGGGAGTGAGAAAGGGGAGTGCTGAATTAATTTGCTTCATCTGCAGTAGAGGGATGCCTCCTAGTAGAATCAGATCTTCCTGCTTTTTAAGTAATTTTTCAGCGGCTTTGACATGGATAACAGGTCCCATGAAGGGTTCCGGTGTGCTATCGAAAGCCCCGATTTGAATTTTAGCAGTCATGGCTAATAATTTAGTGATAAAAGCCTCTTTGACATCTTTTAAAACAATAAGCCGGCGGGCACATGTGCATCTTTGTCCAGCTGTCAAGAAAGCCGATTGAATGGTGAGATAAGCGGCAGTGTGCAAGTCTTGCACGGCATCAATCACTAAAGGATTATTTCCCCCCATCTCTAAAGCTAAGATCTTCTCAGGATGTGGAGCAAATTTTTCTGAAAGCCATTTGCCTGTTTCCCAACTTCCCGTAAAAAAAAGGGCGTTTATTTTAGCATGTTCAGCCAATAAGCTGCCTGTTTCTTTACCCCCTTGCAGTAGATTTAAAACTCCTTTTGGTAAACCGCTTTTTTGCCATATATTCATGATAGCTTCACCCGTCGCTGGAGTGAGTTCACTAGGTTTGAAAATAACGGTATTGCCTGCCAGCAATGCGGGGATGATATGTCCATTGGGTAAATGCCCAGGAAAATTAAATGGACCCAAAACCACAGCGACTCCGTGGGGTTTGTGAAAGGTTTTAATGACCTGAGAGGTATTAGGCAGGGTGCCGTTAGGGCAGCGTTCGTGATAAGCTGAAACAGATATGGCGATTTTAGCAATCATCGCTTCCACCTCTCCCTTTGACTCCCATAGCGGTTTACCGGTTTCCTGAGCAATTAATAGGGCCAAATTCTCTTTTTCTTCTTCTAATTCATCCCTAAAGCAATGCAGATATTCTATCCGCTCATTGAAAGTACAATTAGACCATGCTTCAAAAGCTTTAGAAGCAGCTTCGCAAGCATTATCGACATCCTTAGAGCCTGCAGAGCTGCCTTTCCAGATTGAAGCACCTGTGGCGGGATTAAAAGATTCAAAAAGGGGGCCAGAACCTTTTTCCCAGACATTTTGAATACATTGGCTATTTAGTGACATGCGCCTTTCCTTTTTTATCATGGTAACTAAGATCGAGGAAACGTATTGCATCACCTTCACCTACCCGAAGAGCTTCACACAAATTTTCGGGAACAGAAACTGTGCCATTCTTTTGGATACAAAGATTTCCATAACAAACACGAAAATCTTTTGATTGATTGCATATGAGGTAGGGAGTTAATTCTACAGTCTTTTTTGTGATTTCCCCAATTCGAGCGACTTTATTTTTCAAAATTGTATGAATTTGATCTTGCTGCGTGATCAGCTTTGGCCCTCCATCAAGCACATCTATCTCGCTTGAAAGCTGAAATCCTTCTTTTAGCAGCATTTTCAATGCGGCTTTGGAATTATGGTGAGGTTTTCCAATGACAGTGCGGGCGCGTTGCGATAAAAGGGCTAAAGGAATGGGGTAGCGCGCGAGCAAGTCCTCGTAGGAGATTTTTTTTGCTTCTAGAAGAGGAAAAATTTCTTTGAAAGAAATCGATAAAAAATGTTTCCCAAGGCTATTCCAAAAGGGGGAATTTCCTGAGGTATCAATCCAGCCTCGAATCGAAGAAATAATTGTTGATGTAAATAAATGGGGGAAAGTGGCAATGAAAAGAAAGCGAGAAAACGACAGAAGTTTACCCAAGCCACTGTGTCTAAATTCTTTTTTTAAGAAAATCCCGCACACTTCGGAAGCGCCATTGGTGTATTTTTTCGGATGCAAAACGCGCGTTTCTGCTGTAAGCATTGGACACTCAAGTTTTTCAGAGACGACATCATAAAAGCAAGGTGAAGAGAAAGTTCCCGATTGGGAGAAAATCCCGCACGTGCCACCCACCAAATTGTTTGAAAGATCTTCTAACACAAATAAATAAAGTTCATGATCGGGAGCTGTCACTTTTTTCTGGAAAGATTCCATCGAAAATTGCAGTTTTTTCTCTAGCAAAAGTTTGTTCTTTGGCAAAGTAGTGATGCCCAAGGAGGCATTAAAGGCTAACTCTTGGTAAGCCGCTAGATCTTTGGTTTCAATCGTTCGAATGACAAACATTTATTTATCCTTTTCCTGGACTAATGTCTTTTCAATGAGATCTGTCACGTTGTCAATATCTTTCGTTGTTATTGCTCCAGCAGGAAGTAGAAAACGTATGCGCGTCGGATCTGAACCTGCAGTAAAACTAATCACACCGTTTTCGAAAAGAGCTTTGGAAAATCGGATGACTCGTTGATTTTCACCATCATAGGGTGTAAAGGCAATCATGGTACCAATGCCATAAGGTCCTTTGATTAACTGAGGATGTTTTTCAGAGATCTGACTCAAGCATTTAAAGAAATGATTTTGAAGCTGCATGTTTATCCCATCACCGCCAAAATATCCCCCTTCAGTTAACTCGTGCAAGATGGCAATAGCTGCGTGGATAGCGCTGGTGCTACCGGTAAAAGTTTGACTTAGAAGGCCAGGTCGCGGTTTATAGGCTACAGTAAACAATGTAGCGCAAACATGAGAGAGCTTCCCGATTGTTGCAATATCGATGTACTCCTCTAGTCCAAAATGTTGATAAGCAAATAATTGCGAAGTTCGACCAAAAGTTTGCACTTCATCTGCAATGATCGCGATGCCTTCTTCTTTTAAAATTTTTAGCAAAGGCATAAAAAACGCTGTAGTCCCAGGATAAATCCCCCCTTCTCCTTGCACAAATTCAAATAACATAGCCGCATGTTGCTTTGGATATCTTTTAAGATGCATTTTAAGACATCCTAATGCCTCTTTTGCACTGCTTTCAGGATTTTCTAAATCGTAAAAAGGGATATAATCCACAAAAATATTAGCGGGCAATCCTTCTCGATAAGCAGGTTTATCAGTGATTTGAGAGAGGGTCAGCGTTCTGCCAGCAAAACAGTGGGTGAATGAAAGAATCCGAGAAGCAGGTTTATTTTTCTGAAACGCTAATTTTAAGGCATTTTCGTTAGCCATGACTCCGGAAGTGGAAAAAAAGCAATGCTTCAGGCCGCTTTTATCGACTAACAACTTGGCTAATTGAATGGAGTCTCTGTTTTGCAGAAGGTTGCCTTGCATAATGGTATTACTAATCGCCGCATCGATAGCTGCTTGGATTAGAATTCGGGAACTATGACCGAACCAATGGACCCCAATGCCGCCAATTAAATCATATTTCACGCTGCCATCAATCAGCTCAATTAATGTTCCGTTGCCTATGCCGCTGCCAAGAAAGGGGTAGAAAAGTTTACCGCCCCGTAATTCTTCATATTCGGCGAGAAGTTTTTGGGTTTTATCCGCTAAAGCTGGATTGGGAGGTTTGATTTGTTGAATCCCTTTTTGATGTTCAGAGACTGCTTCGGCAATCAAAAGCTTAGCTTTAGCGATGCGAGGGTCAGCGAAAAGGGCATCTGCTATTAGATCAGAAGAATTTTTATTCATGGGCATTGCTCATCGATTCAAGCTGCATTAAAAAAAGGGCAGTTAGTTGAGCTCTTTGCACAAGGCTATTGATCAAGATATACTCCTCCTGCGTATGGATTTTTCCTCCGATAGCTCCTAAAGTATCGATTGATGGCACGCCTGCTTCAAAAAGGATATTTCCATCGCACACCCCACCTGAAGGCTTCCAATCAATGCCAGAACCTAAAATAAGAGAGGTTTTTCTGAGATTTACAAAAAGATTGCGGTGAGCTTCATCAAAAATTTTAGGGGATCTCTCTCCTTGCTGATAAAGATTGAGAGTGACATCTGAACGCTCATTTAACGTCGTCAGAATATTGAGCAGTGTTTCTTTGATTAGAAAAAAATCTTCCAAATTCACCGCGCGTATATTAATACGACAGCTGGCTAAGTCGGGAACAATGTTAACAGCTTCGCCGCCTTTAACTACGCCAACGTTTACAGTAATGCCGCCACTAGGATTATTCAAATCGTTGACTTCACAGATCAAGCGTGCCAGCTTTACAATGGCGTTATGACCCAATTCAAAATCTCTACCTACATGAGCTGCTTTGCCTTGAGCGACAACGGTATAGTTAGCTGAACCTTTACGGGATGACACGATTGAACCGTCAGGGTAGGCCGGCTCAAAAAGCAATCCCAGTTGTTTATGTTGAGCTGCCGCTCTAATGAAAGAGGCCGAATTCATTGAACCAATTTCTTCATCGGGATTAATCAATACTTGCCAGCCAATTTTTCCGCCCCAAGGACTTTTTTCAAGCGCTTCAAGAGCTTTAAGCATGATGAGCAACCCACCCTTCATATCCGCCACGCCAGGACCCACCAAAGTGTTGTCATCAATTCTCTTGCAGGTTTGAAAGGGGTTTGAAGGGGAAAATACCGTATCCATATGACCGCCTAAAAAAACTTGGATAGGCGCTTTAGGATGCTTGCTAATCGATAATATTTTGCCAAGAGGTGCGTGTTTGATTTTGCCGTTCGATTGGACTTGTTCTAAAGGGGCGAGGGGAATTTCTTCCATTTTGCCATTTAGCTTTTTAAAAGCCTGCTTAAGCAGCTTCATTTGCTTTTGCAGCCCTTCTGTATTTGTGGAGGCCGTGTTGATATTAGACCAAGTCTCAAGCTGAGATAACATCTCTTTTTGATCTTCCTGAATCCAATCCACGTACGATAATATCGATTTTGTTTTCACACCTCTCCATGCTGTTGAATGATTTGAGGAATAGCCACACTTCTTTGCAATCCTAGGCTTTTGATTGCACTATATAAAGAAGAGAGTGTGGTGACAAATGTTTTTTTTTATTATTTATAAATGAAAAAATTCCTTCGGTTTTTTTTGATTTGGCTTGGTAATAAATCAGCGCTTCCGCTAATGTGGCGATTGTTGATCAAAAATTCAAAAGATCAGACCCTTGTGGTCTTTTAGACCCCATTTTACAAGGAGCAGGATGAAGAGTAGGGACGTAAGTCAAATCAAAAAAGAATTAGCAAAAAAGCATGCTTGTTATGTTCTCATTACTTGTGATCCACCTTCATCGGATGGAAACATGCAAGTGTGTATGAGTTATGAGGGAGACGCAACTTTAGCAGCCTATTTATTGCGTGGTGCGCAAAATTTCATGGAAGAGCAAGACGAACATATCGAAGGATTCGCTCAAAATAACCTTCGCATTGTAGAGTGATTCCTCACCAAAGGAATTCACAATGTTATTTCTTCTTTTTTATGTAGGAAGTGAAAGATATGTTTGCGACAGCCAACATATCCTGGAGGTAGTGCCTAATGTACGACTTAAAAACCTACCTCATACTCCTCCTTATATAGCTGGTTTACTAAACTTAGGCGGGACGCCAATTCCCGTAATCGATTTTTGCCAGTTAATTGAGGGGCGGCCAGCAAGGCTAAGCATGCATACGCGGATTATGATTCTTTCGGACAATCGGGTTGATGATCAACCTCGGATTCTGGGAATCAGGGGTGAGAAAATTACTGAGACGATGGATCGAGAATTAAACGATTTTACTGATCCGGGAGTTTTAATCGAAGATCTTCCTTTCTTAGCAGGAATCCTCAGTGACCCTGAAGGAATGATCCGCTTGATCAATGTGACAGAACTATTTAATTCAATGGAACCTGTCTTGTTCTTCAAAGAGCTTTAATTCATACTCCCATCTTTGAATTTTTTATTCTTCATTTCTATTCCAAAAGAGATTAGTCGAAGCAACGAAGGTGGCAGGTCTATTTTTAGATAAATTACAATTTCATTTATTTGAATCTTTAATTAAATAACTTTATGTTATATTAACAAAAAAGAGGTTATCTAATGGGAAGCTTAAATATAAATGGTGCACGAGATTTAGAAGAGTTTAAAAAACAGGTCGATTTGTTGCACAATCATCTAGTCAAAGAGAATAAATGGATAGTGCTTGATTCTAAAGATCCAAATTGCCTAAAGTTAGTCTGACGAAAAAACATCTTTTCAAGAATCCTAAAAACTCATGGTTTGCGGCTGTAGACTTTTTTGGTCATAAAAAAACGAATCCTATCTACACATCTGACACTTCCTTAAGCACTTGGTACACAAAATCTTTAAAGGTTTTGTCTCCATCGGGTGTGAATGAAGACAAATTGATAGAGGAAAACCCCGAAACAATAAAGAAAGTTTATGAAGTGGGCGTGTATTTATTGGCTAAAGAGCATCGAGGTGCGCAGGGTAAACATACGGATACTCCAACTGGAATGCACTTAGCTATGAATGTTTTGGGATACAATCAAAATGAGAGATTAAATCAAATGATAGATGATGTTAAAACTCAGCATCCCGATTGGTTTAAAAATTTACCCACATAATTAAATAGGTTGATTACCTCGAATGAACTTTATACAGAGTTACGACAGAGGCAAAATGTAGCCCCTCGTTCAGTCGATTCAACTTTATAGTCAAAGAATACCTTAAGCTTCCTTCTGAATTAAGCCAATCACTCGCGCAGGAGCTTCGCCCCCCTTTTGGATTTTTAGGGGAAGTGCAAGAATGTAAGCCCCCTTAGGTGGAAGTAAGTGGCCGTTAGCTAAGTTTTCAATGATATATTTTTCAGCTTTTAATAGGCGTTCATGCAGAGGATAAGAAGTTTGAGAAACCTTTATCGATTCAGGAGAAAAGCTATCGATCGCAATTCCTGCAATATTTCGGGCGAGTAAATATTCGATAGCTTCCATAGAAAAAAAGGGATAATGCATATTTCCTTCATCATCCATGTTGCGATAAGCCTTTGGATCATCCCAATAACGGCTCCATCCAGTATATCCAAGCACAATGCAATTTTCAGTGATTTTTCCCCATACGTTTTCGTATGTCTGAATATCTTGCACCGAAAGAGCGTAATGGGCATGAGCTTTTTGTGAAACATCGATGACGCATACAGGTACTAACAATTGTTTGAGTGGAAGAAGATCTACCGAACATTTTCTTTCAAAAAAATGAGATGGAGCATCAATATGAGTACCCGAGCTGGTACTCATGACAATCTCATCGTTCTCTGTACCTATGTTAAGCTTAAATCCACACGAATTATCCCACGTGGGGATCGTTGAAGAAAGAGGATGTGTAAGATCTACAAATGAGAAATTATCAAATAACATAAATACCTGTCATTTATGATGCTTGGAAGTTTTTTCAAAGCTTAGAAATAAATCACATCAATGTTTTCATAACAATACTATTTGTAAAAATAACGTGAAAAATTTTCTTCTTCTGGCATTTTAGACACTCATCAGTGAAGCTTTTTTACATTCTAAAGAGATCTGCAATTCCTCTAAAGTTTCTTTTGGGATAGATCAACAATAATAACGTAACCAAAAATCCTTTCACAGCAACCGATTTGACCAATTTTATAAAATTAAGTTCAAGACCAGGTTTGCTATAACCTCTTGAATATGTCAGAACTTTTGTCAAAATTTCCCCCTTCACATCTTCGTATTTGTTTCTGCTGAATCTAGGTCAATGCTTGCTAAAATTGGTGTATGTTATGATTTCTTTTTACAACTTGGAGGAAAAATGAATTGCTTTTGTATATCTTCTAACTAGCATTTGATCTTGTCACGCGTGCAAACTTTCATAAACCGCTAAATTCTCAAGCAGTTAAGTTGTTTTTTTGTTTTTATCAAAAATTTTTATGGATAGGCGACTGTAAGATTGGGCGTGTTTTTTTTACGAAGAAAGACCTCATTTGCGAAATTTGTATTTATCAAACCTGCAAAAACCTTTAAAAGAAGAAAAACGGCAAAAAGGTTTAATATGGTCAATCCCTCTGATGAATTAATCAAAAAGCATGGTCAAAAGGGGGCTGCTTCTGCCAACAAATTATTGGAAAGACCTCCAGAAGAAGGGTATATTGAGGAATGGACTGAATTGCTCCAAAACCCAAAAATTAAAGATAAAACTTTTACAGAAGAATCTGGCGTCATTTTTCGCTTAGCGCAAGAATGGCTGGCTCTCCCAACCTTAGTGCTGGTAGAAGTAACTAATCAGCGTCCTTTTCACAAAATTCCCCATTTGAATTACCCAGCATTTTTAGGAACTGTTAATTTTCGAGGGCAGCTGTGGATGGGAGTGGACATGCATCGTTTTTTAGACATTGAAATCGAGCCAGGGGCTAAACCAAATGGCAGAATGTTGGCAATGGAACAGGGGAATAAGCGATGGATTTTTCCAGTAGATGAAGTGTATGGAGTGCATCATTTTGATCGTCAAAGCTTAAATAATGTTCCAATAACAGTTACAAAATCATTAGTAAACTACTTTCAGGGAGTCTTTAGCTGGAATGGTAAAAATGTGGCCTACTTAGATGCATATCTTTTATTCCGCAGCCTCGAAAGGAGCGTATTGTGAGTAAAGATTCTTTAGAGAAAAAAATAGATCCTGTTTTAGAGCTTTTTAGAACAGATCTAAAGGATAAAATTAGACGTTTAAATGTGGGCATAGAAGCAAAGGGACAAGAAAACCTGCTAGGGGAAGATCTCCTTTCCCTTTTGCGTGAAATAAAAGCCGAAACACGCTTGATCAGGCAAGAGACCCTTTTTCAATTGTTTGATCAGATTGAAATTCTCTTCAAAGAAATGTTGATAAATCATCAAACGCATCAATTATCCGAAAATAGTTCTCTAAGACACGCTCTGAATTTACTTCAAGAATTTTGTGAGTTGGATGCTCAAACAGCAACCCCTTGGTTGCATAGCCATCGTTTGCAATTCGAAGAAGCGACAAACAGGCTAAAGCAAGATGAAGTGAAGCCTGCCAATGAACATTCCACTAATCCACCTGAAGAGCTCGAGCTGGACCATGGCATGATGGAAATTTTTTTGACGGAAGTCCAGGTACAGACCGCAGTGTTAAATTCGGGATTAATCTATTTAGAAGAGCATTCTGAATCTGAAGAAGTGCTTAACACCCTAATGAGAGCAGCTCATTCTATCAAAGGAGCGGCGCGAATTCTTTCACTGAAAGGAATTGTTCAGTTAGCCCACGTCATGGAAGATTATTTTGTAGCTGCCAAACAAAAAAAAATTTCTCTAGAAGCTCATAGCGTAGATATACTTTTAGAAGCTGTAGATTTTTTAGAGGATCTGTCTAAAGTTTCTGCTGCCAAACTAGTCCAAAAAATCAAGCAAAGTGACCAAACAATTACTTTGTTAGTCAAAAAAATTGTTGATTTGCTAAAGGCAGAGAACGTTAAAATTTCTGATGGGGACCCAGCTTCTCAGCTAATTTTAGAAGAAAACGGCCTTCTATCAGCTAAATCAATCGGTGTGGAAGATCTCAATAAGAAATTAGAGGATGTGACTAATCTTTCGGCGGCTGAACGCGTGCTACGCGTGACGGCTGAAAATCTCAATCGACTGATGGAATTAGCTGGAGAGGCTTTAGTTGAATCACACTGGTTGCAGCCTTTCAGCATCGAATTACTTAACTTAAATAAAGAACAACGAAAGCTTGGTGAGTATTTAGAGCAGCTGCGCGATAGCCTAGATAAGGAGCATTTATCTGAAAAAGTGATCTATTATCTAGATGAGGTGCAAGAAAAGGGTAAAGAATATCTCGATCATTTCTCTGAAAGGTATTCTGAATTAGAAATGTTTATTAGAAGACACTCGAATCTATCTGATCGCCTTTACCGAGAGGTGATTGCAAGTCGTATGCGCCCTTTTGCCGATGGTGTAGAAGCTTTTCCGCGCATGGTCAGAGATTTGGCACACCAACTTCATAAAAAAGTCAGACTGCAAATCATTGGCCGTAAAACACTTGTAGATCGAGAAATCTTAGAAAAATTGGAAGCGCCTTTAGGTCATTTATTGAGAAATTCGGTTGACCACGGAATTGGACTTCCAGAAATAAGAACAAAGCTGGGTAAGCCCCCCGAAGGTTTGATCAAGCTTGAAGCAGAGCATCGCGGCGGGATGTTAATTATTTCAGTTAGCGATGACGGTAGAGGCATCGAGCTCGAGACAATACGCGCTGTTGCGATTAAAAAGAAATTTGTGAGCCGCGAGATCGGTGAAAAGCTTTCTGAAAAGGAAATTATCGACATTCTTTTCCTCCCAGGCTTTACCACTTCAGAAAAAGTCACTGAAATTTCAGGTAGAGGAATTGGTTTAAATATTGTCCAAAATATCATATTAGAGTTGGGAGGTAAGCTTCAAGTGAATATCAATCCCGGCAAAGGAATGGTTTTTCAATTACATCTGCCTCTAACATTATCTGTGATGCGGGCATTGATCGTTAAAATTTCCGGCGAAGCCTACGCCTTTCCTTTAGCACGTATTGAGTCGGCCTTACTGGTACCCAAAGCAGACATCCAATTTTTAGAAAATCAAGAATATTTTAAATTTGGAAGAGAAAACATTGGATTAGTCTCTGCTTTTCAAATTTTAAATGTGGCCCCTCCAGAAAGTTCAAAAGAGATTTATCCTGTCATTCTATTAAACATCCAAGGAAGTCATTATGGTTTAGTTGTGGATAGTTTTTTAGGTGAAAGAGAGATCGTGGTGCAGGAATTAGATAAGCGTTTAGGGAAAATTCCAGATTTGAGTGCCGGCGCTTTAATGGAAGATGGAACGCCCCTTTTAGTTTTGGATGTAGAGGATCTTGTGCATTCCATAGATGCATTATTATCAAAAGGACATCTAGAAAGTATTCATCAACGCACCCAAGCAATCAAAGAATTAAAAAAACGTATTTTAGTCATTGATGATTCGATCACTGTTCGCGAAATTGAGCGCAGGCTTTTGCAGAATAATGGCTATGAAGTGGATGTGGCAATTAATGGAATAGATGGTTGGAATGCTTTAAAAACGAATCGGTATGACTTGGTGATTACCGATTTTGATATGCCCAAAATGAATGGCCTCGAACTTGTGCGTCAAATTAAAAATGATCTCGAGTTAAAATCGATTCCCGTTATGATTGTATCCTATAAGGAAAAAGAAGAAGATCGATTAATAGGAATGGCAGCGGGAGCTAATTATTATTTATCAAAAAGCCGTTTTCATGAAGAATTACTTCTTAATGCTGTGAAAGACCTTATAGGCAAACCTGAGTCAATAAACCCAATTATAAAGGATTAATGATGGTTTCTTCAATCGAACAAGTATTAACCCAAACTTCAATGGCTTTGGAAACTTTTGTCGAGCATATTAAAACTTCAAAACCCACTTCTCAAAAGCAAATCGAGGATATTTCCCATTTTTTGAGTGAAACAAGAAAAACTCTTACGCGATTAAAAAATTTAAAAAATTATGAAATTCAGACAAATCCTGTATTAAACGTAGGATTAAATCAGGAAATCCAACGCATCCAAAATCTTTTAAATGAAATTCACCTGATCAAAACCGACAAAGTAACGCAGGAAAAAGTAGGCATTTTGCAGGCTTCATTGTTCTGGAGTACAATTGAAGATTTTCAAAATCTCATCAAACATTTGAAAGATGATCACAAAAGAGGCATCCGGGCAGAGAAATTAGACCCTTTAGAGCCAGAAGGTGAGTAGGAGATATGGAGATAGCAAGTCCTGCATTTGAACATCAACAGATGATCCCTCAAAAATATACTTGTGATGGAGAAAATGTTTCTCCCCCACTTTTTTTTAAGAATATTCCAGAGAAGACCCAAAGCTTATCGTTAATTATTGAAGATCCAGATGCACCTAAAGGGGTAATTGATCATTGGATTGTTTGGAATCTAGCTGGAACAACTAAATTGTTGGAAGAAGGAGCAGAGGTCCCTAAACAAGGAATAAATGGATATAATGTGAATCATTATCGAGGTCCTTGTCCACCACCCGGAAAACCTCACCGGTATTTTTTTAAGGTGTATGCCTTGGATATCACGCTAAATTTACCAGAAGGAAGTACAAAAAAAAATCTATTAGATGCTATGGAAGGACATATTCTTGGAAAAGGGGAGTTGATTGGAATCTACCAACGATAAAAATAGCAGGGGCAAGTGATTCCAGAAACGAGCTTTGGGTATAAAGCTGCTAATCTGGTCAAATTGGATCAGTTATGTCATGCCTTAACTTTGACAGGGGTGCATGTCTGCGTTCCCCCTTATCTCTGTTTTTCGCATAGGGAAATTTTTGATCACATCCAACTTTACTATCCGTCTTACTTAGAAGAGTGGGCTAGATTTGTGCATTTGCAGGCAGGAAGTTCCACGTTTCCTTCTGAAGCGCGCTTGCATCTCTGGAAAATGCAAGAAGTGTTGATTCAGCTTTTTGCTAAGCATGTTTTTACGACACCCTCACTTGAAGATTTCTTGCAGATATCTCGCGATAAAAATCTCACTTTAGTAGTCAGGAGTACCGGTAGAGAAGATAGTGAAACTTTCTCTAACGCAGGGGGCAATCGCTCAGAATCGGGCGTGATCCCAGAAAAAAATGCTGTGTCAGCGGCAATCGGTAAAGTCATCGCTTCATACCACTCCGTTAAGTCTCTAAGATTGCGCAAGTTTGGCCACGACGATATTGCTGTTTCCCCATTTCTTTCGGTTTTTATTCAGGAAATGATTGGAGAGGTGTATGAATGCAATCACAAATTAGATATTCCAGTCTCAGGTATATTGCATACGCAGGAAATGTTAGGACACACCCCTGAAATTATTCAGCTTCAGGCTCTTTATGGCCATAACGAGGCCTTAGTTAAAAATTTGTTGCCTTATGATACTTTTTACATTTCCACTTCTGATGTGCACTCCATTGTGCAATTTAAAAAAAAGCGGCTTGTCTCGAGTCTTACAGGTGAATTTGTTTCTGTTGACAACCCTTGGGAGATGCGGATAGCTCCGGCATTGAGCTTGGATGTTCTTTTTGCCTTTCTTCCCTTAGCCAAAAACATTCAAAACTTTTTCGGTCAACCCATCGAGGTCGAATGGACCTTTTCCAACGCCGAGCGCAAGCTATACTTAGTACAGGCACGCCCTCTAATTACAGGCAAACAGCAACTCCCTTCTTTTGTGAATGAGCAGAATCTATTTAACTTTGGCATCGCTGTAAAAGCTTACGCGATAGAAACCATCGTTTCAAAGGGGTCAGTCACACTGTTATCTGATGCAAGTGAGTGGATTTTCGACGTAACTCTAGAAAAGGGCTTCAATCACTATTTAAGAGAAGAAAAACCAAAAATTAAGGCACTGTTTAGCCAAATTCCGGCAGCTGCGACCTCCCATGCAGCCTGCTCATTGCGTGAACAGGGGATAGAGGTTTTTTCAAGTACTGAATTACCTCATCAAGAATTAAGCAAGCTTGGCAATGTGGGGTTAATTGATCCTCAGCAAGGCAAAATTTTCATTTTTGAACACATTGTCAAAGATCCGGATGAATTTTTGGTGGAATTAAAACAGGCGAAAATTATCGAAGAGGGGTGGTTATCACATCCGATTCCAGCATTGGAATCGATTTCACACGTTGTTGAAGTCAATTTAAAAAGAAATTCGATGCCAACCGGTGGCGCGGTTTACGATGAAAAAAACATCTATCAACTGCTTCGGCAAGCTTCCAACTCCAATGAAGCTGTCGATGAATTACTGAGCAAAATTTATCTTGAAATAGATAAATTAGACAGCCACTCAATTTTTTTTGAAAGAGCCACGCTTATTGCCCAACAAGCTCAAAAAATTGCTGATCGCTACCTGTATTCTGAAAATCCACCTATGCAAAGGCTCTATGCGTTAAAGCGTTTAGAGGCTTTATTTTTTCAAAACAAATCTACGCAAATTATGCATTCCGATTCATTGCGTGAAATTCTGCGAGAGCATCAGTCCATTTTTGAGAAAGGAAAGTACCTGTTAAGCCCAGAAGGTAAAGAAAGATGGCAAACATTTATCGAAAACTTACTTCGAGATTCTTCAGAGGTAGTGAAGCGATTAGAAACTCTAGTCGGTGAAG
>Ga0105044_10000351_pt1 | contig 55601 bp, 60 predicted proteins | sample MAT01_FD_78092 | JGI IMG/M metagenome (GOLD analysis project Ga0105044, IMG submission 78092) | Freshwater microbial communities from Lake Fryxell liftoff mats and glacier meltwater in Antarctica - MAT-01 | ecosystem: Environmental > Aquatic > Freshwater > Ice > Liftoff microbial mat | place...
GGCAGCATCGGATGTTGCCCGGCGATGCGGACATCGAAGCGGCCCCAGCGCGCGCCGCCGGCAACGGCGTCGTGGATGGCCGTATCGAAAGCAGGGGACACCTCGGTGTCCGCGTGCAGGAACAGCAGCACGGCGCCGCTTGCCACGGCCGCGCCGGCGTTCATCTGCCGCGCACGGCCACGCGGGCTGGTGATTACGAGGTCGGCGAGTGGCGTGGCGAGCGCGACGGTGGCATCGGTGCTGCCGCCGTCGGCGACGATGATCTCGGCCCCGCGGGCGCGGGCCGGTGCCAGCGCCAGCAGCGTTGCTGTGATGGCGTCCGCCTCGTCCAGCGCGGGGACGATGACGGAGAGGGCGGGCGAAGTGGGCGGCATCACCGCTTCACGTCGTTCAGCGTCCAGTCGTATTCGAGAAAGACCAGCTGCGCCTTGCTGTCCGCCACTGCCATCCGGCCCTCCGGGATGTCCGCGAGCAACGCAGCGTAGCGCGCGAACCAGGCCTCGCGCGAGGCGATCGGCGGGGTCTTGCCGTCGAAGCCGCGGTATCCCGACTGCCAGTCTTCCTTGAACCAGTCGTAGATCTTCGATACTTCAAGGCGGCCGCTGTCGGGGTTGTAGCGATTGCGCGAGCGGTCGGACAGGAAACGGCGCGTCTGCTCCTCCAACTGCGCACCCAGTCGGTCCGCGACATAGGCCTCCTCGCGCAGCATTGGGCAGCCGATCGACGCGCAGTTGACCGCGAAATGAACGCGTGGGTCGTCGTAAGCGCCGGGCTTGCGCAGTCGTTCGTGCTCGATCTGGTCGAGCGTGGACGGCTGGCCCAGCAGTGAAATGAACGGGTCCTTCCACGGGTTACCGAAGACCGTGCCGAAATCGCGGATCGACTGGAGGCGCGGATAGCGGGTCAGGATTTTCTCAACGGTGAACGCGTTGTAGGCGTTGATCAGGAAGGCCATCTGCTGCGGCTTGCTCCAGGCCGTGAACTCTGCGCCGGTGACGCCTGAAAGCGTCGCGAGGTAGGTTTTGAGCGCGGCGCGGTCCTGCGCGAACGCGGCGTAGTTCACCAGGCTCGCCTTGCCGCCGTCCACCAGAACAACGTGTCGCTTGACCAGCGTCGTCCAGGCCGCATGCGAGTGATCGAACTGGGCGTACGCCGGGGTTGCGGCACAGGCGGCGGCGAGCAGCAGGGCGGTGAGCACCGTCTTCATGCGCGTGCCTTCAGTGGGTCGAGCCGCCGGGCGCAGGGGTCGGCTCGGGCGGGTAGGCGGGCGCCTTGTCGGTGAGCAGCGCCGGCACGGCGCCGAGCACCCCGCCGAAGCCGGCCTCGTCGCGGCCCCACGCCTGAAACGCGGCCAAGAAGGCGGTCTGCCCCCGCGTCACCTGCTTGCGTTTCCACACCCCGGCGGCGTACTTGTTCGCCTCCGCGAGCGTCGGGTAGATATGGATCGTGCCGAGGATCTTGTTCAGGCCGAAGCCGTGCCGCATAGCGGCGACAAACTCCACCAGCAGGTCGCCCGCATGTTCGCCGGCGATCGTGCAGCCGAGGATCTTGTCCGAGCCCGGCCGGGTCAGCACCTTGACGAAGCCGTGGGCGTCTTCGTCGGCGATCGCGCGGTCAAGGTCATCGATGCCGAAGACGGACACCTCGTGCGGGATGTTCTTCTCCTTTGCTTCCTGTTCGTTCAGCCCGACCCGCGCGACTTCCGGGTCGGTGAAGGTGCACCACGGGATCACCGAATAGTCCACGCGGAACCTGCGGAAGCGGCCGAACAGCGCGTTGACCGCCGCGTACCAGGCCATGTGCGCCGCGGTGTGTGTGAACTGGTAAGGCCCGGCGACGTCGCCGCAGGCGTAAATGTTGGGGTACAGCGTTTCGAGGTAGTCGTTGGTGTCGACCGTGCGCGTTTTCGTCGTCGGGATGCCCAGTTCTTCGAGGCCGTAGCCCTGCGTGTTCGCCACGCGACCGACCGCGCACAGGATCTCGTCGAAGGCGATGCGCTGGTCCTGGCCCTGATGTTCCACGACCAGGAACTTCGCGCCGTTCTCCACCACCACCTGCTTGGCCTTGTGCCCGACCCGCACGTCCACGCCATCCTCCCGGAAGCGCTGCGTCACGAGCGCCGAAACCTCCGGGTCTTCGCGGACCAGGATGCGCGGCGCCATTTCCACCTGTGTCACCTGCGAGCCCAGCCGCGCGAAGCACTGCGCGAGCTCAGAGCCGATCGGCCCGCCGCCCAGCACGACCAGCCGCTGCGGCAGCACGCGCAGGTCCCAGACGGTGTCGGAGGTGAGCGGGCCACATTCCGCCAGGCCGGGAATCGGCGGAACGAAGGGACGCGCACCGGCGGCAATCACGATGTTCTTCGTGGTGAAGGTGCGCGGCCCCTGCGGCGTCTGCACATCCACCTGCCACGGCGAGATGATTCTGGCGTTGCCCTCGACGCAGTCAACGCCCAGCGCCCGGTAGCGCGCCGCGGAGTCGTGCGGTTCGACCGCCCGCACCACCCGCTGCACGCGCGCCATCACGTCGGCGAAATCGAACTCGACCGTCGCGGATTTGAGGCCCAGCGCGCGCGCGCGTTTGGCGTGGGCGAGAAACTTGGCGGTGCGGATCAATGCCTTGGACGGCACGCAGCCGGTGTTCAGGCAGTCGCCGCCCATCTTGTGCTTCTCGACGAGCGTGACCTTCGCCTTCACGGCGGCGGCGATGTAGGCGGTGACTAGCCCGGCGGAGCCCGCGCCGATCACCACCACGTTGCTGTCGAAGCGCGCGGGTTTCGGCCAGCGCGCGTAGACCTTGCGCGCCTTGAGCGCATCGAGGAACTTCCGGGCCGCGAGCGGAAAGACGCCGAGCAGCGCGAACGCCGCGAACAGGCCCGGGGAGAGTTTGAACGCGCCGAGTTGCGTGCCGGCGTAGACGTAGACCACGGTGCCGGCGAACATGCCGAGCTGGCTCACCCAGACGTAGGTCCAGGTCCCGATGCGAGTCAGTCCCATCAGGAGATTGACCGCGAAAAAGGGAAACAGAGGCACCAGTCGCAGGGCAAACAGGTAGAACGCGCCTTCGCGCGCGACACCGTCGTTGATCGCCTTCAGGCGGTCGCCGAACTTCACCTGCACCGCGTCGTGCAGCAGGAAGCGCGAAGTCAAAAATGCCAGCGTTGCGCCGAGGGTGGAGGCGAAGGAGACGATAACGGTGCCCCAAACGAGCCCGAACAGCGCGCCCGCAACCAGGGTGAGTAGCGAGGCGCCCGGCACCGACAGACTGGTCGCCGCCACGTAGACTGCGAAGAAAACGGCGCCAGCGAGCAGGGGCTGTGCCGCAACGGTCGCTTCGAGCGCGGCCTGCCGGCTGCGGAAGCCCTCCAGAGTCAGTTCGTGATGCAGTCCAAGGCCGAAGAACGCGGCAATGGCCGCCGCGAGCAATACCAGCACCAGCAGTTTGGATTTGTTCAAGAGCCCTCCAGGGCCGGGTGTCGCGCTGTCGGCGTTGCGATGGGCAACGGTTCGAAGTGCCCGCGCAGCGCCTGCGCCGGAGCATACGCCGGGCCGCGGACCATGCGCGCACGGTAGGACACCGCTGCCGGAGACCCGGCCGGCCATTGCCGGTCGAACGCCTGCAGGGCTGCTGCCGCATCGTAGTGCAGCGGCAGCGCTTCGATCGAGACGCCCTCGAGCACGGTCCGGTATAGCGCGTCAGGGGCGGGCGTGCACGCGATGCGCGTGATCAGCCCGTACTGCGTGCCTGTGAAATTGGGCATGCCGGCCGCACCGTTGTTGATGAGTGCGCAGCGGCCGCCTTGCGCGGCGATGGCCGTCGCCACCGGCAGGCAGGTGTGGCTCGAGGCAATCACGCGCAGCGTGTTGGCATCGAAGTCCGCAGCCAGTGCGTTGCGGGCGCCGGTGGTGGCGAGGTTCTCCTGGCCATAGCGCCAGCCCGCGAGCGAGTCGGCATCGCCGTGCACGATGCCCACGCGCAAATCACCGACGCTCGCGACGAGCGTCGCGGGCAGGGCGGCGAGTGCTGCGCGCGCGGCGGGAAGCGCCTGCGCGGTCGCCGCCAGCTGCGCCATGATCCGGTTGGAGCGTTCCACTTCTGCGTCCCCGACCGATGAAGGGTAGCCGCACCCGCAGCCCGCGCCGCGATCGTCGTGCGCCAGTTCGGTCTCGACATTGCCGCGCAGCGCGGTGTGGCGCAGCACGTCCGCCTGCACGCGCGAGAACGTGTCGGGGTCGGCGTCGAACCAGTGAAAATCGCCGTTGAACACAATGCGCGGCGGCGATGGCTCGCGGGCCGCGCGCGCGAGCAGGGCGTCCAGAGCGAACGCGTTACCGTAGAGACCGCCGACGACGTATAGGGTGTCCGCGGCGAACGCGGGAGCGGCGGCGAGCGCGCCGGGCGGCGTGCGGTAATCGGCCGGGCAGCTGCGGCCGGGGTGTGCAGGTTCAGGAAGGTTCATCGTTGCGTCTCACATCAGATCGTGCCGGAGTTTACGGCTGACCGCATCAAAGACCATGACCAGCGCAACGATGGCGATCAGGAGCGTCGCCAGCCGGCCCCACTGGAACAGCGATATCGCCTCCGACAGCAGGAGGCCGAGCCCCCCGGCGCCGATCAGTCCCAGCACGGTGGAGTCGCGGACGTTGTATTCCCAGACGTAAAGGTGGACCGCGATCCATTGCGGCAGGAGCGTGCGCCCGAGCCCGAACACCAGCGTTTGCAGCGGCGACAGGCCAAGCGCCACACCCGACTGGATCAGTTGGGCGTCCGCAGTTTCGATCGATTCGGCATAGAGCTTGCCGTAGGTGCCGAAGGAGTGGGCGGCGATCGCGAGCACCCCCGCCATCGGGCCGAGGCCGACGATGCCGACGAGCAGCAAGCCGAACACGAGCGTATGGATGGAGCGCGCGAGGTCCAGTGCGAAGCGGGCGGGACGCGCCACCCACGGGGGCAGTGCCATGTTCTTCGCGGCAACGACGCCGAAGGGCGCCGCCAGCAGCGCGGCGACGAGCGAGCCCAGCGTCGCGATCGCAAACGTCGTCCAGATCGCCCGCGCGAGCGCCACCAGAAAACGCGCCTCGGTCTCGCGCTGGTTTTCGACCCGCAGCACGCGACCGTCGTCGGAACGGTACTCCAGCCGTTCGTTGCCGAACCAGAGGTTCAGGAAGCTCGGCCGGGACAGTTCCACGGCGGTCTTGGTCAGGTTCTCCCACGGGCGGCGTCCGAACGAGAAGTCGCCCGCTGCGATGAACTGGCCGGCCACCAGCGCGACCAGCACCACGTAGCCGGCGAGGTACCAGGCCAGCCGGCGCCCGGCCCATCCGCGCGACATGCGCCTACTTCACCGGTTCAAGCTTGCCGGACTCGAGGCCGGCGTCACGGATCGGCTTGTAGTACGCGTTGTCCTTGCTGACGAAGCCGGTGTAGCGCGCGGGCAGCAGTGCGGGGTTGGCCTTGAGTGCAGGCCCTACCTCGTCCAGCGCCTTGCGCAGCCGCGCGACGAAGGCTTTGTCCTTGGCCAGGGCGGCGCTGACGGCAAAGGCATCGTTGGGCAGCGGGGCCGAGGTCCAGAAGATCTTGCTGTCCTCGGCCTTGATCAGGCCTTCCGCGATCATCGCGTCGCGATTGCGGTTGTAGTCGGCGCCAGCGTCGAGTTCCCGGCGCGTGACCTGGATCTCGATGGCCTGGTGCTTGGTATAGAGCACCTTGCCGAGGAATTTCTCGGGGTCGAGGCCCATCTTCTGGAACTGGTGCGTAGGGATCAGGTAACCGGAGGTCGAGCCCTTGTCGCCGAAGGCGAAGCTCTTGCCCTTGAGGTCCTCGATGCGGGTGATGCCACTCTGCGGGTGAGTGATCATGATGGCGAAGTACTCGGGCTTGCCGTCGTACAGGATCGTCGACACGGCCTGCGCGCCGGCCTGGTGGTTGGCCAGCACGTAGCCCCAGGGCCCCATCAGTGCGAGGTCGGTCTCGCCGTTCGCGAGCGATTTCGCCAGACCTTCCCAGGTGTCCACGGTGCGCAGCACGACCTTCCGGCCGAGTTGTTTTGCCAGATGGTCGGCCAGCGGCCGGTAGGTCGCGTCGTTCTTGTCCTTGTCCGGCTGGAACAGGCCCACGCCGAACTGCAGCGGGCCCGGTTGCGCGAAAGCGGCGGTGGCGGTGAGGAGGAGGGCGCCGGCCAGCGCCAGCAGGGTGCGTAGCTTCACGGAAAACTCCGTTAGGAAAGGGGATGGTCGTTCAAGCGCCGAGCGCGCCGCCGCAGCTGGAGCCCTGCCCGGCGGTGCAGCCGTAACAGTGGTCCCGCACGACGATGGGGTGGTTCGTGAGGTCGTGGCCGATCAGTTCCTTCAGGTGCGTCTTCGGGCGCGGGCCCGCCAGCGGCAGGCCCAGCATCTGGTTGAAATCGCAGTCGTAGACGTAGCCCTGCCAGTCCACCGACAACAGCGTGCGGCACATCACCGACTCCAGGTTTTCGGGTTGATACGCATCCTTGAGCAGCGTCATGTACTCCTCGAACTGGCCCTTGGACACGAGCATGGACCCGAAGCGCTGGATCGGCATGTTGGTCAGGACGTACAGGCGGTTGAAACGGATGCCATGGTCGGCGCCGAGCCGGGCGCGGTAATCGGCTTCCAGCGGCCCCTGCGCGGGCGGCAGGCTCGGCCCCTGCGGGTTGTAGACGAGGTCGAGCGTGAGGCCGGAGTCCGGCGCGCCGTAACCGAGGGTGTTCAGGTGCTGCAGGCCGCGGATGCTCGATTCATACACGCCCTTGCCGCGCTGGCGATCGACCAGTTCTTCGGTGTAGCAGGGCAGGGACGCCACGACTTCGGCGCGGTGCGCGGCAAGGAATCCGGCGAGGTCTTCCTGCCCGGGCTCCTCCAGCACCGTCAGGTTGCAGCGGTCCATGACGTGCACGCCGAGGTCGGTCATGGTGGAGACGAGGTCGCGGAAGTGGGGATTCAGTTCCGGCGCGCCGCCGGTCATATCCAGTGTTTTCACGCCGGCGGCCTGCACGTAGGCGATGATTTCGTTCACCGTCTCGCGCGTCATCACCTCGGTGCGGGTGGGCCCGGCGTTGACGTGGCAGTGCAGGCAGGACTGGTTGCACTTGTAGCCGAGGTTGACCTGCAGTGTCTCGAGGCGACGGCGGCGAATGGCGGGAAATCCCGCGCGGTCGAGGCGGGGCAGCGTGGCGTGCATCTGTCGACGTTCCTTTTGTCAGGGCTGTCTATTTTGTCTTGGATTCCGCGCGGGCGGGCAGCCTGCGTGGCTATTTCAGACCGATCGCACGGTCGATCGAGAGGGGGCCGGCGCCGCGGCCGATCAGATAGAGCATCAGCGCGGCCCATGACAGGTGCGTGGGCCAGGCATCGGGATACACGAAGATCTGGATGACGGCGGTCATGCCGAGTAGGGCCAGCGCCGACAGCCGGGTGCACAAGCCGAGCACCAGCAGGATGGGGAACAGGTGTTCCGCGTACGTCGCCATATGCGCGGCGAACTCGGGGGGCACCAGCGGCACCTTGTATTCCTCGCGAAAAAGTGCGTAGGCGCTGTCATTGACCGTGAGCAGGCCGTCCACTTTGGTCCTGCCCGACAGGAAAAATATCGCGGCCAGGCTGCCGCGCGCGGCGAGCGCGAGCAATCCATGGCTGACCAAGGCCGTCAGGCGGTCGGCGATGCCGTTCCAGGCCCCGAGCAGGCCGGCCAAGGGCATCGTGCGGTCGTGTGCGTTCGCATCGTTCATGGTGATGTCTCCAGAAATTGCAGATTCTGATTCGGTGTCAGATTGAGGTGATGCCCGCTAGGGCGCCGGCTTCGAGCAGCGCCTGCATGATTCCGGCAAGATCAGCGTCGTGTTCCGACCGCAATGCCGCCGCTGTAGCCTGGGCTGCCGTTGCGCCGGCGGCACAGGCATCGAGAAACGCGCAACCGGCCCGGCCGAGCGCCCGCCACCGTACCGCCTCGCGCGGACGCGACAATAGCGCACCTTCGGCACACCAATCGAACGCGCCGTCAGGGCTATCTCCGGCGCGGTTGCGCGACCAGATCGTGTAGATCGGGCCCTCGGCGAACCATCCCCAGCGCGCGGCCGGATGCGGGTGCAGGAGGATGGATGCGAGTTTCTCCGGCGACAGTGCGGCCACGACCGCCGGGTCCAGCGGTGCTGCATCGGCGGCAGTGTGTGCTTCGGTCCAGTAGCCGTCGAGGCGCGCAACGCCGGGGAGATACGGCAGCTCCGCTGCCGGCGGAAAGCGCGCGAGAAAGTCGGCGAAATTATTTCCGTAATGCAACAAGGTCGGTTGCGCAGGCGGCGTCTCGCGCACGTAAATGGCGGCAGCGGCGCGGAACCATTCCTCGCCGGTCAGTCGCGCTACTGCGGGGAAATTGGCCTGCAGTGCATCGATACAGCCCTTCATCACCGTGTTGCGGTACACCGCAAACGCGGGCTGTGCCGCGAGCGCGGCCAGGTCCGGATCGGGTGGTGCATCGGGGTCGAGCAGCAAGCGCACGAACCCGTCCTGAAACTGTGCGAGCGGGTCCGTGGGGACGGGTTGCATTACGCCGCCTGGGCAATCGGCGCGCGCAGCACCGCCTCGGCGCGCTGGCGTTCGGCGAACAGCGTGGTGAACGCGGGCAGCTTGTCGTCGCGCTCGATCAGCGCGGGGCGCGGGCCGCTGCGGCGGATCAGCCGCTCAAACAGCTTCCAGACCGCCGGTGCCACCGGCGCGTCGTGGGAGTCCACCAGCAGGGAGGCCCCCAGGTTGGCGTCCGTCGAGTGGCCCGCGAGGTGGATTTCCATGATGAAGTCGGTGGGGAATCCGTCAAGGTAGTCCTCGGCGGAATATCCGAGATTGTTCGCGCTGACGTAGACATTGTTGATGTCGAGCAGCAGGCCGCAGCCGGTACGGCGGGAGAGTTCGGCCAGAAAATCGGTCTCGCTCCAGGTGTGACCGTCGATGTGCAGGTAATGGGCCGGGTTCTCGATCGCGATCCGTCGCCGTACGGCGTCCTGGGTCAGCGCGATGTTGGCGGCAATGCGTGCGAGCGTTGCGCTGGTGCGGCGGAAGGGCAGCAGATCGGGGAAGTAGGCGCCGCGCCACGACGACCATGCCAGATGCTCGGATACCAGTGTGGGCTCCAGGCGGCCCACCAGATCGGCAAGGCGCGAGAGGTGCCCGGCATCCGGCGCAGCATCCGCGGCCAGTGACAAGGCGACGCCATGAAGGGACACCGGGTGCGCTGCGCGGATGGCCTCGATCCAGGCGAGGCGCGGGCCGCCGGCGACCATGTAGTTTTCGGGATGTACTTCAAACCACACCCCCGCCGCCGGACAGGCGAGCGCCGCATCGTAGTGCTGCGGTTTCAGGCCGAGTCCGGCGGTGAGGGGCGTGATCATGACCGCGAACGGAGGCTCAGGACTTGATGACGGCGAGGGCGCCCATGCCTTTGGGCGTCTTCATCGTCGTGCAGGTGCCCTTGGGCACGTTCTTCCAGGCGTTCCCCTGATAATCCACCTTCGAGGTGCCCGCGCAGGTCGTGCCGGGGCCGGCGGCGCAATCGTTCTTTCCGGCCATCGAAACGCCGTAGCATTTTTCCATGGCGGCGGACTTGTCCTGGGCGACTGCAGCGCCCGAGGCAAGGGCCGCAAGGGCAACGGCGGTAACAGCAAAGGCATGCGATTTCATGAATGAACTCCTGTATAGGTCTGTTGGAAGGGGGGGGTAGGTCGGCCGTCCGGCCCTGCACAGCGTCGAGTGAGCAGGACGGTCTGGAGGTAGTTCGCCCGCGAATGGGAAATAGTTACAAGGTGAGGCACAATGTTTCGTAACTCATTGTTTGCAATTCGATACCGCAGTGGGAGTGCCGGCAGCCGACGCCCGTCGCCGCCAGCTTTCCCATCACTGCTCGCGCTCCGCTGTAACCATTCGATCTCCGCCAACGAACTTGTAGTGCAGACCATTTGATGAGCGTTACCGAAGCCCGGCTCAGAGACTGTTTTCTCCGCGGTCTCGCCGGCGAGTCGACGGCTTATCATGCATTTCTGCAGGAGTTGAGCGTGCATCTGCGCGCTTTCCTCCGGCGGCGGCTTTCCCGCCTGCCGGACGAAGTAGAGGACCTTGTGCAGGAGACTTTGTTGGCGGTTCACAACCAGCGCCATACCTACGATGCCGGCCAGCCGCTGACCGCCTGGGTGCATGCGATCGCGCGTTACAAACTGGTGGACCTGCTGCGTCGGCGCGCAGGGCGCGACGCGCTTAACGACCCGCTCGACGACGACATTGACCTACTGGCGGGCTCGGACACCGAAGCCGCGGATGCGCGGCGCGATCTGGCCAAACTGCTCGCGCGGCTGCCGGACAAGCAGCGGCTCCCGATCATGCACATGAAGCTGCAGGGACTGTCGGTCGCCGAGACCGCGCGCGCGACCGGCCTGTCCGAATCCGCGGTCAAGGTGGGTGTCCATCGCGGGTTGAAGGCGCTGGCGATCATGATCCGGGGTGGGCCATGAAGACGGACGAACTGGTTGCGATGCTGGCGAGCAGTGTGGAAGCCGTTCCGCTACATTCGTCGGAGCGACGCCATGCGATCGCGTTGGCATGCGGCCTGCCGGTTGCGCTGGCGCTGATGGTGGTTTTCATCGGCGTGCGGCCCGATATCACGGAAGCCGTGGCGCTGCCGATGTTCTGGATGAAACTTGCGTTCCCCGCGGTGTTGCTTGCAGGCGGAGCCTTTGCCGCGATCCGACTTTCCCGGCCGGGTGGCCGGATGGGTGTTACCGCCGTGGCGCTCGCCGCCCCGGTGCTGGCGATATGGCTGCTCGCGGCGGTGACTTTGGCGGGCGCGGCGCCGGCTGAGTACGGTCTGCTGATCTTTGGCCAGACCTGGGCGGCCTGCCCGTTCATGATCGCGCTGCTGGCGGTCCCCTTGTTCGTTGCCTTGATCTGGGCCATGCAGGGTCTGGCGCCGACGCGACCGGCGCTCGCCGGGGCGGTCGCCGGGCTCGTGGCCGGCGCCGGTGGCGCTCTCGTTTATGCGCCGCACTGTCCTGAGATGGCGGCGCCGTTTCTCGGCGCTTGGTACGTGCTTGGCATGGCGATCCCGGCGATCGCCGGCGCACTGCTCGGCCCGCGTATGCTGCGCTGGTAGTTTCCACAAAGGGGATGGCGATGTGGCATTGGCTGGTGGCGAACTGGGGTTGGCTCCTTGGCGGCATGTTGTTTGGGGGCTACTTCGTCGTCTACGTGCTGGCCATACGGCACCAGCAAGCCAGCGGCCGTGGGGGGGCACGGTTGCCTTGCGATCGGTGCTGAGCGGTGATGGCTGCGCGTGCGGGTTGTTCGGGGCCGCAGCGCGCACGTATTTGATGAGGGCGCCAAGCGATTTCAACCCCGCCTTCAACGCGCAACTGGGCTTTTCATGAACCCCTCCACCCGTCCCAACCCGCGTCTGGACCCTTTACCGCAAGGCGCCACGCCGGAATTGCAGGAAGCGCTCCAGACCTGCGTGCTGGCGCTGGGCTTCGTCCCCAACAGCGTGCTGATCATGCAGCGCAAGCCAAGCTCAGTCAGGCCCTGTCCCAGCTCGCCGCCGCCGTAGGGATCCCGAGGGTGAGGTCGCCGTTTCCTTCAAGCGCATGCTGGCGCACGTCGCCAGCCGTGCCCATGGCTGTTTTTACTGCCAGGCGCATACCGCCGGGGCGTCGAGGACCGCAAACTTGAATCCGTGCGGGCGTATCGCACCAGCCCCTTGTTCTCGGATGCCGAACGTGCGGCGCTCGAAGTCGCGATCGCGGGGGCTGCGCAGCCCAATGCGGTGACCGACGACCTGTTCGCGGACCTCAAACGCTACTGGTCCGACGGGCAGATCGTCGAGGTCGTCGGTGTCATTTCGCCGTTCGGCTTCATGAATCGCTGGAACGACACCATGGCGACGCCGCTGGAGGACGAGCCGATGGAGGTGGGCGAAAAGCATCTCGCGCGCAGTGGCTGGCAGGTTGGCAAACTCCGGCGCTGACCGGGCGCGCAATCAGACCCTGCAGTCCAGCATTGACCGCAAGGCCCTGATTACGCTATTGTTTCGACTCCTCCCGAAGCACCTCCCCCGATGCCAAAATCCAGCAAAGCCTCCGGCTCGCCCGGCGCTGCGCCCACTTCCTTTGAAGGGGCGCTTTCCGAACTGGAATCCATCGTCGCCGGCATGGAAGACGGCGAACTCGCGCTCGAGCAGTCCCTCGTGGCCTACCGCCGTGGTGCGGAACTCCTGAAGTACTGCCAGGCGCAGCTTGCCGATGCCCAGCTTCAGATCAAGGTGCTCGAGGGCGATACCCTGAAGCCCTTCGCCGGTGCCGACGACCCCGATTGATTTCCAGGACTGGGCGCACCAGCACCAGGCCCGCATCGAATCCGCGCTCGCCCGCTGGCTGCCGCCACGCGAAATTGCGCCGGCGCGTCTGCACGCGGCGATGCGCTACGCGGTTCTGGGCGGCGGCAAACGTGTGCGTCCCCTGCTGGCCTACTCCGCCGGCGAGCTCGCCGGCGCGGACCCGGCGCACGTCGATCACGCCGCCGCCGCGGTCGAACTGATTCATGCCTATTCGCTGGTGCACGACGATCTGCCGTGCATGGACGACGACGTGCTGCGCCGGGGCAAGCCGACCGTGCACGTCGAATTTGACGAGGCCACCGCACTCCTCGTGGGCGACGCGCTACAGAGCCTGGCCTTTCAGGTGTTGGCGGAACGCCCGCTCACCGACGATCCGGCCGCGCAGCGCGAGATGGTGCGGCTGCTCGCAACGGCGGCCGGCTCGCGCGGCATGGCGGGGGGGCAGCAGATCGATCTCGACGCGGTGGGCCGGTCGCTGACCGCGCCGGAGCTCGAGTTCATGCACATTCACAAGACCGGCGCGCTGATCCGCGCAGCGGCGGTGCTGGGCGCGCGCTGTGGTGCCGGGCTCACGGACGCCGAGTTTGAAAAGCTCGACCACTTCGCCAAATGCGTGGGGCTCGCCTTTCAGGTGGTCGACGACGTCCTCGACGCCGAAGGCTCCACGGCAGCGCTCGGCAAGACCGCTGGCAAGGATGCGGAGCACGGTAAGCCAACCTACCTGACCGTGCTGGGCGCAGTGCAGGCGCGGCGCTTCGCCGAGGAACTGCGGACCGACGCGCATGCGTCGCTGGCCGGTTTCGGCGTGCGGGCGGCGCGGCTCGCGCAACTGGCGGATTTCATCGTGGCGCGGAAATCCTAAGGCGGATGGGTCGCCATGGCGCCGAGGAGAGACGAAAGACGAGAAACGAGAAACGAGAGACGAAGAATCGTGACCGCCAGACCTTGTATTTACGTCTATCCTCTCCCGTCTATCCCCTCTTGTTCTTGTCTGTCAAAAAAATGAGCTACGAACTCCTCGACCGCATCAAGGACCCGAGCGACCTGCGCGCGCTCGACCGCCCGTTGCTCGACCAACTGGCGGACGAGTTGCGCGCCTTCCTGATCGAGTCGGTCAGCCAGTCCGGCGGCCACCTGTCGTCCAACCTCGGCACCGTCGAGCTCACGATCGCGCTGCACTGCGTGTTCGACACGCCACACGACCGCATCGTGTGGGACGTTGGCCACCAGACCTACGGCCACAAGGTGCTGACCGGCCGCCGCGAGGCGATGAAGACGCTGCGCATGTGGGAGGGCCTGAGCGGCTTCCCGCGCCGCGACGAAAGCGTCTACGACACCTTCGGCACCGCGCATTCGTCCACCTCGATCAGCGCCGCGCTGGGCATGGCGGTGGCCGCGAAGCTTAAGGGCATCGAGCGGCATTGCGTCGCGGTGATCGGCGACGGCGCACTGACCGGCGGCATGGCCTTCGAGGCGCTGAACAACGCGGTGGACACCGGCGCGGATGTTCTGGTGATCCTCAACGACAACGACATGTCGATTTCAAGGCCGGTCGGCGCGTTGAACAAGTACCTGGCCAAGCTGATGTCGGGCCGTTTTTACGCTGCCGCCAAGCGCGCCGGCGAGAAGGTGCTGGGCGACCTCGCGCGGCGCGCGGAAGAGCACATGAAGGGCATGGTCATCCCCGGCACCCTGTTCGAGGAATTCGGCTTCAACTACATCGGCCCGATCGACGGCCATGACCTGGATGCGCTGATTCCGACGCTGACGAACATCCGGGCGCTCAAGGGCCCGCAGTTCCTGCACGTGGTGACGAAGAAGGGGCAGGGCTACAAGCTCGCGGAAGTCGATCCCGTGCTGTATCACGGGGTCTCCAGATTCAAACCCGACGACGGCATCGTCAGCGGCAAGGGCGGCGGCAAGCTCACCTACACCCAGGTGTTCGGCGAATGGCTGTGCGACATGGCGGAGCTCGACCCGCGGCTGGTGGCGATCACGCCCGCCATGCGGGAAGGCTCGGGGATGGTGAAGTTCTCGGAGCGCTTTCCGGCGCGTTACTTCGACGCCGGCATCGCCGAGCAGCACGCAGTCACCTTCGCCGCGGGCCTGGCCTGCGACGGCATGAAGCCGGTGGTCGCGATCTACTCCACGTTTTTGCAGCGGGGCTATGACCAGCTGATCCACGATGTGCTGATTCAGAACCTGCCTGTCGTCTTCGCCCTTGACCGCGCGGGGCTGGTCGGCGCGGACGGCGCCACCCACCACGGCGCATTCGACCTGTCCTTCCTGCGCTGCCTGCCCAACCTGACCGTGATGGTGCCCGCCGACGAGAACGAGTGCCGGCAGATGCTGTACACGGCCTTCCAGATGAATACCCCCGTGGCCGTGCGTTATCCGCGCGGCAGCGGCCCGGGGGTGGCGCTGCAAAAGGAGATGCACGCGCTGGCGGTGGGATGCGGCGAGATCCGCCGGCACGGCAAGAAACTCGCGCTGCTGTCGAAGAAAGTGGCGCTCCTCGCATTCGGCGCAATGCTGACGCCCGCGCTGGCCGCCGGCGAGGAGCTCGACGCGACGGTTGCCAACATGCGCTACGTGAAGCCGCTCGACGATGCGCTGGTGGCTGAACTCGCGCGCTCGCACGATCTCCTCGTCACCATCGAGGAGAACGTCGTGATGGGCGGCGCCGGCAGTGCGGTGCTGGAGTCGCTGCAGCGCGCGGGGCTTGCCGTGCCGGTGCTGCAACTCGGCCTCCCCGACCATTTTGTCGACCAGGGAGACCCGGCGCTGCAACTCGCGCATTGCGGGCTCGACAAGGACGGAATCGTCAAAAGCGTCCGCACCCACCTCGCCGGCTGACCGGGGGCAGCGGAGTATACTGCCGGCCCTGTCCGCAACCCGTCGCCAGCACGCGTGGAGTCCTGCATGAGCCTCAAACCCCGGATGGTTGCACCGACCGATGGCGCGGAAACGCCGTCGCCGTCGGTTGCCGTCGCGCCCGATCCGGAGGTGACGGCCCGCATCGCCGGGCACTTCCACGGCATCCTGGAGGAACTCGGCGAGGACGCCGCGCGCGAGGGCCTGCTGAAGACGCCCGAGCGCTACGCCAAGGCCATGCAGTTCCTGACCCAGGGCTACCGGCTCGATCCGGCGGCGATCCTGCGCTCGGCGATGTTCAACGAGGATTACCGGCAGATGGTGATCGTCAAGGACATCGAGGTTTATTCGATGTGCGAGCACCACGTGCTGCCCTTCTTCGGCAAGGCGCACGTTGCCTACATCCCCAACGGCCGCATCGTCGGCCTGTCCAAGATCCCGCGGGTGGTCGATGCCTTCGCGCGGCGCCTGCAGGTGCAGGAGCGCCTGACGGTGCAGATCCGCGACAGCATCGAGGAGGCGCTCCAGCCGCAGGGCGTGGCGGTGGTGATCGAGGCCCAGCACATGTGCATGGTCATGCGCGGCATCCAGAAGCAGCATTCGACCGCGACCACCTCGGCCTTCACCGGCGAATTCAACGTGGACAAGACACGCGCCGAGTTCATGCGCCTGATCGCCAGAGCATGAGCGGACCGGCCAAAACCAGCGAATCCGTGATCGAAGCCCTGCTGCCCGACGTGCGCGCCGGCCGCATGGTGATCCTGGTCGACGACGAGACACGCGAGAACGAAGGCGATCTGTTCGTCGCCGCCGAACGCGCCACGCCCGAGGCCATCAACTTCATGGCGACGCACGGCCGTGGCCTGGTGTCGCTCGCGTTGACCGAAGAACGCATGCGCGAGCTGGGACTCTCCCTCATCATCGACGACCAGGGCAACCAGGCGAAGTTCGGCACCGCCTTCGCCACGCCCATCGACGCACGCGAAGGCGTCGGCTCCGGCATGTCGGCGCACGACCGCGCGCGCACCATCGCGGTGGCGCTGGCGGAAACGACCAAGCCGCAGGACCTGATCCGACCCGGACGCCTGCAGACCCTGCGGGCGCTCGACGGCGGCGTGCTGGTGCGGCCCGGCCACACCGAGGCGGCGGTGGACCTCGCGCGCCTCGCGGGCCTCAAACCGGCCGGCGTGATCTGCGAGATCATGCAGCCTGACGGCACGATGGCGCGGATGCCCGACCTCGAGCGCTTCGCCGCCACGCACGGCATTCGCATCCTGAAGATTCCGGACCTGATCGTCTACCGGCGCCACGAGCGGCAGATCCGCCGCCGTTCCGAAACCGTGCTGCCGACCAGCAAGGCGGGCACCTTCCGCTTGATGGTCTACAGCGACAGTCTTGAGGCCACCCTGTTCGTCGCGCTGGTCAAAGGTGATCTGAAGGGCGACGAGCCCGTGCTGGTGCGCCTGCATTCGCAGTGCCTGACCGGCGACGTGTTCGGCTCCGAGCGCTGCGACTGCGGCGAGCAACTGGATGCCGCCATGCGGATGGTGGAGCAGGCGGGCCGCGGCGTGATCGTCTACATGTTCGACGAGGGGCGCGGCATCGGGCTTCTCAACAAGGTGCGCGCCTACGCCTTGCAGGACCAGGGCATGGACACGGTGGAGGCCAATCATGCGCTGGGATTTGCCGCCGACATGCGGGACTACACGGCGGGCGCCCACATCCTGCTAGACCTTGGCGTGCGCCAGGTGCGGCTCATGACCAACAATCCGGACAAGGTCGCCGCGCTGGAAGACTACGGCCTGAAGGTCGCCGAGCGCGTGCAGATCGAGGCGCCCCCGCGCGACGCCAACCAGCGCTACCTCGAAACCAAGCGCACGAAGTTCGGGCACCTGCTGTCGATGGCCGCCGGCAAGCCACCGGTGAAGTAAGGCGGCGCGCGGGCCGCTGCTAGTACTTCCGCGTCAGCGTCATCTGGTCGCCGTCGCGTTTCATCTCGGTGCGGTTGAGGAAACTCATCCCCAGCAGGACCACCCCCATCGACGCCGGCACGATCATGCCGTCCACGTTGGTCAGGTCGATCTCGCCAACCTTCACGCTGTCGAGCTTCACTTTGTAGCTCGGGACCACGCCGTTCGCGGTCATCGTCATGGTTTTCTGGCCGGCCTGGTAGTTGATGCCAAGGCGTTTGGCCTCGTCCATCGACATCGCGACTACCGTTGCGCCGGTATCCACCAGAAAGCGCACGCCGATGCCGTTGATCGCGCCGGTCATCACGAAATGGCCCTGATTGTTGCCCGCCAGCACCGCGCGCTGGCGGTCTGCCGGGATGCCGCCGCCGCCGGCGAACATCATCGTCGCGCCCATGGTCATGGTCTGGCGCTTGCCGTTGACCTCGAAAACGGCCTGCCGGGAGTTGGCGGAGATCAGCTTGACGCCGTCGGGCGTGGTATCGCCCACCGACAGCGTGCGCTGTTTGCTGCCGTCGATCTGGACGACGGCCTTGCCGGTCATCAGGCCGAGGATCTGGATCTCGGCAGCGGACGCGAGCGCGGGCAGCGCGCATAGGAATACCGCGGCGAATCGCATACCATTCCCGTCATTCCACCCGTTCATCCGGTCGATTCCACAGAGTCCATGAAAAAAGTTGCCATTTTCCGGCACGCCCGCACCGAAGGGCCCGGCTATTTTGCCACCGTCCTCGACCGGCGCGGGATTCCCTGGCAGGTCGTGAAGCTGGACGAGGGCGAGCTGGCCCCCGCCGATCCGTCCGCGTTTGCCGGGCTGGCGTTTATGGGCGGGCCGATGAGCGTGAACGACGACCTGCCGTGGATCCCTCCAGTGCTCGACCTGATCCGCGCCGCGCGCACGGCGGAAGTGCCGATGCTGGGCCACTGCCTCGGCGGGCAATTGATGGCGAAGGCGCTCGGCGGCGCGGTTACGGCGAATCGGGTCAAGGAGATCGGCTGGGGCGATTGCGTGCTGGAGCCGGGGCCGGAGGCGCAGCGCTGGTTCGGCCACGCCGCGCCGAAGTTCCTGTCCTTCCACTGGCACGGCGAGACCTTCTCGATTCCGCCGGGCGCCACACGCGTGCTGGCGAGCGCACACTGTTCCAATCAGGCCTTCGCGCTGGGCCCGCATCTGGGCTTGCAATGCCACATCGAAATGACGGAAAACCTGATCCGCGTGTGGTGCCGCGGCGGCCGGCGCGAGATTGAGGCCGCGAAAGACTCGCCGGGCGTGCAGGCGCCGGTGGACATCCAGCGGGATCTCGACACGCGGGTCGCCGCGCTGCACGCCGTCGCCGAAGCGGTCTACGAGCGCTGGCTCGAGAACCTCAAACGCTGACGACGCTGCTGTCGGTGGCGCCGGGGCGGTCCGGCGACTGGTAGAAACGGTAAGTGCCCTTGCCGGCGGCCTTGGCGTTGAACATCGCGGTTTCGGCATGGCGGAGGAGGGCGGTGACGTCCGTGCCGTCCGCCGGCGCAGCGCTGATGCCGACGCTGGCGCTCAGCGTGAGCGAATGGCCGCCCGCGAGCTTGAGCGACGTAAGCGGCTCGCCCACGGCGGCAATGATCCTGCGGGCGGTGGCGGCGGCTCCTTGGGGACCTTCGAGATCGGCCAGCAGCACCATGAAGCGGTCGTCCGGCATGCGCGCCACCAGGTTGGGGCCACGGCCCATGCCGGCGAGCCGCGCTGCGATCGCGATGATGGCGGCGTCGCCGGCGTCGCGGCCGTGCGCATCGTTGTACCGCTTGAAATCGTCGAGGTCGGCGAGCAGGAGCGCCACGGGCTGCTCGTGCCGGGCGCCATTGTTCAGCGCGGCGGTCAACCGTGCCTCGAGCGCCGCGCGGTTGGGCAGTCCGGTCAGCGTGTCGCGGAAGGCCAGCCCGGCGATGAAGCGCTGGTAGCGGCGACCTTCCATCACGTCCGCGGTGATCAGGTAGGCGATGAACGCGAGGAACAGTGCGTTGATCGCCGCGACCGCCGCCATGGCGAGTCCGTTGCGGTCGACGATAGCCCGCTTGCGGGACAGGCGCGCGTCGAGCAGATCCCACTGCTGCTGCTTGAGGCCTTCCAGCGCCTGCCGGAGGTCGTCCGTGGTGCGCCGCGCCTCGCTCGCGCGGGCGCTGGCCCCGGCGGCATCCAGTCCGCGGCCCCGCGCGGTGGTGGTGCTTTCGAGTTCGGCGTCCCTGCGCGCGACCAGTGGCTCAAGCGTGGCCACGGCCTCCTTCATGGCGGGGTTGCCGGCGGAAAGCACGCGCAGGCTGGCGAACTGCGTATCGAGTTCGGTCCGCGCCTTGCGCGCGAGCGCGAGGTAGCTCGCGTCGCCGGTCAGCACGTAGCTCTGCTGGGCGTTCTCGGCCGTCAGCAGGCGGTTCTCGAGGCCTTCAATGCGGGTGATCAGGTCGTAGGTGTGATCGGACCAGGTCAGGGCGTCGTCGAGTTCGGCGACCGTGCGATGCACGAAGGTCCCGATCGCGAAGGCGCAGGCGCCGGCGAGCAGCACGGCAAACGCAATCTTCGCGCCGAGTGCGGGCGCGGTCGAGGCCGGTCCGGAAGCCGCGGGCACCGCGGAGGTGACCTCAGTCGCGGAAATTCTTGAACTGAAGAGGGAAGTCGGTGATGCCGCGCTTCATCAGCGTGATGACTTCCTGCAGCGTGTCTTTCTTGGGGCTGGTGATGCGCACGACATCGCCCTGGATGCTGGCCTGCGCCTTCAACTTCGCGTCCTTCACCATCTTCACGATCTGCTTGGCGAGTTCCTGCTCGACGCCCGTGCGTACCAGGATGACCTGCTTCGCCTTGTCGCCGCCGATTTTCTCCGGCTCCTCGGCCTTCAAGCAGCGGATGTCCACGCTGCGTTTGGTGAGCTTTCCGATCAGGACGTCGCGCACCTGACCGATCTTGAAGTTGTCGTCGCCAAAGACGATGAGCGATTCGGATTCATCGCCGATCTCGACGCGGGCGTCCGACCCTTTGAAGTCGAAGCGGTTGGTGACTTCCTTGTTGCACTGGTCGACGGCATTGCGCACTTCGACCTGGTTGACTTCGGAGATGATGTCGAATGAGGGCATGGTGGAAACCTGAAGGCGGGGGCCGGGCCGCAGTCTACCGCGCCGCCCGTGGATGTGCCGCTAGCGCTTTTTCCCCAGCTTTGCGGCGATGCGCAGACGCAGCGCGTTCAGCCGGATGAAGCCTTCCGCATCGCGCTGGTCGTAGGCGCCGCGGTCGTCCTCGAAGGTCGAGATCGCCGGGTCGAACAGCGAGTTGGGCGACGTGCGGCTGACGGTCGTGACGGTCCCTTTATAAAGCTTGACGCGCACCTTGCCGTTGACAGGCGCCTGCGAATCGTCGATCAGCGACTGCAGCAGCTTGCGTTCGGGACTGAACCAGTAGCCGTTGTAGATCATCCGCGCGTAGCGCGGCATCAGGTCGTCCTTCAGCGCCAGCACTTCCCGGTCGAGCGTGATGGATTCCATCGCGCGGTGCGCGCGCAGCATGATCGTGCCGCCGGGCGTTTCGTAGCAGCCGCGCGACTTCATGCCGACGTAGCGGTTTTCCACCATGTCGAGCCGGCCGACGCCGTGCTTGCCGCCGAGGGCGTTGAGTTTCTCCAGCACCTTCGCCGCCGTCATGCGCCGGCCGTCGACGGCCACGATGTCGCCGCGCTCGTAGGTCAGTTCCACGACTTGCGGGCGGTTGGGCGCCTTCTGCGGCGACACCGTGATGCGCCACATGGATTCCTCGGGTTCGTAGGCCGGGTCCTCGAGGATGCCGCCCTCGTAGGAGATGTGCAGCAGGTTGGCGTCCATGGAGTAGGGTGCGCCGCCGCCCGCTTTTTTGTTCGCCGGCTTCTTGAAGTCCACCGGGATGCCGTGCTGGTCGGCGTAGGCGAGCAGCTTCTCGCGCGACAGCAGGTCCCATTCGCGCCACGGCGCGATGACCTTGATGTCGGGGTTCAGCGCGTAGGCGCCAAGCTCGAAGCGCACCTGGTCGTTGCCCTTGCCGGTGGCGCCGTGCGACACGGCGTCCGCGCCCGTCTTGCGGGCGATTTCGACGAGCTGCTTGGCGATCAGCGGGCGCGCGATGGAGGTGCCGAGCAGGTATTCGCCTTCATAGACGGCGTTGGCGCGGAACATCGGGAACACGAAGTCGCGCACGAATTCCTCGCGCAGATCCTCGATGAAGATCTGCTTCACGCCGAACATCTTCGCTTTCTTGCGCGCGGGCGCCAGTTCTTCACCCTGGCCAATGTCGGCGGTGAAGGTCACGACTTCGCAATCGTAGGTGTCCTGCAGCCACTTGAGGATGACCGACGTGTCGAGCCCGCCCGAGTAGGCGAGCACGACTTTCTTGATCTTGCCTTTCTCTTGTCTCATTTGCCTTTCCGTTCTTGATCAAACTGTTTGAGCCAGACCAGTGCGGCGTCCGCCGTGCGGTCTTCCCCTGGAAACCCCCTGAATTCGTGGCGCGCGCGGGCCGCGAACCACTCGCGATCGTTTGCCGAGACCAGCGCGGGCTGGGCCACGGCATAGGCGGCGAGCAGGTCGAAGGTCAGGCGGTCGAGCTGCGGCCGGAGGTCGCGGCCGAGGTCGGGGACTTTATCGAAGGGCGGCCGGCGTTCCCCGGTCCAGCGCGCGATGAGTGCGTTCTGCACCGATTTGCTGGCCTCGATCTGCGCGGCGAAAAACGCCGCCAGCCGGTCCGGATCAAGCTTCGCCTGCACGGCAAGCTTGCGCACGCTCGCCAGCACCGCCTGTTCGCGCGGCAGGTCCTCGACCGGGGCCTTGGTGTTCCACTTCACGCGCGCCACGTCCTCGCTGATGGCGAGCCGGCGGCTCATGACGCCGGTCAGGCGGCCGTGCTTGGTCAGGTCGGCGCCTGACGGCGTCGGCGGAGCGGCGCAACCGGCCACGCCCGCGGCGAGGGCCGCAAAGGAGAGGGCCAGCCAGAGACGGCGGTTCATTTTTTCTTGCTCGCTTTCTTCTTCGGAGCGGTTTTGGCGGCGGCGGTCTTCACCCGGCCGAGGACCAGGAACTCTAGCAACGCCTTCTGCGCGTGCATGCGGTTCTCGGCTTCGTCCCAGACCACACTCTGCGGCCCGTCGATCACGTCGGCGGTCACTTCCTCGCCGCGGTGCGCCGGCAGGCAGTGCATGAACAACGCGTTCTTGTTCGCCGCGCGCATCATTTCGGCGTCGATGCACCAGTCCTCGAAGTCGCGCTTGCGCGCCTCGTTCTCGGCCTCGAAGCCCATGCTGGTCCACACGTCGGTGGTGACGAGGTCGGCGCCCTTCACGGCATCCATGGGATTGCTGAATTCCTCGTAATGGTCGGTGCCGTAAAGGCCCGCCCGCTCCGGCTCGACTTCGTAGCCCGGTGGCGTGGAGACGTGCACGTTGAAGTCCAGCGCCTCGGCGGCCTGCAGCCAGGTGTTGCAGACGTTATTCGAGTCGCCGATCCAGGCCACCGTCTTGCCTTTGATGGCGCCGCGGTGTTCGATGAACGTGAAGATATCGGCCAGGATCTGGCAGGGGTGGTATTCGTTGGTGAGCCCGTTGATCACCGGCACGCGCGAATGCGCCGCGAAGCGCTCGACGACGTCCTGCTCGAAGGTGCGGATCATGACGATGTCGCACATCCGCGAGATGACTTCTGCGGCGTCCTCCACCGGTTCGCCGCGCCCGAGCTGGGAGTCGCGCGTGGACAGGAAGATCGCCGAGCCGCCAAGCTGCTGCATGCCGGCCTCGAAGGACAGGCGGGTACGCGTCGACTGCTTCTCGAAGATCATGACGAGCGTGCGGTCGGTGAGCGGCCAGTACTGCTCGTAGCGCTTGAACTTGTGCTTGATCCAGCGCGTGCGCGCGAACAGGTGCGCGTATTCGGCGGCAGTGAAGTCCTTGAACTGGAGGTAATGCCGGACGTTCATGAGGGGTTCCGCGTGTCGGCCGGGCGGGGCCGCCGCGGTCCGGGGTGGGCGGGTTGGGCCTACGCGACCTTCGCGGCCGGCTGCGCGGCGCTTTTACCGGCAGCGGCGGCGAGGAATTCGCGGATGAGCGGTGAGAGGGTGGCGACCAGCAGATCGGCCTGTTCGGCATTGATGACGAGCGGCGGCAGCAGGCGCACGACCGTGTCGGCGGTGACGTTGATCAGCATGCCGGCGGCGAGCGCCTGTTCGACCAGTTCGCCGCAGGGGTGCGCGAGTTCGATGCCGATCATCAGGCCCTTGCCGCGGATCGTCAGGAGGCCGGGCGTGCTGCCCAGTTCGCGCGCGAAGCCGGCGCGGACGCGGTCGCCCATGGCCACCGCGTTGTCGCGCAGGCCTTCCTCGTCGATGATCTTCAGCGTCGCCATGCCCGCCGCGCAGGCAAGCGGATTGCCGCCGAAGGTCGAACCGTGGCTGCCGGGCTTGAAGGTGCCCGTGGCTTCGCCGGCGGCGAGGCAAGCGCCGATCGGCACGCCGGAGCCGAGACCCTTGGCGAGCGTCATGACGTCAGGCTTCACCGACGAATGCTGGAACGCGAACCAGGTGCCGGTGCGGCCGATGCCGCTCTGCACTTCGTCGAGCATCAGCAGCCAGCCGTTTTCGTCGCAGATCCGGCGCAGGCCGAGCAGGTAGTTGTCGTGGCAGACGTTGATGCCGCCTTCGCCCTGGATCAGTTCCACCAGCACGGCGACGACGTTGCGGTTGTTCTGCGCGACGCGCTGCACGGCCTCGAGATCGTCGAAGGGCACGCGCACGAAGCCCGGCACCAGCGGCTCGAAGCCTGCCTGCACCTTGCGGCTGCCGGTCGCCGACAGCGTGGCCAGCGTGCGGCCGTGGAAGGCCTTTTCCAGCACGATGATGGCCGGCGCCTCGACGCCTTTCTTGTGTCCGCGGTAGCGCGCCAGCTTGATCGCGGCCTCGTTGGCTTCGCAGCCGGAATTGCAGAAGAACGTTTCGTCCATCCCCGACAGGGCGGCGAGCCGGTCGCCGAGTTCCTCCTGCAGGGTGATGTGGTAGACGTTGGAGGTGTGGATCAGGCGGGCGACCTGGTCCTGGAGAACCTTCACAAGCTTCGGATGCGAATGGCCGAGTCCGCACACGGCCACGCCGGCGAGCGCGTCGAGGTAGCGCTTGCCTTCCGTGTCCCACAGCCAGCAGCCTTCGCCGCGCGCGAAGGCGACGGGCAGCCGCTTGTACGTGTTCATCAGGTGCGCCATAAAAATCCCGGTCCAGAAAAGCCGACGGCGGCTTGCGCCGCCGTAAGGGTCCCGCTAGAGGATTCCTGCAACGAAAACTGATTGTCCGGCCAATCCCCGCAGCGTGCAAGCGCTGGCGACCGTCATGCAACCGTCACGGTCGGCGCAGCCAGACGGCCGCGGTCAGGCCATCGCCTTGATGGCGGCGGACAGGCGGCTCTTGGTGCGGGCCGCGGTGTTGCGGTGAATGATCTCTTTGGCCGACATCGAGTCGATGACCGGCTGCGAGCTGACGAGCGCGGCCTGAGCGGCCTTCTTGTCGCCGGCGTCGATTGCTTTGCGGACGTGCTTGACGGCGGTCTTGAGCTCCGACTTCAGGCTCGTGTTGTGCTGGCGGCGATGCTCGGCCTGGCGCGCAGCTTTGCGCGCGGATGCGGTGTTGGCCATGGGGTCTCCGATGGGGCAAACGAGGGAGTGGAAAAAAGGGCGGTATGATAGTGGGGTGAAGGCGATTTTGCAACAGATTTTACAGACAAATCACGGAGTTATTCACCGGGGCCCCCCGGCATGAACCTGCTCAGGGCGCTGGCGACCGTCAGCAGCTTCACGCTCGCCTCGCGCATCCTCGGCTTCGTCCGCGACAGCGTGATCGCCCGGGCCTTCGGTGCGGGGCTCGCCACCGACGCCTTCATCGTCGCCTTTCGCATCCCCAACCTGCTGCGGCGCCTGTTCGCGGAGGGGGCGTTTTCGCAGGCCTTCGTGCCCATCCTCGCCGAGTACCGAAACCGCCGCGGCGACACCGAGACCCATGCGTTGCTCGACCACGTCACCGGTTTCCTGACCGTCGCGCTGATCCTCGTGACGGCCGTGGGTACGGTGGCTGCACCGCTCATTATCTGGATCAGCGCGCCCGGCTTCAGCGCCGATCCCGGCAAGTTCGGTCTCACGGTGGCGCTGCTGCAGGTGACCTTTCCGTACATCCTGTTCATCTCGCTGACCGCGCTCGCGGCGGGAGTGCTCAACACCTGGGGCCGGTTCTCGGTGCCGGCGGCAACGCCGATCCTGCTCAATCTGTCCTTCATCGTCTTCGCCTTGTGGCTGGCGCCGTACTTTGACCCGCCGGTCATGGCCCTCGCGTGGGCGGTGTTCGTTGGCGGCGCACTGCAGCTCGCCTTCCAGATTCCCTTCCTGCTGCGGCTGCGCCTGCTGCCGCGTCCGCGCCTGTCCCTTGCCCACGAAGGCATGCGCCGCGTGCTGCGGCAGATGGGGCCGGCGGTGCTGGGGGTGTCCGTCGGTCAGGTGTCGCTCCTGATCAACACCATCTTCGCGTCTTTCCTGGTGACGGGATCGGTGTCGTGGCTGTATTACGCTGACCGCCTGATGGAGTTCCCGACCGGCCTGCTGGGGGCGGCGCTGGGCACGATCCTGCTGCCCAGCCTGTCCAAAACCTTCGCGGACGGGGCCCACGGCGAATACTCCCGTCTGCTCGACTGGGGTCTGCGGCTCACCATCCTGCTCGCGGTGCCGGCCGCCGCCGCGTTGGCGGTGCTGGCCGTGCCATTGATCGCTACGCTGTTCCACTACGGTGCGTTCTCCGCCGAGGATGTGCGCCAGACGCGCTCGGCGCTGGTGGCCTACAGCGTGGGCTTGGTCGGACTCATCCTCGTGCGCGTGCTCGCGCCGGCCTTCTATGCGCGGCAGGACATCCGGACGCCCGTGAAGATCGCCGTCCTCACGCTCGTTGCCACGCAGCTCATGAACCTGGTGTTCGTGTGGCCGCTGCAGCACGCCGGGCTCGCGCTCGCGATCGGATTGGGCGCGTGCATGAACGCGACGCTGCTCTATCGCGGCCTGCGCAGCCGCGGCATCTTCCAGCCGCAGCCCGGCTGGGGGCGTTTTTTCGCGCAGGTCGGCGCGGCGACGGTGGCGATGACGGTGACGCTCGCCTTCGCCGCCGGCGCAGCGGCGTGGTGGATGGAGGCGGGGGCGGGCCTGCGCGCGGCGCGCCTCACCGGCGTCGTGGTGGCCGGCATCGCGGCGTATGGCGCGGTACTGTGGCTCGGCGGAGTTAGGCCCCGCGATTTCATCAAGCGCGGCGCCGACTGACCGCGCTTCAAGGCCGTCAGCGGCCTCCTGACGCCCGTGGTTCCGGGTCGCGCGGAAGAACCAAAAGCGGATAGAATTCAAGCTTTTAGCTGCGCGGCTGCCACCGGTTTCCGATGGCCCTGGCCGCGCCGGATCATTCATGCGCGTCACTCATGGGCTGCGCGCGGCTGCCGACGGCGGGCCGCACGCGGTCACCATCGGCAACTTCGACGGCGTCCACCTCGGGCACCAGGCGATGCTCGCGCGGCTGCGCGAGGCGGCGCTCGCGCGCGCGATTCCCTCGTGTGCGCTGACCTTCGAGCCGCATCCGCGCGAATTTTTCGCGCCGGACCAGGCGCCCACGCGGTTGACCAGTCTGCGCGAAAAGCTGGAGCGGCTCGCGGCCGCGGGCGTGGACCGCGCGCATGTGTGCCGTTTCGATTTCGATTTCGCGCGCATGGCGCCGGAGGCCTTCATCGAGCGCGTGCTCGTTCGGCAGCTCGGCGCACGCTGGATCATGGTGGGCGACGACTTCCGCTACGGCGCGCGGCGCGCGGGCGACTTCTCGCTGCTGAAGGCGTCCGCGGCGCACAGCGGCTACGCAGTGGAGGCCATGCCCACGGTCGCCGTGGACGGCGGCCGCGTATCGAGCACGGCGGTGCGCGAAGCGCTGGTGGCAGGCGATCTCGCCTGGGCGGCGCGGCTGCTCGGCCGGCCCTACAGCATCAGCGGGCGCGTGGTGAGCGGGCAGAGGCTGGGCCGCACGCTGGGCTTCCCGACCGCCAACGTGCAGATGAAGCACAACCGGCCCGCGCTGATGGGCATTTTCGCGGTAGTACTGCACGGCGTTGCCGCCAAAGCGCTGCCGGCGGTGGCCAGCCTTGGCGTGCGCCCCACGGTCGCGCGTGAACCGGTGCCGGTGCTGGAAGTGCACGTGCTGGATGCCGCGGGCGACTGGTACGGGCGGCACGTGCGCGTGGATTTCCTCGAGAAATTTCGCCATGAGGAAAAATACGCCGACGTGGCAATACTCACGCGGCAGATCGCGGCGGATGTCGAGAATGCGAAAAACTTTTTTCACCGCAGAGACGCAGAGATGCAGAGAAAAGCGAATCGATGATGGCCTTTTTTTTTCTTGCCGCGCCTCCGCGTCTCGGCGGTTCCCTGCTTGGCTTTAACCATGGCTGATTACAAGAAAACACTGAACCTGCTCGATACCGCGTTCCCGATGCGCGGTGACCTCGCGAAACGCGAGCCGCTGATGCTTGCGGACTGGACCGCGCGCGACGTCTACGGCCGCATGCGCACCGCCCGCAAGGGCGCGCCGCGCTTCGTGCTGCACGACGGCCCGCCGTACGCCAACGGCGATATCCACATCGGCCATGCGGTGAACAAGATCCTCAAGGACTTCATCGTCAAGACCAAGACGCTGTCCGGTTTCGACTCGCCGTACGTGCCGGGCTGGGACTGCCACGGCATGCCGATCGAGATCCAGATCGAGAAGGAATACGGCAAGCAGTTGTCGGTGGCCGCGGTGCAGCAGAAGTCGCGCGCCTACGCGGAAGTGCAGATTGAGCGCCAGAAGAAGGACTTCATCCGGCTCGGCGTGCTGGGCGACTGGGAGCATCCATACAAGACGATGGCCTTCCGCAACGAGGCCGACGAAATCCGCACGCTCGGCAAGATCATCGCCAAGGGTTACGCCTACCGCGGGTTGAAGCCCGTCAACTGGTGCTTCGACTGCGGCTCGGCGCTGGCCGAGGCCGAGGTGGAGTACGCCGACCGCACGGACGTGGCTGTCGATGTCGGCTTCGCCTTCGCGGAGCCGGACAAGCTCGCTTGCGCCTTCGAGCTGGCGAAACTGCCAGCAAACGGCAATGCGGGCTGGATCGTGATCTGGACCACTACGCCGTGGACGATCCCCGCCAACCAGGCGCTGAACGTACATCCCGAATTCGACTACAGCCTCGTCAGCACGCCGAAGGGCCTGCTGATCCTGGCGAGCGCACTGAAAGACGCCTGCCTCGCGCGTTACGGCTTGACGGGCGAGACGGTCGCGACCTGTAAAGGCGCGGCGCTCGACCACATCGCCTTCCGCCATCCGTTCTACGACCGTCTTTCCCCCGTCTACCTCGGCGACTACGTCACGCTGGATGCCGGTACCGGCATCGTGCACAGCGCGCCGGCCTACGGCATCGAGGACTTCCAGTCCTGCCGTGCGAACGGCATCAAGGACGACGAGATCCTCACGCCGGTGCAGGGCGACGGCGTGTACGCTGAATCGCTACCGCTGTTCGGCGGTCTGAGGATTTGGGACGCGAACCCGAAGATTGTGAAGGCGATCGAAGAACACGGCGCGCTGTTCGCGCAGCACAAGAACGTGCACAGCTATATGCACTGCTGGCGCCACAAGACGCCGATCATCTACCGCGCGACCACACAGTGGTTCGCCGGCATGGACGCGGTGCCCGGCTTCAACGGCACGCGGCCGGCCGAGCCGCTGCGCGCCACCGCGCTACGTGGCATCGAGGGCACGAAGTTCTACCCGGCCTGGGGCCAGGCGCGGCTGCACGCGATGATCGCCAACCGTCCGGACTGGACGCTGTCGCGGCAGCGCCAATGGGGCGTGCCGATGCCGCTGTTCATCGACAGGGAGACCGGCGCGCTGCATCCGCGCACGCTCGAACTGCTGGAGACCGTGGCGAAGCAGGTGGAGGCCGGCGGCATCGAAGCCTGGCAGGGCGTGGACGCGCGCGCGCTGCTCGGCACGGACGCCGACCGCTACGACAAAGACCGCAACACGCTCGACGTCTGGTTCGATTCCGGCTCCACGCACGAGACGGTGCTGGGCGGACCGGAAGGCAGGTCGGGCGGTTCGCACGGCGCGGACCTCGCGTTTCCCGCCGACCTCTACCTCGAAGGCTCGGACCAGCATCGCGGCTGGTTCCATTCCTCGCTGCTCGTCTCCTGCATGCTGAATGGCGTGCCGCCGTACCGCGGCCTGCTGACGCATGGCTTCGTGGTGGACGGGCAGGGCCGCAAGATGTCCAAGTCGGTGGGCAACGTGGTCGCGCCGCAGAAAGTCATGGACACGCTGGGCGCCGACATCCTGCGCCTGTGGGTCGCGCAGACCGACTATTCGGGCGAACTGTCGATCTCCGATGAGATCCTCAAGCGCGTGACGGAGTCCTACCGCCGCATCCGCAACACGCTGCGCTTCCTGCTCTCCAACCTGTCCGATTTCGATGCCGCCAAGCACGCGCTGCCGGTCGATGAATGGCTGGAGATCGACCGCTACGCGCTGGTGATGACGGCCGACCTGCAGACGGCGCTGGCGTCATCCGAACTCGGCGTGCGCGAGACCGGAACGCCGGGGCATTACGACCGCTACGAATTCCACCAGGTCGCGCAGAAGCTGCAGGCCTACTGTTCCGAAGACCTCGGCGGCTTTTACCTCGATGTCCTCAAGGATCGGCTCTACACGGCCGCCGCCGATTCGAAGGCGCGCCGCTCGGCCCAGAACGCGCTGTACCAGATGACCGAAGCGCTGGTGCGCTGGATGGCGCCCATCCTCTCCTTCACCGCGCAGGAAGTCTGGGAGACTCTGCACGGCAAGAAGGCGACCGTGTTCGAGCAGACCTGGGCGGCCTTCGCGCTGCCGAAGGACGCCGCGGCGTTGCGCGCGCGCTGGCCGCGGCTGCGGCTGCTGCGGGCGGACGTGATGAAGCAACTCGAAGCCCTGCGCGCCGCCGGCAGCATCGGCTCCTCGCTCGCGGGCGAGGTCGATCTTTATGCCGAGGGCGAGCCGCTGGCGTTCCTGCGGTCCTTTGGCGATGACCTGCGCTTTGTTTTCATCACCTCCCGCGCCGGCGTGCACGCGGGTGCTGCGCAGGGCGCCACGTCCGCACCGACCGCGCTCGACGGCGTGCGGCTCGCGGTTGCGCCGACCACGCACACGAAGTGCGAGCGCTGCTGGCATTACCGGGCTGATGTCGGCGCGGTCGCCGCGCATGCCGACCTGTGCGGGCGCTGCATCGCCAATCTCTTCGGTGCGGGCGAACCCCGCGCCCATGCCTGAGGCACGCATGCCCACGCGCGCGGTAGCCGGATGGCTCGCCCTGGCAGCAGGGGTGGCGCTGCTCGACCAGGTGAGCAAGTACGCGATCAGCTACATCCTCGTGTACGGCCGCGACATCACCGTCACGCCGTTCTTCAAGCTGGTGCTGGTCTACAACCCCGGTGCGGCCTTCAGTTTTCTGGCGTCGGCCTCGGGCTGGCAACGCGAGTTCTTCATCGGCGTCGCCGTCGTGGCCTCCGTCTGGATCACGTATTTGCTGGTGAGGCATACCGGCGAACGCCTGTTCTGCTTCGCGCTGGCGATGATCCTCGGCGGCGCGATCGGCAACGTGATCGACCGCGTGCGTCTGGGGGCGGTGGTGGACTTCCTCTATTTCCACGCCGGTGGCTGGAGTTTCCCGGCGTTCAACCTCGCGGATTCGGCCATCACCTGCGGCGCGGCCCTGCTGATCTGGGACGGCTGGTTCCGGCGGCCGGCCGCCAAAACCGCTTAGCGTTGTCAACGACGCCCGCGCCAGGCCGTTAACGGACGGGCGGATGGGCGGACTGCGCGCGGGGCTTGCCCTGCTAGAATCGCGCCTTTTTATCCGCGGCAGGCATCGCCGCGTTCACCTCTCACTGGATCTCCGCACCCATGCTTCCCTTTGCCGCCACGATCTTCCTTTCGGCGTTTCTGCTGTTCCTCGTCCAGCCGATCATCGCCAAGCAGATCCTGCCGTGGTTCGGCGGCGCCGGGTCCGTGTGGGCGATCTGTCTTGTGTTCTTCCAGTCCACTCTGCTCGCTGGCTACGCCTACGCCGACTGGACTACGCGCTACCTCAAGCCGCGCAAGCAGGCCTGGCTGCATGTCGCCGTGCTGGCGGCCAGCCTGCTCGTGCTGCCGATTTTTCCCGACGCCAGCTGGAAGCCCACCGGCAACGAAGACCCCACGCTGGCGATTCTCGGCCTGCTCGCCGTGACGATCGGCCTGCCGTACTTCCTGCTCTCCACCACCAGCCCGCTGGTGCAGTCGTGGTACTGGGCCAAGTTCAAAAGCGGCGTGCCGTACCGCCTGTTCGCGCTGTCGAACTTCGCCTCGCTGCTCGCGCTGCTCTCGTATCCGGTGGCGATCGAGCCGTGGATCTCGTCCAAGGCCCAGTCGTGGGTGTGGTCCGGCGGCTACGCGTTGTTCGCCCTGCTGTGCGGCCTGACCGCGCTGTCCTCCGCCAGATTTGCCGAGCGCACCGGCGCGATCCGCCGCCAGGAAGAACCCGTCACGGATAGCCCCAAACCCGCGGGCAGCCAGTACCTGCTGTGGATCGTGCTGTCGGCGATGGGCTCCTGCCTGCTGCTCGCCGTCACCAACCACCTGACGCAGAACATCGCCTCCGTGCCCTTCCTGTGGGTGGTGCCGTTGTCGCTGTACCTCGTCACCTTCATTCTGTGCTTTGACCATCCGCGCTGGTACTACCGTCCGGTGTTCCTGCCGCTGGCCGCGGTGGCGGTGCTGGTGATGGCCTGGCAGATCGACGAGATCAGCATCTACCGGGCCGCGCCGCTCTACGCGGCGGGCCTGTTCGTGCTGTGCATGTTCTGCCACGGCGAACTGACGCGGTTGAAGCCCGGCCCGCAGCACCTCACGACCTTCTACCTGATGATTTCGATCGGCGGCGCGCTCGGCGCGCTGCTGATCGGCATCCTCGCCCCCAACCTGATGACGGGCTACTACGAGCTGGGCGCCTGCCTCATCGCGGTCTGCGTGCTGCTGTTCGTGCGCACCTGGTCGGGCGCCAAGTGGATCCCGGCCGCGGCCGTGGTGCTGATCGGCGGCGTCAGCGGGCTGCTCTACAAGTCCTACGACCACTACCTGTCCGACACGCGCGTCATCATGCGCAACTTCTACGGCGTGGTCCGCACCAAGGACTTCGACAACCCCGTGGCCTACCGCGCGATGTATCACGGCGGCATCAACCATGGCGGCCAGCTCCTTGATCCCGAGCACCGCCGCAAGCCCTCCAGTTATTTCGGCATCAACAGCGGCTACGGTCGCTTGTTCTCAAGCCTGCCCGAAGGCCCGCGCTCCGTCGGCATCCTGGGACTCGGCGCCGGCGCGATCGCCGCCTACGCGCGCCCGCAGGACCACTTCGTGTTCTACGAGATCGACCCGCAGGTCGCCGCCGTCGCCACCAGCGAATTCACCTTCCTCAAGGACAGCGGCGCCAAGATTGACATCGTGCTGGGCGATGGCCGCCTCTCGCTCGAGCGCGAGAAGCGCAAGTTCGACGTGCTGGCCATGGACGCCTTCTCCGGCGACGCCATCCCCATGCATCTGCTGACCAAGGAGGCGATGGGCATCTACGTCGATCACTTGAAGCCGGACGGCGTCATCATCTTCCAGGCCACCAACCGCTTCGTGGACCTGATGCCCGCGATCGCCAAGCTGGCCGAGGCCTACGGCATGACGGCGGTGCACATCTCCGACTCCCCGGACGCCACCACCGGGGCGGACTACTGGACCTCGTCCACCGACCAGGTGATCGTCACCCGTAACCCGAAAATCCTCCAGCACCCGCGCATCACCGAAACCGGCAAGACCCTGCAGGCGCCGGCCGATTTCCGGATCTGGACGGACGACTTCTACAACATGCTGCGGGTCCTGAAGTAGGGGCGCCGGCGGCCCTACTGGCGGCAGGGGAGAGGCCGCGGAGCAGGTTTTTTTTAGTGAATCCCCGCTGACCTCCGGGCCCCGGGAATCCACAGCCCGCCAGAGGACTATCCGGCGCCTTTCCCTGGGCCTCCAGCCACCCGGAACGGCGCACCTGGGGCGCACCGGAGGCGGGCTTCCCACGGTGCATGGGCGCCGCGCAGCAGGGGCGCCCCGCTGGAACGTCGCCTATCGCAGCCGTCAAGCCCCTGCGCGCGCCTCGCGCACGGGCTAGCGCGCGATTTACCCTATGAAAACAGTCCGTTTTGCGGTGCTCGCACGCTCGCCGCCGGCATGCGCGGCAACGGCTTGTTAGCAGAGGATTATTTGTTTCCTGACGTGAATGTTCCGGGCACTGCGCTGGTGCTGAGAGACCTAACGCCTGTTTTTTAGGCGGCCTCAAGCGAAGGCTTTTTTTGTGAGGGGTTATTCCGTTCGCCAGAGACTTGTGCACACTGTTATCCACAGATTTTGTGAATTGTTTTTGACGCTTCCGTGACACCAGCATGAGGTCTAAGCGGCCTGAAGCTGGCGCACGAAGCCGGCGATGCCGCGCAGCAACATTTCCACCGCGATCGCCGTCAGGATGAGCCCCATCAGCCGCTCGAACGCCGCAAGTCCGCGTTCGCCCAGCCCTTTCGCGATGCGCTCGGCGAACAGCAGCAACGCCAGCGTCACCACGATCGCCACCGTCAGCGCCGCGATCCACTCCGGCATCCGCTGCGGGGCGCGCGAGGCGAGCAGGATCACCGACGCCATCGCGGCCGGCCCGGCGATCGACGGAATCGCCAGCGGCACGATGAAGGGCTCGCCTTCCGGCGTATCGCCGAAGAGGCCCTCGCGGTGGCGGAACACCATGCGCAGCGCGATCAGGAACAAGATCACGCCGCCGGCGATGTTGAGGGAATCGTCCGTGAGCCCGAGCAGTGCGAGCAGCCGGTTGCCCGTGAGGATGAACACCAGCAGCACGCCGAACGCGATCGCGCACTCGCGCACGATCACGCGGGTGCGGCGCGCCGGCGGCACCTGTTTCAGCAGGGCCACGAACAAGGGCACGTTGCCGATCGGGTCCATCACCAGCAGGAGCACGACAACGGCGGAGGAGAAGGTGAGTTCCATGGCGGGTCCGATTCTAGCCGCAGCTTGCGGCTACAATTCGCGTTCCTTTTAATCCAGAGCCTCCCATGACCGACACCCTCATCATCGAAGAACTCACCGTGGGCACCGGCGCCGCGGCCACCGCCGGCCAGCACGTCACCGTGCACTACACCGGCTGGCTGACCGACGGCACCAAGTTCGACTCCAGCAAGGACCGCGGCGACCCCTTCGATTTTCCGCTCGGCAAGGGCCACGTCATCAAGGGCTGGGACGAAGGCGTGGCCGGCATGCAGATCGGCGGCAAGCGCAAGCTCACCATCCCGCCCGCGATGGGCTACGGCGCGCGCGGTGCCGGCGGCGTGATTCCGCCGAACGCCGTGCTGGTGTTCGAGGTGGAACTGCTCGGCGTGAAATAATTCAAACGGCCGCGCCGCGCGGCGTTTCGCTTTTCGTCCCGCGTCCGCCCATGATCCAGGCCGGGATCAGGCAGACAACGAAGATCACCGTGGCGATCAGGAAGCTGTCGCGAAAGCCCAGCGTGTAGGCCTGCGCGTGCACCACGCGGCCCAGGTAGTGGAGGGCGCCGGCCGACTGCAGTTCCTCGGGCACGCCGCCCCGGGCCAGCAACTCCCGCATCTGGCGCAGCAATTCCGCCGTGGCCGTGTTGTCGGGCGACTGCATGCTGGTCAGCGTGTCGCTGTGAAAAAAGGTGCGCCGGTCGAGCGTGACGGACAGCAGGTTGACGCCGAAGGCGCCGCCGAACTGGCGCGTGAAATTGATGAGGCCCGCGCCCTGGCCGAGTTGCTCCGGCGGCAGGACGCGCAGCGCGCTGACGTTGAGCGCCGGCTTGATGAAGCTCAGCCCGATGCGCGACAGGATCATGTACCAGGCGATCGTCCAGAAGGACATGTTGGCATCCACGCTCGCCAGCCAGTACGAGGATGCCGCCATGCACAGCAGACCCGCGATGATCAGTGAGCGCGCGGAAATCCGGTCGCTGAGGTAGCCGGAGAGCGGCATGATCGCCCCCATCACGAGGCCGGCGGGCATCAGCAGCAGTCCCGCGGACAGCGGCGTGTAGTGCTGCACCGTCTGCACGAACAGCGGCACGAGGTAAGTTGCACCGAAGAGTCCCACGCCGAAGGTGCAGGCGACGACGGCCGCCGCCGTGAAGCGGATATTGGACAGCACCCGCAGATTGACCAGCGGCTTGTCCACGCGCAGTTCCCACGCCACGAACGCGCCGCCCGCGGCGACGGCCGTGCCGAGCAGCGCCAGGATGGTGTCGGAGTGCCAGCCCTCGCGCTGCCCGTTGGAGAGCCCGATCAGCAGGCAGGCGATGGACACGGACAGCAGCAGAAAGCCGGTCCAGTCGAAGCGCACGCGCCCGCCTTCCTGCTCGCGCTCGGGCAGGAACACGCTGCCGAGCAGCATGCCGGCGATGCAGATCGGCACCGTCACGAAGAAGATGTAGCGCCAGTTGAACTGGTCGATGAGGATGCCGCCGAGCGTGGGCCCCAGCGCGGGGCCGAGGATCACGCTCATGCCGAAGAACCCCATCGCCATGCCGCGCCGGTGCGGTGGAAAGACGCGGAACATCACGTACATTGCGAGCGGCTGCAGCAGGCCGGTCGCGGCGCCCTGCACGACGCGGCAGAAAATAAGCACCGTTTCGTTGGGGCTCATGCCGGCGACGACCAGCGCCACCACGAAGATGCCGAGCGCGCCGACGAAGGTCTTGCGCTGGCCGAAGGTGTTCAGCATCCAGTCGGTCAGCAGCATGCCGATCGTCATCGCCGCCAGCGCCCCGGTGGACAGCCACTGCGCCCGGTCCTGCCCGATGCCGAACGCGCCCATGATGTCGGGGATCGCGACGTTGACGCTGGTGGTCGTCAGCATCGCCGAGATCGTGCCCAGCATGACCGTGACGGTCGCGAGCCAGCGGTAGCGCGGCCCGTAGCGCGCGAACAGCGCGTCAGTCGTTACCGGTGGCAACGTAGACCTCCACCATCATGCCCGGGCGCAGCGCGCGATTGATATCGGTGAGGCGGAAGCGGACGGGCAGGCGCTGCGTGATCTTCGTGAAGTTGCCGCTGGGGTTGGGGTCGGGCAGCAGCGCAAACTTGCTGGTGGCCGCCTGCCCGATGCGGAACACCTCGGCGGTGAAGACCTCGCCGGGATAGGCGTCGACGCGGATGTCGGCCTTCATGCCGGGCTTGAGCCGCGCCATGTCGGTTTCCCGCACGTTGGCCTCGACCCAGATCTCGTTCGGATCGTGGAACATGAGGATGCGCTGGCCAGCGGCGACGTGTTCGCCCTTGCGCACGAAAGTCATCACTACGCGGCCGTCGCGCGGGCTGACGATCGTGCGGTCGGCGATGTCCACCTCGCGGCGCCGGACCTCGGCGCGCAGTTCGTCGGCCTGGCGCTCAAGCACGAGCAACTGGCGCGCCATCACCTGCATCTGGCGCCGGCTGCCGCCCGCGGAGGACAACGTGCCGCGGGCCGCCGCCGCGTCGGCCAGCGCCTTGCGGTGGTTTTCCTGCGACTGCTGGTAGGTGGTGCGCGCGCGCTCCAGCGCCTGCGGTGAAATCCACTTCTGCGCGGCCAGGTCCTGGGCCCGCTTGTAATCCTCGTTCGCCTGCTGCAACTGCACGCTGTGCGACGCGGCTTCGGCTTCCGCCGCGACCAGCCGGTTGGTTTCACTCTGTACCTTGCCCAGGGTTTCCTGGTCGACCTGGCCGGTCTGCGCCTGCATCGCCCCGATCTGGTGTTCGACCGCGCCGAGCCTGGCGAGCAGGGCTTCGCGCTGCAGGATCGAATCGCGTCTGTCGATCTGCACGAGGAGGGCGCCCTGCTTGACCTCGTCACCTTCGATGACGGGCAGCTCGGTCACCCATCCGGACACGCGGCTGGAGAGCGTGACGACCTCGCCGTCGATGCGGGCGTCGTCGATGTAGACGTGGGTCCAGCGGTAGTACGCCCACTTGCCCACCCACACAACGAGCAGGAGCGCGATGGCGGCCAGCACCCAGGTCTTGCGGCGGTCGTCGCGCCAGCGCGCGCGGGCGGCGCCGGCGTCGTCACCGACCCCGTTGCGTGTGTCCTCCGGTTGCCTCTCCGACATGAATAAAAGCGGATGCTGCCTGCGTAAATGCGCTGCGGTACTGCGGGAGCGGGAAGTCGAATCTGAATGCACTTGCCAGCAGATCTTCTGGAGAAAAAAAGCGTCCCGTCTGCGATGTCGATGGTGCCTGCAAAGTATAGCCCGATTCGCGCTGGCCGCGCGCCTCAGGCGCGCCGCTGCATGCAGCGTTCACGATTGCTGCACTGCGAAGCGGCTGTTGAGCCACAAGGAAGAGATATGCGCCGGCGCAGTATTGCGCTCAACGCAGCGCCGGTGCCTGGGGGGATTAAATCTTCGAACTCTTCTGCAGGTGCTCGCGCCCGAGGTCCGTCAACTGCAGTCCGCCCTCGACGAGTTCCAGCGCGAGGCCGCATTCCACCAGGCGCTGATGCACGGCCGGCGGCACATCGGGTTTCTCCGGCGCGTCCGTCTTCAGCTTCTGCAGCCAGTCCAGTTCTTCCAGCGTGAGCTTGGGTTGCATGCGCCGCTCCCGTTCAATGGCGGTGCGCGGCCGCTGCGTCACCCGGTAGCCGCGGCACCGGCGGGCCGAACGGGCTGGACGCGCGGTCGAGAAGTTCGACACCCGATGCGGTTAAGGCCAACGCGCCTTCCGTTGACGGCGTCACCAGACCCAGCGCGTGCAGGCGCCCGGCGCCGGCCTCTGGAAACGCCGGCTTGCGCGGCGAGCCCGCGTCCAGCCGCCGCAGCAAGCCCAGTTCTTCGGCGCTCAATAAAGTGGTCATCGCACCCTCCCTCAGAGATGGCGGGAGGATGCCGCGCCGGCCGCAGGGCGGCTATCAGCGCCTTCCTACAGCGGACCGTGCCCTATGGCAGGCGTCATCCTGGAAAGCCAAACATGTTGGCCGGTTCGTCGGCCTGGGGCCGGTTGCGGGGGATGCGGTTCACCGCCGCGAGCACCGGCGGTGCCACGCGGTAGAGCAGGTTGCGGTGGGTCTCGCTCAGGGTCAGTCCCGCATGGGCGATGGCGGCGTCCACGATCGCGCGGGTGGGCGCATCGATGTCGACCTTCAGCGTTTCCGCCGGTGGCGCGGACAGCACCGGCGCCTGGGCGCCCGGCGTGAGTTGCGGCCGGCGGCTGCGCCAGTCGGTCGCCTGTTCGTAAGCGTGGCCCGCGTTCAGCACGGTCGTATCGTTGAACGGCCGGCCGGCCAACTGCATCGCCAACGGTAGGCCATCGTCCGTGTAGCCATTGCACACCACCAGCGCGGGCCCGGCCGACACGCTGAACGGCGTGTAGATGTTCGGTTTCTCCCATTTGTCCGAAAAGCCCGAACCGACCAACGCATCAAGGCGTGCCGCCGGCGCGGCGCTTGCCGTCAGCAGCACATCGAACTCATCGTAGAGGGGCGCCATCTCGTCCACCATGCGTCGCCGTTCGCGCTGAGCCCGCACGTAGTCGGCGGCCGTGAACAGAAATCCCGGCAGGTTACGGCCCACGAAGTCCGCGCCGAAATCCTGCAGGCGCTCGCGCATCGCCTGCTCGTGGATGACCACCAGTTCCGCCTTGGCGATCACCATCTTCACGTCGTTATAGGCCTGGCGCGTGCGCATGCGTGCCTCGCCGATCGTCGCCCCCAGCTTCCGGAAGACGTCGATCGCGCTTTCCATCGCGCGGGCCATCGCGGGCGGCGTCGGCCCTTCCTCTTCCCAGAAGTGGCGCACGACGCCGATGCGCAAACCGCGGATGTCGCCCGTCAGCGCGGACATGTAATCCGGCACTGCGCGTTGCGTGCTCGTCGGGTCCTGCGGGTCATGACCCGCGATGCCCTGCAGCACGAGGGCGCAGTCCTCCACCGTCCACGCCAGCGGGCCGCAGTGGTCGAAGGTGAAAGAATTCGGGATCACGCCGTGCCGGCTGACCAGCCCGTAGGTGGGCTTGATGCCCGCGAGGCCGCACAGCGCCGCCGGTATGCGGATCGAGCCGCCCGTGTCGGTGCCCAGCGCCACCGGCATGAAGCCCGCCGCGACGGCGGCGCCCGAACCGGAACTCGAACCGCCCGTGAAGTGCGCCGTGTTCCAGGGGTTGCGCGCCGGCGGCCACGGCAGGTCGAGCGAAGGGCCGCCGCTCGCATACTCGTGCGTTGCGAGCTTGCCGAGCAGCACCGCGCCGGCGTCGAGCAGCCGTTGCGCAGCGGTGGCGTTCGTCTGCGGTATGTTGTGCAGGCCGAGCTTCGAATGCCCTGTGGTGAGGATGCCAGCGGTGTCGTAGATGTCCTTCAGGCCGAAGGGAATGCCATGCAGCGGCCCACGTCGGCGCCCCTTGGCGATCTCCGCCTCCGCCGTGCGCGCCTGCGCGAGCGCCCGCTCGTTGGTCCGCGTGATGAAGGCGTTCACCTGAGCGTCCAGCGCATCGGCGCGCGTCATCAGCGCCTGCGTGTATTCGACGGGAGACAGTTTCCGCGCGGCGATCAACCGGGTAGCTTCAGCGAGGGTGAGAAAGTGCAGTTCGGTGTGCATGCTTCATTTCGGTGAATGGTGGAGCGGTGGTGCATTGGAATGGTGCGCGCGGTGACGAGCATACGATCGCCGCATGATTTTCATTGTAATGGCCTGCTTCTCGCGACGATAATTGCGGCCACCGTTATTTTGCCGGAGTCACGTTGCATCATGAAAAAGTTATTGCCTCTGTTACTGATTTCCCTGTCGGCCGCGTCGTTGAGCGCCACTGTATCCGCGCAAACCTATCCGACCCGTCCCGTGCGCGTCATGGTGGGCTTTCTGCCGGGCGGCTCCACCGACATCATGGTGCGGCTGGTGACGCCGGGCCTGACGGAAGCGTTCCAGCAGCAGTTCATCATCGACAACCGGCCCGGGGCCAACAGCAACATCGCCAACGAACTCGTGGCGAAAGCGGTGCCTGACGGCTACACGCTGCTGGGCGTATCGGCGTCGTTCTCCATCAACGTCAGCCTGTATCCAAAGATGGGCTACGACCCGGTGCGGGATTTCGCGCCCATCACGCGCATCGCCGCCGTCCACAACGTGCTGGTCGTGCATCCCTCCCTGCCGGTCAAAACGGTGAAGGACCTCGTCGCGCTGATCAAGTCCAAACCCGGCCAGCTCGTGTTTGCGTCCTCCGGCAGCGGCAGCACCTCGCACCTCGCCGCGGAGCTGCTGAAAACCAGCGTCGGCGGGCTGGACGCCGTGCATGTGCCCTACAAGAGCGGGCCGCCCGCGCTGATCGATCTCGTCTCCGGCCAGGTGCAGATGCTGATCGCCACCATGCCCTCGACGCTGCCGTACGTGCAGGGCGGCCGGTTGCGCGCCATCGCGGTGGCGAGCCTCAAACGCGCGCAGGCCATGCCGAACGTGCCCACCTTCATCGAGTCGGGGTTCCCGGGCTTCGAAGTCTCCGCGTGGAACGCGATGCTGGCGCCCGCCGGCACGCCGCCCGAGATCGTCAACCGCCTCAACGCCGCCATCGTCAAAGCGGTGCAGACGCCGGAGGTGCGGGAGAAGCTGCTGACTCAGGGCGCGGAGCCCATCGGCGATTCTCCGGAGCAGTTCGGGGCCTACCTCAAGACCGAGGTCGCCAAGTGGGCCAAGGTCATCAAGGCCTCGGGGGCCAAGCTCGACTGAGCTTCGTGCAACGAGGGGCAGGCTCACGCCCTGAGCCACTGCCCCCCGTATCCTGCGCAGCCATCCCCACAGGAGGCTCGCATGAACGACGCCAGTGTAGTGTTGGACCAGCCGCACCTGACCGACACCCTGCGTTTCCGGGTGCAGGTCGAGAAATCCCTGCCGCAGGAAACCGTCCGCATCGGCGTGCGCGTGCTCGCCATCGTACGCGGCTCCGACCGCGACACCGCCGCCCTTGAAGGCCGCGTCCGCGAGGCGCTCGGCCAGTTCATCGCCGCGACATGGGTGCTTTCGCGCATCGAACGCACCGCCGAAGCCGCCGGCTACGAGCGCGTGCAGCTCCAGGCCGTCACGCGCGTGTCCGCCGCCGAAAACCACAACCTCGATGAACGCGCCAACGCCGCCAGCCGCGAAGGCCTCAAGCTCGATTCCCCCGCCGTGAGCTACGGCCTGTCGTCGGACAAGATCGGGGAGGTCGTGGACGAACTGCGTCTGGCCGCCCTTGCGCGGGTGCAGACGCAGGTGGAGGCCATCAACCGGCAAACCGGGCGCGACTGGCGCATCGGCGACGTCCTGTTCGGCGCGGCCGACGGTTACCGGGCAACGTCCAAGGGGGCTTACCGCGACGACAACGTCGGCAGCAGCCTCGACGGCCTGGCTGACGAATCCCCTGTGCTGCATGGCGCCGAGCGCGTTGTGCTGCTCGCCGCGGTCACGCTGAAGAGCGCGGCGGTGGGGCCAGGCAAGAACTACGTGATCAACGAACGGCTGTGAACCGTCGGGGATGCCGGGGTAGGTCGACAAAATACCCAGCTTTATGGGAATATGGGAATATGAAGACCACCCTGGAAATGCCGGACGAGCTGGTTCGCCGCATCAAGCTCCACGCCGTGCGCCGCAATCAGAAGCTCAAGGACGCAATCGCACAGTTGCTCGAGGCGGGCATGGCGGCCGCTCCCCGGGGGGATGCCCCGGTGCGGCCGCCGCGACCGGTGCGCCTGAAGGGCGGCACCCTGCTGACCATGGGCGACATTTCGAAGGCCATCGAGAAAGGGCGCGCCTAGCCGCGCGTGCTCGAACCGTGGTCATCGTTGACACCAATATCCTCGCCTACCTGCTCATCGAGGGCGACCGTACGGCGGAGGCGCAGGCCCTGTTCATGCGGGATGCAGAATGGAAGAGCGACGCTTTCATTCTTGTCGAGTTCACCAACATCCTCGCCGCCTGTGTCCGCGCACGCGGTGTGAGCCTGAAGCAGGTCGAAACGCTCTTGAATGATGCTGAAAAGAGTTTGCGCGGCCTGGTGAACGTCCCGCATTCACGCGCCCTGCGTGTTTCCGAGCGCTATTCCGTCGCCGCTTACGATGCCCGTTTTCTGGCGGCCGCTGATGCGCTGGGCGGGAAGTTGGTGACCGAGGACGCGAAGCTGCGGGCGGCAGCACCCAAGCTCACGCAGTCCCTGGCGGAAGCGCTGGCGGACTGACGGTCGTCAGCGCGGACCGGCGTCAGCCCGCTTTTTTCTTCAGCATGTCCACAAACTCGTACTGCGGAATCGCGTTGCGCGGATGGCGCGCGCGTTCGTCGTAATACACCGCATACGGCTTGAACTCCTCGTAGATCGCGCGCAGCCGGCCGATGGCGTCGGTGTCGTGCAGGTCCACGCGCAGGTCGAGGTCCGAGTAATCGCGTTTGCCCCATACCACCAGCGCCACCGAATGCTCCGGCAGGCGTCCGGCCGCACCCTTGATGCCGCCGGCATCGCGCCCGCCTTCCAGTGCCGCGAGTAGCCGCGTGTCGAGGTCCGCCTCCGGCTCCGCGAGAAAGCGCTGGCCCATCGCCACCAGCACTGCTTCGCCGGCGAGCTGGCAACCGAGCAGCACGTAGCCTTCGCCCTGCACATGGCCCGCCCAGCCGGGCAGTTGCGCGCCCGTATGCGCTGCTGTTTTGCCATCGCGGTCGATCACGCCGATCTGCCGGTGCGCCTGCGTGCCGTCTTCCGCCAGCAACGTCTTCAGCGTGGCGCCGGGGCTGTGGCCCTGCGCCAGCAGGTTGATCGCGACGCGGTTGTTGCGCGGATCGGGGTTGCCCTGCGTGAAGCTGGCGCCGGTGTTGGGGCGCACCGCGGCGTCCGTGTACTGGCCGATGGCCATGGTGTAGCTGGCGGTGGCGAGGCCCAGGCGGCCGGTGCGCGCACAGCACGCGAGGATCGAATACGTCATGGCATTCCCGTCAGTAGTGGTGCAACTGGGCCGAGTTTAAGCGTAAATTCCGGCGGTGCGCATGCAGGCATGTCCTGTGCTTCATGCAGTGCGTCCATTTTCGCGGAGTCCGATCATGCAGGCTGGCCCATTTCCCTTTTTCCGCCGTTGCTTCATCGCGCTGCTAGCCGCAGCCCCCGTCGCCGCTGCCGCGCAGGGCTGGGCACCCACGCGTCCCGTGGCGCTGGTGGTTGGCGCCACGCCCGGCGGCAGCCTCGATCTTGCCGCGCGCCTGATCCAGAAGGTCAGCGAGCAGAACAAGCTGGTGCCGACCCCCATCGTGGTGCTCAACAAGGCCGGCGCGGGGCAGGGCCTCGCCTGGGACTACATGCAGGAGCGCGGCAACGACGGCCACGCTCTCTCGCTGGGCGGACCCAACCTCGTCTCCAACCCCATCATGGGCCTGCACAACATCAGTTACCGCGACGTCACCACCATTGCCATCCTGCTGGACGACTACACCGCCATGGTCGTGCGCAATGAATCGCCGTTGAAGTCGATGCGGCAAGTGGTCGAGCGCCTGCGCAAGGACCCCGGCGCGTTGACCATCGGCGTTGGCCCCGCGCTGGGCGGCGGCGCGCATCTGGGTGTGGTCGTCGCGCTGAAGGCCGCCGGCGTGCGCGTACAGGACGTGCGCTTCGTCGTCTACAAGTCCGCCGGCGAGGCCCTGCTGGCCGCCATCGGCGGCGAGCTCGACATCGCTGCCGGCACCGTCGCCAACTATCCGCCGCAGATCACCGCCAAACGCATCCGCGCCATCGGCGTTACCGCGCCCAGGCGCCTCGGCGGCCTCATGGCTGACGTGCCGACGCTGCGCGAGCAGGGCATCGACGCCACGTTCACCACCTGGCGCAGCGTGATCGGACCCAAGGGGCTCGCACGTCCACAGCGGACCTACTGGGAGAACGTGTTCGCGCAGGTGGTGAAGACCGACGAATGGCAAAAGGATCTGGAGCGCAATTTCTGGAGCGCGAATTTCCTGACCGGGGACGCCGCGCAGCAGTTCGTCGTGCAGCAGGACAAGCTCTACCAGCAGCTCTTCACCGATCTCGGCATGGTGAAGGGCAAGCCGGCGCCCTGACTTGAGGGTTGCCCCCACCCTAACCCTCCCCCGCGTGCAGGGGAGGGGATCTTTCCCGACTTGGTCATGGTGAAGGGCAAGCCGGCGCCCTGAATTGAGGGTTGCCCCCACCCTAACCCTCCCCCGCGCGCAGGGGAGGGGATGTTCTCCTTCCCCCTTTGGAAGGGGGAAGGCTGGGATGGGGGTTGAGGCAGTGATCCGGGGTTAGGCAACGGGCAGCAGCCCGGCCTTCCGCAGCGCCTGTTCCCGCGACAGAAAGATCGAGCGCTCACCCTGCGGCCGTGCCAGCGGCCGTGACAGCGGCCGCGCATCGGCGCTCTGCAGCCACACGCGCATCAGGAAGCGCTGCTGGTCGGGCTGCGGGCCATCCTGGAAGCCGGTGCGCGAGTGGAAGGCGACGTGGTTGTTCAGGTACTGGATGTCGCCCGGCTCGAAGGCCATGTCGAAGCGCAGGTCGTCGCGCTTGGCCAGCGCGTCGATGAGGTCGAGTGCCGCGCGCTCCTCGTCCGTCAGCGGCGCGTTGCCCACCGTGGCGCCCTGTTCGATCGTCTTGCGCACGTAGCGCGTGGACAGCCGGCCCTCGAAATGGTCGAACACCGGAATCCGGTATTCGGTGACGCGAGCGATGCCGTCGCCGGTTTCTCCGCGCAGGCTGTAATAGAAGCCGCGGAAGAGAAGGTCCAGCACCTCGGGCTTCGTCGCCAGGATTTCGTTGTAGATCGACATCGAGCTGGCGATGCTGGAGAGGCCGCCTTCCAGTGCTTTCTGCACGCAGAACAGGCCCACGCGGTCCGTCGGGTCGCTGTGGAAGGGCATGTAGGCATTGGTGCGGTAGCCGCGCACCAGTTCGCCGTTGCTGACCTCGCCCCACTTCAGGCCCTCGTTGCGCACGTGGCCGACATGGTCGCCCTTGCTGTTCTGCGCGATCACCACGCCGAGATAGCCCGACAGGCCGAAGTAGATCTTCTCGATGTCCGGCACGTCGTAGCGCGCAACCGGCACGCCGCGCACCAGCGCGATGCCGCGCCCGTGCTCGAGCTGGTGCGACATCTCGCGCAGGCGTTTCGCCAGCGTCGGCAGCGGGAAGTTCTCCGGCCGGATCTCCAGTGGCGGCACGCCCGCGGCGTTGGCGGCTTTCAGCGCCGCTTCGATTTCCGCGATCTCCGCCGCCGTCAGCGCGTAGATCCACGAGGGGTCATGGCGCAGTTCCTCGGCTTTCCACGCGGAAGGTTCATTGACGCGTTCGCGGAAAGGCGGGGTGGGGCGGGTCAGGTCGTTCATGTCAGGCAGCCTTGGCTTGAAGTTGGGCAACGAATTGTTCTTCCGGCAGCGCTTGCGCCGGATTGCGCGCGCGGTCTTCGTAGTAGGGCTGCCGGCGCTTGTACTCCTCGAGGATCTTCCGCAGCTCGGCCACGGTTTTGTCGTGCAGGTCCACGCGCAGGTCGATTTCCGGATGGTCGAGGCGGTCCACTACGCGGATCCACGCCGAGCGTTCCGGCCGTGGCACGCCCTTCAGCGCCTGGCCGCCGGCGTCACGCCCGCCTTCCAGCGCTTCGAGGAGGCGAAACTCCAGCAGCGCATCCGGGCTCTTCATGAAACCGGCCACGATGCCCGCCACCGTCTGCGGCCCGGCGAGGCCGTTACCGTAGGCCGCGTAGCAGGGCCCCACGGTATGACCGGCCCACTGGCCGATCTTCGCGCCCGTGTGCGCGACGACGTTGTTCTCGCGGTCGATGATGCCGAACTGCCGGTATTCGAAATCCGGGTCGCTCGCGGCCAGCGAACGCTTGATGTACTCGGGCTTGTGGCCCTGCGCGAGGAGGTTGAGCGCGAACGGGTCTACTTCCCGCAGGTAAAAGGCCTGCGACTTGCTGACGCCCACGTTGGCCCGCACGCTTTCGTTGCGGCGGCCGCAGGCGATGGAGAAGGTCGTGGTGCCCACGCCGAGGCGGCCGGTGTGCGGGCAGCGGGCAATGATCGAATACGTCATGCGTTCCTCCAGTAAGCGCTGAAATTGTAGACCAGCCCCCCGCCGCGGAGGCGGCGGCGCGCCCGGAAATTTCCTGCATCAGATTGCGCTTTGCGCATCCCGAGCAACATTTTGTGCATACTGCGTTCGCCTTGATTACATACAGAGATATGGCAATATTGCCATACATTTGTTAGCCTTTCCGCATCGCTAAGGCCCGGTTCGAGTGGGACGCGACGAAAGACCTCGATAATCAGGACAAGCACGACGTTTCGTTCGCCATGGCGCAGTTTGCCTTTGCGGATCCCGACCGCGTGCTGGCGGAAGACCGTTCGCACAGCGCCGGCGAGAAGCGGCACTACTGCTTCGGGCGGGTGGAAGGCGGCGTCCTGACGGTCCGGTTCACGTATCGTGGCGATGTCATCCGGATCTTCGGAGCCGGCTATTGGCGAAAAGGAAAGCAGATTTATGAGCGCGAAAATAAAATACACGAACGAACCCCTCGGAAAGCTTGAAGTGGTTTCCGATTTTCTTCCGCGCCCCGAGGATCTCGTCTCTCGGGATGAGGGCGTGAAAGTTACGCTTGCCCTCAGCAAGCGCAGCGTCGCGTTCTTCAAGGATCAGGCGGAAAAGCACAACACGCAGTACCAGCGCATGATCCGGCGGCTGCTTGACGCTTACGCAGCGCACCACGAGCAAGCGCCAGCCCATCGCACGGGCGGTCGCGGCCAGAAGCGCCGCGCCGCCTAGGACGGCGTTACCGTCGGCGTCGAGGCGGCCACAGCGCCTATCTCTGAGTCCTCAGTCCTCAGTCCTGTTTTCTCCCACCCTACCGCGCCATAATGGCCCCATGGACCGCACCGAACGCTTCTACCGCATCGACCGCTTGCTGCGCGAGCGCAGGATCGTCCCGGTCCGCGTGTTTCTCGACGCGCTGGAAATCTCGCTCGCCACCTTCAAGCGCGACATCGAATACATGCGCGACCGCTTCCACGCGCCCATCGTCTGGGACCGGCAGCGCGGCGGCTACGCCTTCACCGACGCAGAGAAGCACGCGCCCGCCTACGAGCTGCCCGGCCTGTGGTTCAGCGCCGGCGAAATCCATGCCTTGCTCGCCGCCGAGAAACTGCTGGAAGACGTCGGCTCCGGTCTGCTGGCCGGCCAGCTCGCACCGCTGAAGAACCGCCTCGAACAACTGCTCGGCTCCGCCGATCACAGCGCGGAAGAAGTCCGCATACGCATCCGGCTGCTGCACGCCGGTCGGCGCAAGATGGCGCTGCCGCACTTCGAAACCGTCGCCGCCGCCACGCTCAAGCGCCGCCGCCTGAAGCTCCGCTACTACAGTCGCGTCAACGACGCCGTCACCGAACGGGAAGTCTCCCCGCAGCGCCTGGCCCACTACCGCGACAACTGGTACCTCGACGCCTGGTGCCACACGCGCGACGGTATCCGCAGCTTTGCGGTGGACGCCATCCGCGGTGCCGAGCTGCTGGACGCCAAGGCCAAAGCCGTGCCCGACAAGGACCTGGACGAGGAACTCGCCAGCGGCTACGGCATCTTCGGCGGCAAAAATGTGCAATGGGCGAAGCTGCGTTTCAACCCCGAAGCCGCGCGCTGGGTGCGTAACGAGGAATGGCATCCCGACCAGCGCCTGACCGACGAGCCCGATGGCAGCCTGGTCATGGAACTGCCCTACACGGACGAGCGCGAACTGACGATGGACATCCTCAAGCACGGCAGCCGGGTGGAGGTGCAGGCGCCGACGGGTTTGCGTAAGGCCGTCGTGCAAGCGATCGCGGCGGCGGCGGCGCTGTACCGCTAGGAAATCGCTGAACAACCCGTCACACCAGGCTGGAAAGGGAGTGACCCCTTCCCCTGTTGCTGGTGCGCATTTCGTTGATTTCCCCTGGATTCCAGCTTTCGCTGGAACGACGGGAGAAATGTTTTTCAGGGCTTGCCTTGCGCCAAGCCAACCTCCGCCCAAAAAAATGCCCTCGCAGGCAGGGCCCGCGGGGCATCTGGCGTGCGCCTTGCGAACGGCTTTACTTCTTCATCGGCGAGATGGGCATGCACTCCACGCCTTTCGGCGAGCGGACCATCTTGTCCGACTTCATCATGGAGTTGTCTTTCATGTCGCGCGCTACGGTTCCCTTGGGGCAATCGTTCGGACCTTTGGGCGTGTTGTCGCTCGTGCCGCTGGGCAAAGGCGTCGTTTGCGCCATGGCGAGCGACGAACTCAGGGCGATGACGGCGATGGAAAGCAGTTTGTATGAAGTCATGGTGTAACTCCTCGGTAAATGAATGTGAACAACCCGGGTATAAGGCCCCATGCGGATCCGGCTGCGGGATCCGCAGGGCGATGCTCTTTCCCGTCGCGCATTAGACGGGCTACGCGGCAGAGTCGCTATAAGGGTATCTCTGACACTGACCACCGTATTTTCTGACAAGTATAAGCACGCCAGGGTGTTACCTCCCTCAGCCTTTGTACAGATGCTGTTCCACCCAGCCGAGATAGCGCCTGACCCAATCCTGCAGGAACTTCCGGCTGCCGTCCCCGATTGCGCCGTCGGCGTCGAATAGGCCGTCTTTCGCCTGAATGAAGGCTTCGGGCTGTCCGAGCGTGGGCATGTCCAAGTACGCGAGGATGTTGCGCAGGTGCTGCTGGGCCAGCGCCGTGCCGATGGCGCCGACCGAAACGCCGATGATGCCCGCCGGCTTGCCGGCCCATGCGCTCTGGCCGTATGGGCGCGCCGCATGGTCGATCGCGTTCTTGAGCACGCCCGGTATCGAACGGTTGTATTCCGGCGTCACGAACAGCACGCCCTGCGCGGCCAGAATCCCCGCCTTCAATTGTTTGACGGCTGCCGCCGGGTTGCCGTCGTCGTCCTGATTGTAGAGCGGCAGGTCGCCGATGGGCAGCGGCTCGAACGCCCACCCCGCGGGGGCGAGTTTCGGCAGGGCATCGGCCAGCTTACGGTTATGCGAATCGCGGCGCAGGCTGCCGACGACCACGGCGATCTTGCGGGGGCTCATGCCGCGCGCTCCTGGAAATCAGTGATCACGGCGGCCGGCTTTCGCCGTCGCGGCGGCTTCCAGCACCTCGATGACGCGGTCGAACTCCAGCGATTTGTCGAAGAAATAATGCGCGCCCAGCAACAGGCACCGCTGGCGAAACGCCGGGGTTGCGTAATTGGTCAACACGATCTTGGTCAAAGCATCACTGTCCGGCCGTTTCTGCAGCCGCCATAGCAAATCAAAGCCGTTGTCGCCGCGCAGGTGGAGATCCACGATCACGGCATCTACCGGCAGCCCGACCATGGCATCCCACGCTTCCGCTGCGGACTCCGCGTGGCCGATGACGTGGATGAGCCCCGATGATTCGAGCGAACTCACCAGCGCTTCGCGGATCGCTGCTGAATCCTCCACCAGGAACAGGCGGTAGGTCTCGTCCGCCTTCGCGTCCATGCCCGAAACCGGAGGCACCGCCCTGACTGCGGCCACACCGGCAGCGGATTCGGTTTCGTTGATACTCGTTTCAGCCACGTCGGGGTTACCGGTTTCCGTGCGAGGCCTGCCTGCGCGGAATGAACCAATGCATTCCGCGCGAAGCCTATTGTTGATGGAAGCGAAGGTATTCCGGCGAACCCAAGTCAGCCGTAGGAATCCGCCGATTCCGCTGTAAGAGCGTAAGGCACTTACTTGATTGAGGTTCCTTCCCTCGCTTGCGGGGGAAGGCCAGGATGGGGGCGAGCGATTTTGCCCCCTCCCTGCCCCCCGCGCTGCGCGCAAGGGAGGGGATCTGCGAACAATTGCTTAAGGAAGCTCTGAAAAAACGCTACTTCCGTCATTCCAGCGAAAGCTGGAATCCACTGAAATCAATGAAAGGGCACCAGCAACAGGGGAAGGGGCCCCTCCCCCTTCAGGCGGGTGTGACGGGGGTTATTCAGAGGTTCATTAAGTGTTGAGCGGGTTTCTCAGCGTGCTGCCAGCCGCATCGCCGCCGCCACGATCGGTTTTGCCCACGCCGGCGCGTGCGGCAAATCCCGCGGATTGAGGATGCGCCCCCGTTCCAGGTGCAGCACCAGCACCGGCAGCGGTGTTTTTCCCGAGGCCGGGTCTGCTTCTGCGCTGTTGTCGTAGACCCGCAGGGCCGCGAGCCTGGGCAGGAGCTGGATCAGGTTCAGCCGGCTGTGCTCGAAGCGCCGCCGGATCGCGGGTTCCGGGATGTCGTGCCCGCCCCGCGCCACCCGCGCCCGCACGCGCGCCAGGTGCTGCTCCGGCGTGGATAGCCCCGCGTACCACACGTTGACCTCGAAGCCCTTGGCCGCCGCCTCCGCAAGCAGGCGCGGGAGGGTGCTCGCGCCGAGCGTGGATTCGAACGCGAAGTCGAGCCGCTCCGCGATCGCGCGTTCCAGCGCCGCGCGGCCCTGCTGCCACGCCGCGGCATTGGCCTGGGTCTGGGTGAGGCGCGGGTTGGCGGTCTTCAGCCGGCGCGCCGCTTCGTCGGGGTTGTAGTAGTCAGCGCCCTGCGCGCGGAAGGCCGCACCCGCGAGGCTGCTCTTGCCGGCGCCGTTGACGCCCGCCAGCACGTAGAGCCGGGGAACCCGTGTCGCCATGGCCGGATACCGGTCGCCGGTTGCCGGCGGGGCAGGCAGGTCAGTGCCGGCGATTCAGCGGCGCTTGCGCGCCGCCTTGACCGCCGCGCGGCCCAGCGCAGCAGGCGTGGCGTTAAAGGCCTCGGCCATGCTCTTGCGCGCCGCCGGCGTTTGCAAACGCGGGAGCAGCACGTCGTACTCCGCCGTGAGGTCGTGCAGGCTGGGGCTGCGCTCGCGGATGAGCGCCTGGAATTCGTCGTACGACACCAGCACCGCCCGCGGGGTGTCGTGGCGGGTGATGGCCACGGCGCCGCCGCGCACCGCCTGGTCCAGCACCGCGCCGAATTCGTTCTTCAGGCGCGTGGCGGCCACGGCGGGGACGTCGATCAGGTCGCCGTGGCTGTTGCGGAAGGTGAGTGCGGGCATGGGGCCTCCGGGGCGGTTCTGGCCATTATAGCCAAAATGGCCAATTTGTAAGGATGGCCGCATTTCTCCTGCGAAAGTGCGCATCCGGAGCGGTGGAAGCTGATGCGGAAGCTGAAATAGCTGCGCCTCTTGTTTTAGGTTAATGCATTAATCTAAAATAACGAGAGCCGCTAATTTAGGATCGCCAGCAATGAAGCGCTCGCTACAAGGCCGAACTATCAAGGTTGCCGCCGCCGGGGAGGCGTTCCAGGCCTTCGTCCCGGCGCCGTTGCCGCCATGTCCGGCCATCGACTGGACCCCCGCGCTGCGTGCTCGTTTTGACGCGGCCCTCGTCGCCCTTGGCCGACTGGATGCCGTGACCGATCTGCTGCCCAATTCCGCGCTGCTGCTGTACAGCTTTGTGCGCAAGGAAGCGGTGTTGTCGTCGATGATCGAGGGCACGCAATCCTCGCTGGCGGACCTGATGCTGTTCGAACTGGACGAGCAGCCCGGCGTCCCGATGGAAGATGCGCGCGAGGTCAGTTGCTACGTGGCGGCGCTGGAGCATGGCCTGAAGCGCTTGCGCGGAGGATTTCCGCTTTCGCTGCGCCTGATCCGCGAGGTGCACGGCAAGCTCCTGGGCCATGGACGCGGGGCCAAGCTCACCCCGGGCGAGTTTCGCCGCAGCCAGGTCTGGATCGGCGGCACGCGTCCGGGCAACGCAGTGTTCGTGCCACCACCGGCAAACGAACTCGACGAGTGCCTGAAGCACTTTGAGCGTTTCCTGCACGATCAGCCCGAACCGGTGTCGCCGCTCGTGCGGGCGGCGCTCACGCATGTTCAGTTCGAGACCATCCATCCGTTCCTTGACGGCAACGGAAGGGTGGGGCGCCTGCTGATTGCGTTGCAGTTGGCGGCCGATGGCCTGCTCCGCGAGCCACTCCTGTATTTGAGCCTTCATTTCAAGGAGCACCGGCAGACCTACTACGAACTGCTGAACGCCGTGCGCCTGTCCGGCGACTGGGAAGCCTGGCTTGAATTCTTTGCCGACGCCGTTGCCGCAAGCGCGACGCAGGCCGCAACGTCGGCCAAGCGGATGCTCGAGCTGGCTGCTGCGGACGGTCAGCGCATCGGAGAACTCGGCCGCGCAGCAGCATCGGCACAGGCCATCCACCGCATACTCCAGCGCCAGCCGATCGCGACCGCCGCCTCGCTGGCAACCGCCACCGGCCTCTCGCCTGCGACGGTGAACAAATCACTGGCGCACCTGGAGCGCCTCGGCATCGTCGCCGAGCTCACGCGCAAGCAGCGCGGCCGGGTGTTCAGCTATGCGCGCTACGCCGATATTCTCAACGAAGGCATGGCGTTGCCGGAATAACACCGTCATACCGCCCCCGCGCCGGGATCGAATGGCGCTCTTGAGGTTCCTTCCCTCGCTTGCGGGGGAAGGCCAGGATGGGGGCAAGCTATTTTTTCCCCTGCCGATTTTGCCCCCTCCCTAACCCTCCCCCGCGCTGCGCGCAAGGGAGGGGATCCGCGAAAAATTGCTTAAGTAAGCGCCCCCGATCCCGGATCCAATGAAGCATCTGTTGCCCTCCCTCTCAGTCCCGAGTCCTCAGTCCTCAGTCCTCGCTTCTGAGTCCCCGCTTCCCCATCGACGCCCAGCGGCGTGAATGCTAAAACCGCCCCATGTCCATCGCCTACACGCTGAGCCTCACGTACTTCAACATGATGTCCCTGCGGGCCGGGCGTGTGCTCGTCACGCTCTACGCGCTGCACCTGGGCGCGGACGCCTTCACCGTCGGCCTGCTGGCCGGGGTGTTCGCCTTCTTTCCCATGCTGCTGTCGTACCACGCGGGCAAGATCTCCGACCATCTGGGCCCGCGCTGGCCGATGACGCTCGCCGCGCTGGTCGGCACCGGCGGCATGCTGGTGCCCGTCTTCATGCCCACCATGCCCGCCGTGTTCGCCGCCGCCGCGCTGAGCGGGTTGTCGTCCGTCTTCTACAACCTCTCCGTGCAGAACTTGGTCGGCATGCAGTCCACCGCCGCCAGCCGCGCCCGCAACTACAGCAACTACGCGATGACCGTGTCCGTGGCCAACGCCGCCGGCCCGATGATGGTCGGCTTTGCCATCGACCGCAGCGGCTACAGCACCGCCTTCATCTGCACGTCACTGCTGCTGCTGGTGGCGTTCACCATGCTCGTTGTGCGCGGCCACACCCTGCCGCCCGGCCACCGCCCCGAGCCCGAGAAACCGGGCGCGCCGCCCGCCGGCCCCCTGCCGAGCGTGTGGCCCGTGGTCGCGGCGAGCGCGCTCGCGCAGGGCGGCCTCGACGTCTTCCTCGTCTACGTGCCCGTCTACGCCGCCGGGCAGGGCATCTCCGCCAGCGCCATCGGCATCATCATCGCCATGTCCGCGGCCGGCGGCTTCCTTGCGCGCATCATCCTGCCGCAGCTCATCGCCCGCTTCGGCGCGCTGCGCCTGTTCGGCGGCGCTCTGGTGCTGGGCGGCCTGTGCTTCGCCGCCGTGCCGCTGGCGAGCGGCGCACTCATGCTGGGCATCATCTCCTTCATCTTCGGCTGCGGCATGAACGTCAGCCAGCCGATCTCCCTCACGCTCATGTACAACCGCTCCCCGCAGGGCCGCTCCGGCGCCGCGCTGGGCCTGCGCTTCGCCGTGGACAACGCCAGCCGGCTCGTCACGCCCATGCTCTTCGGCATTGCCACGGCCGCCATGGGCATGGGCGTCGTGTTCTGGATCAACGCCGTGCTGCTGGGGCTGGGCGGGCTGGTGGCGAAGATGGAGGGGAAGGACTGAATGAAGGGCGGAGGGGCCGCCATTGCCCGCAAGTGTTCATCGAAGCATATCAAGACGTACATTTTGAGGAGCCTGCCGTGCGTGAAATCACTTTTACCGAACTGCGGAATCAGGCCAAACACTACTTCGATCTGGTCGAAGCCGGCGAAACGGTGCGCGTGCTGCGCCACGACAAGCCGATCGCCGAGATTCACCCCGTGGCAGCCGGCGTGCCCCCGTGGCGGCAGCGGAAAGCGCGCCCGCTGCGCCTGAGCGGCGTCAAGATCAGCCGGCTGATCCTGGTGGCGCGCGGACGCTGATGCGCGTTGTCATCCAGCACGCCGTGGCCGCGCTGGAAAAGTAATCCCTGCGCGGGATGGATGCGATTCATATCGGCGCTGGTATCGTCGTTGCAGCGGAAGTTTTTGTTTCCGCGGATGCGCGGCAGTGCGCCGCCGCCAAGGGGCTCGGACTCCGGGTCGTAGCCGTGTGAACGGTTCGGGGCAGGACTATCGTTCCTGTTTTGGGTATGAACGTTCCCATGGCGGGAACGTACCGACCGCAACGGGCGGTCTGAGGCCCCGGGGCTAAGTTCACCACCAGCCAGCTCACCCGGTTTCTGTCCCCAATGCTGTTCGGCCGTCGCCTCGGTGATTGGGCTGCCGCCGACGTTCTGGCTGAATGCGATGCTGTTGGCGGGGGCGTGGGGTGTTCAGTTGGGCCAACAGATAACGACCTTGATTCCGTGCCGCCTTCTCCGCATTTCGCTGTAACGCGGCGCTATCTTCAGAAGTCCCGTAAGTGCCAGCCCAATTTGCACGGGGCACGCGTTTAACCCCTCATTCTAGTAATCTCCGGCACGGTGCTCGGCCTATGCCAAGCGGGTATTTAAAGTGATCGCCGGAGCTGCGTAGAAAGTGGACCAAGCCACCCATAACAAGATCGTTTCTTTCATCTGGGGCATCGCCGACGACGTCCTCCGCGACCTCTTCAAGCGCGGCAAGTACCCCGATGTCATCCTGCCCATGTGCGTCATCCGGCGCATGGACGCAGTGCTTGAACCTGCCAAGCAGCAGGTGCTCGCCACCAAGAAAATGCTTGACGAGGCGCGCATCACCGAGCAGCACGCCGTCCTGTGCGATGCCGCCGGCCAGGCGTTCTACAACACCTCGAAGTTCACCCTGCGCGACCTCAAGTCGCGCGGCAGCCAGCAGCAGTTGCTGACCGACTTCGAGGACTACCTGAACGGCTTCTCGTCCAACGTCCAGGACATCCTCGAGAACTTCAAGTTCCGTAACCAGCTCACCACGCTCTCCAAGGCCGACGCCATCGGCACGCTGATCGGCAAGTTCCTCGATCCCACCATCGACCTGTCGCC
>Ga0105044_10000352_pt1 | contig 55533 bp, 36 predicted proteins | sample MAT01_FD_78092 | JGI IMG/M metagenome (GOLD analysis project Ga0105044, IMG submission 78092) | Freshwater microbial communities from Lake Fryxell liftoff mats and glacier meltwater in Antarctica - MAT-01 | ecosystem: Environmental > Aquatic > Freshwater > Ice > Liftoff microbial mat | place...
CACGATTCCGTTCTCGAGCCACACCACTTTCTCGAGCGGCATGCCGTCGCCGTCGAATCCGCCACTGGTGCTCGGCGAGTCTTCGGGGTCGGTCAGCAACGTCACGCGCTCGTCGACGACCTTGAGTCCGAGCTTGTTGCCGCCGCCCTGCTTTGAAAAAAAAGACCGGCCTTCATCGGCGGCGCGCGCCTGCATGGCACCCGCGATGAGTTGCACAAGATTGCCGACGGCCGTGGGCTCGAGAATCGCCGTGTAGCGACCCGGTTCGATCGCGACCGGATTGCGGGAGTCTTTCGCCTTCTGCACTGCGGTCTGCGCCACCTGTGCCGGATCAAGATCGCTGAAGCTCGTGCCGTCGCTGCACGCCCAACCAGAACCAGTGCCGTCGGGCGAACGAACCGTCGCCGTCATCGTCATCACCGCACTCGAGTCGTACGCGAACAACCCCTTCGAGTTCGCGAGTGCGCTTGCACCCGCGCGACACTCGATGAATCCCGTCGCTATGAGATCGTTCGCACGCGCGAGTTCCGTCACTTGCTTCGCAGCCAGTGCGCGCTCCTCGGCCGACGGCATCGAGAACGTGCGCTGCTTTTCGGCGGCATACTGTTGCGCGCCCAACTCCGGCATCCGCTCCGGATTGGGCGGGACAAGCTTCGCAATCTCGTGCGCCTGCTTTGCTGCCGCAGCGAGGGAAGCCTCATCGAGACGATTGGTGTTTACACTCGCCGAACGATTGCCGACGAATGCCGTGATGGTCACCGTCGTGTCCTGATTCTCGCCCGACGTCGTCACCTGATTCAGTGCAAAGCGGGTATCGGCCCGCGCACCAGCATTGATGGAGACGCGCGTCTCTTCAGCTGGCGAATTCTTCAGTGCACGGGCCGCGATTTCCTGCGCCTCTGCCCGCGACAGAATACCAACAGGCGCGAAGAGTGACTGAGGGGCGCTGTCGCCAAGGAACTTGCTCACGCCTTCCTCCCGGTGTTGATGATGTTGGTCTGCGTAAAGAGCGCCGGAGGACAGCCGTGACTCACGGAATTCGATTGACCTGGCTGACCTTTCGCGTCGCCGAATGCACCACCCAGTGTGTAGCTGCGCGGTCCGCCGATGACCTTCATCGAGCCCCAGAACTGCGGCGTGCGGAATTGATACGCAACATCTTTCAGCATGCCCGCGATCTTGCCGCCCTTCACTTCGTAGAACACCTGACCCGCGAACTGGCCGTTGTATCGCTGCTGATCGATGGAGAATGAACCGTCGCCGATGATCGCAATGCCCTTGTCCATCTGGCCGATCATGTCTTCCCAGACGAAGTCGTTCTTGCCCGCCTCGATCGACACGTTCGGCATACGCTGGAACTGCACGTCCGCCCAACTCTGCGCGTAGCTGCAGCCATAACTCTGCACCGGCTTGCCGGCCTTCTTGTAGTAGTCGTTCAACATCGTCGCCTGCTCACGTGTCGTCTGATAATCGACGAACACACCGTTCCGGACGATGTCGAACTTGGTCGGCTTCACGGCTTCATCGTCCCACCCGATGGCGCCGAGCGAACCGGCCTGCTCACGGTCACCGACGACGTTCATGATGTCGGAGCCGAACTTCAGTTTGCCCAGCACGGCTTCCGGTGGCGCAACGAAGCTGGTGCCGGCGTAGTTCGCTTCGAAGCCGAGCGCGCGGTCGAGTTCTGTTGGATGCGCGATCGTTTCGTGCACCGTGAGCCACAAGTTCGATGGATGCAGCAACAGATCATAACGTCCGGGTTCTACCGGCTTGGCGCTCAACTTCTGCACCGCCTGCTCGGCGTATCCCGGTGCGCGCTCAACCAGCTTCGAGTCAATCACATGCTCGTAGCCCAAGCCCATCGGCGGAATGTCGTTGCTGTCTACCGACTGGAAGTCAGAGAAGTCTGCCGACACCGCCGTCACCGAAAGCGTCGGCGATGTGCGATAGATGGTCTGCACGATGTACGAGTTGTCGCTCGTCATCAGCGTCTTCTCCTCCTTCAGGAAGAACATCGACGAATTCACCGTACGAATGCCCTTCACCTTTAACGCGGCTTCGTTGGCGGCGAGCAGGAGCGCGACCTTGTCCGGAATCGCGACGGTGAACGGATCGGTCTTGATCGGGCTCGTCCAACCGCCGACCTGATTGCCGGGCGTCGGCGCGAGATTCACCGGTCGGATTTGACTCGCGCGATTGGCCTTCGCCTGTGCGAGCGCTTTGCGCGCAATGTCAGCGACGGAATCTTTGCTCAACATGCTTGTCGCGGCAAAACCCCACGCGCCATCGACCAGCGTACGAACGCCGAGTCCGAAGGTGTCGGTATCGCTGACGCCTTGCACGATGCGATCGCGCGTGCTCACATTCTGCTGTCGACGTGCCGCGACGCGCACATCGGCGTACGACGCACCGCCACTCTTGGCAGTATCAAGCGCGATCTGCATCAGCGCTTTGACGGCAGGGTCGTCGAAAGGCGTGGCCGCATCGAGCACACCAAGCGGTGTGACGCGTGTGATGATGCCGGGCGCGGCGGAAAGCGTTCTTGATGCAGCCATTGTTCCGGCAGCAACAGCGGCGCTTGCCTTGAGAAAATCGCGGCGAGAGCGTGTCATGTGGGAATCACGGTGGGCCGTGGTGACGTTGGGCGGGAAGCGTGCTCGAGGAGCAGCGCCGAGGGGTGCAGCAACCGCATACAACCCGCTCAAGATACGTCCGGAAGCCGCCGCCTGTTGAGTACTATCCAGCAGGTCTTCAATCAGGAGTGCTGATGGTACCAAGACGAATTGACCGGCGGCGCATTGGCGCATGGATCGTGGCAGCGGCGCTCTTTACCGCAGCCGCTGGCGCGGTGGCGTGCAACAGTAAGGCCGACAGCTCCGTTACGGCCCCGACAGACGCGCCGTACATGGCGGGGCGAATCACATCCATCGCCGCGTCGGGCACCAGTGGCGGCAGCGTTCGCATTGAAGCGAATCCGTTCAGCACCTCGCAAGGACTCAAGGCCGTCGCGCGTGTCGACGGCATCACTGTCGTCCTCCTCCCCGGCAACAAACTCGGCGACTTCCGCTCACTCGCGCCCGGGCAGTTTGTCCGCCTCTGGTTTGACGGTGCGATCTCGCAGTCGTATCCCGTGCAGGGCGTTGCGGCGAGGATCGCGGTCGACTCGCTGACCATCACCCCTAGTGGTTGACCCCTCGGGGGCGGTGTCGGGGACCGCCCAGTCTCCGACTCGCTCCTATGGCTTGCGCGCGCTGGCGTTCGCGACGATGGCGATCTCAACGCGGCGATTGGTCTGACGACCGCCCTCGGAAGCATTGCTGCCGAGTGGCTCAGTTTCGCCCCGACCGAGTGCGCGCAGCCGTGCGGCGTCGACACCGGCCCCGCCGAGATATCGCGACGCCGCTGTCGCTCGACGCTCGGAGAGCGCCTGATTGTAGTCGGTCGTGCCTTTATCGTCGGTGTGGCCGACAATCAGCAGATCGGTGTTCGGATACTTTCCGAGGCTCGCTGCAAGGTTGCTGAGATTGGTTGCGGCTTCTGGGCGGATAACATCGGAATCGAAGTCGTAGAGCAGCCCCGATTCAAAGGTGACGGCGATCCCTTCACCAACACGGGCGACGGTCGCGCCGGGAATGCTCTGCTTGAGCTCTTTGGCTTGCTGATCCATCTGGTTCCCGATGATTGCGCCGACCGTGCCGCCGACAGCCGCGCCGATGATCACGCCGCGCGTTGTCGAACCCGTCTGATTGCCAACGACACCGCCCACAGCGCCGCCGGCCGCCGCGCCGATCACGCCGCCCTTGGTCTTGCTGTTCATGGAGGCGCAGGCGGAAACGTTCACCACAAGCAGTGTCGCGAAGAGCGCGCGCGCCGTCGCGGACGTTGACGTGAAACCGTGTAGCGCGAAGCGTGGCGTACCAGTTCGGAATTGCATATGAGCCTCCTCAGGCCGGTGGAGCGAAAGTTGACCCGCATTCGCGAGGACTGAGCGAGCGCCGGAGTCAACCAGAGTGAAAGCTTGCGAAATCCGTGCCGCGCCCCGTTGCTCACTTTCATCGTCGCGTGATGCGATGCAATTTCGTCGGTCGCTGTTCGCGCGCCCCCTTCCCGACACCTCCCCATGCACTGCTCGCGGCTCTCCAGACGATCGCTTCTCGCGCTCGCATTCGTACTCGCATCGGCAGTCACAAGCGCCGCGTCCACGCCACTCGCTGCCCAACCATCCACGGCGAGCGCCAAAGGATCGCTCTACATCGTTGGCGGTGGGCCGCAACCAGCGGCGCTGGTTCGTGAGTTCGTCGACTTGGCTGGCGGATCGGGCCAGGCGCGCATTGTCGTCTTCGCCATGGCCAGTGCCGACGGCAAGGCCAGCGGCGAAGACAAGGCCAAGCAACTACGCGGGCTTGGCGCCGATGCAGTGAGTATCTGGGTGCAGCGCGATGGTGCCGATGCCGACTCGATCGTCCAGGCAGTGCAGCGCGCGACCGGAGTCTGGTTTGGCGGCGGCGACCAGTCGAAACTGACCGCGGCCCTCGGCGGATCGCGTACAGCGGCCGCGATCGCCGAGCGCTATCGGGGAGGTGCCGTCATCGGCGGGACGTCAGCCGGGGCGGCGGTGATGTCGGCAGTGATGATCACGGGTGACGAGAAACGCCCCGGCGGCACCCGTCCGGACACAGCACTCACACTGGGCACCATCGACCGCGACAACATCACGACGGCGGAAGGCTTCGGGCTGATCGACAACGCGATCATCGATCAGCACTTCCTGCGTCGGCGCCGTCACAACCGCCTGATCAGTATCGTCCTCGAGCGCGAGCCGCACCTCGGCATCGGCATCGACGAGTCGACGGCGCTGATTGTGGGACCCGATGGCACGTGGCGCATCGTCGGCGCCAGCGTGGCGGTGATCTACGACGCCCGCAGAGGCACGATCACCAAGAGTGGCACGACGTTGGGTGCGACGGGAGTGACGATGCACGTACTCCCCGCCGGAGGCACGTTCAACCCGAAGTCAGGCACCGCTTCGCTGGGCCACGAATAGGGCGATCATCGACTCGCCCTCTTTCGCGTCCTTCGGGGTCCATGTATCCGCCGACGCGACCACCGTCAGCTTGAGCTGCAACAACGGGACCATTCCCGGGCCGCGCGGCATTCACTACGAGCAGGCGCTGAGCGGGCGGGTTGCAAACGACCAACGGCCGCCGGGGGGCAACCGGAGGACACGGAAATCGACTGCGCCAGTGGGCCCAAGTCCGACGCCGCGGTCACCAACGTATTGCCGGGCTGCAACGCCGTCATGACGCCGGTCTGGCTGATCGTGGCGATCGCCGTATCACGGACGGACCACGTGATGGCGCGCTCGATTCGGGCACCATTGACGGTCTGGTACGCGGTGGCGGCGAATCGCAGCGTCTGGCCCGGCATGATCGTCGCGAACGTCGGCGTGAGTGAGACGAGCACGACATCGGGAAGCCCCCCGCTGACCACCGACTCATGACACCCGAGCGCAGCGGCCACGAACAACAGAGCTCTCCCCATCGCCGCGCGCGCCGGATAGCTTCGCGACGAACCCTCACCCCTTTTCACCATGCCCGCACGCTGTCCCGTCTCGATTGTTGTCGCCATTGCCTCTCTTAGTCTAGCGCCCTCGCTGCAGGCGCAACTGCCTGGGATGAAAGCGCCAGGCGCGCCGACCACTCTCACACCGCAGCAGAAATCGGCGCGCGAGGTCTACAAAGAGCTCGTCGAAATCAATACGGTCGACTCGGTTGGCGATGTGACCAAGGCGGCGCGCGCGATGGCGGCGCGATTCATCGCTGCGGGCTTCCCGCAGTCGGATGTGCAGGTGCTCGTGCCGCCCGATCGGCCGACCAAGGGCAACCTCGTCGTGCGGTATCACGGCAAAGGACAGGGGAAGCCGCTGCTGCTGCTCGCACACTTGGACGTTGTCGCTGCGCTGCGCAGCGATTGGCCGCGCGATCCGTTCCTCATGGTCGAAGAGAACGGCTTCTTCCTCGGCCGAGGCGTCGCCGACGACAAATCGATGGCCTCGATGTTTGTCGCCAACCTGCTGCGCTACAAGCAGGAAGGGTACGTACCGCAGCGCGATCTCATTCTCGCGTTGACGGCCGACGAAGAAGGCGGCAGCTCGAACGGCGTGTCGTGGCTGATCAACAATCACAAGGAGCTGATCGACGCCGAGTATGCGATCAACGAAGGCGGTGGTGGAACGCTCAAGGATGATCAGCCGCTCTTTCACTCCGTGCAGGCCGCAGAAAAGGTGCCGGTGAACTACACGCTCACCGCGCTCAACACCGGCGGACATTCGAGTGTGCCGCGCAAGGACAACGCGATCTATCAGTTGGCCAACGCACTCGCCAAGCTCGAGAAGTACGCGTTCCCGGTTGAGCTGAACGAGATCTCGAAACCGTTTTTTGAGCAGACCGCGAAAGTGGAGATGCCGTCCATTGCGGCCGCCATGCGCGCCATCGTCGCCAACCAGAAGGACACGGCCGCTGCGCGCATTATTTCCACCGACCCGCGCTATGCCTCAATGCTACGCACCACGTGCGTTGCAACGCGTCTAGCTGGTGGGCACGCCGACAACGCTTTGCCGCAAACGGCCGTCGCGACGGTGAACTGCCGCATCGTGCCGACGTCGAGCGCTGACGACGTGAAAGCCGCGATCGAACGAGTCATCGCTGACACCGGCGTGAAAGTCGCGTCGCGCGGCAGCCGCGGTGATCGCTTCGGCAAGAAGACCGTCGCGATCGACCCGACACTGCTCTCCGCGACGACGGCGCTGACAAAAAAGATGTTCAACGACGTGCCGGTCATCCCCACCATGTCCACCGGCGCGACCGATGGCGCGTATCTCCGGTCAGCCGGCATTCCGACGTACGGTGTGAGCGGAATTTTCTCGGCGCCGGGTGAGACGAACGCTCACGGACGCGACGAGAAGTTGCGCATCAAGTCGTATTATGACGGACTCGCGTTTCTTTACGAGCTGGTGAAGCTGGTATCGGGTCCGCCCGGCAAGCCGATCTCCTAACTCTTCATCCCCGGTTCGCTGTCAATCACGGCCCGTGCAATATCCACCATCGGCACCGAACGGTCCTGACTGCTGCGCTGCATGATGCGATACGCTTCCTGTTCGGTGCTGGCGGTGCGACGCATCAGAATTCCCTTGGCGCGTTCTATCAACTTCCGCGACTCGAGTTGATGCTTTGCGTCTGCCGCTTCCTTCCGCGCCGTGAGCAGTTCGCGCGCGCGAATGACGGCCATGCGCAACGTCGCATCGAGTGTCGCCGGTGGTGTTGGCTTGGCAAGCAGCGCCACCGCCGTACTGCGCAACACATCGGCGGAAGACAGCGTCAGCGAGAGATCTCCCGTGACCAGCACCACAGCAGTGCCCGGCAGTGCGAGCGCAATTTCTTCCGCCGCCTGCACGCCGTTGGCGCCGGGCATATGGACATCGAGAAGCACCGCATCGGGCGTGAACTGCTGTGCCTTCGCGATCGCTTCTGCGCCGGTTTCGACTTCGGCCACGACCATATGTCCGAGCACGCCGAGCAAGTCCACCAGCGTGGATCGCTCCAAAGCGTTGTCTTCAGCGACGAGGACTCGAATTGTCGACGGGAGGTCCGTCATGTATTTCACTCGGTATGTGCGGGCGGCATTCGGCCCGCGATGTGAGCAAGCAGTTCAGCGGCACGCAACGGTTTTCGAAGCACAAACTCCACCCCAACAGCGTCATTGGCACTGACAATCGGTTCCCACCCGGTTACGACACCGATCCGCATCTGCGGGACGAAGTCGCGGGCGAACGCAACGAGATCCCAGCCACTTCCATCAGGGAGCCCGACATCCGTCACTAACAGATGGTAAGGCCGCGCGACGTTTGCCGCGAGTCTCTCCCTTGCATCGGCACAGCTGCTGACGGCGTCGACCGTATGGCCGTGCGACTCCAGCAACCGCCGCAGAAAATGTCGGCCGTCGTCGTGGTCCTCCACCACCAGCACCCGCCTCGGTTCCGATGGTACCTGAGGAGGCGCGACCGCGGAAGGACCAGTTGGCACCCCTGCTTCGGCCGGAAGACGGAGGGTAACGGTGGTGCCGAGCCCCTGCGTGGACTGGATTGCCGCTGATCCGCGGTGACGGCGCGCGATACCGTAAACCTCGGCCAAGCCGAGCCCGGTTCCACCGGCGCCCTTGGTGCTGAAGAATGGCTCGAAGGCCCGTTCCCTGACGTCTTCACTCATCCCCACGCCATCGTCCACGACGGCAACACAGGCATCTGCACCATCGAAAAACGTGCGGACCGTCAGCGTACCACCGTTGGGCATTGCATCGATCGAGTTCTGCACGAGACTGAGCAGCGCTTCGCGAATCTCCCCGGGCAAGCCGCGCGTGCTAACCGGCTCGTCGAGCTGACGAACCACACGCACGACCTTCTCCCCACCGGCACTGCGACGCCGCATCGGCTCGGTCAGATCGAGCACCTCGTTGGCCAGTAGTGTCAGGTCGAGCGGTTCGTCGCCCCCGGCATGCACGGGGTCTTGGCGGATGAAACGCCCCACGCGCGATGCCGTCGCGGCCGCAGTTTCGGCGGCCTTGCTGATCCGATCGGCATAGTCGCGCACCACATCGGGCGACTCCGAGTGATGACGCAGCAGGAATGCCGCAGCCATGATCGGATTGAGCGCGTTGTTGACGTCGTGCATCACGCCGGCCGCAAGTTGACCAACGGCGGCAAGACGTCGATCGCGTGAGCGTGCTTCTTCACGCTGGACCCGTTCGCGCGCGCGCTCTTCAACCAACTGTTCGAGGCGGTCGGCTTCACGCGACACGCGCTCCTGGAGCGCAACCGCTTCCAGACGTTGCACATCAAGCGCGCGCTCGGCACGCACCCGTTCCGTGATGTCGTGATCGACGAGCAGCGCACCGGTGAGACTGCCGACGAGATCGCGCGTGGGCGCGGCCCACGTCTCGATCACACGCGGTCCGTACTCTCCGCCGCGCTGCACTTCGAGCGCAATCCCGCGAACCACTTCTCCCGAGAGCGCACGCACACCTGGCGAGTCGAGATATGACAGTCGCTGACCGGTCCCCACGTCGATCGGCGAATCGCGCTCCCACAGCTGCCGCAAAGACGCTGGCTCCGGCGCGGTGTGCTCTGTGTACGCAAAGTGACTCACCTGCTCGAGCCGGCCCGCGAGATCGCTCACGCGCACTGACGTCGGCATCAACCCGCAAATCGCGCGGAGCTGTTGCGCACTCTGCTCAATCGATGCGCGGTGCAATTCACGCGCCGTGACGTCGATCGCACTCACCAGCACGAGCTCGGAGACGAACGGAATAACGCGCATGTCGAACCAGCGGCCGTCAGACGAGAGTCGTACCGTCCGCGTCTGTACCTCGGCGCTCGATCGGACTTGCGCGATGAGCGGCACCAGCGTCTCCGCCAGTTCGCCTAGCACGGGGCCCACCGACCGCGACGACAGCGGCGCGAGGTCGTCGATGGCAAAGACCGTGTGAGCGTTCCGGTTGTGAAAACGCAGAACGCCGTCAGTGTCGAAGACAGCCGCCGGCGACTGCATCGCATCCAGAATCGTCGGAAGCACTTCCGCGATCGAACGGACTACGTCCGCGATGACTACAGGCGGTTGAACCATGCTGTAACTTAGTGAATGTCCCCTCCATTCCGCACGACGCTCTGGCGCGTGCTCGTCATCCAGGCCGTCGCCCTCGCGCTGCTCTGGTTGCTGCAGTCACGCTACACGAGCTGACGCGATGCATTGGATTAACTGGACCATCGTGGTCGTGTACCTGCTTGTGGTCGTCATCGACGGGCTTCGCCGCACACGTGGTACGAACAATATCGAAGGGTATTTCCTCGCCAACCGAAGTCTGCCGTGGTGGGCCGTCGGCCTGTCTGTAATGGCGACGCAGCTGTCGGCGGTCACACTGATCGGTACGACGGGACAAGGCGCGACCGATGGTCTGCGCTTTGTGCAGTTCTACTTCGGTCTCCCGATCGCGATGGTGATCCTTGGCGTGACGCTGGTGCCTTTTCTGCACGGTGCCAAAGTGTTCACCGCGTACGAGTACCTCGAACGTCGGTTTGACGCGAGGACACGCTCGCTGACGAGCTTTCTGTTCCTGCTGTCGCGGGGCATGTCCTGCGGCACGATCATCGCCGCACCGGCGGTCGTGTTTTCGGCGATCTTCGGCTGGGATCTGCTCTGGTGCGTGGCCCTGTTTGGCGTACCCACGGTTATCTACACGGTGCTCGGTGGCGTGCAGGCCGTCGCCTGGGCCGACGTCAAGCAGATGTTCGTCATCGTGTTCGCATTGATAGCGATTGTGGTGGTCCTCATCGTGCGCATGCCGATACCGATGGACGAAGCGCTGCGCATCGCGGGCGCAACAGAGAGACTGCAGGTCTTCGATTTTTCGTTCGATCTCACCAAGACCTACACGTTCTGGTCGGGCATCATCGGCGGCACCTTTCTGATGCTCTCGTACTTCGGTACCGACCAGAGTCAGGTGCAACGTTACCTCGCCGCCAAGTCCGTTCCTGAGGCACGCAGTTCGCTGCTCATGAGCGCGTACTGGAAAATCCCGCTGCAGGCGCTGATCCTGCTCATCGGCGTGCTCGTCTTCCTGTTCTATCTGTTCCAGCCCGCACCGCTGCTGTTCAACCCGGCGCAAGAGCGGCAGGTGCAGCGCGCCGACTCGGCGTCGTACGCGGGGCTGCAGGCGCGCTACACCACGGCGATTGCGACACGACAAGCGGCGGCGCGAGCCACGGCAGACGCGCAGCGTGCCGGCGACGCAGCAGCGGCGGCCCGCACACTGACGGCGTTCCGTGATCGTGACGCCGATGTGAACGCCGTGCGCAAGGAGGCGCTGGCCACGGCGGAGCGCGTGACCGGTGAGTCGTCGCGCGACGTGAATTACATCATTCCGCGATTCGTGCTGGATCATCTGCCGCTCGGCCTCGCCGGCGTGTTTCTCGCTGCAGTGCTCGCGGCGGCCATGTCGAGCATTGCGGCCGAGTTGAACTCCCTGTCAACGGTGACGGTGATCGACTTCTACACGCGCTGGATCAAGCCGACGGCGAGCGATGCGCACTACCTCAACGCATCGAAGCTCGCGACGGCGGTGTGGGGGCTCTTCGCCTGCTTCGTGGCGACCAAAGCAGCCACGCTCGGGTCGCTGATCGAAGTCGTGAACCGATTCGGCTCGTTCTTCTACGGCTCCATACTCGGCGTGTTCTTGCTGGCGATGATCCCGCGCACCACGGCCCGCGGCGCCTTTGCTGGATTGATCGCGGGGATGCTCACCGTGGGGGCTGTGTCCTTTGGCGCGCCGACGGTCGCGTTTCTCTGGTACAACGTGATTGGTGCAGTGACCGTGGTCGTTGTTGGATCGGCGCTCAGCCTTGGTGGAAGCGCACACGTAACGCGCGCGTAAAGTGACAGCAACATAGGGGTGCGCCCGATAGGAACAGATCCGAAATGACAGGCACCGATAACAGCAACGGACTTGGTTCCGCGAAATCTGCGGTTCTACATCTTTGGCGGAACCGCCGTCGGCGCTGTGTTAATGAGATTCATGAGAATGCGCGCAGCACCCGGCACCCCATTGGGCAGCTGACGGAACAGCGCCAACGTCACGTACACGTAGCGTCCTTTTCCAACCTTCGCCTCAAGCAGGGCACCCAGGTTTTCGGGTTCGTTGGGGTCGTTCATTCCTAGGAGCGATGTGTAACGCGGATCGATGGTGGAGGGCATGTACGTCGCGCGCTCCTGCGCCCAGTCCTTCCAGTCGTCCGCGCCGATCTTGTTGGGCCGGGACAACAGTGGCGCATCAGGTTTGATGATGCGCACCGGCGCGTTCTCCATCGTCACGCGTGCGGCCGGGCGCGCCCACGCGAGCGGATACGGCGTGACCGGATACTTGCTCATGTCCTGCGCGCCATACTGTACAACGAGTGTGCCACCACGGTTTGCGTAGTCGAGCAGACGCGGATTCGCTTTCACCAGCGCATCACTCGTCTCGTAGGCGCGCGGTCCGACAACGATAGCCGTGAAGCGGGAGAGATCGGTGCTCGTGACAGCCGCGGGATCGATCTTCTCGACGTCCACATCGAGTTGCTGCAACGCATCGATACCGCGGTCGCCAACACCGACGATGTAGCCGACATGCGCACGCGGCGGAACGTTCACGTTCACCGCCGACAGATACATCCCCGACGCGCTGTAGATGCGCTGCGCGTTGATGTGGTCGTAGTTGATCGTGAAGTAGCCGGTCATCGAAACGACGTTGTCATGGCTTGCGAACGCGCCAATCTGATGCCGTCCCGGCGGCAGCGTGCCACGCAGACGAAACACCACCGTTGCCGCGGCGCCCGGTGCGAGCGTACGCGTGCGGGCACTTGAGTCGGCGGTAAGCCCCTTCGGCAGGTCGAGCGTCACTTCAACTTTCGCCGCGCTGTCGTACGCGGACTGAATACGAATCCGCAGATCGCGCTCAACCGGCACGCCCGCGCGGATGTACTCGATCACGTTCTCGAGTCCGATCGTGATTCCCTTCACGGCCGCGACCAGTACCTGCTGATCGCCCTTGATCGGATCGGCATAGCGATTGACGACTGGTGCCAGAATGGACACCTGTGCGCCTGCGATCTCTACAACGGCGCGTACGATCGTTGCCGTCTTCTCTTGCTGCTGCGCTTCATCGCGCGCATCGATTGGCGTCTGAAACCAATCCTGCTGTTTCCGCCCGTTCACGCGCCACCACGGCGCGGTCGGTTCGAACGCCACCGCGAATCGCTGCACCGTCAACGCGCTATCGGGGTCGATCGTCACATTGCGCTCATCAGCCCCGTTCGAAGGCGGCGTGTCGCGCATCAACGCGTACAGAAACTTCACCGGCACGCGACCGCGGTTGAACACCGTCACCGACACAGGCAGCGAATCACTCACCAACCGTTTCGCCGCTTCGCGCACCGGAAACGTGGCCTTGGGTGCCGTGGCTTCAACCGCGATCCCCGCCGCGAGCGCCAACGCCAGTTCGGTGCGCGCATCGGTCAGCGCAAGCGCATCGGCCAACTCCGCACTCTGCTGCGTAGTCGCCAACGCTCCAGTTGAAGCTGCGGCGTTGGGACGCACACCTACCGTCGGCAACTGCTCGACACCGCCGGCGCTCATCCCGAGACGCGCGATGTACACCGGTGCCGCCGGGACCATCGCCCGTGCGCGTCGCAGTTGGCCGAGCGCCCGCGCCAGCGGCACAATCGATGGCGTCGGATCGGCTGCACGCCACACCGAACGCGCCTCCGCGATTGCGGCACCAACGGAGTCGAGCAGCTGCGTAACCGCAGGCTTCGCAGCGATCGCGCCGAGTCGCGTCCACGTGGTATCGACGCCATCAAAGATGGATGTCTCTTTCGTAGAGTCGGCAGGACCGACGCGCGCCGCTTCACGCACAACGGCGTCCATGATCACCCCTTTTCGCTGCAGCACACCAAAGCCCTGCGATTTATGCTGCGAACGACTTTCAGCGGCGATTTCGTAGTAGCTGCGACCAAGGACCGCATCGTACTGGCCGACGTTCATGCGCAACGAGGCACTGGCCGGATTCTGACGCGCGCTCCGATAGAACTTGGACACAGTCCACGGCGCGCCGAAGCCGGCAACCGGAAAGCGAATGGTGTCGCCCGAGAGTTCGTAAGCTTCACGCGCCAGCATCCCTGAGATCTGATGATGCCCATGTCCGTCGCGTGGCGTGCCACTGAAGAAGCCGACCATCACCTCCGGACGGAACGCACGCACCACACGAATCACGTCGCCGAGGATCGTGTCTTTCGGCCAATGCTCGAGCGTCTCCTCGGCATTCTTGCTGAAGCCGAAGTCGAACGCACGCGAGAAGTACTGACGTCCGCCATCAATGCGACGCGCGGCCAGCAGCTCCTGCGTGCGGATAGCGCCAAGCGCTTCGCCGAGTTCATTGCCGATGAGGTTCTGTCCACCGTCGCCACGCGTGAGCGACAGATACGCCGTCTCCACGTGACGCCCGCGGGTGAGCCATGCGATGAACTGCGTGTCCTCGTCGTCGGGATGCGCGGCGACAGTGAGCACCCGCCCCGTAGTGCCAATGCCCGCCAACACAGAGCCCAGCGCGGCCGCGCCACGTTCGCTGGTTGGCATCCCCTGCGCCAACAGCGCTCGCGACGCGACAGTAGACACGAGACCAAACACGAGCGCCGCAGCAATTGCCGCGGCGCTCAGAGTGTTCAGCGTTCGTGCGCGAAGTCTGCCCCGCGTCACAGTCCGACCTTCATAGCTTGTCGCTCCACGGCAACGTCGCCGGTTTCGAGTGCCTGTGCCACAATCCGCGCCTGCTCGGTGTCATGCGCATTTTTATATCCCTCGGCCGGGCTCGCACGCTCCGGACGTCCGACATAGCGTACGCCAACGGCGGCGCCTGCCGATGCACGAAGGCGCGGCTGCACATACGTCCACGCGCCCTGATTCTTCGGCTCTTCCTGCGCCCACACCACCTGCTCGACGGCCGGGTAGAGATCCATCACGCGCGCGATCTCTTCGTGCGGCCACGGATACAACTGCTCGACACGCACGAGGGACACGCTGCCACTGCGCGCGGGTGCCACCGCCAGATCGTAGTACAACTTGCCGGTGCAGAAGACGACGCTGCGCACATCATCGCGATGCTGCGACGCCGCCGGATCGTCGATGACCGGCTGGAACGAGCCGGTGGCGAGATCTTCGACGCGTGACGCCGCCTGAGGCAGACGCAGCAGCGACTTGGGCTGCATGCAGATGAGGGGACGACGATCGGCGCGCAGCCCTTGAAGACGCAACAGATGGAAGTACTGCGCCGGTGTGCTGCAATAGGCGACGGTCATGTTCCCTTCAGCGCACAGCTGCAGGAAACGCTCGAGCCGCGCGCTCGAATGCTCCGGACCCTGTCCTTCGTAGCCATGAGGCAGCAACAGCACGAGCCCGGAGTCGATTCCCCACTTGGCGCGATCGGCAACGATGAACTGGTCGATGATCGGCTGGGCCACGTTCACGAAATCGCCGAACTGTGCTTCCCAGAGTGTCAGAGTATCCGTGGCGACGGTACTGTAGCCGTATTCGAACGCCATTACGGCGGTTTCGGACAGCGCCGAGTTGTAGATCTCGAACGCGCCACGCACCCCTTTAAGGTTGGCGAGTGGTGTGTACTTGGCGCCGGTCTCCGAATCGTTGAGTACCGCATGCCGGTGCGAGAACGTGCCGCGCTCTACATCCTGACCAGTGAAGCGTACCGACATCCCTTCACCGAGCAACGTGCCAAAGGCGAGTGCTTCCGCGTGCCCCCAGTCAATGCCGCCAGCCTCACCCATCGCTTCACGACGACGCTCGAGCTGCTTGGCGAGACGCGGATGCGGTGTGAACGACGACGGCCAGGTGAGCAGCGCGTCGTTCAAACGGTGCAAGCGATCGGCAGCAACCGCGGTGACCACCATCTTCGCGGGAGGAACATCTTCGGCGGGCCAAGGCGCATGCGATTCGCTCGCCAACAGCGACGCCTTGAAACGCGCATGAATCTCGGCGTAGCGATCGGCAACGCGTTTTTCGTCAGCCGCCGCTTCGTCGGCTGTAAGCACGCCCTCGGCCACAATGCGCTGTGCCCACGCCTGCGGAACAGTGGGGTGCGCCTTGATCAGCGCGTAGCGCTTGGGCTGCGTATACGTGGGCTCGTCGCCTTCGTTATGACCGTGACGGCGATAGCCCACGAGATCGATCAGCACGTCTTTCCTGAACGTTGCGCGATAGGCGCACGCGAGACGCACGGCCGTGATGCAGGCCTGTGCATCGTCGGCGTTCACGTGAAAAATCGGAATCTCGAAACCTTTCGCAAGGTCGGACGAGTAGTACGTCGAGCGCGCGTCGGTCGGGTCGGTGGTGAAGCCGACCTGATTGTTCACGATGATGTGAATCGTACCACCCGTGCGGTGCGCGTTCAGTCGCGAGATATTGAGCGTTTCGGCGACAATGCCTTCGCCCGGAAACGCGGCGTCGCCATGAATCGCGACCGGGAGCACGAGATTCTCGTCGCGCGCGGCGGGGTTGTCGGAGAGACGCTGCAAGGCACGCGCGACGCCTTCAAGCACCGGGTTCACGACTTCAAGGTGCGACGGGTTGGGCACGAGACGCATGCGTACTTCGTGGCCATCAACCTGCCGAACGCCCGCATAACCCAAGTGATACTTCACATCACCGGTCGCGTTCTCATTCCCATGATCGTGACGCCCTTCGAACTCGGCGAACAACGTTTCATACGGCTTTCCCATCACGTTCGTGAGCACGTTCAGTCGACCGCGATGCGCCATGCCAATGACCACTTCGCGCGTACCGGTGCGCCCTGACTCGTTGATCACTTCATCGAGCATGGGGATCAGCGTGTCGGTGCCTTCGACGGAGAAACGTTTGTAGCCCACGTAAACGCGACCGAGAAAGCGCTCCAGGCCGTCGACTTCGTTCAGTCGATGCAGGACGTTCTTCTTTTCGTCGACCGTTAACGCACGGGTGATGACACCATCGCGAAACGCCACGCGGAACCATTCGCGCTCGGCATCACTGTGCAGGTGCCAGACTTCGTAGCCGATTCGCGTGGAGTAGACCTCGCGCTTGCGACGAATCGCATCCGCCGCAGTCGCAAAGCGCGTCTCATCGAGCGCTTGGCCAGGAATCGCGGCGAGATCAGCGTCCGTGACGTCGTGATACTCGTTGGTGAGTTCGTCGGCGCCCGGCGGAGGAGTGCCGAGTGGATCGAGCTGTACGGCCAAGTGGCCGTAGTTGCGGATTGCCTGAAGCAGCGAAGCTGCCCCTGCGACCTTCTGCAACATGTTGAGATCGTATCCGCCGGCCGATGACGTTGCCGGTGATGCTGCCGTTGCTGTGCCGTTCGAGCCGGTATTCCCGGCGAACAAGGCTTCCGCCATCGCGAAGTACTGGCGCCATGTCTCGTCCACAGAGCTCGGATCGTGACGATAACGCTCGAACTGCTCGGCGATGACGCCGTCGTTGAAGACGCTGGTGATTGCAGACGCGTTCATAGTAAAGGCAATCTAAACCGTGGCTCATAGGGGAACAGGTCGCACGCGAGCCATCTCCCGTGCCTTCGAATTCAGCGGATGACGGGAAGCACCAATGTGAAAACAGACCCTTCCCCCGGCCGCGAAACGACCTCCACTCGGCCACCCAGCACGGTGGCGAGTCGTCGACAGATATAGAGACCGAGCCCGGTACCGCGGTGACGTCGGTTGGGGGTGTCTTCCAACTGCGAGAAGGGACGAAAGAGACGTTGGAGATCCCACGCCTCGATGCCGATCCCGGTATCGCGCACGGCGAAACGCACGGTGGTCAGCCCGTCGCTCGTGGGCGACCCGCGGGTCACTTTGACGGTGACTTCGCCCTGCTCCGTGAACTTGACGGCGTTCTGACAGAGGTTGAGCAGGATCTGCCGAGCCTGCGCTTCGTCGGTGCGGATGTCGGGGAGTCCGTCGTCGAGGTCAATGCTCAGGTTGATCCCCTTTTCGCGGGCCAGCGGCTCCACGAACGGGAGTAACGAATCGAGCAGCTCTGGCAGCCGGACGTTCTCGACGCGTGACGTAAGCCGTTCCGCTTCGAGCGAGGCGTAGGTAAGAATGTCTTCGATCAGTGCGCCCAAGTGCCGACCCACCGCGCGAAGCCGAACTATCACGTCGCGCTGTGGGAGCGAAAGAGGCCCGAGAATCTCGTCTTCGAGCAGTTCCCCGTACCCTTCGAGCGCCGTGAGCGGGGTGCGCAGCTCATGCGAAAGTGTGGCCAATAAACTTGTCTTGGCCGCATCGGCCGACTGCGCGTCCTCGAGCAGACGGGCCTTCCACAGAGCCAGCGCGGCCAGGTCGGCGACCGTCCCCAGCCGCTCCTCGTCCTGTGCGTCAAACTGCGGCTGTCCGTTATTCCGGAAGACGGAAAGCACGCCAAGCAGCTGTTCCTGAGCGACGAGCGGAAGCACCAAGATTGGACCAATGCCGAGTCGGGGGAGCAGTTCCGCGAAGAAAGGCGAGCTGTCGTTGGCCGAGGCTACCGCGATCGTCCGCTTCTCCGCTGCCACCCGTCCGGTGACGCTTCCAGAGAGGGGAAAGCGCAGACCTTCCAGCACTTGATGCTCGCCATATACGGCTACAAAGGTGCCAACATCAGCACTGAGCTCAGACACTGAGGCGCCAGCAGCACGTCCACGGATGGTTGCGGCCGCGCAGACCGTGAACAGAACTTCTTTCGAATTCGTCCCAGCTGCGAGCGCGCGGGCGACCGAACGAAGGGTGCCGAGTGCCGCCGTGCGGTCGACGTCGGGGAGTTTGCTGGGGTCGGGCGTGTGCATGTTGGAACAGTCGCACCCTGCTGCTCGCTTGGCGAGTCATGCGACCTTCCGAGCGAAACCGCGACAATCGACGAGATGCGGGGGGCGTGAACGGCCACCCCGACAAGCCGTGCGCGCGCTGTGGTCGGCCGTTTTCCTGGAGGAAGAAGTGGGAGCGGGATTGGGAAAACGTGCGCTACTGCAGCGACAAGTGCCGGATGGGCCGAGGAGTTGAGGCGCCTCGCGAGCGCTAACCCCCAGCGTTTGCCAGCAGGGCGACACGCTCGCGCGTGGAGACCACCACGCCGCCCGGCGCCTCGACCGTAACTGCGAAGAGGACCGCTTCGCCCACGGGCACGCGGGCATGGATTGGCACCAGCACGTCGCCCCCGCCCGACGGTATGTCAAACACACCGCCATCCACGGGATAGCGCTGATCGCGTCGCTTGTCGAAGATCCAAAGTTGGTACTGCCAACGCCTCCGATCGTTCGGCATGAGCCCGGCGAATCGCATCACGCCGGCCTGCTGGCTCGCGCTCCACACGACATCGCCACTCGCGCCGAGGGATGCCGAGTCGTTGGTGGTACTCCACGTGAGCTTGGTGACGGCCACGTCATGCACCAGCAGCGAGTCGCGGAGCGCGCGGACGGTCTGTTGTCGCGTTGCCGGCATGGTTGCTTCGACTCCTCCTTCAACGCGCCCATCCACGCGGTCTGGGGTGCGGGACGGGACTCGCCCCGCGCCCACGGCCCACATGGCGAGGACGGCCGCGGCCGAAAGCCATCCCGACCAGAGCCACGCGCGTCGCGCGCCCCGCACATCAGGTGCAGCCGGCACGGCTTGCGCGGCCTCACGCCGCCGTGCGAAGGCCTGCGCGCGCACCTCACGCTCACCGCTGGCGATGAGGCGATCGGACAGCCCGATTGGCATCCCATCGGACATTCCAGCGGGCGTCGGCGGGGCTGCCGACACCGGTGTCGACGGTCCGGAGCGCACCTCGCGCGCAACCAGGCGCTCGGCGTGCAACGCAGCGGTCAGTTCGCCGACGAGCAATTCCGTGGCGTCATCGCCGAGCGGTGCTTTCGGATCGCGGGTCATTGTCCCGCCCCGCGTAACGTTAGCAGCGCATTAGCCGGCATCAAGAGTGTACGCATGCGGGTGAGGCCACGGCGGATGTGCGACTTGACGGTACCGAGTGGGACCGACGTCTCCCGTGCAATTTCGTCATGCGTCTTACCGTCGAGTAGCGACAACTCCAGCATGCGTCGCTGCGTGTCGGGCAGGGTGAGAAGTGCTGCGCGCGCCAAACTGGCACGTGATGCCGTGTCGAGCTCCACATCCTGATCGGGCTCTGATTCGTCTGCCATGTCGAAGCCTGCCTGAAAGAACTCGAATACCGGGGCGCGCTTTTGTTGACGCGATCGATCGATCAGCCGCCGACGCGCAACCATTGCCACCCACCCCGGTTCGCTTGCGCGTGCTACGTCGAAACGTGCGGCACTGCGCCAGAGCGCGATGAAGATCTCCTGCACTGCGTCTTCCGCATCATTGTCGTCTGCGGACCAGCGACGGGCGAGCGACCAGACCAGCGCGCCATAGCGTTTTACGCACTCCCCCACCGCGCTGTCATCGCCTGCCGCGATCCTCGGCAGCAGCAATGATGCGTCGGGTGCACATGCGTCGGGTGCACATGCGCCGGGTGCACATGCGTCGGGTGGACGAGCCTCGGCACGGCTTGCGTCGGCGCTGGGTGTCCTGTCCACTTCGGTTGCTGCCGCGCTTCCCATGCTCGCCCCACGTGCACTCCGGTCCGATTCCACACTCACTCCACGGTGCAAGGCATTCGACGTCGGCGATCGGTTGGATGCAGTCGCGCGTCGTCAACGCCAGCCCTGCATCCAGCAGCGACGATCACGCGAACGGGAGGACATCCTCGTCGTCTTCGACCTCACATCCGCCAGGAAGGTTTGCATGTTCGCGCATCCGATCGCCCGTTTCATCAACATTTGCTCGACGCTCACCGCCATGGCCGTGGCCGCCAGCATCATTACGGTCTCAGCCCCAAGCGCCCGAGCCCAACACGGCGGGCGCAGTGGTCAGACCATTCCGCAGGTGGCGAAGAATGCCGGATCGTTCACCACGCTGCTGGCCGCCGTCGACGCGGCGGGACTCACCGAGACGTTGCTCGGGCGTGGCCCGTACACCCTCTTTGCGCCAACGGACGACGCGTTTCGCCGATTGCCGAATGGCACCGTCGATGAGCTGCTCAAACCACAGAATCGGGAGAAACTGCGCACGATTCTGACGTATCACGTGATTGCCGGTCGTGTGACCGCCGCACAAGCCCGTGACGCGCGATCGGCGCAAACGGTCGCCGGACAGAACGTCCGCATCACGCAAGACGGTGATCAGCTGCGGATCAACGATGCGACAGTGCGGATTGCAGATGTCCCGGCGAGCAACGGCATCATCCACGTCATCGATCGCGTGCTGATTCCCACAGAAACACGCAGCAACGCGAACGGCGGCGCCGCGGGTGGTGGCAACGCGGCTGAGTTGATCGATCTCGCGATTGATCGTGGCGCAGCGCTGTACAACGATGGGCAACCCGCTGCGACGGTCGCCATTTACGAAGTGGTTGCGACGGCGCTTCTGGGTAGTGGAGCGGTGAACGACGACGCACAGCGCACACTGCGCAGTGCGCTCCGCGAGGCGACGCGGACCGGCTCGGCGCGGGACAAGGCACTGGCGCTGAGGGCCGCGCTGGACGAGGCACGGAGGAATCTCACGGGCCGAATGGAAGTGTCGCGCGGGCGATGATGCGTTGAGGCCTAACCCCTCAGTGCAGAGTTGGCAGTTCGGGTAGTGGGGTTTCAGTCCACGCCGTCAGGCGCGTGTACAAACTGGAGACCCGAAACTCGAACTGCCAACTCGTCACTCGGTGGTTTCCAACGCCGACGTCGTCCTAGTACGCTATCGTCGCTGTCACGTTGACCGCCCGCGCCGGCAACACGAAGTACCGCACCGTCCCCGACCCCGACACCGAGCCGCTGCCAAACTTCTGCGTGTCGCCGACATTCACGCCGCGCACCACGAGCGAGTAGCGATTTCGTGTATAGCGCACCGCGGCATCGACCACGTAGAAGTCGGCCAGCACACGATCAGCACTGCTGGTGTTGTCGAGGAACGCACGCGACTGATAGCGCCCTTCCACGAGCAGCTGCCAGGACGATGTCGGCGCGAACTGCACACGCTGCGCCGATACCAGGCGTGGCGTGAGCAACGGCTCCACGTTGCGGCGCAGCACCGGCGTGCCGCGCGACGAATCGGTGAACTGCTTGATGAGATTCGTGCTCCACGCGGCGTTGCCACCGAGCGTCCACTGGGGGGTCACGCGCCACGTGCCGTCCACCTCGAGACCGCGGCGGTAGCTGCTCCCCACGTTGCGACGCAGCACTGCCCCTGACGCTGTCGGCGCACCGATGCGCGCGATGTCGTTGGTGAAGTCCATGCTATACAAGTTTGCCGAGAGGTCGTACGATGTGCGCGTGAGGCGAACGCCAAGCTCCGCATCGCGCACCGACTCCGGCCTCACGCGCGTGAAGTCACCGTAGTCGGCGACGTTGCCGGCGTTGAGATCATCATCACCCGCCAGCAAATCGCTGCGCGCCGGCTCACGCGTTGTCGCGCCGTATGACGCAAACGCCGAGAGTCCGTCGGCGACACGCACGGTCACACCGGCCTTCGGATTGAGAAACGTCCAGTCGATCGAGCGCTCGGCGATCCCCGCGTTCTGGTCCGGTTCGTAGCGGAAGCCCGCATGACGCGCCTGCAGGTCTGCGAACCAGCGTGCGCGCCCCACGTCATACGAGGCCTTCACGAACGCGCTCGCGTCCTGCTTGTGTCCGGTGTTGTCGTAGAGCGGCGCAGGATCGGGGCGCAGCCACGCGCGATGCGCGCGCTGATACGTGTTCGCATTGATGCCGACGTTCAGCTGCAGATTACCGCTCTCACGATTGACCGCACTCGTGACGCCATACCAGCTGTGCGCGAGTCCGAACTGATACCGATCGGGGCCGTCGAAGTAGTCGTACTTACCGCTCGCCGAGTTGCGGTACACGGTGGTGTTCAACGAGGTCGCGCCGCTCACGAGGCGCGTGTACGACAGCGCCACCATCTGCTGTCCGAATTTGTCCAGCTCGTCCCTGGCCAGCGGATTGTACTTGCGGTTCTGCTGCAACTCGGCGGCGGTCGCGCCGGTGTACGAGAGCGTGTCCGCGAGTAGTCCCACCAGCGTCGTCAGCTTGAGGATGTTCGTGCGACCGAACCAACCCGCGCCAACGAACGCTGATCGACCCTCCACGCCGCTGTGATCGCGGTAGCCGTCGGTCTGCTGTGCGCTCACGCGACCGTACGCCGCAAAGCCGTTGCCCACGAGCCCCGAATGAAACGACGCGCTCACTCGCCGCGCATCGAACGATCCAGCCTGCAACTGCACATCGCCACCGCGCTGTCGAGTGAACACGGGCGTCGTCTCGAAGTTAATGGACCCGGCGAACGAGGCCGTGCCCGCCGTACTGGTACCGACGCCGCGCTGCACCTGGACGGAGTTCACATTCGCCATCAGGTCAGCGAAGTTCGCGAAGTAGAGCACCTGATCTTCGGGGTCGTTGAGCGGCACACCGTCGATGGTGATGTTGATGCGAGTCTGGTCCATGCCGCGCAGACGCAGGTAGCTGTACCCTGACGTCGTTCCCGTCTCGGTGTGCGCGGTGATGGATGGCGACGCGCCCTGCAGCAGCATTGGCACATCCTGGCCAAAGTTGCGCTGCGTGATCACGGCGCGGTCGATCGTCTTCTGCGCGATCGGTGCGGCATCCGATGCGCGGATGGCGCGCACCAGCACGCGTTCGATTCGGCGGCCGCTGTCGGCGGCGGTGCGCGCACTGTCAGTGGCTTGCGCACCCAGCGGTTGTGCCAGCGATGAAAGCACAGTGGCAGCCACCACAACGGCGGCAGCAAGGGAAGCTCTGCACAAGTCTGATCGGTCGCGTTGGTGGCGCGTCAGACTTGTGCAGAGCTTCCCTGGGATCGCGAGTGGCGTCGCGATAGATCGTTGAGCGGATGCATGCGATGGCACGCACGTCCGCGGACGCGCGATACGCGCCCGGGTCAGGCTGAACTTCATAGGACTCCCTACGCCGGTACGAGCCGGATCAGGTTCTACGGGACTCTCTCAGCCGACGCTCACTGGCGGCGCCGGCACCCCGGTCATGTGCAACAAGCATAACAGCGCGTCGCGACAGTGTGTAGCGGTTGTATTGCGGTTGTATAGCTTCCGCGCATGAACGTACTGACCGGTTGGCTCGCCGCGCACGGAAGCTCCGGCACCGAATTGCTCGGCTTCATTACTGGTGTGCTCAACGTGTATCTCGTCACGCGCGAGAACATCTGGAGCTGGCCACTCGGCGTGCTCAACGCACTGTTCTACATCGTTGTCTTTGCTCGTTCAGGACTGTACTCGGACACCGGTTTGCAGGTGGTGTACTTCGTCCTGTCGTTCTACGGATGGTGGCACTGGCTGCGCGGCGGCCCGCAACGCGAGGCCGTTGTCGTCACACGCGCGAGCGCGGCGCTTGCGCTACGCCTCGCCGCACTTGGGCTGGTGTGCTGGATGATTGTGTTCACGATCACGTCGCGCATTCCCGGATCGAAACTGCCATTGCTGGACGCCGCACTCGCGGTGGGCAGTCTCATCGCGCAGTGGATGATGACCCGCAAACTGCTCGAGAACTGGACAATCTGGATTGTGCTCGATGTCGTATACGTCGGCGTTTTTCTCGCGCGTGGTCTGGGCCTCACGGCACTGCTCTATGCCGTCTTCCTCATTCTTGCCATCATCGGACATTTCGAATGGAAGCGATCGTACGCCAGAAACTTCGAACGGACCTTACGCGCGTAGTACTCACCGGCTCTGAATCCGTCGGCAAGACCACACTCGCGGCACAGCTCGCGTCTCACTACGGCGCGCTGTGCGTGCCGGAATACGTGCGTGAGTATGCGGCAGCGCTCGACCGTCCGCTCGACTTTCGCGACCATGGCCCGATTGCCTTCGGGCAGACGGCGCGCGAGGACGAGATCATTGCGCGCGCATCAGGACTGCTCATTCAGGACACTGACTTACTGAGTACAGTCGTGTACTGTCATCACTACTTCGGTCGGTGCCCCGCATTCATCGAGGACGCGGCGGTCGCACGTCGACCCGAGCTCTACCTGCTGCTTGACATCGACGTGCCGTGGGTGGCCGACGACGTACGTGATCGCGGCGACCGCCGCGACGAGGTGCAACAGCTTTTTGAATCAACGGTGCACCGTTTGGGTGCCTCGTTCACACGCATTGCTGGTGATTGGCCCGCACGATTCACGCGCGCGACAGAAGCAATAGATCAACTGCTGCTGACGCGCACACAGCACAGTCTCAAAACAGATACGGAATAAATTGCACTTGGCGCGTCACAAGCAGTGAGCCTTTGCGCCCGGCGATGTAACCGACCTTCGTCTCGCCCCATCCGACAAAAACGCCGGTCCGAGTGCGCCCGTCCCATGGCCATGCCAACGCGCCGTTCCTGTCGCTCGCCACGAGCGCGCCCAGTGACCAGTACGCCGGCTTGAGAATGCCTTCCACTCCGGTTTTGCCCCAGTTATCGCCAAAGAGATAGCCGCGCACGCCAAACTCCGACGCCGACACGGCCACCGCCTTCCTATCGACACCCGTCGCGTATGTGGGGACGTAGGTCACGACGAGTTCGAGTGGTGACGGACCGCGTTTGATTGACGGGGCAAAGCCCGGTACCCAACGCTGCGCAGCATAGTTGAGCAGCACTTCGACGCCGTTGAGTTGCGGTGCCTGCGGACCAAGCTTCCGCTCGTAGTTGGCGAGATGTTTGAGCGAACGCGCCCCAGCCTCATCGAAAAAGAGACGTCGCGCCACTTCCGTCACCTTCACGAACGGTGCTGCAACCGCCGGCGACGCTGCACGAATTGCCCGGCGCATGTCATCATCGCTGCGCAGCTCGCGATCAACGAGTACCGTCACATCGCGCAGTGGCACGCGCGCGACTTCATGAAATGCTTCCTGTTCGCGTCGCGCAACCGCAGCGAACGATGCCGGTTGATCTCCCGTCAGCGTGCGCAACGTGAACGCCGCAACGCGTGGGTCACACAGCTTGTCGACATTCGCCTGCACTTCCGCCATGCGCACGCCAAGCAACTTTCGCACGGTGTCCAGCGCCATCACGTTGCGCGACGCGTTGCAGTAATCGCCAAGTGTCAGGGAATCGGCGAGCAGCAGCACAGCGGTTCCCGCCGGCTCCGGGGCGCGCGCCTGCGCGTGCAGCGCAACAGTGGGCGCACTTATCATCAGCGTCGACGCAATCATGCATCGCGTCACCATCCGTCGCGCGCTCACGCGAGCAACCCCGAGAGCAAGACGCTCTGACTCTTCACGTACTCGCTCCATGAATGCGGGTCCTGCACAACCGAGCCAGCGGCGCCCGCCGCGCCGCCGCCTGATGTGAGCGCCATTGCCAGCGCCTGTATCGGGTTCGCACCGACCAGTGACTGCTGCACGACCTTCGTCACCTGTCCGTCCATATCCATGAATGCCCAGTCGTTGCGCTTGCCCAGCAGATGACCACCAACCGGATCCTGCGTGCCGAGCACGGAAATGAACTTGCGTGTCGCTGGCTTGGGCTTGCGTGGTGGTGCCGGCTCTGCGGGAATGAACAACCCGGCGGGGTTCATCGTGGCGAGCTCCGACGCCTTCGGCACCAGCGCACCGATGTCGCCGGCAATCGTGCGCATCAGCTTCACGGGTGACGCCATCAGCACCACACTCTCCAACTGCGCGCCATGTGAGAACGGTTGCAGATGGTGGAGCGGTTCATTCACCGCTGCGTGCAATGCCTCATACGTGTGAAAGCAGCCGAGACTGTGTGCGATGATGCTTACGCGCGCATCGCGTGGATCGAGCCCCTTCGGCAACAGCGACTCAATACAGTCACTCATGATCCGATCCAGCTGCGCCATGTACGCTTCGCGGATCGCGAGTCGTGTGTCCTGGTGCAGCACCGGCCACAAGATGTCGCCGCAATACTCAGCGAGCGTATCCGCCAACTCGGGGTTGCCGAACCGCTTTGCAACGGCTTTACCAAGTACCTCAATGGCCGCGCCAACCTGCAACTTGCGCGCAGTCCAATCATTGATGAAATCGTAGTTGAGCGTGTAGATCGCGAGACTGTCGGCACTCGCGCCCAGCGCGGCTTCGAGTTCGGCGCGAGGGAACGCACCTTCACCACCCGCGCTCGCGTTACCGATCCCATGCACAAGCAGAACGGCGCGATCAGACGGCCATTTACGGGACTGCGGCTGGAACTTCATTCAGTACGCTCCGGAACGAGGTCTCCGATTGTATCGCCATTTGCCCGACTTCGCAGCAACCGCCCGCGTTTTACCGCTTGAAGCTGATTACCAGCACGCCGATTGCCACCAGCGCGATGCCCAGCCATTCGCGAGCCGCGGGACGCTCGCCAAGAAAGACCACGGCAAAGACGGCGACCAAGACGATACTCAACTTGTCGACGGGTGCAACCTTGGACGCCTCGCCAATCTTGAGCGCGCGAAAGTAGCAGATCCACGACGCGCCCGTCGCCAGCGCCGAGAGCACCAGAAAGGTGGTCGACCTGACGGGAAGCGTCATCGGATCGCGCCACTTTCCGGCCAGCGCCACGAACGCACCGAGCACCACCACGATGACCACGGTGCGAAGAAGGGTCGCGTAGTCGGAATCGATCCCCTCAAGTCCGATCTTTGCGAAGATGGCGGTGAGCGCCGCAAAGCACGCCGAGCCCAAGGCCCACGGAAGCCACGTCTGAGTTGAGAGCATGCCAGTATCTAGTTGGCCGCACACCCGTCAGCGATTGCCAAACGATTTCGATGGCAGCGTCCGGAGGAACTTGTACACCGATTCAATCTCCTCGTCGCTCATCTGACGGGTGGCCTTGACCGGCATCAACGTGTCGACGACCGTGCCATCGGGACGTTTCCCTTCACGTAGCATGGTCCTGAAAGTTTTGAGTGAGTAGTGCCCGATCCCACTCGGCGTGATGTTTGCCGCCGGCTTCCAGTCGGGGGGACCTCCAGGAATCGGGCCCCCGGAATAGGTCGCGCCATGACAACCGGCGCACCCGTTACTGGCGATGTACGCGCCTGCTTCGACGCTGTTGCCCATTGGGGCGCTCTTGAGATGCGGCGCGTCGTGCGCGATCACGGCGGCGGGGACCGGGTCAGCTTGTCCAGCTACCCACATTGCGCGAATCACCGGTCCGATTGTTGACGAGCGGTGCGTGCGCGCGACCGACGGACGCGAGCGGATGTACGCGACGAGAGCGGCGATATCGTCGTCAGCGAGATGGTTGTATTCGGATGACGGCATGACGAGCAAGCTCCGACCGTCCGCTGCAATGCCATGCCGAATCGCACGCTCGAGTGCGGCGTCATCGTACATGGCGAGCACACCGCCCGCTCCGGTTGTGAGGTTGGTGGCCTCGATGTGGCCAATGGGCGGCGCATCGATCACCACTCCACCGCCCAGATCATCACCGTGGCAATCCACACATTTGGCGAGGCTCTTTGCCACGTGCTCGCCACGCGCGAGCACCGCCGAGTCGGCGACCATGGGTGCAGCAAACTCTGGCGTGACCGTGTATCGCGCCTCGAGTTTGCGTTCTGACGTTCCGTATACCGCAGCGGCGGCGCCGGCGCCCAACACGATCAAGCCAACCAGAAGTATCCCGACTCGACGGACCCACTTCATCGCGCACCTCGCCCGTAAGTGGCGATGCCACAGGGCGTCTTGTTCTGTACGCCGTGCTCGTCAGTCGCCGTGAACCAGCGACCCGATCAACGCGAACGCTCCGCGCGCATCGCTTCAGGTCAACTGTTATAGGTGGCGTACGCTGGAACCTGCGATTTGGATTCGCGCGCGTAGCAGCCGATTTCCCGCCTGCGTCGTGGCTACAAACGTGGCGTTCGAAACGACCTCATCATTACGCTCGGCCGTCTGTGGCCTCGATTGCCCGCACCACTACGAAGTCATCTTCGACGGTTTCGCCAAAATAGAACTCGCTCGTTCCAACGACCTGAAAACCCATGCGCTTGTAGAACGCTTGCGGGCGCGGCGCCTTCTGCCACACGGAGAGCCAGAGCGCGTCAGATCGGCGACGGACCGCTTCCCTGACGCATTCTGCCATCAGTGCTTGGGCGACGCCCTGACCGTGCCAGCGCGCGTCGACGTAAAAGCGCTGGACTTCGAGTGGCCGAGTTGCACTGACGGACGTCGGGACATCGGATGACGCTCGGAGAAACGCGTACCCGATCAGCGCGCGCGATTCATCCTCGACGACGAGCACACGAACATCGTCGCGCTCGAGATCGCGCGCGATCTTTGCCGAGTTGAACGAACGTGCGAGATAGGCGCTCAGCTCGGGTTCGGGGTGCGTGGGCCCATACGCCTCCACGAATAGACGAGAGCCCAGTGACGCGATCGACTCGGCGTCGGCAGCAGAGCAGGTGCGAATGGCGTACGAAGTCGTCGGCATGCTGGCCGGCGCGCGGAAAGTCATGAGTCGCCCGTTCTCACTTCCCCGCCCCGATTCTCCTCAACGCGAATTCCACCGCCAAGTCCGTCGTGCTCCAGAGCTGCACATCCGCCCCACTCCCGTATCGCTGCGGCACCAGTTGCCCGTTGACGAAGCCATAGCTCCACAGTTCGCTGTGAAAGCCCGATGCGTTGACCGCACGGCGCACCGAGTCGATCGCCGTGCGTAGCTCGCGGATATACGCGGCATGCCCGGGCGCTCGCGACCCGGTCGTATCGCGCACGCGCTCCGCGACCCCGATCAGAAACAGATTCACCTCACGCCCCCAGATGACACGCGGGCCGTGATAGGGGTCCTTCACGAACGCGTTCCATACACTCGCTGGGGCATACGCGTCGTTGGCGACCGCGGGTCCGATTCCGCTGATGTAGAGACCTGCCGGGTATGGGCGCGCGAACAATCGGACATCGCGCAACGTCTGCTGGACATCAGCGGCATCACCAGACACGAGCTGCCCTTCATGATCACCAAGGAACAGGCGCGTGGCCGGATCGGTGTTGACGACGGCGATCGGTTTGGTCGATGCATCGAGGGCGAGCGCCAGAAACGTCAACGAGTCGCGCTCACTGCCACCTTTTGTGACGCGCGCGTTCCAAAACGTTCGCTCCGCGGCCGGCATGGCCGAGAGTCTCGCATTCACGCCGGCGCGCACTTCGGCCGGGGAGAGTTGCACGACGAAATGCCGAGCAGCTCCGCGCCACGCACCGATTGCGGCGTTGAGCGTTGCCGCATTACGCGACCACTGCATGAACTCCGCCGTTGACGCAACCGTCGGCTCTGATTTGGCAACCTGCTCAACGGAGTACCCAAGCGTGGTAAGCATCGGCAGGATGCGCGCGACCGATTCGAGTGCCTGTGGTGCCCAGATCGCATTCACGTCCATCGCAAAGCGGCCGCCGGCATAGCCCACCCCGCTGTCGCGCCAGCTCGATGAACCCCACGCCGGCCCGCCGGGTTCGGTCACATCGCGCGGTGCGAATCCTACAAGGTTCGTTGCCGTGGGGTTGGCCGCATACGGCGCCGTCATGCGCGCCACAAGCGCGAGTTCACGCACCAGCAGCGACAACCGCGGTACGCCGCGGCCGCCATCTGCATCCAGAAATGCGCGCTTCTGAGCGGCGGTGATCGTCGTATCGGTGATCCACCGTGCGACGAGTACCGGCAGCTGGAACTCATCATCGATCATGTGATAGTTCTCGCGCGTCTGTCGCGCATCGCGGAGCACCTCGCCCGCACGACGCAACAGCGTGTCTGCGGCCGCGCGATCGTTGCGCTGCTGCGCTGCGGACATGGAGTCGATCAGCGTGGCGTACTCGCCGGCCGCTTCACGCACGGCCTGCCCGCCCATCGCTTCTTCGTGGCTGACCTGGCCGGTGGGCGACAGTTTGCGCAGGGCTGCGGCGATGGCCGCCTCCGACATCGCGTCCCGCCAGATGGAGCGCATCATCAGAGCGCTGACCAGCATGTCGCGCCCGAAATAGGTCGCGTACGTGGGGAGACCAGCCATCAGCTTTTCGCGCGACGACAACAGTTCGACACCCCGCACCTGCCGCTCGAGTCGCCGCGCATGCAACCCGGCCGCACTGGTCGTGTCCTTGGCTGCGGCGCGCGTGTCGGCCAGAAAGCGGAGGAACTCGGGGGTGAAGATCTCACCGCGGGCGAGCGGGGTCAGCGGCGCGCCGGTAGTCGAAATGCGCACCGAAAAGCGCACGCGACTCCCGGTTCGGGCGCGGAGGGTGAGCGAATCGCCGGCTCGTGTCGCGACAACCTGCCGCGGGTCGGCCCGAAACTCGAGTGCGATGGTGTCGCGGCCATCGATTGACGTCTGCGTGATCAGTGCGCTCCAGCGCGTCGGCCCGGCGCGGATGGTGGTCTGCGGCGTTCTGCGGCGCTCGAGGGTGGCAATGTCCGGCGCGTTGATAAACGCCAGCTGCTTGCGTCGGTTTGCGTCGTCGAGCTTGCCGAGTGCTTGGATCAGCCGGTCGATCTCGGCCAGCTTATACGGCGGACTGGCAAATGGAGCCGCCTGTCGCTTCTCGTACTGGAAGTCCCGTTCGATGCGCATGGAGCCGAGCAGGAACCAGCCGAGGTGAACGACGGGGGCGCTGGCGATGAAGGGCTGTTCTAAGGTTCTGGTGCGGCTTTGGGGTCCGCCTGAGCGGGCCGCGTCGACGCCGTCCCATCGTAAAGGGGCAACGCGTCCGTTGCTGGTGCGGGCGGTGAACCCGAGACTTTCGTTTTCGGCGTCGGCCCAGAGGTGGACGACGCGAGCGGCGCGCTCATCTATATAGATCTGAATGGTGTTGCCTGCGGCGTCTTTGTAAAGACGGGTTTGATACCCTTGGTATGCGGCAGCTTCATCCATCCCTCGTTCAGGGAACGATAAGACAGGTTTTGTACGGTTTGAGGGCAGCGCCACCTGAAGCAGTAATACCAGATTGGTGAGGATTGGCATGGATGTGGTGTCTATCTGGTGAGTGTTCGTTGGTGGCGAGCCGATGCGTAGTGTACCGATTGCATGACAGCTATCACTGTAATTCGTTGTTGACATTAATGGTGGTTGTGCTACGATTGGGCCAAGATGTGATCACGTATTGCCCAACCGAACTGGGTCCTTCCCCAACGAAGGGCTTCCTGCCATACCCGGTCGGGGCATCATGCGGGTGTTCACGCCAAGCTGCGTTCCCCGCGCAGTCAGCGCGAGAGGCCACGTTGCCAACCAAGTTGGCGCCGTCCGTTTGATGACCTGACTCATACCGAAATGGAGTCGTGCCCTGTGCCCTTTGCGCTAGCGCCCGCCGCTGACGATGTGTTTTGTCGCGTGGGCCGTGCATTCACAGGCGTTCACGCGACCCTCCCCTAGTTACACGCAGTCCCCTCGGAGACTTCCACCGCGATCCGCGCGGCGAGGCTCCCAATCTCCACGTCCTGTTCGGACGGGAGCGTAGCTCACCACCGCACCTTCAAAAAGGCCGGCGTATGAAATTCGTTCGTCTCCTCGGCGCCTTCGCGGTCGCCATGCTTTGGACGGTTCAGGCCCAGGCACAGGGCTCCGGGACCATCACAGGCAAAGTCGTCGACTCCACCTCGCAGGCACCGATTGCCAGCGCCTCGGTCACCATCGTCGGCACCCAGCGCGGTACGCTGACCCGGCCAGATGGCGGCTACACCATCACCGGCGTGCCCACGGGCAGCGTCACCGTCCGCGTTTCGCGAATCGGCTACGGCGCGGCGAACAAGACGGGCACCGTCTCGGCAGGCTCGACTCTCACGCTCAACTACGAACTCCGTCCGATCGCCGCGTTTCTCTCCGAGATCGTGACCACAGGCTACGGCCAGCAGCGCCGCGAGCAGATCACCGGTTCCGTGGCCACCGTCAAGGGATCGGATGCCAACGTCGGCAATATGCCGAACGTGAACGGCATGCTTGCCGGCCGCGTGGTCGGTGTCAACGTGACGCTGCAGACCGGTGAGCCGGGTGCCGGCGCCGAGGTGCGCATTCGTGGCGGTACGTCGATCAGCGCCAGCAGCGAACCACTCTATGTTATCGACGGCGTGCCAATCAGCAATGAGCCGACCGAAGCCGGCGGTATCGGCCTCGGCGGCCAAGCATCGCTGCCTCGCAGCCCGCTGACCTTGCTCAACCCGAGCGACATCGAGACCATCACCGTGCTGAAGGATGCGTCGGCCACGGCGATTTACGGCAGCCGTGGTGCGAATGGCGTCATTCTGATTCAAACCAAAAAAGGCGCTGAGGGCAAAGGGACGCTCGAGTACGAAGGCTATTCGGCGATGGCGTCGATCGCGCGCCCGCTCGATGTGCTCAACGGCGACGAGTATCGCACCTTCGTCCAACAGCAGGTGACGGCGGGCAAGCTGGCACAGAGCCGGCTGACCGGTCTTGGTACGGCCAACACCAATTGGCAAGACGCTGTCACCCAGCGGGCGATGTCCCAGAACCACAACCTGACGTTCGGCGGCGGCACGGCGGACACGCGCTACCGCGCTTCATTGAACTACATGGATCAGCAGGGCGTGGTCGTCGGCAACGGTTTCCAGCGCGTGCAGGGCCGCCTCAACGCGAGCACGGCGGCGCTCGATGGCAAGTTGCTGATGGGGGTCAACCTCACCACGTCGCAGATCAGCCACAAGTACATCCCGTTCGAGTCGACGGGTGGTTTCGCCGGCGGCGTGTTCAACAACATGGTGACGTTCAACCCGACGCGCGCCATCCTGAACCCGACTGCAGGAGGTAACCCGTACTTCGAGGTGGGTCCGGGCCGTCAGGACCAGCGTAACCCCGTCGGGCTCATCAATCAGGTGGTCGACAACGCGGTAACCAACCGCACGCTCGGTAACATCACCACCTCCTACACCATCTTCGCGCCGCTCACGGCGTCCGTGAACGTCGGCTTCGACAAGACGGGCAGCAATCGCAACCATTACTTCCCGGCCATCAGCCCGGCCGGCGCCGAGTTCAACGGCCAAGCCGCAATCGACAATCGCAGTACGTCGTCGGCCACGGTCCAGTCGGTGCTCACGTACAAGCCCAATCTGGGCCAGAATAACGAGTTCGAGATTGTTGGTGGCTACGAGTACGCGAAATACGACGCTTTGGGCTTTGGTGCGCAGGGGCGCAACTTCCTCACCGATGGATTCTCGTTCAACAACCTGGGCGCCGGCGCCACGCTCACCCCGCCGTACTCGTACAACACCAACAGCAAGCTGGCGTCGTTCTTTTCTCGCGCGGCGTACAGCTTCAAGAACCGCTACTTCCTTACCGGCGTCGTCCGCCGTGACGGTTCATCAAAGTTTGGCGTGGACAACAAGTGGTCGATCTTCCCCGCCGTGTCGGGCTCGTGGCGCGTGAGCGACGAAGGTTTCATGAAGAACCAGACGTTCTTCAATGATCTTCGCGTCCGCGCCGGCTACGGCCTGCAGGGTAATCAGGGCGTGAACCCGTTTGCCTCGCTCACGCTGCTGGGCACCGATGGCGGTGCCCGGTACGTGTTCGGCAACACCGTCTTCACGGGTGTCGTTCCGATTCAGAATCCGAATCCGCTGCTCAAGTGGGAGCAGACGGCGCAGAGCTCGGTTGCCATCGATTACGCCATCAAGGACAGCAGGTTCACGGGTACGTTGGAGTTGTATAACAAGCTGACGACCGACCTCCTGCTCACCGTCGACGTGCCGCAGCCGGCCGTGGTTGCCACGCAGTTGCAGAACATCGGCTCGGTGAGCAACAAGGGGTTTGAAGCGAGCTTGGATGCACAGCTGATCAGGAGCAGCAAAAAGAACATCTCGGCCGGCCTGGTGCTCTCCGTCGATCGCAACAGGGTCGAGAGCCTCGGTCGCCAGCAGTTCATCAATACCGGCAACGTCAGCGGCCAAGGTCAGTCCGGCCGGCAGTCGCAGCGGATCATTCCCGGCCAGCCCCTCGGCACCTTCTGGGGGCCGGAGTTTACAGGTGTGAATGCGCAGGGCCAGCAGCTGTTCAACCAGTACACCGTCACCCGCGATGCAAGCGGCAACGAAACCGGCCGCACCCTCAAGGGCACCACCACGACGCCCGGCGCCGACGATGAAATGATCCTCGGCAATGCGAACCCGAATGTGAGCATGGGTATCCGCAGCCAAGGCAACTGGGGGCGGTTCGACTTCACCACGCTGTTGCGCTCGGATGTCGGTCAGAAAGTGTTCAACAACACCGCGCTGGTGTATGCAACCAAGTCGAACGTGTTGCAGGATAAGAACTTCCTCAAATCTGCCATCAACGATGGGATCGCCATTACGGAACCGGCCATCTACTCGTCCCGTTACATCGAGAGCGGCACGTTCCTGCGCCTGGAGAACATCACGGTCGGCTACTCCTTCAAGCTGAAGGGCATGTCCTCCAAGTCGGCACCCACGCGCATCTATGTGTCGGGCGACAATCTGCTGCTGTTCACCAACTACACGGGCTTCGATCCGCAGGCGCATGCGGCAGCGGGTCTGGCCGCCCGCGGCATCGACTACCTTGCGTATCCGCGTGCCCGCACGATCACTACCGGTGTGCGAGTCGGCTTCTAATGCGAACTCTCCATTCTCCCAAGACTAACCCCACACAGAGGCATTCTCCGGTGAAGATGACCGTTAAGAAAGCGAGCGTCTCCGCGCTCCTTCTGGCATCCGCAGTCGGCGCATCGCTGCAAGGCTGCACGGATTTGACCGAGGTCCCTGCGGGCGCGATTTCGCCAGACAACTACTACCGCACCTCGGCCGAAGTACTGGGCGGCGTGGCCGGCGTCTACGCGACCATGCGCGACAACATGTGGAACTACTACAACCTCTCGCAGGTGAGTACCGACGAGAATGTGGTGCCCACCCGCGGATCGGACTGGTTCGACAACGGTCGCTGGCTCGAGATCCACCGGCAGGGGTGGACCTCAACGAGCGGCTCCACGAACGAGGATATCAACGGCTCGTGGAATTCCATGTGGTCGGGCATCGCCAAGGCGAACACGGTGCTTTCTGCCCTCAAGCCGAACACGGTCGCGAACCAGGGAGCGATCGAAGCGGAACTGCGCGCCCTGCGGGCGTTCTACTACATCGGCCTGATGGACTTCTTCGGCGGGGTGCCTATTGTGACCACCACCGAGATCCAGCCCCGCGCGCAAAACACGCGGGCCGAAGTCTACAGGTTCATCGAAACCGAATTGCTCGCCGCTCGTGCTGCACTGCCGGCCAGGCGCGATGCCGCTGACTGGGGTCGTGTGACGCAGGGTGCGGCCGATGCCATGCTGGTGGCGATGTACCTCAACGCCGAAGTGTGGGGTGGATCGGTCACGGCCGCAGGGCTGACCAAAGGCCCGGCTCGCTGGTCTGACGTTGTGACGGTCGCCGACCGGATCATCAACTCCGGCAACTACTCGCTGGCGTCCAACTGGAACGCGAATTTCCGGTTCGACAACCAGAACTCGCCGGAAAACATCTTCGTCGTGCGATTCAGCAGACTGGATGGCTTGGGCTCGAGCCTTAACTCGCGCTCGATGCACTACAACTCGTCCAACATTGCCGGCTGGAACGGCTTCTCGACGCTGTCGGACACGTACAACGCGTTCGACGACGCCGACCTCCGCAAGAGGATCTTCCTGGTTGGCCCGCAGAACAACCTCAGCACCGGCGCCCCAGTGCTGGATCGCTCGGGAAATCGCCTTGTGTTTACGCCGGAAATCAGGGACGTGACGCAGGCAACCGAAGGCGAAGGCGCCCGCATCTACAAGTTCCCGCTCGACCCCGGGGCGACAGACCAAAATCAACCCAACGACTTCCCGCACTACCGGCTCGCGGATGTGTTCCTGGCCAAGGCCGAGGCGCTCAACGAGCAGGGGCAGACCGCGGCGGGGATTGCCGTAGTCAACACGGTTCGTACTCGCGTCTTCACGCCAGCCAAGCCGCTCAGCACCGGCCTGTCGCAGGCGGCAGCACGCACGGCTCTCTTCAGAGAACGTCTGTTCGAGCTCACCGGCGAAGGCAAGCGTCGTCAGGATATGATTCGCGCCGGCACGTACACAGCCAGGTCCCAGTTCAAGGAAGTGCAGCCGCCGTACAAGATCCTGATGCCTATTCCGGCGTCACAGCTCGCAACGAACCCGCTGCTCAAGCAGAACCCGGGCTACTAACATCGGGATAGCGGGACGGGGCTCTTCACCGTCCCGCATACGCTGCGCAATATGGCCTGTCTCTCTGTTGAGGCAGGCTATTTTGTTTGTATGCGAAAGCGCCCACCGTTCCGCCTGCTGCTGCTCGTCGCCACCACAATTATCGTCGCTGCGTGCGGCACCTCGGCCGAGGGCTCGCGGATCGCGGCCCGTGATGAGAACGCACCCGCGTCAGATAGCCGCCTGTTCTCGCTGCTGCCGTCGAGCTACACCGGCGTCGACTTCCAGAACCGTGTGACGGACACCAAAGAGATCAACGTCTTCACATACCGCAATCACTACAACGGCGGTGGCGTCGCGCTCGGTGATCTCACGGGTGATGGCCTGCCTGAGCTCGTGCTCACGTCGAACGAAGGTGGACCGAAGCTCTATCTCAACGAAGGCAAGTTCCGCTTCCGCGACATCACAAGGGCCGCCGATATCGTCAACAACGAATCGTGGACAACGGGCGTGACCTTCGCCGACGTCAACGGCGACGGCCAGCTCGATCTCTACGTCTGTCACGCCGGCAAGGAGCCCGGGAAGACGCGCGCGAATCAGCTCTTCATCAATCAAGGGCTCGACAAGAACGGCATCCCAACCTTCAAGGAGATGGCCGCGGAGTATGGCGTGACCGACGGCGGATACTCGACGCAGTCGGTGTTTTTCGACTATGACGGCGATGGCGATCTCGATCTCTTTCTGATCAACAACTCGCCGCGTCCGGTGAGCAGTTTCGGGCTGCGCAACACGCGCGCCATTCGCGACTCCCTCGGCGGCGCCAAGCTGTACCGCAACGACGGCGGCCATTTCGCCGACGTCAGCGTGAAGGCTGGAATTTTTGGCAGTGAAATTGGGTTCGGACTCGGCGTCGCGGTCGCCGACGTGAACCGGGACGGTCGTCCTGACATTTACGTGTCGAACGATTTCTTCGAACGCGACTACCTGTATCTGAACAACGGCGACGGCACCTTCACCGAAGCGCTCGACAAGCAGATGCCGTACAGCAGCTACTTCTCGATGGGGCTCGACATCGCCGACGTAGACAACGACGGCTGGCCGGACGTGTATACGACGGATATGGATCCGGAGGATGAATACCGGTTGCGCACTACGACCTCGTTCGAGGGCTGGGACGTGTATCAGCAAAAGGTGCAGAACGGGTATCACCACCAGTTCATGCGCAACATGCTGCAGCGCAACAATGCCAACGGCACGTTCAGCGACATCGGCCAGATCGCCGGCGTCGCGCGCACCGACTGGAGCTGGAGCGCGCTGATCGCGGACTTCGACTTGGACGGACTGAAGGACATCTTCGTGACCAACGGCCTCGCGAAGGACGTCACGTCGCAGGACTACATCTCCTCGCAGGCCAATCAGACCGCGGCCGAAGCGGTGTACATCGGACAGAAGGTGGACTTCCTGAAGCTCGTCGATGCAATGCAGTCGACGCGCATATCGAACTACGTGTTCCACAACCAAGGCGACCTACGCTTCACGAACGAAGCGAAAACTTGGGGACTCGACACGCCCAGCTTCTCGAGCGGGGCCGCGTATGGTGACCTCGATGGCGACGGCGCGATCGATCTGGTGGTGAACAACGTGAACATGGAAGCGTTCGTCTACCGCAACAACGCCCGCACTGTGCATGCAGACAACCACTTCCTGCAGGTCGCGCTCGAGGGCGAGGGTGGCAATCGCTTCGGCGTTGGTGCCCGCGTCACACTTCGCAGCGGCCCACAGCAGTACATGCAGGAGGAATCGCCCGTGCGTGGGTTCCAGTCGAGCATGCAGCCGCTGCTGACCTTTGGCGTCGGGGCGCATGCGCAACTCGATTCGGTCACGGTGGAATGGCCCGATCATCGCGTCAGCGTGATACGCAATGTTCCGACCAATCAGAAGATCACGGTCAAGCAGCACGACGCCGCACCACCAACGCCACCGCGCGCCAGCGACACACCGCAGCCGCTATTCACCGACGTGACGGCACAGATCGCACTCGGCTACGCGCACCATGAGAATGATTTCGTCGACTTCGATCGTGAGCGACTCATTCCGAAAATGCTCTCGACCGAAGGACCCGCCGTCGCCGTCGCCGACGTCAATGGCGATGGCCTCGACGATATGTATCTGGGCGGCGCGAAGGAACAGGTCGGGCAACTGCTCATTCAACGACCCGACGGACACTTCGTGCGCTCCAACCCGGGCATCTTTGAACTCGATTCGATCGCCGAGGATGTGGGCGCCGTTTTCTTTGACGCGAACGGGGACGGACGTCCTGATTTGTACGTGGTCAGCGGCGGGAGCGAGTACTCCGATCTCGCGCCAGCCTTGGAGGACCGCCTTTACCTGAACGATGGCAACGGCAAGTTCCGCAAGACCGTCGGATATTTGCCGTCCGAGTCGGCCAGCGGCTCGCATGTGGCAGCGGCGGACTACGACGGCGATGGCAAGATCGACCTGTTCATCGGCGGACGTGGGGTTCCCGGCCGCTACGGCGAGACGCCCGAAAGCATCTTGTTGCGGAACGACGGCACGGGCCACTTCACGAACGTCACGAAGAAGTCGGCGAAGGGGCTCGCCACCGTTGGCATGGTAACCGACGCCCTGTGGAAGGACGTGACCGGCGACGGAAAGCTCGATCTCGTGCTCGTGGGCGAGTGGATGCCGATCACCGTGTTCCGCAACATGGGCGGCGGCCGAATGCAGAAGATGGTCGTCCCGGGGCTCGAGAAAAGCCACGGCTGGTGGAATCGCATCATCGCTGGCGACTTCGCCGGCAATGGTCGCATGGACTTCCTCGTAGGGAATCTCGGACTGAACGGCCGGCTGCATGCGAGCGAGGCCGAGCCGACCGTCATGTACGTGAAGGACTTCGACAAGAACGGCTTCGATGAGCAGATCGTGACCACCGTCAGCGCCGGCAGGCGTTACCCGATTTTGCTCCGCGACGATCTCATTCGTGCGGTGCCACCACTCAAAGCGAAGTATCGCAACTACTCCGACTACGCGACGCAAACCGTGACGGATATCTTCCCGCCAGCGGAGCTCGCCGACGCGATCACCGACACGGTCACCACGCTCGAGACGTCGCTGGTGCGCAACAATGGAGACGGCACCTTCACGGTCGTGCCACTAGCCCGCGAGGCCCAGCTCTCACCAACGTATGGCATGGTCGTTCGCGACCTCGATGGCGACGGCAAGCCTGACCTGCTGATGGCCGGCAACTTCGATGGGTTCAAGCCTGAATTGGCACGTATGGCGGGGAGTTACGGTCTCGCACTGCGTGGCGACGGCAAAGGCGGGTTCACGCCAATGCGCGCGCGCGAAACCGGGTTTGTGGTACCGGGACAGACACGCGATATCCAACTCCTGCGAACGCGAGCTGGCGACGTATACATGGTGGTGCGCAACAATGACGCTCCGCTCTTCTTCCGTGCGAATTCGCCATCGGCAAACGGCACAGTGAAACCTTCCACCTCCACTTCTACCCGTCGGGCCAAATGAAGGTGAAAAAGACCCTGCTCGCAGTGGTCGTCCTCATCGCGCTTCCGGTGGTGTATCTGCGCTGCAGCGGTGCCGCACGGGAACCGCGAACAACGAGCGAGGCGCTCGATGCGCAGCCGCTGCACACGGCGTTCCACGATCTGACGAGTGTCATCGTCTACGATATTTTCAGCCCGCCACAGGCGAGCCGAGTGTATGCGTACAGCAGTGTCGCGGCGTACGAGATTCTGCGACAGGCCGACACATCGTATCGCACGCTCGCTGGTCAGCTCACCGATCTCACGCCGGTGCCGGCACGACAGCCAGGCGTGGAGTACTCGCTGCCGTTGGCTGGCGTGCACGCGATGATGTCGGTGGGCATGCAGCTCACGTTCTCCCGCGCCCGCATGGATACGTTGCGCCGAGCGATCGACGAGCAGTACCAGCAGAGCGGAATGCCAAGTGATGTGTACGAACGCTCCATCGCGTACGGCGACACAGTGGCCAAGCATATCCTCGCGTGGTCGTCGCAGGATCACTACAAGGAAACGCGTGGCATGCCGAAGTACTCGGTCACGAAGGAAAGCGGACGTTGGGTGCCGACGCCGCCCGCATACATGGATGCCATTGAGCCGAACTGGAAACAGATCCGTCCCTTCGTGATCGATTCGGCGGCGCAGTATCGCCCGGAGCCGCCGATTCCGTTCGACCCGACGAAGGGTGGTGCATTCCTGAAGCAGGCGCAGGAAGTCCACGATGTTGGTGTTGGCCTCACAGATGAACAGCGCGCGATCGCGGCGTTCTGGGACTGCAATCCGTACGTGATGCACGTGCAGGGACACACCATGTTCGCCACCAAGAAAATCACGCCCGGCGGGCACTGGATGGGCATCGTCGGCATCGCCGCTCGTAAGCAAAAGGCAAACATCGTGTCTGCGGCCGATGCGTACGTGCGCACGGCGCTCGCGCTGGCCGATGGCTTTCTGAGCGCGTGGGAAGCGAAGTACTCCACGAGCGTGATTCGCCCGGAGACGGTCATCAACGCGTATATCGACGAGAAGTGGGAGCCGTTGCTGCAGACGCCTCCCTTCCCCGAGTACACGAGCGGGCACAGCGTGATCTCCACCGCCGCCGCTGCTGTCCTCACTGAGAAGTTCGGCGACGCAGTCGCCTTCACCGATTCGACAGAAGCGGAATACGGTCTGCCGGTGCGATCGTTCACGTCATTCTCTGCGGCGGCAGAAGAAGCGGCGATCAGCCGACTATATGGCGGCATTCACTATCGTCGAGCGATCGAGCAGGGGCAGATAGAGGGGCGGAAGGTTGGCGAGCATGTCGTGCAGAAGATCATCACGCATCCAACCACGCGCGTCGCGGGCAAGTGAGCCACGTTAGCCGCTGGCAGTCGCGTGGTATCACGATCGCACTGACAGCGACGATTGCGGCGGGCTGCTCGCCCAAGTCCGACACGTCGGCGGCTACCTCGGCTACTACCTCGGCCGATTCTGCGCAACAAGCGGCGACGACACCGGTGGCTCCGCTGTTTCAGTCGCTCGATTCGGCGACGACGGGAATCCGCTTCGCGAACATGCTCCCCGAAGCACCCGACTTCAACATCCTGAACTACCTGTACTACTACAACGGGGGCGGCGTTGCCGTCGGCGACATCAACAACGATGGATTGCCAGACTTGTACTTCACGTCGAACCTCGGCCGGAACACGCTCTATCTCAACAAGGGCGACTACAAGTTCGAGGACGTGACAGCGAAGGCGGGCGTGGCGGGGCCCGAGGGATGGAAGACCGGTGTGACGATGGCCGATGCCAACGGCGACGGCTTCGTCGACATCTACGTGTCGGCCGTGAGCTACCTCGGCATGCATGGTCGCAATGTGCTGTACATGAACAACGGTGACGGCACCTTCACCGATCGGTCGAAGGAATCGGGACTGGATCATGTCGGATACTCGACGCAAGCAACGTTCTTCGACTACGACGGCGACGGCGACCTCGATGCGTTCCTGCTCAGTCACTCCACGCACACGGAACGCGCCATCGGCACCGCACTCAAGCGCGATGTGCGAAGCCCACTCGGCGGCGGTCGACTGTATCGCAATGATCGCGGCCACTTCGTCGATGTGAGTGCGAAGGCCGGGATCTATGGCGGCATCGAAGGGTTCGGGCTTGGTGTCGTGGCGAGCGATCTCGATGGCGACGGCTGGCTGGATCTCTACGTCTCGAACGACTTTCAGGAGAACGATTTCCTGTACCACAACAACGGGAACGGAACGTTCACCGAAACCATCACCACCGCGACGAAGCACACCAGTCGTTTTTCGATGGGAGTCGACGCGGCGGACTTCAACAACGATGGCCGCCCCGATGTGTTTGTCGCGGACATGATGCCCGAGCGCGAGGACGTACTGAAGACGTCCGCCAATGCGGAGTCGTTCAACCTGTTCAATCTGCGCCTGGAGGCTGGCTATCACCCGCAGTACGCGCGCAACACACTGCAGTTGAATCGCGGCGATGGTCGCTTCAGCGAGATCGGATACGCAGCCGGTGTGTACGCGACCGACTGGAGTTGGAGCACGCTCTTGGCCGATCTCGACAACGATGGTCAGAAGGACCTGTTCGTTACCAGCGGCATTCTTCGGCGCCCGAACGATCTCGATTACATCAATTACGTTGGCAACGCGACCGTGCAGGCGTCGCTCGCGACGGGGATCACGCGGGAGAACCTCGCGTTGCTCGCGCAGATGCCGAAGGTACCCGTGGCCAACCACGTGTTCCGCAACGACGGCAACCTGCATTTCACGGACATGGCGCAGGCGTGGGGTCTCGACGCGCGCGGATTCTCGAATGGTGCGGTGTACGCGGATCTCAACAACAGCGGCGCGCTCGACCTGGTCATCAACAACATCAACGCCCCCGCTTCCGTCTATCGCAACGACGCGCGCGGTCGCAATGGCAATGCGTACCTCACGGTGCAGCTCGTTGGCGATGGTGCCAATACGATGGGCATCGGCGCGAAGCTGATCGCGAAGCAGCACGGTACGTCGCCGAACGGCGCGCTGCAACTGCTCGAGCAGAGTCCGACGCGCGGCTTCCAGTCGTCCGTCGATCCACGGCTGCACTTTGGCTTCGGCAAGGACACCGTACTCGATTCGCTGGTTGTGGTGTGGCCCGACCGTCGTTTTCAGGTGCTGACCGGTATCGCGCTCAACCGCACGCTCGTGCTCACGCAACGCGATGCGGCTGGTCGGTGGCGCTACGACAGCTCGCCGGCCGCACCGTGGTTTTCCGACGCCACCACACAACTCCCCATTGCGTACAAGCATGAGGAGAACCCGTTCAGCGATTTCGATCGCGAGCCGTTGATGCCGCGTCAACTGTCGGCTGAGGGGCCGGCGCTGGCCGTGGGCGACGTCAACGGCGATGGCCTCGACGACGTGTACCTCGGCGGCGCCAAATGGCAGCCCGGCACGATGTTATTGCAGCAGAAGGGCGGTACCATGCGTGCGAGTGCGCAGCCCGAAATCGCGGCCGACAGCATCTCGGAAGACGTCGATGCGCTGTTCTTCGACGCAGATGGCGACGGCAAGCTCGACCTGTACGTGGTGAGCGGCGGGAACGAATTCTCGGGCACGATGGACGCTGCGCGCGATCGGTTGTATCTCAACGACGGTGCCGGCCACTTCCGCCGCGCGCGCAACGCGCTCCCACCGTTCTTCGAAAACGGGTCCGTCGTGGTGGCCGGAGACTTTAGTGGAGACGGCATGTCAGACCTGTTCGTCGGCGCGCGCGTGGTGACGGGCAAGTACGGCATGACGCCGAGCAGTCACCTGTTGCAGAATGACGGCCACGGTGCGTTCACCGATGTGACGAACACCCTTGCGACCGGGCTTGGCGACGTTGGTATGGTGACGTCTGCCGCATTCACGGATTACGACGGTGATGGTGAGCTCGATCTCGCTGTCGTGGGCGAGTGGATGCCGGTGACGGTGTTCCGGCAGGAAGCCGGTCGCTTCGTCAATCGCACCAAAGAAGCAGGGCTCGCAGGCACGGAAGGCTGGTGGAACACGGTTTCCGCCGTCGATCTGAATGGGGATGGTCGCCCTGAACTCGTCCTCGGCAATCTCGGACTCAATTCGTACATCACGGCGACGGTGAAGGAACCGGCACAGATGTTTGTCAGCGATTTCGGCGGTAATGGCACGCTCGAACAGATCCTGACCTTTTACAAGCATGGTGTGAGCTATCCGCTCGCCGGTCGCGACGAGCTGACGAAGCTGTTGCCTGCGCTACGCCCGCGATATCCGTCGTTTGCAACGTTCGGTGCGAGCCGAGTGGAAGACATTTTCACGTCGGCAGAACTGGGGAAGGCGACCAAGCGCGAGGCGCACACATTTGCGAGCGCGATTGCGCGCAACTCTGGTCGCGGGACGTTCACCCTGCAACCGATGCCGATCGACGCGCAGCTGTTTCCTGTGCACGCCATCGTTGCGCGTGACTTCGATGGCGACGGTGCGATAGACCTGCTGCTGGCCGGTAACTTCAGTCGCGTTCCACCTGTGCAGGGGCGCTACGACGCCGGGTATGGGCTGGTGATGCGTGGTGATGGCGCCGGTGGATTCACCGCTCTGGACATGCATCAGAGCAAGTTGCTGCTCGACGGCGACGTGAAGCATTTGGCCTTGTTCACGCATGCGCGACTGGGCACGCTCGTGTTTGCCGCCCGCAACGACCAGCCGCTGCAGATTGTCAAACCGATGCGAATGGCCAAACTGCAGCAGACGGCCAAGCCAACCCGCTGAGCGCACGCCAACCCAAACCGTCAACATCCATGCGACTGCGCCTTCTGCCCTTCGTACTGCCACTCGGCGTTGCCGCCTGCACCACGCGCGAACCTGCGGCGGCGCCTCCGGCAACGCAGACTGTGTCACGCGGGCTTCATCCGGAGTGGTCGAAGAATTCGGTCATCTATGAGGTGAACATCCGGCAGTACACAGCCGAGGGCACGTTCAATGCCTTTGCGAGGGAGCTGCCGCGGCTCAAGTCACTCGGCGTGGACATCCTGTGGCTCATGCCCGTGCAGCCGATCGGCAAGAAAGAGCGTAAGGGAAGTCTCGGCAGTTACTACTCCATCTCGAACTACACGGCATTCAATCCCGAGTTCGGCACGCAGGCAGACTTCAAGGCGCTCGTGGACAACGCGCACGCCATGGGCTTCAAGGTGATTCTCGATTGGGTCGCCAATCACACGGCGTTCGATCATGCATGGACCAGCGCGCACAGGGACTGGTATACGCTGCGCGCCGATGGTTCGATCTCGCGCGCGATCGACGACAAGGGGAAGGAAACCGACTGGTCTGACGTTGCGGACTTGAACTACACCAACACGGATATGCGCGCCGCAATGATCGGCGAGATGCGGTGGTGGCTCGACAACACCGGCATCGACGGATTCCGTTGTGACATGGCGGGGCTTGTGCCGAGCGACTTCTGGAAGTCGGTGTCCGATGCGTTCCGGCCGTCGCGCCCCGGGTTGTTTATGCTCGCCGAATGGGAAGACCCGAAGCTGCACGAGTCGTTCGACATGACGTATGCGTGGGAGTTGCACCATCTCATGAACGATGTCGCGCAAGGCAAGAAGGGGACGCCGGCCATCACCGCGCTCTTGGCACGGCAAGATTCGGTGTACGGCCCGAGTGCATTCCGTCTCACATTCACCAGCAACCATGACGAGAACAGCTGGCAGGGTTCGGAGTTCGAGCGCATGGGCGAGAATCACATTCCCGCCTACGTACTGAGCGCCACGGTGCAAAACTCCATGCCGCTGCTGTACACAGGACAAGAAGCAAGTCTCAAGAAGCGGCTGAAGTTTTTCGAGAAGGACACGGTCGACTGGAGTGGCGCATCACTCGCCGATTTCTACAAGAGCCTCTTCGCACTCAAGCACGAGAACGAAGCATTGTGGAATGGCCCGTGGGGCGGAGTGCAGTCGGTGTTGAAGACAAACGGCGGCGACAAGGTTTATGCATTCACGCGAACGCGCGGTGCGAACTCGGTCGCCGTGTTCGTGAACTTTGACAGCACCGCAGCGAACGTCGCGTACGAAGGGTTCGCGACCACAGGCGATTTCACCGATTGGTTCAGCAAGGCAAAAGTCAGCCTCGCGGCGACGGGATCAGTCGAGATCCCCAAGCACGGGTATCGGGTGCTGGTCTCAGGCAGTTCGACGTCACCGGCCCAGTGAGCGGCTTTGGGGCATGGCGCAGATCGCGCATTGTGTCACTCGTTGCGCGCATTGCATCACTCGTTGCGCTCATCGCATGCGCTGCGTGCAGTGGCAGCAGCGATGCTGCGCCGACGACTCCCATCACTCCCGTCACGCCCCCGACCGAGCTCACGCAGGACTATCGGTCCACTGGACGCGCTGCGTCCGGCGACGTGCTCGTGCACTTGTTCGAGTGGCGATGGAGCGACATCGCGCGCGAGTGCGAGGCGTGGCTGGGGCCCAAAGGGTTCAAGGCCGTACAGATCTCACCGCCGTCGGAGCACGCGGTGATCAGCAGCGGCGGTGCGTTCTATCCGTGGTGGCAGCGTTACCAGACGGTGAGCTACCGGCTGGACGTGTCGCGTTCCGGCACCGCCACCGAGTTGGCCGACATGACCGCGCGCTGTCGTGCGGTGGGTGTTGAGATTTATGCAGATGTGGTCATCAACCACATGACGGCCGGGAGCGGCGTCGGCTCTGCGGGGAGCGTCTACTCGAAGTACAACTATCCGGCGGTGCCGTACACTGCCACCGATTTTCATACGGCGTGTGGCATCAACAGCTACGCCGTGGCGCAGCAAGTACAGAACTGTGAGTTGGTGGGGCTCTCGGACCTGCGGACTGGGGATAGCGGGGTACAGGAGGCCATTGCGCGTTACCTCATTGCCTTGAACGTCTTGGGCGTAGCTGGCTATCGGATCGACGCGGCCAAGCACGTTCCGGCGCGCGATATCGATGCGATTCTGACCCGTGTGAATGCCGCGGCAGTGAGCGCCGGTCGCTCGCGGCCGTACGTGTTCCTCGAGATCATTGCGGGTTCGGGAGAAGCGGTGACGCCCCAGCAGTACTACGGCGTTGGCAACTCGAGTGGCGGCGCCAACGACGTCACGGATTTCCAGTACGGCAATCGGCTCACCGATGCGTTCAGCGGGCGTAACGGGGCCACGCTGAACGCACTGACCGCGCAGGGACCCGGTTCGTTGCCGGGCGACAAGAGCCTGGTGTTCGTGGACAATCACGACAACCAGCGCGGCGACAATCTCTACTATGCAGCGGCAGGCTACGAACTGGCGGTGATGTTCATGCTGGCGCACCCGCAGGGCTATCCCAGCGTGATGTCGAGCTTTGGATTTGACCGATCGACGCTGAGCGGACGGGACGCAGGACCACCCGCGGCCGGTATCGGCATCACGCAGAGCACCTTTGCCGCCGACGGTTCAACACGCTGCACCAGCACCCTCGGCGCGGTGCAGGTGGGGCAATGGATCTGCGAGCAGCGCCGACCGGCAATCGCGAACATGGTCGCGTTTCGCCGTGCGGCTGCCGGTACGCCGTTTTCGACATGCGGCCGCGCCAGCGGACAAATCGCCGACGATCCGAATCAGGTGGCATTCTGCCGCGATGGGGCCGGATTCCTGGCGCTCAATCGTGCAGTCGCGGCCGTGACGGCAACGCTGCCAACCCGGCTCGCCGCCGGCCAATACTGCGATGTGGCGCGAGACGAATTCGTGGCGGCTACGAGTAGCCGTGCGGCTACGTGCTCGGGACCGCCCGTAACCGTCTCCGCCTCCGGCGCTGCCGTAATCACCGTGCCCGCCAGCGGCGCAGTCGCTCTGCACGTTCGCGCCAAGTTGAACTGATATTGTAGCCGGTTCACCGTTCACGCCGGTTCTGCGTCCCAGCAACGCCCCGCGGTTCTCCGCGGCTCCGCGCCCCCGCGAGACATGTAGTTGCAGTTCGTCTTGCTCCCATGCCTCAGCGCACGATCGCGAAATCGGCGCCGACCACAATGTCCGCCACCGCGCCCTGCCGCGCGACAATTTCGTGTTCGATCGCCAACACCTGCGCCACGATCGGCGCATCGATATCGCGGTTGCGTACCCGTCGACGCTCGTCGGTATCCTCGTGCGTCGCCTCGAGAAAAATGCGGACGTCGAGTTCCTCCAACCGCAGCACGTACGTCCCTTCAACGATCAGCAGTTCGATGTTCGCGAAGTTGAACGTCTGCGTTACAAAGCGATTGCCCGGATAGTCCACCAGTGGCGCGACCACACCATCGCTGTGCGCGCGGAACGCCGCAATGTGCGCCGACAGCAACGCCATGTTCACTTCATGCGCGCCGACGTTCTCGAGACTCTCAACGCGGTGCTCGTGATTCGATCGCGGGGGCAGGAAGAAATAGTTGTCCTGATTGAGCACCAGCGTTCTCAGCCCCACACTGTTGCACGCCCGGGCAAGCTGCTCCGCCGTCACCGACTTCCCGCTCCCCGATTCGCCCGCAACGCCGATTACCCGACGCCGCAGCGCATGCGATTCCCAACGAACGCTGAGCTCTGACAGCAGTTGCTGCGCCAACCGCTTCGAGGAGTCGCTATGGTCGGTCATGGTGTGCACATTGTGTGAACGTGATGTGCGCTCTCATAAAGCAAAGAACTGCTGGGTCCGCGGCTCCATGGCCAGTCGCAGAAAGGCGAGTCCTGTCGCCGAGTAGGCCATTTGCGTCGTGCCGAGCGGTTGGCCGGTGGCGCCGTGCAAATACTCCTCAAAGCCGAATGGCTGTCCGTCGCCGACGCGCCCCTCTGTGAGCGCCCGCAGGTGGCTGAGCGAGCGCGTAATACCCGTCTGCGCGAAGGCGAGGCCCAGCCACCCAAGCCAGATGGGCCAGATGCCGCCATTGTGGTACTCGTGCGGGGCGTTGCGGAAGTCATGCAGGTGGTAGCGCCGCAGCGCAGGCCACAACGGGTCGGACTCGCCGATGACTGGGTGGAAGGCGGGCACGAGCTTGTCGTGGGCGAGAAACGTTTCATCGATCCACGTCAGTGCCGACGCACCGAGCCTCGGCGAAACGCCTGATAGCGCAAGCAGGCTGGACGCTGCAAGATCAAACATGTCCTGTGAGCCGACCGGCGAGAGCGACGCGACCGGATGTCCACGCTCGCGGGCCGGATCAAGCCAGTACCGGGCCTCGATGGTCTCGCCGATCTGCTTGGCTTTGTTCACCCACGTTGGCTCGTCGTACGTCACGCCGAGCAACCGGAGCCCCCAGGCGCGCAGCACCTGATCGTAGAGGATGTAGCCGTCGTAGATGTATTCGTCCGCCCAGTTGCCGCCGGTGGGGATGTACAGCAGATGACGGCCGTTGTACTCGATCCCGTCGAGCAGCCGCACAACCGCCCGCGCAGAGTCCCGAAACACGCCAGGGTCGAGAACACCCGCCCGTGCACCGAAACCGATCCCGATCAGGTACCAGGTCGCCGAGTCGATCCGTGGCGCGAGCGTGCCAAAGCTGACGTGCGGCGCGGCATCAGGGCGCACTTCAAAGTTCGACGCGATCTGCCCTTCGGCCCCTTGCAGGTCGCGAAGCCGCTCGAGTGTACGCGCCAATCCGCGGGAGATCGTTTCGTCGCCCAAGAGCAGCCCAGCCGTTCCCGCCATGACCGCATCGCGCGCGAAGACGGCACGGTAGTTCGCCGTGGACGACAGCGACGCGTGGATACCGTCGGGTCCACTGAGTGCGCGCAACAACGCGATCGCTTCGCTCTCGCGTTCGCTCTGGACTTTCACTGCTGCCTCACGCGAAGATTGCCTATGAAGATTCCTGTCGCTGTTGCGCCGACGAGACCGCACCTCTCGTTCTGGCAGATCGTCAACATGAACATTGGCTTCTTCGGAATCCAGTACAGCTTCGGGCTCCAGCAGGGGAACATGAGCCCGATCTATCGATATCTGGGCGCCGACGAAGCAAATCTGCCGTTTCTCTACCTCGCCGGCCCGGTCACCGGGCTCATTGTGCAGCCGATCATCGGCTCCATGAGCGATCGCACGCTGAGTCCTCGCGGACGACGCACGCCGTACTTCCTGATTGGGGCGATTCTCTGCTCGCTTTCGCTGTTTGCGATGCCCTTTAGTCGCTCCCTCTGGATGGCCGCCGGCATTCTCTGGATTCTCGACGCCGCGAACAACATCACGATGGAACCGTATCGCGCGTTTGTTTCCGATCGACTCAACAATGCGCAAACGTCGCTCGGATTCCTGACGCAAAGCGCATTCACCGGTCTCGGGCAAACGCTCTCGTACATCACGCCGTCACTGCTGGTGTACATGGGGATGAATCGCGATGCAGTGAACGATCGCGGCATCCCGACCATTACGATGCTCGCGTTCGTCATGGGCTCGGCGTTTTCGATTCTGTCCATTTTGTGGTCGGTGAAGACGACACCCGAGCTGCCGCTCACGGCCGATGAGCGCAAGAAAATTGAAGCGATGCCCAAAGGAATCGCCCACACGCTCAGCGAGATCGTGGTCGCCTTTCGCGAAATGCCATCGACGATGCGACAGATGTCCGTGATGATGTTCTTTCAGTGGTACGCGATGTTCTGCTACTGGATCTACATCGCACCGGCGTTGGCGCTCACGCTATTCAACACCAACGATCCGCTCTCACCCGGGTTTCGTGAAGCCGGACTCGTGACGGGCCAGGTTGGCGCGTTCTACAACTTCATCGCCTTTCTTGCGGCCTTCGCGATGGTGCCCGTCACGCGCCGCATTGGCGCAAAGTGGATGCATGCGATCGCACTCGTTGCTGCGTCGGCCGCGATGTTGTCAATCCCGTCCATCCACAGTCGGGCGCTGCTATTCATTCCGATGATCGGCATCGGTCTCGCGTGGGGCAGCATGATGGGGAATCCGTATGTCATGCTCTCGAATTCCATTCCGCGAGATCGCGTCGGAGTATACATGGGGGTTTTCAACATGTTCATCGTCATCCCGATGCTCATTCAAAACGTATCGTTGCCTTTTTTCTACAACCCGATCCTTGGTGGTAATCCGGCCAACGTCATTCGACTCGCGGGCGCGCTGCTCGCATGTGGGGCCGTCGCGTGCGCGTTTGTGAAAGTGCCCGAATCCGAAGGTGGCGCGAGCGGTCCAGTGTCGGCGGGGGGACAGTGATGGGAACGGAACAGCAGCCACGCATTTTCGCGAACAGCGCGCGAATTGCACCGAGGCGTAGCCGAATCTCCCAGAGTGTTCGGATGAAAGTGATGGTGATGGTGATGGTGCTGCCTGCGACGTTGGTTGCACAGCCTCGGGCGTACAAACCGCCGTACGATCCAGCACACGACCTCGGCACGCTCTTTCAAGACGTGCAGATGGCGTCGGTATTTGCTGATTCGAAATCGTTTGTCGACAGCAAACCGCGGGAAGCACCGAAAGCCATCGTCGCGTTGTATCTCGCGGAGAAGAACAGGAAGGAGTTCTCGCTCAAGGATTTCGTCGCCAAGCACTTCGATGCCCCCCAAGCCGTGGGTGGTAACGTAAAGACCGACGGCGCGCAAAGCATGGAGCAGCACATCACGTCGCTGTGGCCTGTGCTCACTCGCGCGAAAGACTCCGTCAGCGCGCGGTCGTCGCTGATTCCGTTGCCGTTTCCGTATGTCGTGCCCGGCGGACGCTTTCGCGAGGTGTATTACTGGGATTCGTACTTCACCATGTTGGGGCTCGTGCAAAGCAAGCGCGCCGATCTTGTGAAGAACATGCTCGACAATTTCACGCATCTCATCACGACGGTAGGTCACATTCCGAATGGGAACCGGGCGTACTACCTCAGTCGCAGTCAGCCACCATACTTTGCGGCCATGGTCGGGCTCTACGCCGAAGCGACGGACAGCACGAAAGCCCTCGCGTATCTCGACGCGATGCAGAAGGAGCACGCTTTCTGGATGGCCGGTGCCACGAACGTGAAGCCGGGCACTGCATCACGTCGTGTAGTTCGACTTGCTGACGGCACATTGCTCAACCGCTACTTCGACGATCTCGCGGAACCGCGCCCCGAGTCGTATCGCGAGGATGTCAAACTTGGGGCTTCACTTTCAGATTCTGCCAAGCGCGCACTGTTCACCAATATTCGGGCGGCGGCGGAAAGCGGCTGGGATTTCTCGAGCCGATGGATGCGCGACCCGAAAGACCTGCGCACACTCGAAACGACCGAACTCGCGCCGGTAGACCTCAACAGCTTGCTGTACCACGCCGAGCGTACGATCGCAGCGTTACTTGCCCGCCGGAACCGGAAAGGTGATGCGACAGCCAGCGCGACATTTGCGGCCGCCGCTGAAGCGCGCCGGGCCGCAATTCGCAAATATGCGTTCGATACGAAGGACGGATTCTTCTACGACATTCGTTGGCGCACCGGTGCGCCCGAGCGTTCGCGCGCCACGATGGCTGCGGCAGCGCCACTCTACTTTCGCGTGGCCACGCCTGAGCAAGGGCGTGCGACAGCGACACGGTTGGAGAAGGATTTCCTGCGCTCCGGCGGCTTCGTGACCACGCTGGTTACTTCCGGACAGCAATGGGACGCGCCCAACGGTTGGCCGCCGCTTCAGTGGCTTGGTATCGAGGGCGTACGGCGCTACGGTCGGGCCGACATGGCCGACATCGCACGTGAACGATGGCTCGCGCTCAATCGCCGAGTGTACGCGGCAAGCGGAAAGATGACCGAGAAGTATGATGTGACGGATTCCAATCGTGCTGCTGGTGGCGGCGAGTATCCGACACAGGACGGATTCGGCTGGAGTAACGGGGTCGCACTCGCCCTTTCGGCTCAGCCCAAGGGAACGCGCAAGTAATGTTCACGATCATGAAGAATAATGGTGTCATCTGCGTATGAAGAAGCTGTTCGCGGTGGGCGTGATCGGGCTGCTGCTGCTTGAAATCGCGAACGTGTACTTCATCATGCCGATGCCGGGCAGTCAGCGCATGCGCAGCATTGACATGGCGTACACCATTTACGGTTGGCGCTGGGCATTGCGCGCACTGCTTGGCACGATGATTGTCGCCGGCGTACTTCCGGTGTGGCGCACGAACAATTCGACCAAGTGGTTTGCGCCACTCGCACTGCTGCTCGTTGCGGGCGTAACGTACGCGTTCAATTTCAAAATGTCGGCCGATCACATGTTTCTGCAGCCGACCGTAGTGACGATGGTGACGGCAGACCAGAACAAGGTGGCGCCCGATCGGCTGGTCGTCGGTATCGAACTTAATGGCGATGCGCGTGCCTATCCGCTGCAGTTCATCGGCTATCACCATCAGGTGCGCGACACCGTTGGTGGGCAGCCCGTACTCGTGAGCTACTGCACGGTGTGCCGCACTGGTCGCATTTTCACTCCTGCAGTGAATGGCAAACCGGAGTCTTTTCGACTCGTGGGCATGGACCACTTCAACGCGATGTTCGAAGACGAGAGCACCGGCAGCTGGTGGCGTCAGGCGAACGGTGAAGCGATTACCGGAACACTCAAGGGTACGATGCTCCCCGAGTTGCCCACCCGGCAGGTAACACTCAAGCAGTGGCTCGCGCTCTATCCGGACAGCCGCATCATGCAGGGTGACCCCCATTTCGCGAAAAACTATGCGAAGGACTATGCCTACGAGAAGGGCACGAGTCGAACATTGCTGACCGGGACCGACACCGCGTCATGGAAGGACAAATCGTGGGTGGTTGGACTCACGGTGAACAACCACAGCAAGGCGTACGATTGGAACCGGTTGCGTCGCGAGAAAATCGTGCACGATGACATTGCTGGCACACCGATCGTGCTGGTGCTCAGCCCCGACAGCGCGAGTTTCTTCGCCTTCGTGCGGCCTGATCGTAGCACGCGCTTTGTGTTGCGGGGCGATTCGCTTATTGCGCAGAACGCGAGTTTCGCACTGAGCGGGCGCAGCGCCACTGGACGGCTCAAACCGCTGAACGCGAGTCAGGAGTTCTGGCACAGTTGGCGGACGTTCAAGCCGCTGACCGACCCTTACTGACGGGTAGTTGACGACGGGCTCGGCGGCCGTTGGGATTGCAACTCGGGTAGTCGCTACTTCCGGCCCAAGACGCGCTTGCCGAGTGTGAACACCAGAACCGCCAGTCCACCGGCGACGATTCCGACGACGGCGTCGAGCAGCATCCCGACTATCGTCGCAAGCAGGGCGCTCCTTTCTGCAACTCCGGCATCGATGCTCTCGATCCAGTGTGCAACCGGTGGAACACCGTGCGCGATGATGCCGCCCCCGACGGTGAACATGGCGGCAGTGCCTACTACGGACAGACTCTTCATCAGCAGCGGTGCGGTGCGAAGAATCCCTGCGCCAAGTTGCCGCTCTAACTTGTCGCCACCGCCGCTGCCGCCCTGCGTGTGCAGCTTGAGTCCGAGGTCGTCGAGTTTCACAATTCCGGCCACGAGCCCGTACACGAGTACCGTCGCGCCGACCGCAACAATGCTCAGCGTGACGACCTGCTGCACAAATGTCGCAACAGCCATGGTACCAAGCGTGATGACGATGATCTCAGCGGAGAGTACAAAATCCGTGCGAATTGCGCCCTTCACCTTGTCGCGCTCGTAGGCAACGAGGTCGATCTTCGGGTCGACGACAGCAGCCACCTGTTGCGCGCGTGCCGTCACCTTTTCTTCATCTTTGTGCAACAGCTTGTGGGCGACCTTCTCAAAGCCTTCAAAACACAGAAAGAGCCCGCCAATCATCATCAGCGGCATGATCGCGGCGGGGATGAACGCGCTGATCGCCAGCGCCGCCGGCACGAGTATCAGCTTGTTGATAAATGAGCCTTTCGCCACAGCCCACACCACCGGGAGCTCCCGATCCACCCTCACGCCGGCCACCTGCTCGGCGTTCAGCGCGAGATCGTCGCCCATGACACCCGCCGTCTTCGTCGCGGCAACTTTCGTCAGCACCGCGACATCGTCCAGCAACGTTGAAATGTCGTCGATCAGTGCGAGGAGAATGGTATGCATGAATGATTAGGGGTTGGGGCAGCGCGACCGCCCAGTGAGCACACGACCGGTACCACTGGTCGCGCGCGTTCCATCGCGGAGCGCAACGGCGCCATTGATCACGACGGCCTTGATGCCAACAGGATACTGAAAGGGATTCGCAAACGTTGCAC
>Ga0105044_10000353_pt1 | contig 55532 bp, 42 predicted proteins | sample MAT01_FD_78092 | JGI IMG/M metagenome (GOLD analysis project Ga0105044, IMG submission 78092) | Freshwater microbial communities from Lake Fryxell liftoff mats and glacier meltwater in Antarctica - MAT-01 | ecosystem: Environmental > Aquatic > Freshwater > Ice > Liftoff microbial mat | place...
CGCGAGTCCGCGGCCCCAGAGAAACACCGCGCCGCGAGTCCGCGGCGCCCGACAAGCCCGACAAGCTCGATGCCGCGAGTCCGCGGCGCCAGAGAAACACCGCGCCGCGAGTCCGCGGCGCCCGACAAGCCCGACAAGCTCGACAAGCCCGACAAGCCCGATGCCGCGAGTCCGCGGCGCCCGACATGCACAACGCCGCGAGTCCGCGGCGTTGGATGAGGAAGAGATGGTGGAGGCGGCGGGAATCGAACCCGCGTCCCGGCTGCCCTGATCAGGGGGCGTCTACGTGCGTGTCCTGCAGTTGGTTCTCGTCCCCGAGCCGCCCACAGGCAGGCCGCTCGGATCCAAGCTCCGGTATGTTCTCGCCGGTCCGCGCCGAAGCGCCGCTCGCCGGCCAGCCCTCTAGTGGCGTTTCCGCAGGGCCGAAGGCACTCCCCGCGGGAACGGCGGTCTGATTTCTCAGGCCGCGAGCGAATAGTTGTTGGCATGCAATGCCGCCCCAAGTGGATTTTACGGGGTGACTCGAGATCCCCGGCACGCAACCCGAAGTCGAATGCACCCGGTCGAGACCGGTGCGCCCCCACTCGTTTGCCCCGACACTCTAACACGTCCGACCCGCGAGTTCAGTCGGGTTCTCCGGACGAGACCCAATCGGCCCCGTCGCGCACGGGCTGGCTCGATCTCAGCGCCAGCTCTCAGCGCCGGCGCGACATCGCTCGGTCGATCTCGCGCTTGTCCTCGCGCTCCTTCGTGGCGGCGCGCTTGTCGTAGACCTTTTTGCCGCGGCACAGGCCGAGGTTCAGCTTCACGCGGCTGCCCCGGAAGTAGAGCGACAGCGGGACCATGGTGATCCCCTTCTCCTTCGCCGCTTCGTGCCAGCGCGCGATCTCGCGCTTGTTCGCGAGCAGCTTGCGCTCGCGTCCCGGCTCGTGGTTGTGGACGTTCCCCTGCTTGTACTCGGGGATGTGCGACTTCATGAGCCACAGGCCCGTGCCGCGCACCATCGCGTAGGCCTCCTGGATGGAGCCGCCGCCGCCGCGCAAGCTCTTCACCTCGGTCCCGGTCAACAGGATCCCGCACTCGAGCTCCTCGAGGAGCTCGTATTCGAACCGCGCCTTGCGGTTCTCGGCGATCTTGCGGATCTCGACCGGTTTTTCGGACATTCGGACGGGAGCGTAGCACGCGCTTGAGTCCAGACGGCGGGAGGTCGATGCTCGGAACCATGACGAGCCGAGCTCCCGACCCCACCGACCTCCTCCAGGAAGCCCTCGACGCCGCGCCGGGAGGATTCGTCGAGCTGCGCTGGCACAAGAAGCAGACGCGCGGGATCTCGGTCGAGAAGGGTCGCGTCGACAACGCGACGGCTTCGGAGCACTCGGGGGTCGGCGTGCGCGTCCTGGAGCAGGGCACGTTCGGCTTCGCGAGCACGGACCGGTTGGAGAAGGGCTCGATCGTCCGCGCCATCGGCGAAGCGCGCGCGGCAGCTCGCGCCTCTTCGCGCGCGCGGCGCGAGCGCGTGCCGGACTTCCCGAGCGTCACGCTGGCGCGTGGCAAGTTCGACGCTCCGGGCGTAGACGCGACGCTGGCGCGGCCGATCGAATCGGCGCTCGAGATGCTGCTCGAGGTCGAGCGCGGCGCGCGCGCCGGTTCGTCGCGCGTGACCAGCGCTTCCACCGCGTACGCCGAGATCTACGAGGAAAAGGGCATCGTCACGAGCGACGGCGCCAAAGTCTGGACGCGCACCGTGCGTCCCGAGTTCCGCGTGATCGCGATCGCCGCGAAGGGCGGCGAGATGCAGCGCGGCGCGGAATCGGTCGGCGTCACGGGCGGATGGGAGTGCCTGTTCGAGTCGAAGAGCCCGGCGCAACTGGCCGAGAAGGCCGCGAAGCAGGCCGTGGATCTCCTCGACGCGGGCTACCCCGAAGGCGGGCGCACGAAGGTGCTCTTGTCGCCGGCGCTCGTCGGACTGCTCACGCACGAAGCGGTCGGTCACACGGTCGAAGCCGACTTCGTGGCGTCGGGCTCGTGCGCCGCGGGACGCCTCGGCACGCGCGTCGCGTCGGACCTCGTCACGCTGTGCGATTCGGGCGCGAGCGAGTACAGGGACGGCGCGGGCGGCACGCTCGCGGTGGACGACGAAGGCGTCGCGACGCAGCGCACGACCGTCATCGAGAAGGGTTTCCTGCGCTCGTACCTGCACGACCGCGAGAGCGCCGCGCGGATGGGCGTGGCGCCGACGGGCAACGCGCGCGCGTGGGAGTACGACGACGAGCCGCTGATCCGCATGCGCAACACCTACATCGCGCCGGGCACGTCGCAACTCGACGAGATGATCGCGGGCGTCGACGACGGCTACTTGCTCGACGGCGCGTCGAACGGCCAGGCCGATGCGAACGGCGAGTTCATGTTCGGCACGCGCGAGGCCTACCGCATCGTGCGCGGCAAGAAGGGCCCGCTGCTGCGCGGCGTGAACATCTCGGGGAGCGCGTTCGACGTGCTGCAGACGGTCGACGCGGTCGGCGCGGACTTCCGCTGGGACCTGGGATCGGGACACTGCGGCAAAGGCCAGCCCGCGAAGGTCGACGCTGGCGGTCCGTGGCTGCGTTGCGAGGTCCTGCTGGGCGGGAGGAAGGCCTGATGAGCACGACGACGGAACGTTCGCGCGCGACGGAGACGCTGTCGCAGCGCGAGCGCGAACTCGAACTCCTCGCGCGCTGTGAAGCTCTCGTGTCCGAAGCGCTGCGGGCCGGCGCGGACGAGGCCGAGGCGTTCGCGAGCTACGCGCAGAAGGCCGCGGCGACGTTCGAGAAAGGCGACCTCAAGCTGGCGCACGTGGACGAGGGCACCACCATCGGCTTGCGTGTGTTCCGGCATCAGCGACTCGGCTTCGCGGCGACGAACCAGGTCGACGCCGCGTCGCTCGCGTCGGCCGCGCGCAACGCGGTCGCCTTGGCCACGGCTTCGCCGGCCGATCCCGCGAACCGATTGCCGGACGCGCGACCGATCGTGGAGTTGCCGACGCTCGTGCATCCAGGCCTCGCGCGGCTCGGCATCGAGGAAGCCGTCGACTACGGCCACGCGCTGGTCACGCGCGCGCAGCAATTCGACGCGCGGCTCTCGGTCGACGGCGCGAACGCCAGCGTGTCGCGCGTCGCGCAGGCGATCCACACGAGCCGCGGCGTGCGCGCGGCCGAGTCGGACGCGATGATCTCGCTCTCGATCTCAGGGATGGCGCTCGAGGGCGCGGACGTCGGCGGATTCCACTACGCGAGCGACGCGATCCGCGATCCGGCGCGCGCCGAGAGCGCGCTGAAGTCGCTCGTCGACGACTTCGCGCGCACGAGCGTCGGGAACCTCGCCGCCCAGCGCGCTCCGACTTCGTACCAGGGACTCGTCCTGTTCTCGCCCGACGCGTTCCTCGACCTGTTCGTCGCGCCGGTGCTGGCCGCGTCGAGCGCGATCGCGGTGCAACGCGGCCGCAGCGCGCTCGGCCAGCGCCTCGGCGAGCGCATCGGCGCGGCGGGCTTCTCGATCCACGATACGCCCGGCGACCGCGATCTCGCTGGCGCCGCGAGCTTCGACCGCGAGGGCCAGCCGGCGCGCACGTTCGCGCTGGTCGAGGACGGCTGGCTGCGCGGCTGGATGTACAACGCCTACGCGGCCGCGGTGGAGAACCGCGCGTCGACCGGCCATGCGCGCGGCGGCGCGCGCGGCGTCCCGGGCCTCGGCGCGCACGCGATCGCGGTCGCGAGCGGCACGGGCGGCTCGCGCGAGGACTTGCTCGGCGCGCTCGGACGCGGACTGCTCGTGCAGCGCTTCTCGGGCTCGGTCGATCCCGCGTCGGGCGACTTCTCCGGTGTCGCCAAGTCGTCGCGCTGGGTCGAGGGCGGGCGCGTGAGCGGTCCGCTGCGCGAGACGCTGATCTCGGGGAACGCCTACCAGCTCCTGGCCCGGATCGTGGCGCTGGGCAGCGAGTCGGAGCGCGTGGACGGCAGCGCGCGCGCGCCCTGGGCGCTCGTCGACGGGCTGACCGTGACGGCCGGCTGATCGCGCGCGACGGGGTTGACCGGGCCTGGATCGGTCGTTAGCTTCCGCGCCCTCGTTATCCGGGCCCGGGTGGCGGAATTGGCAGACGCGCTAGGTTCAGGTCCTAGTTTCCTTTACCGGAATTGGGGGTTCGACCCCCCCCTCGGGCACCACGACGCACGCTCCGGCGCGGAGGACTTCACTCCGGCCGGAGGCCCCCGACCCGCACGCCCGACGAGGCGGACGGGTCGGTGCGTTTCCGGACCGATCTACGTCCCCCGCCCAGCCACCACCAGGTCCGCACGGTAGAAGCCGAGATGCTCGCCCTACTCGACGTAGAGGCGTCGCTCCAGGCCGTCGCCGACAACGAGTGGTTCGGGAACCCCGTCTCGGCCTGGATCCGCGCCGCGACCGTGCTGGTCGCGACGTTCCTCGCGCTCGAGATCGCGAGGCGCCTGATCGTGGCCCGCCTCGCCATCGTCGCCGCGCGGCCCGTGACGGACCTCGACGATCTCGTCGTCGACCTGATCCAGCGCACGCAGCGTTGGTTCCTGTTCCTCGTCGCCTTCTACGTCGCGCACCACTTCATCGCGTGGCCCGCGCCCGCCGTCGACGGCAGGGTCGATGGCGCCAGCACGTGGGCAGCGCGCATCGGGACGGCGCTGAACATCGGTGCGTGGATCCAGGTCGGCCTGTGGGGTCGCGGGGCGCTCCAGTACGGGATCGGCCGCATGGTACGCGGGCGCGGAACCGAGGATGCCGGCAGCGCGATGGGCGTCTCCGTCCTCGCGTTCGTCGGCTCGCTCGTGATGTGGTCGCTGATCCTCTTGCTGTGCCTCGAGGCGCTGCACGTCAACGTGAACTCGCTGATCGCGAGCCTGGGCGTCGGCGGCATCGCGGTGGCACTCGCGGCGCAGAACGTGCTCGGCGACCTGTTCGCCTCGATCGCGATCCTGCTCGACAAACCCTTCGTCGTCGGCGACGGCATCCAAGTCGGCGATTTCAACGGGACCGTCGAGCGCATCGGCGTCAAAACGACGCGCTTGCGCAGCATCAACGGCGAGGAGATCGTGATGGGCAACAGCGATCTGATCTCGAGCCGCATCCGCAACTTCAAGCGTCTGGAGGAGCGCCGCGTCATCACCCAGATCGGCGTCGAGTACGCCACGCCGATCGCGCAGGTCGAGGCGATCCCGTCGATGCTCGCGGAGATCGTCGGGCACGTGCCCGACACGCGCTTCGACCGCGCGCACTTCACGGGTTTCGGCGACTCGGCGCTGAAGTTCGAGCTCGTGTACTTCGCGCAGAAGCTCGACTACGGCTCGATGATGGACCAGCAGCAGGCGGTGAACCTGGAGATCCTGCGGCGATTCGAAGCCGAGAAGATCCAGTTCGCGTTCCCGACGCAGACGATGCGCGTCGTCTCGTCGGGGGCACCGGGAGCAATGGGATCCATGGGCGGACCGGGCAGTGGCCCGCACGGCACGATCACGCTGGGCTCCTCGGGCACGCTGGGCTCCTCGGGCACGGTCGGCTCTTAGGCCACGGTCGGCACCTCAGGCACGGTCGACTCCTCGGGCGGCAGCTGAACTAGCGCGCCACGAGTACCGACAGCGCGCCGCGTCGATTCTTCCTCGGCCCGATCTCCGATTCCTACGCGCGCTCTCAGAACGAGTTGTCGTCGGGGTAGTTCGAAATCGAGATCACCAGGATGACGACGATCATCACGACGATGCCGATTCCGACCCAACCGATGAGGCCCAGCGCGAGCATCACCGACCCTGCCCGCCCGGTGCGCGGTAGATGAGCACGGCGCGCTCGCCCATCTCGCCCGGCAGACGGTGTTCGCAGACGGTGTCGAGCTTGAAGCCCAGACGCTCGGCCTCGCGCTCGGCCGCGCGCACCTCGCGCGACCAGGACGGCCCCTTCAGCATCACGAGGTCCTTCAGCGCGTGGCGGACCTTGCGCAGCGTGCGCACGTTCTCGCGCACCGAGCTCACGGCGCGCATCAGCACCACGTCGGCGTGGAACTTGGCCAGATGGTCCTCGCCGCGCGCACACACGGCCTTGGTGTTCTTCAGCGGGAGTTGCGCGATCGCAGCCTCGAGGAAGTTGACCCGCTTCTTGGTCGAGTCGAGCACGGTCATGCGCGTCTCGCGCTCGGCCAGCGCGATCGGCAGGCCCGGGAAACCCGCGCCGGAGCCCAGGTCGAGGACGACCTTGCCGAACAGCGGCACGTACTGCGTGACGCGCCACGAATCGAGGTAGTGCTTGGCCGCCATCTCGCGCGGTTCCACGATCGCGGTCAGGTTGACCTCGCGATTCTGCTCTTGCAGGTAGCGCGCGTGCAGCGCGTAGGCGTCGAGGACGCGCGGCTCGATGTCGATCCCCTGGAACGCCCACTCGAGAGCCGCGCGCAGTTCGTCGAGGCTCGAGATCGGCGAGTCGGGCTTCCCAGCCAGGTCGTCGACCTCGACCGGCCCTTCGGGTTCGAGCGCGACGGCTTCGACGCCCGCCTCACCCACCAAGCCTGCCTCGCTCACCCTCTCGGGCGCGATCCTGTCGGGCGCGATCCTGTCGGGCGGGATCCTGTCGGGCGCGATCCTGTCGGGGACCACAGCCTCCCCCGCGGGCGGGATCGCGGCCGTGCCCGGCGTCGCCGGCTTCTCGTCGGGATCCGGTTCTCCAGGACCGGACCCGCGTCGGGCTCTCTTGGGCATCGAGCGTGACCTGTGCGGCGGGGATGCCGCGGGCAGGCGGCGGGTTCGACGGGGGGCCTCGCTCGCGGCGCGAACGAGATGCGGACTGGCAGGCCAGGAAGGATTCGAACCTTCAACCTACTGATTTGGAATCAGTCGCTCTAACCGTTGGAGCTACTGGCCTGTGAGAGGGTGAGGGAGGGTACTCGCCGCGCGTGGAGAGGACAAGACGGCCAGTAGGCTCGGGCACCGTCGGATCGCTACAGTGCGCGGCGTAGATGACCCACCGCTCCGCCTCGAGTCCCCACGATTCCTCCGCGCCCGGCCCCGAGCCGCGCGCACTCCCCGCGGGACACGCTCCACGCGTGATCTCGGCCGACTCGATCCCGCGCGACGCGCTCGACGCGGACGCGCTGCGCGTCGTCGCGCGTCTCGAGCGCGAGGGTTTCGAGGCCTACCTCGTGGGCGGGTGCGTCCGCGACCTCCTGGTCGGGCGCACACCGAAGGACTTCGACGTCGCGACGAGCGCGCATCCGCGCCAAATCAAGCGGCTCTTCCGCAACGCGCGCGTCATCGGTCGCCGGTTCAAGCTCGTGCACGTCGTCTACGGCCAGCACATCGTCGAGACGGCGACGTTCCGCGCCGACCCGCTGTCGACCGAAGCGGAGTGCGCGGAGCCCGATCTGGACGATAACGGTCTCGAGCGCGAGTCCGAGGACTCGGGCGAGGCGCTGGACGACTTGCTCATCACCGAAGACAACGAATTCGGCACCGCGGAACAGGACGCGCGCCGGCGGGACTTCACGGTGAACGGGCTCTTCCTCGACCCGCTGCGCAACGTGATCCTCGATTACGTCGGGGGCATCGACGACCTCGAGCGCAACGTGCTGCGCACGATCGGAGATCCGAAGAAGCGCATGGCCGAGGATCCGGTGCGGATCCTGCGCGCGATCAAGTTCGCTACGCGCCTGGGCTTCCGCATCGACGAGCGCACGTGGGAAGCCATGATCGCCAGCGCGCCGCGCCTCGCGCGCTCGGCACCCCCGCGCGTGCTGGAAGAGGTCTTGCGCTTGATGCGCAGCGGCACTGCGCTGGGCTCGTTCCGCATGCTGCGCGCGTGCGGCGCGCTGCGCGTCGTGCTGCCCGCCGTCGATCAGTTCCTGGGCGAGCCCGACGATGCCTCGACGCAACCGCGCGCGGAGACGTTCTGGCGCTTGCTCGAAGCGCTCGACAACGACGTGCACCAGGGTTTCGTGCCCACGAGCGCCGTGTGCATCGCGCTGCTCTACCTGCGCATCATCGAGCGCGAGGCCGATCCCGCGACGCGCGAAGGTCAAGGCGTTCCGCCCGACCTCCTGACGGTGACGGGCGAAGTGCTCGAGCCGATCGCGTTCCACACGCGCCTGCCGCGCAAGGACACCGCGCGCGCGCGCCGCATCATCTTCCAGCAGCGGCGCTTCACACAGGTCGCGACGAAGCGCTTCCGTCCGCTGCTCTTCCTGCGCAGCGAGGACTTCCCCGAAGCGCTCGAGCTCTACCGACTGCGCGTCGCCGCGCGTGGACAGGGCTGGGATTTGTACGAGGGCTGGCGCGACCGCTACCGGCGGCTGCTCTCCTCGCCGCCCAGCGAGGTCGAGGCGGAGTTCGGTCCGGAGCCCGAGCCCGCACCACGCCGTGGTCGCCGCCGCGGTCCGCCGGCGGGCGGACGGGCCTAGTCGACGCCCTTCGAGAGCGCGAGAGTGCCTCGGGCTCGCGCACGCCTCCTCTGGTTCCGCGACCAGAACTCCACCGCCCGGTCAGCGATGCCGGGGTAGATTTCGACCGGTTCGGATGGTGCCCGCCCTTCCGGGGACGCCGACAGACCTTCGAGGCCCAAATGGACCGGGTGCGCCGTGGCAATGCGGTGGCTGCGGTGCGCGAGAAGCCCGGTGAAGGTGTGTGGCTGGCGACCCCGCGCGGGGAAGGACGGGTCCTCTCCCAGGCAACTGGACGAGCCGCCAGGCCGGCGGGGTGAAACTCCCCGCTGGCCCGGCCCCTAACCCCACCGGGGGCGGTTCCTCAGGCGGGACCGCCCCCGGTTCCAGGGCGCTTCCGAGCGCGCCAGCGCAGGACGAGGAAGCTCGCCAGCGCGACCGCGGCGCCGAGGAACGCGGCGTACGCGGCGCGCGAACCCTCCGTCGGCTCGATCGCGTCGGCCGTTTCCGCGCCCCCCGTCATCGGCGTCGCCAGCGGGGTCGGGACGACGCTCGACGGCGGCGACGCGAGGCTCGGTGCCACGACCTCGACGTAGCGGCCCGGCGGCCGCGGGTCGAAGTACGCGAAGTCGACGCCCTCGATCCGCTCGTCGCCGGGCGTCGAGCGCGCCAGGTCGTACGTGACCGTACGGCGCGCGCGACCGCGATCGTCGAGGACTCCCAACACGCGATAGCCGGGGAAGCTCGCCGCGTCCGGCACGGTCGCGAGGGACAGATCGCCTTGCCCTTGGAGCACGAGTTCGTAGCGCGCGCTCGCCGCGCCGGCCTCGATCCGTGCTTCGATCCGGAATTCCCCCACGGCGCCGCTGAAGTTCGCCGGTCGTACTTCCTCGGGCAGCGGCGCGATCTCGATCTCGAGCCCGCGTCCGACCACGTACGCGTCGCGCCGTTCCGTCGGCGTGCGCCCGTTCACGAAGTCCTCGGTGAACGCTGTCGCACGTGCGAAGTGGAGACGCGGGCTCGCGAGACGCAGCGTCCCCGGCGCGCGCTCGATGCGGCGCACGTCGAGTGCGTAGACGCGGAACGTGCGGCCGTTCACGCTGCGATCGGGCAATCGGCGCGCGAGCGCGAGCCGGTCGTTGCGCGCGACCGAGACCTGCGACTCGCGCGCGAGCTCGACGAACGCGCGCGTCAGCTCCAGCGATTCGGCGTCGTCGAGCCAGTCGGCGGCGATCTGCACCGGCACGTCGAGCTGGCGGCGGAAGAGCGGGATCACGCTCTCCAGCAGGAACTCGGCGTCGAGGCCGAAGCGCACCTCGATCGCGAGCAGCTCGCCCACGAAGGCCGTCGTGCGCGCGCTTTCGACCTCGACGAAGACCGGTGCCGTGCCCGACTCGTCCACGGCGGTGCTCGATCCCAGCCAGTCGGCCGGCGCGAGGACTTCGCTGTCCGGCGCGGTGCCCGCGGGTGCCACGGGCGGCAGGCGCAATCCGGATCCCTGCGGGGGTGAGAATCCGCTCGCCGCGGGGCCGCTCGCCGCGATGCCGTGCGGCGCGATGCCGTGCGCCGCGATGCCGTGCGCCGCGTTGCCGTGCGGCGCGAGCGCGGCAGCGGACGCTGCGACGACGAGCACGCTCTCACGGATCGACCTCAGCGCGGCGCGCACGAACGGATCAGTCGCGAGCGGACGGCGTGAGGGACGGCATGCGGACCTTGTAGTGGAATGCCGACCAGCCCTCTACACCCCGCTCACTCGCTCGCGCCGCTGGCCGGAGTTCGCGCGCAGCGAAGCCTGCGGCTCACTCGCGGCGCGGGCGGGCTCACTCGCGGCGCGGGCAGGCTCACTCGCGGCGCGGGCAGGGCCGTGGATCCGGGCCGAATTCGCGCGTCGAGCGCGCGCCGGCCGCGACGCGCTCGCGCGGGCGTCGCTACGATGCGCGCCTCGTGATCGCAGGCCTCCTCCTCGTGTTGTCGACGAGCGTCCTCGCTGGACCGACGGCCGCCGTCCGCCCCGAGGACCAGAAGCCCGCGCCGATTCCGGGGAAGTCCGGCGGGGCTCCGTCGCCCGCGGTCGTCGACCAGGGGCCCGCCACCGACTCCGCCACCGAAGCTGCGACCGACCGAGCGCGGCGCGCGTTCGCGCTGCTGAAGCCGGCCGAGCGCAAGGACGTCGTCGATTTCCTGTCCAGCGAGCTCGAGCACGAGCGCACGTTCCAGATGATGCTCGTGCGCTACGTCGTCGCGAACCAGGACCGCGATCGACTGGCCTGGCCGCAGGAGACCGAGGCGCCCTACTTCGACCCAAAACGGCACGCGCCGGCCCAGCCGATCGCGCGACGGCGCCTCGCCCACGACGATCCGCGGGCCGCGGCGACGCGCATGGAGCTGAGCGTCGCCGTGGACGTGCGCGCATGGGCTTACGACTGGGGTTCGGGCGTGGTGTTGCACCGCGTCGCGTCGGACACGCCCGACCGCGCCTTCGAGCTCGCGCTGCGCGGTCTGCCGCCCGACTTCGATCTCGTGACCGCGCTCGTCGAGCGCGCGCTCGACGACGGCTCGGAGCGCAAGGCGCACGCCGCTTTCGGGCACGCCTACACCGATCGCGCGGGCCTCGTGTTCCCGGGGATCACGCTGTACGACGCGTGGCGATCGGGCACCGAGATCGAGATGCCCGACGTCGACTGCCTCGGGCTCGTGAACGTGATCCTCGACGACTGGACGACGTGGACGTCGGTCGTGCCCGGGTACAAGCAGGCCCCGCTGTACGCGCGCATCGCGGAACTCTTCCAGCCGGCGAAGCGCCAGCGCGAGCTGCGTGTCGCGATCGCGGCGACGTTCCTGCAGGCCGCGCCGGAGCTGTGCTGCGGCTACGAAGGCTCGATCGACAACTTCCACGCCCTGTGGGAGAAAACCGAGTCGACGCCGGCATCGCTGGCGGAGAAGCTGCCCGACGCAGCCGGTTGGAAGGACTTCCTGTCGGGCTGGGTCGCGGAGTGCACGCGCGACGGCGAGCTCTACCAACGTGGCATCGCGCGGCGCGCGACGCTCGCGAACGAGAGTGCGCGTATCCGCGCGACGCTCGCCTACGTGCTCGAAGAATACGGAGCTTTCGCGCGACTGCGCGAAGCGACGGCCACGAAGTGAAGAGACCGGGTCGCAGAGCGACCGCAGCAGGAAGACTCTTATGAACGTGAAGGAACTCGAGACGACCGCGCGGGCCCTCGTGGCGCCGGGCAAGGGCATCCTGGCCGCCGACGAGAGTCACGGCACGATCGAGAAGCGATTCCAATCGATTCAGATCGCGAACACCGAGGACAACCGGCGCGCCTACCGCGACATGCTCTTCACCGCGAAGGGCTTCGGCGATCACGTCAGCGGCGTGATCCTGTTCGACGAGACGATCCAGCAGAAGGGACTCAACGGCACGCCCTTCCCCGAGGTGCTGAAGAAGTCTGGATCGATCGCCGGGATCAAGGTCGACGCGGGAACCGTCGCGATGACGGGCAGCCCCGAGGAGAAGATCACGCAGGGTCTCGACGGATTGCGCGAGCGGCTCGCCCAGTATCGCCAGCTAGGCGCGCGCTTCGCCAAGTGGCGCGCGGTCATCACGATCGGGAGCACGATCCCGACGCTCCCGAACCTGCGCGAGAACGCGAACCTGCTGGCGCGCTACGCCGCGCTGTGCCAGGAAGCCGACATCGTGCCGATCGTGGAGCCCGAAGTGCTGATGGACGGCGACAACACGATCCAGCGCTGCTTGCAGGTCACGGAACAGACGCTGCACGAGACGTTCAACGCCCTGTACGACCACTGCGTCGTGCTCGAGGGCATGCTGCTGAAGCCCAACATGATCGTCGCCGGCAAGAAGTGTCCGGCGCAGGCGACGCCCGAGCTCGTGGCCGAGCTGACCGTGCAGTGCTTCCGCCGCACGGTCCCGGCTGCCGTCCCAGGCATCGTGTTCCTGTCCGGCGGCCAGAGCGCGGCGCAGGCCACGCACCATCTGTCGCTCATGAACGCGGCCGGTCCGCACCCCTGGCAGATCTCGTTCTCCTATGGACGCGCGCTGCAGGACGAGGCGCTGAAGGCCTGGGGCGGCAAACCGGAGAACGTGGCCAAGGGGCAGAAGCTCTTCGCGGCGCGCGCGCGCCTGAACAGTCTGGCGCGCTCGGGCAAGTACGACCCGAAGATGGAAGCCGAGCTCGTCCCGGCCTGAGGTCCGAGTCGCCGCGTGCGCGGCGGCCGCGATGCACCCAACGCGCCGCGCGGATGTCCGCGCGGCGCTTTCGTTTCGAGACCGGCGGCTCCACGAGACTGGCGGTTGCTCAACGTGTTCAGGCGCGAAATTGGAGGGATTCCCACGATGCCTGTCCACCGGCCCTCTCGCCGGGGCACGACACCTTGGACGGTCCGGCGAACGAAAGTGCGGCGTCCGTTCTCCCACCGAAAGCAACGCAAGGTCCGGCATGTTCCAGAGGCTCGCATCGATCGCTCTCGCCTTCACCGCACTGGTCCTCTCCGCGGGCGCCGCAGCGGCGCAAGCACCGGACTGGGATCGCCGCATCGGCGACATCCACATCGTCCACCCGCCCGGTACGCCGCCGGGGTTCGCGCGCGTCTCGATCGATCTGGCCCTGATGAGTGGGCCGCTCGCACCGGTCCCGACGAACCTCGGTGTGGACGTCTTGGTATCGCTGAACGGCATGCCGTTCCTGACGCGCACGCTCAGCGCCGAGGCCGTCCAGTCGGAGATCGCGTGCTTCCCGACCACGGGCTGCCCCGAGGACAACTGCAACGTCTGGTTCTTGGCGTCCAACGGGCTCATCGTCAACAACAACGCCTACTGCTCCGGCGTCTACGAGAGCCTGTGGGGCTGCCGCTGCTGGTCGAGTTGGAACAGCCCGTGGACCTTCGACATGGTCGTCCAACCCGGAGACGTCATCGATGTCGTAATCACGCCCAGCGCCGGGAGCTTGCCCGAGATCGACACGTCCGACGACACCTTCTCGGCGCGGGTCGGCGACTACCTGCCGGGCGTCGACTTCTGCTTCGGCGACGGTTCGGGCGTGGCCTGCCCGTGCGGCAACTCCGGCGCGCCGGGCAACGGCTGTGCGAGCTCGGTGAACGCGCAGGGTGCCTACCTCGGAGCGACCGGGACCGCGAGCGTCGCGGCCGACGGCGTCGTGTTGACGGGCAGCGGCATGTCGAACTCGACGTGCCTGTACTTCCAAGGCACGACGCAGCTCGCCGGTGCTCTCTTCGGCGACGGACTGCGCTGCGCGGGAGGCGCGGTCATCCGCCTCGGAACGAAGGCGAACTCGGCCGGCAGCTCGGCCTATCCCGCGGTCGGCGATCTCCCGATCTCCGTGAAGGGCGCCGTTCCGATGTCGGGCGGGTCGCGCACCTATCAGGCCTGGTACCGCAACGCCGCGGCGTTCTGCACGACCTCCACCTTCAACCTAACGAACGGTGTGAGCATCGCCTGGAACCCGTGATCGCCCCGAAAACTCTCAGGCAGTCGACCGGGGCTCGCGCCGAATCGGCGCGCACCCCGGTCGCTGCCTAACTCCGCGCGGAGGGCTTCTGCGGCAGATCTTCGATGATCCGCTGCAGCGCTTCGAGGTCGAGCGGCTTCACCCAGTGGAAGTCGAAGCCCGCCTGCGCAGTCTGGTCGCGCGCTTCGGTTTCGCTCCAGCCCGTCAGCACGACCAGCACACGCTCGTTCCCCACCGCGAGCGCGCGAATGCGGCGCGCGGTCTCGTAGCCGTCCATGCCCCTTATGCCGAGGTCGAGGAGGATCACCTCGGGTTCGGACGTACGCGCGAACTCCACGGCACGTCCACCTTTGTCTTGCGCGACAAGTCGCCGCGCGCGATGGCCGTCGTCACCTCGGCGATGTTGCGCACCTGCGACGTCAGGTTCGACGCCATCGCGTTCACGGAGTCCGTCAAGTCCTTCCACGTGCCGGCGATGCCGGGCACGATCGCTTGGCCGCCGAGCTTGCCGTCGGTCCCGACCTCGCGAGCCACGCGCGTCACCTCCGACGCGAACGAGCGCAACTGCTCGACCATCGTGTTGATCATCCGGCTCGCGCGTGAGCTCCCACCCGGCCTTTCGGGATCGTCGAACGCGAGCGCTTTTTTGACCTCGGCGAACATTGCGCTCTTGCGCGGATCCGGGCCTTGCACAGGTCGGTCCGAGGTCGGCCCGCGCTCGCGCTCAGTCGCTCGCGGCGGCGCGCCCAGCGAGTTCCGCGGTCGCGAAGGCCGCTTGGAAGTTGAGTCCCCCGATCGGCCCCTGCAGGTCGAGGATCTCGCCGATCGCGTACAGGCCCGCGTGCTTCTTCACGCGCAGCGATCCGGCGTCGACCTCGTGCAGCGCGAGCCCGCCGGCCGTGACCTCCGCCTGATCGAAGCCGAGTGTGTCGTCGACCGGCACAGCGAGTCCCTTCAACGCGTCGACCAGGCGCGTGCGCGCCTCGCGCTCGAGCTGGTTCGCGCGCGGATCGGATTCGCGCAACTCGGCCTGCCGCGCGACGGCTTCGAGCACACGCCGCGGCACTTCGAACGGCAGGACGCGCGACAGAGTCGGACCGCCGGGGCGCGCTCCGGCCGCTTGGATGAGCGCGCGCAGGGCATCGGCCGAAACATCCGGCGCGAGATCGATGCGCAGCGCGAGGTCGACGCGCGTGCGCGCCCGATCCGCGGCGACACGCGCGCGCGCGACGTGTTCGGAGAGATCCATCGCGCCGGGCCCCGAAAGTCCGCGGTGCGTGAACAGAACCGGTCGCCGACGGCGTCCGATCACGACACCCGCACCGTCGACGAGACGCGCCTCCCCTTCCTGGATCGAGATGCCGGCCAGCTCGCGCACCCACGCGGCGCTGCTCGCGAGGGGCGCGAGCGCGGGCACGGGCTCGACCTCTTCGAGGCCGAGGTCGTCGAGCCAGCGATAGCCGTCGCCGGTCGTGCCGGTGCGCGGATAACTCTTCCCGCCGGGACACAGGATCACGCGCGGCGCGCGCGCCGTGCGTCCGCCCGCGATCGCGAGAGTCCACACGCCGTCGGCTCCGCGCTCGACCTGCTCGACGGGGCAGTCGAGTTCGATGCGCACGCCGGCCGCGACGCCTGCGCGCTCGAGAGCGTCGCGCACGTCGACCGCGCGCCCGGATGTCGGGAAGATCTTCTCGAGCGGCGCCGTCTCGGTGGGCACACCGAGTTCCTCGAAGCGCGCGCGCACGCCCGTCGGCGGCAACACGCGGAACGCGGTCTCGAGGAAGCGCCCGCCGACCTTGCCGAACAGCGCCGCGGCGGCGCGCGGCTCGAGCGTCGTCGTCAGGTTGCAGCGCGTGCCGCCGCTCGCGAGGACTTTCGATCCGGTGCGCGCGGTCTTCTCGAGGAGCAGTACGGACCGGCCTTCGCGCGCGGCGCGCTCGGCGGCCCACAGGCCCGCGGCGCCCGCGCCGACGACGAGCACGTCGGCGCTCGCCTCGTTCCAGTTCTTGTCGACCAAGCGGCCGAGATCATGCGGTCTCGCGCCTGGATTCCGAGGGTTTCGTGCCCGGACTCGGCCCCCCCAGTAGGATTCGCGCTCATGCTGTGGTCGGCGATCTGGCTTGGAATCGCCGCGGGGGCCGTGCACGCGGGCACCGGCCCCGACCACGTCGCGGGCGTGGCTCCATTCGCGGCGCGGCGCGGGCGCGACGCGTGGCGCACGGGCGCCGCGTGGGGTCTAGGCCACGCCGCGGGAGCCGGCGTCGCGGCCGCGGTCGCGCTGGCCTTGCGCGCGCACGTGCCGGGAGTCGAGGAGAGCCTCTCCGCCTGGAGCGAGCGCATCGTCGGCGTCCTGCTGTGTCTGATCGGCGCCCTCGGATTGCGGCGCGTCTTGCGCGCTCCCGCGCCTCACGCCGCGCACGCGAGCGACGCGATGCCGACGCGCGACCGGTCCGTCTTCGGCCTCGGGCTCGTGCACGGAGCCGCGGGGATGTCGCACTTGTTCGGTACGCTGCCCGCGCTGGCCTTGCCGGGCACGCTGATGCCGGCGCTCTACCTCGCGGGCTACGGCTTCGGATCGCTGGCGCTCATCACGTTGTTCGCGGCGGGCATCGGCCGGCTGGCGCCGGAATCGAAGCCGCACGTGCGCCGCCGCGTCGTGGCCCTCGCGTGCGCATCGAGCCTCGCGATCGGGCTCGTGTGGCTCGTCCAGCCGCTCTGACGCGCGCGCTACATCAGCCGCCGGAAAGTGACGCTTCGTAGTCCTCCGCGTCGCCGTCGAGCGCGCCCTCGTCCGGTCCCGCGTCGCCGGCACGGTCCTCGAGCCAGCCCTCGGGCAGCATGACGCGCTCCTGCGCCCCCGATTTCCCGCGCACGGCGCGCAACGCCGGGACGGGGAACGGTTCGGTGGGATCGAGCGGGGCGACCGCGGCGAGCATGGCCTCGATCGTGCGCACGCGCACGAGCGACTCGCGCACCACGGACGAACCGCGGAAGCCCTTCGTGTACCAGGCGCACCACTTGCGCATCTGGCGCATGCCCTGGTCCTCGCCGAAGAAGCTCGCCAGGCGCCGCGCGTGGTCCGTCATGACCGCGATCACTTGTCCAAGGTTCGGCGGATCCGCGGGCTCGCGGCCGTCGTACGCGGCGGCGAGCTCGGCGAAGAGCCACGGCCGTCCGAGACATCCGCGGCCCACGATCACGCCGTCGCATCCGGTCGCGCGCGCCATGCGCAGCGCGTCCCACGCTTCCCAGATGTCGCCGTTGCCGAGCACCGGGATCGACACCGCCGACTTCAACGCGCCGATCGCGTCCCAGTCGGCGAGCCCTGAGTAGAGCTCGCGCGCCGTGCGCGCGTGCAGGCCGATCGCGGCGGCGCCTTCTTGCTCGGCGACCCGCCCCGCGTCGAGGTACGTGATCAAGCTCTCGTCGACGCCCTTGCGCACCTTGATCGTGAGCGGCACGGCTCCCGCGCCACGCACGGCGGCGCGCACGATCGCGGCGAGGAGCTTCGGCTTCACCGGGATCGCGCTGCCGCCGCCGCAGCGCGTCACCTTCGGCACGGGACAGCCGAAGTTCATGTCGAGGTGGTGCACGCCCGAGTCGACGAGACTCCGCGCCATCTCCTCCACTTCCGCGGGAACCGTCCCGTACATCTGCACGCTGCGCGGCACCTCGTCGGGCGAGCTCGACGCCAGCAACCGCGTGAGGCGATTGCCGTGCAGGTAGCCGCGCGACGAGATCATCTCGGACACGTAGAGCCCCGCGCCCTGTTCGCGGCACAGGCTGCGGAACGGGTAGTTCGTGACGCCGGCCATCGGCGCGAGCACGACCGGCGGCCACACGCTGAGCTTCCCGAGCACGAGCGGGAGGAACTCGCCCGGCCGCGCGACGGGTACGTCGCGGTTGACGTCGCTCACGAAGCGGCGCGTGGTTCCGTCGGGCCTCTTCATCGGGTTGCTCGCGCGCGCGAGGCCGTCACTTCGGCCCGGGGGCGCCGGCTTCGGCCGGCTGCGCGGCCGCGCCGTCCTTCACGGGCTTCTCGGGCGTCACCGCGCCCTTCGCGGCCCCGGGCGCCGCGCTCTTCGGCGGGATCATGGCCTTCTTCTCGGCCGACATCGGCAGACCGCGCCCGTCCTCGATCTGCACGTCGAGCAAAACGGTCACCGCGACGCCGTTGCCGGTCTGGCGCTTGATCTCGGTCGGAACGCCGAACGCGTCGAACTTGGCGGTCGCTTCCTGTGACTTCAGGATCTGGAACATGTGCATCGCTTCGGGATCCATGGCCATGCGCCACGGCCCTACGCCGGCCTGCACGCCCTCGAAGAAGAGAACGTTGAACTCGGCGCCCGGCTTCTTGTGGTAGCCCGCGATCAGCCACGCCGTGGCGCTGCCGCAATCGACGAAGGCGAGGCGCTGCGACACGGGATGATTGCTCTGCGGCAGGCCGTCGAACTTCGTGGACACGCTCATGCGCCCGCCGCCCATCTCGCCGCGCACGTCGACGACGCGCGTACCGGTGCGCATCGACACGTCGAACGCAGAGAGGTTCCCGTCCGCGACGACCTGGCTGACGGTGGTCTCCGTGTCGGGCATCGCGCCCTGGCCGACCGTGCGCACATGACCGCAGTACACCAGCGCGCCGTCGAAGCGCCGCACCACCGCGAAGCGTTCGGCGGAGAGCCGCACCCCGATCGCACGCGTCTCGACGTGTCCGCGCAGGACGACATCCCCGGGCGGCAGTTCGGGCGCCGAGACCGCGAGGGGCTTGGCCAGGTCCTCGATCACCTTCTTCTGCGCCGCGCGCAGCTCGGACTCCAGCGAATCGAGCACCGTGCGCTTCAACACGCGACCGCGGACGACGACGACGGCCGGACGGTAGAGCGCGCCGATGCTCGTCCGCGGATCCTGCGCCACCGCGATGAGGTCGGCGATCTTGGCCTTCTTGATCGTGCCGCGCAGCTCGAGCCCGAGATGCTCGCACGCGCCCGCGGTCGCGGCGCGCACGCAGTCCTCGACGGGTATGCCGGCTCCGTGCCACATGGAAAGTTCGTCGAGCAGCGCGGTGCCCGGGAAGAGCCAGGGGTTCGGTGTCGCGCTGCCCGGAACGAGGGTCACGCCGCGGTCGTGGAGCGCCTTCACGAGCCCCTTCTGCGCGTTGACGATCGCCACGCCCTTCGCGAGGTGCTGCTCCGACGCGATCTTGCGCCGGATGAAGCCGTCCTGCTTCCACGACTGCACGTAGAACGGGCTCAAGAGTTCGAGGTCGGGCGACTCCTCCTTCGGCTCGACGAGCGCGCGCCCCCACAGCGCGAGCGCCGGAGTGACCGCGATCTTCTTCGCGAAGGCGAGCTCGACCATCGGCGCGAGTTCCTTGGGCGTCACGGTCTCCCAGTACTTGCCCGCCGGCAGAAATGCGTCGAGGTGGAAGAAGCCGTCTTGTCCGGCCTCGAGCGCCTCGGGGAACGTGACCCCGCGCGGCAGCGTGCCCCACACCTCGCGGCCCGCCTTGTGCGCCTTCTCGATCGCGACGAGCCACGAGGCCTTGGGCAGCCCCGGGAGGAACGACAAGTAGTCCGGCGGCTCGTCGAGCTCGAAGAGATCCGTCAGGTTCGATTCGGCCTTCTCCGGCGTGTCGAGCACCATCGAACTCAAGGTCGCCGGAGGAGCTCCGTCGAGCGGAGCGCCCGCGCCGAAAATCCACGGCCCGGGATTGCGCTCGCGCGCCTCGCGCGTCTGCTCCACGAAGATGCGTCCCATGTCGTTGCCGATGTCGCGCACGACCGTGATGCCGGCACCGATGTACAGGCGGTCGTGCTCGGCGTCGAAGTTCACCATGCCGTCCACGAGACCCGGGAGCAGGTGCATCCCGGTCAGATCGACCACTTCGGCGCCGTCGGGGATGGCGACGTCCGGTCCGATCTCCTGGATGCGGTCGAGCCTCAGGAGGACGGTCGCCACCGCCGGTTCGACGCCGGCTTCGAACGTGTGGACGGTCGCGCCTTTCAGCGCGACGTACTCGCTCGGCGCGAGCGCGAGCGTCAGCGCGAGGAGTTCGCTGGTCACGAAGGCTGGGATCTGGAGCTGCATGCGTACCTGGAGGTTCGAGAGTCGCGCCCGGTCCGGATCATGGACACACGTCCGGTGGGAGGACAGGTCCGGCGGGTGGACACGTCCGGCGGGAGGACACCTCCAGCTGGATGACACGCCCAGATCGCCGGGCGCTCCGCTTCGCGCATCATGGCACTCAGCCGACAGGTCGGGCGAGCGCGCAGGCGTGGCGCGGACACTCCTACGCTATCCTCACGCGTTCCGAGAGTCTGGATCGCGGCCTGATGGACGCCCAGCCTCGCCAACCCGCGAGCCCTGCCCCGTGACCGAGACCGTTCCCGCCGTCGCGCTCCTGAGCGACTTCCTGCCCACCGGGCCCTGGATCTACGGCCGCCAGGTCGAGATGGAGGGCGCGCTGCCGCCCGACGGCGCGCTCGTCGAGGTCCTCGACGCTTCGAAGCGCTTCGTGGGTCACGCGCTGTACAACGGCCGGAGCGACATCCGGCTGCGCGTGCTCTCGCGCGGCAAGCGCACGGAGCTGCGCAACCCGCGCGATTTCCTGCTGCGCAAGCTCGCGGCCGCGGATCGACTGCGCAAGAAGACGCTGCGACTCCCCGAGGTCACCGACGCGTACCGCATCGTGCACGCCGAAGGCGACGACCTGCCGGGACTGATCGTCGACAAGCTGGGCGCGTCGCTCGTGTGCGAGCACCACGCGCTGGGTTTCTGGCGCCTGCGACACGAGGTCGAGGATGCGCTGAACGAGCTCTATCCCGGGCTGCCGGTCGTGCACCGCGTACCCGACAACGCCGCGCGCGCCGAGCACTTCGATCCCGAGGACGCGCCGCTCGACCTGGGCGAGATCGAGCTCGTCGAGAACGGCCTCGTCTTCGGCGTTCGGCCCGGTTTCGGCCACAAGACCGGCTGGTTCTGCGATCAGCGCGACAACCGCATGCAGGCCGCGGGCTACGCCAACGGACAGGACGTGCTCGACATCTGCACGAACGCCGGCGGCTTCGCGCTGCACGCCAAGAAGAATGGCGCGCGCCGCGTGCGCGCGGTCGACCTCGACGAGGTCGCGCTCGAGCGCGCGGTGCGCGCGGGGCGTCGCAATGCGCTCGACGTCGAATGGATCCACGCCGACGGCTTCGACGTCCTGCGCCGCGTGCGCGACGAGCGCGAGAAACCCGGCCTCGTGATCCTCGACCCGCACAAGGTCGTGCGCAGCCGGATGGATCTCGAGCAGGGCCTCGTCAAGTACAACGACTGGAACACGCTGGCGATCTCGTGCGTGCGACCCGGTGGGTTGCTCTTCACGTTCTCCTGCTCGGGCGCGGTCGATCTGCCGACGTTCCTGGGCGTCGTGTTCCAATCGGCGCGACGCGCGGATCGCGAAATCCGCCTCCTCGACGTGCTCGGCGCATCGGCAGACCACCCGCAGCGTCCCGAGTTCCCGCGTTCGCGCTACCTGAAGGGCGCCTTGATCGCCGTGGATTGAGGATCCGGCCCCTCGGAGCGCGCTTCCCGGTCGTGGGAGTGGAACTTGGACCTCGGGATGGGCATCCTATGTGGAGAGCCACGCCCTCGCGCCGCCGTACCGGTGGCCCGAGGGCGCCATCGTCCATGACTACTTCCGCCGAGCCTACCGCCATGACGCTCTCCACCCTCGTCGCCCAGGACAAGTGGGTCGAGTTCGACGACGCTTGGAGCGAGTTGATCGGTCAGAACGGACCGACCGACGAGCTGATGGCCGCCCTGCGCATCGCGGCCGAGAAGAAGCGCATCCCGCGCTGCATCCCGCAGGTGCGCCTGCACGTCGAAGCACTCGATGACGCCGGTCGCCACGAGGAGGCCGCGCGCCTGCTCGGCTTCGTCGTCTCCACGGGAGCGTCGGCCGGCGAGCTCGCGCCGCTGCTCCTGGAGCAGGTGCGCAAGACCTGGGGTAAGGAGCCCTGGTTCGACAAGTACGCCGAGGTCGCCGGCTTCGTGGACGGGTTGAGCGACGCGCGCAAGCCGTGGACGGCGTTCGAACGCCTGCTCGGATTCGGCAAGGGCCGGCTCGTCTACCACCCCGGCGGCTGGGGCACCGGCGAGGTCAAGGAGATCCACGCCGATCCGCAGGAGATCACGGTCGTCTTCGCCAACGGTCGGCGTGACAAGTTCCCGCTGTCGGCCGCCAGCGACATCTTCGATCCGCTGTCCGAGGAAGATCTGCGCGCTCAGTTCTTCCGCGATCCGGATCTCTTGAAGAAGAAGCTGCGCGAGGATCCGCTGGACGTGCTGAAGAGCGTCGTCGTCCGCCACGGCGGCAAGGCTTCGGTCGCCGGCATCAAGAACGCTCTCTGCCAGGTCGGCGTCGAAGGCAGCGGCTGGACCGCCTGGTGGCGCAAGGCGCGCAAGCTCGCGGAGAACAGCGAGTGGTTCAAGGTCACCGGCGTCGCGACGCGCGGCGACGTGGCGCTCTTGCGCACCGCGGTCGATCCGGCGACGGATCTGAAGCGCGAGCTCGAGGGCTACCAGACGCTCGATTCGCTGCTCAGCCACGTGCGCAACCAGCTCTTGGCCAAGCCCGACGAGCGCCTGCGCAACGTGATGTTCGACGTGATCGAGAAGCGCGCCGGCGCGAACCCGACGAAGGATCCGCTGTCCATGCGCCTCTCGGCCTGGATGCTCCTGCGCGACGAGCGCGGGACCGCTCCGGCGGCGCTGATGGACCACGCGCGCGCGGTCGTCGCGCTGCCCTTGCCGACGGACATGAACGCGCCGCCGGGACTGTGGAAGCTGTTCCAGGCGATCCCGGGCGCGAAGGAGCAGGAGCGCGCGGTGCTCCTGCTGCAGGATGTCTACGGCGACGCCTGGGTCGAAGAAGCTCTGCTCAACCTCCATCATGCCGCGCCGGGGATGGTGCGCGCGCTCGTCGACCTGCTCGTCGGCAAGGGCAAGAAGGCCGAACTCGGCGCGATGTACACCGACTTGCTCGCGCGGCCGTTGCGCGCGCCGGAGACGCTGATCGCGCTCGCGCGCTTGGGCGAGGCTGGCAAGCTGAAGGGCGAATTCCCGCCCGAACCCCAGCGCGCCGTCGCGCTGCTCTCTTTGGCCACGAACCTCTACGTCGCGCGCGACAGCCGCGGCGACACGGCCGCGGCGCGCACGAAGCTCAAGCTCACGGAGCTCCTGGCGAAGGGCAAGGATCCCTTGCTCGCGCGACTCCTGCGGAAGGCCGAACCGGCGACGATCGAGAGCATCCTGCGCACGATCCAGCGCGGCGTCGACGAGGAGATCGAGACGATCGTGGCCGAGTTCGCCGTCGCGGTGCCGACCATGGGTTCGCGCGGTGGTGCTCCGCACTTCTGGGAGAACGACCGCACCTGGACGACGAAGCGCGGACTCGAGAAACGCAGCCAGGAGTTCAAGCATCTGCGCGAGGTCAAGATCCCCGCGAACCAGGACGCGATCGGACGCGCCGCGGCGATGGGCGACCTCTCGGAAAATGCCGAGTGGGAAGCCGCGATCGAGGAGCAGCGCAACCTGACGACGCGCGCGATGGAGATGCAGGCCGAGCTCTCCAGCATCGAGCTGATCGAGAACGCGAACCTGATGGAGGGGATCGTTTCCCCGGGCACGCACGTCCGCTACCGCGAGGCCAAGGGCGGCGCCGAGCACGAGATCACGATCCTCGGGCCCTGGGACGCCGAGGACGGCGACTCGGTCGTCTCCTACCGCGCGCCGCTCGCGCAGGGGCTCCTGGGTCGTCGCGCCGGCGACCGGGTCATCGTGTCCCTGCCCAGCGGGGACATGCAGGTCGAGGTCGTCGACGTCAGCGCGATGCTCATGGATCTGTCCTGACCGGCAGGCCCGGTGCGCGGGGCAGGCCCGGTGCGCGGGGCAGGCCCGGTGCGCGGGGCAGGGCCGGTGCGCGGGGCAGGGCCGGTGCGCGGGATCGGCCCGTTGCGCGGGGCAGGGCACGTTGCGCGGGGCAGGGCCCAGTGCGCGGGGCAGGGCCCAGTGCGCGGGGCAGGGCCCGGTGCGCGGGGCAGGGCCCGTTGCGCGGGGCAGGGCCGGTGCGCGGGATCGGCCGGAAGTGCTTGGCCCGCATAGGGTTGTGGCACTCCCCTAGCTGGCTCACTTGATTCATCACGCTATCATGATTCAATGATCTGGCGTGATCGCGAAGAGCCAAGACCCGTCCGACCTGCTCAAGGTGCTGGGCGACAGCACCCGACTGCGCATCCTCGGCCTCGTCGAGCGCGAAGAGCTGACCGTGGGCGAGCTCGCGCGCGCGCTGGAGATGGCGCAGAGCCGCGTTTCGAATCATCTGCGCGTCCTGCGGGACGCCGATCTACTCCAGGAGCGCCACGCTGGACGCTCGACGTGGTTGCGACTGGCCGAGCTCGATCTCGCGGCGAGCGGCTCCTCGCTCCAGGCGCGCTTGTGGTCGGCCGTGCGCGGCGACATCCCCGCGTTGCCCGAGCACAGCGCGGACGTGGCGCGACTCGAACGCGTGCTGGCTGAGCGCAGTCAGCGGGCGGGCGAGTTCTTCGACCGCGTCGCGGGCGAGTGGGACAAGATCGCGATCGACTTCGACACGGGGCAGGCGCGGCAGCGCGCGGCGGCGGCCCTGCTCCCGCGCGAAAGCGTCGTCGCCGACCTGGGCTGCGGCACGGGCTGGTTCGCGCGCGCGCTCGCGCCCTTGTGTGATCACCTCGTGCTCGTCGATCGTTCGCAAGGGATGCTCGACGAAGCGCGCAAGAAGCTCGAGCCGCTGCCCGCGGGCACGCGCGTCGAGATGCGCCGCGGAGAGCTCGACGCGTTGCCCATCGCCGACGAGGAACTCGACGGCGCGGTCGCGGGCCTCGTGCTGCACCACCTCGCGGATCTCGCCGCTCCGGCGCGCGAGATCTTCCGCGCGCTGAAGCCCGGCGGTCGCGTCGCGATCGTCGAACTCAGCCCGCACGGCGAAGCCTGGATGCACGAGAGCCTCGGCGACCGGAACCTGGGCCTCGACCCGCGCGACGTGATGCGCGCGCTCGAGCGCGCGGGCTTCGTCGACACGACCCTCGAGTCGCTCGAGGACCGCTACCGTCCGCGCATGCCCGGCGGCGACGCCGACCTGCGCGCGACGCTCCCCTTGTACCTCGTGCGTGCCCGGCGACCGGCACGCGCGTGATTCGAAATACACCCGAACGCCGTCGAAAACGGCAGGAATCGCAGGACATGGCAACGACCGCCCAGAAGACGAAACCGCAGACGAAGACGTGGCAGGACTTCAAGGTGAAGGACCTCTCGCTGGCCACGTGGGGCCGCAAGGAGATCGAGCTCGCCGAGCACGAGATGCCGGGCTTGATGGCGCTGCGCGAGGAGTTCGGCGCGAAGAAGCCGCTGAAGGGCGCGCGCATCACGGGCTCGCTCCACATGACGATCCAGACGGCGGTCCTGATCGAGACGCTCGTCGACCTCGGCGCGCAGGTCCGCTGGGCCTCGTGCAACATCTTCTCGACGCAGGATCACGCCGCCGCCGCGGTCGCGGTCGGTCGCAAGGGCACGGCCGAGAATCCGAAGGGCACGCCCGTCTTCGCCTGGAAGGGCGAGACGCTCGACGAATACTGGTGGTGCACGGAGCAGGCGCTGGCATGGCCCGGCGAAGCCGGGCCCAACATGATCCTGGACGATGGTGGCGACGCGACGATGCTCGTCCACCTCGGCACGGAGTGCGAGGCGAAGAACAAGGTCCCGGCGACGGCGAAGGCCGATTCCGAGGAGTACGCGGTCATCTTGAAGACGCTGCGCCGCACGCTCACGGAAGACGGACAGCGCTTCACGAAGATGGGCAAGGGCATCCTCGGCGTCACCGAGGAGACGACGACCGGCGTCCACCGCCTCTACCAGCGGATGGAGAACAACACGCTGCTCTTCCCGGCGATCAACGTGAACGACTCGGTCACGAAGAGCAAGTTCGACAACCTGTACGGCTGCCGGCACAGCTGCGTCGACGGGATCATGCGCGCGACCGACGTGATGCTCGCGGGCAAGCTCGCGGTCGTCTTCGGCTACGGCGACGTCGGCAAGGGCAGCGCGCAGTCGCTGCGCGCGCAAGGCGCGCGCGTCGTGATCTGCGAGATCGACCCGATCTGCGCGTTGCAGGCCTGCATGGAGGGCTACCAGGTGCTGACGGTCGACGACGTCCTCGAGACGGCCGACATCTTCATCACCGCGACGGGCAACAAGGACATCATCACCGCGGCGCACATGGCGCGGATGAAGCACAACGCGATCGTCGGCAACATCGGCCACTTCGACAACGAGATCGACATGGCCGGCTTGGCGAAGACGCGTGGCGTGAAGCGCACGACGATCAAGCCGCAGGTCGACGAGTGGCGCTTCTCCGACGGCCACTCGGTGATCATCCTGGCCGAAGGGCGCCTCTTGAACCTGGGTTGTGCGACGGGCCACCCGAGCTTCGTGATGAGCGCGAGCTTCACCAACCAGGTGATGGCGCAGATCGAGCTCTTCACGAATACGAAGCAGTACGAGAAGGCCGTGTACACGCTGCCGAAGCACCTCGACGAGAAGGTGGCGCGCCTGCACCTCGCGAAGCTCGGCGCGAAGCTGACGGTGCTCAGCGACGACCAGGCGAAGTACCTGGGCGTGCCGGTCGACGGCCCCTACAAGCCGAACCACTACCGCTACTGATGCCGACGCGGGAAACCGCGTCGAATCGGAGACGGCCGGCCGCACGCGGTCGGCCGTCTCTCGTTCCACCCCATCGTCGCGCGGGCGTGCGGGATCTCACGCGCGGACTCGCCGATCCCTAGAATGCGCGGCCCCGAAATCGACCCACCCACGCCAGCGAAGGAATCCACCCATGGTCAAGAAGCAAGTCGCCTCCGGCGCACCGAAGATCGACATCGGCATCGACGAGCGCGACCGCGCCAAGGTCGCCGACGGACTCTCTCATGTCCTGGCCGACACGTACTCGCTCTACCTCCAGACGCACAACTTCCACTGGAACGTGGAAGGCCCGCTGTTCAACACGCTGCACCTCATGTTCATGGGGCAGTACACCGAGCTGTGGACAGCGCTCGACGCCATCGCCGAGCGCATCCGCTCGCTGGGGTTCCCCGCGCCGGGCACGAACAAGCAGTTCGCGAAGCTGAGCTCGATCGACGAAGTCGAGGGCGTGCCCGAAGCGCTCGAAATGGTCCGCATCCTCGTCGCCGGCCACGAAGCCGTGGCGCGCACGGTGCGCAGCGTGATCCCGGCTGCGGAAGACGCAGCGGACGAAGCGACGATCGACCTGCTCGTGCAGAGACTGCAAGTGCACGAGAAGACGGCTTGGATGCTGCGCAGCATGCTGAAGTGACACGCATCGCGGAAGTGGTTCCGGTCTGAGGCAGACGCAGCGTCTGCCGAACGAGGGACGCGGAGCGGGCGTGCTCCGCGTCTTGCGTGTCATGCCCCCCCACTCGACGCTGAGGTCCTCCACCCCTCGCGTCCTCACCAGGCGCGGCGCCACCACCTCGATTCGCGCGAGCGCCTCGGCGAGGCCGTTCGTCCGGATCGATCTTCCGAGGCGGTCACGACGGGGCGAACGCGACGCGGAATCCTGCGCGGCGGGCTCCGCGGGTAGAGTCGATCTGCGCTTTCCGGACCCTTCCACAGAAGCCGAGTTGTCCCCCATCCCATCTCCCATCTCGCACTCCTCGCTCTCGTCGTCGCCTCCGCACCGGCGACAGCCGCCCAGCTGACGAACCTCGGGATCGCGAGCTCGCCGCAGCACCCCGGAGCCGTGAACGGCGATCTCGTCGCGTGGGTCGGCGACGAGTTCGCTCACGGCGCGGACCTCGACGGAGACGGCACTCGACTCGATCTCGTGCTGTTCACCCGTCGTGCGTCGGTCGGCATCACTCGGAACACGCATCTCTCGCTGACGTCGACGGGTTCGCTGCAGCTGTCGGACCGGTTGTGCGTCGCGCTGGTCCGCGAGTCGCAGACTGGCAGCGCAGCGGGCCAGGACTTGAACGGAGACGGGGATCGCCTGGACGGCGTCTTCCAGGTCTACGATTCGCAGTCAGACGACATCAGGAACCTGGCGCTCGCCGGCGGATCGGATTCGGGACTAGGCGCGCCCCTGATGGCGGCGCACGGTCCTCACGTCCTCTTCGGCGTCTTCGAAGCCAGCCAGGGACTCGACTTGAATGCCGACAACGACCTGTTCGACTTCGTCCTGCACCAGTGGCACGCAGACACGCTGCACACGGCCAATCTCGGTCTCGCCGTCCAGGGATCGAGCACGGAGAGGCTCGTCGTCGGGCCGCGGCACGCACTGTTCCTCGTCAGCGAGGCGGGGCAGCGCGCGGACTTGAACGGGGACGGCGACATGGTCGACGCCGTCGTGCACCACCTCGAGTTCTCGACGGGGACCATGATCGACCTCGCGCTCGCCGCTCGCGCGATCCGCGGAGATGGCGATCTGTTCGCGATCGTCGTCCAGGAGCAAACGCAAGGTTGGCAAGACCTCGACGGCGACGGGGATTTCAACGACGACGTCCTGTACGCGTACCTTGCTCCGACGAGCACGCTGCGGGCGCTCTCACCCTCCGTGCACGTGATGGCGGCCGGTCCGCAGTTCGACGTCCGCGGCTTCGTCGTCGCATGGGGTTCGCCTGAGGAATATGCCGGTTCGGGAACGGACTGGAACGGTAACGGGTTCACGAACAACGTGGTCCTGTGCACACACCAGGCGCGTGCGGGTGTCACGCGAAACAGCGGGCTCGCGATCCCCGCCAACTTCGCGGAGGCGTATCGCTTCGCGATCGCGGGCGCCCGCGTCATGGCTTCCGTCGACGAAGGTGCGCAGAGCGGCACGGATTGGAATGGCGACGGGGTCGCCAACGACGACGTCGCGATCCTGTTCGACTCGACGACCGGCACCGTGCAAAACCTTGGCATCGCGTCGTACTTCGACAGCCCGCGGTCCGGCGAATGGGGCACGGCCTGGATCGCGTCGCGCGGTCTCCTGACGTTCTGCGTCGACGAGCTCGGCGAGGGTCAGGACCTGAACGGCGACGGTCGGATCGCGCCCGCGCTCGCTGTGCACCTCATGGGGATTGGAATCACGTCCATTCTCCCCGCGTCGCCGAAGATCCCGCTCCAGGCGCACTGCATCGACGACCGCGTCTTCTACCTCGCCGACGAGTCCGTCTCTCTCCCGGTCGCCGACCGGAACGGCGACGGCGACACCCTCGACGACGTCCTGACCTCGTGGAGCGCAACGACGGGGGTCACGACGAACCACGCGCTCGCGCTGAACCCGTGGGATGTGTTCGGATCTCACACCCGTGCCCGCGCGATCCTCGTGCAGGTCGCCGAGAGTCAGCAAGGGGGCCAGGACCTGAACGGCGACGGGAACGCTCAGGACGACGTCGCGCACCTGCTCGTCCCTTGACGAGGGCTGCGGTCCGCTCCCCTGCTGCCGAACGGGCGCGCAACGAAGCGGCCCGGTGGCTGCGTCATCGTCCGAGCTGAGCCGGAAGTCCCGAGGTCCTGGCCGTCGGCCTCGCTCGCGTCACGCCCGGCTACTCCACCGCGCAGCCCGATTGGGAAGCATCGCGAGACGATCATGAACGCGCAGCCTGTTCCGCAACGCATCGCGCCCGCTCGAGCCGCGCGTCCAGCATCGCCGGCGTCAGCCGCCCCGTGAACGTGTTCTGTTGGCTGACGTGGTAGCTCCCGAGCAGCACGCGCGGACCCAGGGCGAACTCGGCGCCATGCGCGAACCGTGGACGGGGCTTCGGGATCGTCGCACCGCGCCGCGCGACGAGCTCGAGCGCGGCGTTCCACGCGATCCCGCCGAGGCAGAAGATCACGCGCACGTTCGCGAGCGCGTCCCACTCGGCGTCGAGGTGCGCGCGGCAGCGCTCGAGCTGTGCGTTCGTCGGCTTGTTCGCCGGCGGCGCGCAGCGCAGCGACGCGCTGATCCAGACGTTCTTCAGCGCGAGACCGTCGCCGCGCGCGCTCGATGTCGGTTGGTTCGCGAGTCCTGCGCGGTGCAGCGCGGCGAACAGGAAGTCACCCGAGCGATCGCCCGTGAACATGCGCCCCGTTCGGTTCGCGCCGTGCGCGGCCGGCGCCAGACCGAGGATCCAGATGCGCGCCGCCGGATCACCGAAGCCCGCGACAGGCTTGCCCCAGTACTCCTCGTCGAGGTACGCGCGGCGCTTCGTGCGCGCGACTACGGCGCAGTACGCGCGCAGCTCGGGACAGCGCGTGCACGTCTCGATGCGTCGCGCGAGCGCATCGAGATCACGCGAGCAGACGGTGCCCTTCGACGAGCGCGCCGGCGTGCTCATGCCCGGAACGCGCGGATGCGCCGGCATGCTTCCGCGAGCACGTCGTCCTCCTTCGCGTAGCACACCCGCACGAAGCGCTCGCCCGCCGCTCCGCGCAGGAACGAGGTGCCTGGGACCGTCGCGACCTTGGCCTTCTCGAGCAGCGCCATCGCAGCCTCGAGCGCGGTGCCGAAACCGAGTTTCGACACGTCGGCCAGCACGTAGTACGCGCCCTCCGGCACGATCGGCGTCATCCCCGCGGCTTCGAGCGCGCTGCAGCACTCTTCGCGCTTGCGTGCGTAGCCGTCCGCGAGCTCGCGGAAGAAACTCGGCGGCGCGTCGAAGCCGCTCGCGGCCGCGTGCTGGAACGGCGTCGGCGCGCAGACGTAGAAGAGGTCGTGCGCCAGCGCGATCGCGCGCGCGAGCGGCTCGGGTGCGACGGCCCATCCGATGCGCCAGCCGGTGATCGAGAACGTCTTCGACACGCCGCCGATCGTGACCGTGCGCTCGCGCAGCTGGCCCACCGTCGCGGGCGAGACGTGCTCGCGCCCGTCGTAGCGGATGTACTCGTAGATCTCGTCGGTGATGACGAGCAGGTCCTTCTCGACCGCGACGCGCTCGACGATCTCGATCTCCGCGCGCGTGAGCATGTGCCCAGTCGGGTTCGAGGGCGTGCACAGCACGATCGCGCGCGTGTTCGGCCTCAGCGCCGCGCGCAACGCCGCCTCCTCGATGCGAAACGCCGGCGCCGCGAGCTCCAGGAACTGCGGCTCGATGCCCGCCAGGAGCGCCGTGTTCAGGTGGTAGCCGTAGTAGGGCTCGAGCAAGAGGATCCCGTCGCCCGGATCGAGCAGCGCCATGCACGTCGCTGCGTACGCGCCGGTCGCGCCGACCGTGATCGCGACCTCGCCCTCGGCACGGACCGCGAGGCCGCTGTCGCGCGCCATCTTGCGCGCCACGGCAGTGCGCAACTCGATGGTGCCCTCCATGAACGAATACGTGCTACGGCGAGTTCGAATCGCGTCGATCGCGCCGCGCTCGACCAGCGGCGGTGTGGGCAAATCGCAGATCCCCTGTCCCAGGTTGATGCCACCGACGCGCTCGCATTCGCGCGTCATCCGGCGGATGTCGGACTGGACGAGACCACCGAGCCGGCGCGCGGGCTGCATTCCCCTCTTATACTCCGCGCCTGCGATGGAACGAGGCGCCACGAACACCGACGGAATCCGCTACCGACCGGGAGCCGGCGCTGACGACGAGATCGCGTTCGCGCGCATCCTCGAGCGCTCTTTCGCCATCCCGACCGAAGCATCGCGCGTGGCTTGGAAGCGCCTCGGCGCCGACGTGCGCGTGCTCGAGGACGACGTCGAAGTGACCGCCTGTCTCGGCTGGTACGCGTTCGGGCAGTGGTTCGGCGGACGATCCATCCCCTGCGCCGGGATCGCCGCGGTCGGCGTCGAACCACACCGGCGCGGAGCGGGGCTCGCGTCGCGCATCGTCGCCGAAGCGCTGCGCGAGATCGCCGCGTCGGGGACGCCGCTAGCGGCCCTTTATCCTTCCAACCTCTCTCTGTACCGTCGCGCCGACTTCGAGATCGCGGGCGGTCGCTACGAGATGCGCATCCGCTGCTCGGACCTCGCGCGCGTGAAGTCGCTCGAGCGCGTAGTGCCTTTGCCAAAAGGCGTGCTCGATGCGCGCGTGCGCCGATTGCACAGGCGCGTCGCGGCGTCGAGCGGCGGCTCGATCGATCGCAACGAAGCGCTGTGGGATCGCGTGCGCGATTTCCGCGGCGAAGTGCGCGAGGGTTTCGGCATCGAGAGCGGCGACGAGCTCGCCGCGTACGTGTTCCTCGCGCGCCGCAAGCGCCGGGAGTGGGGCTTCGATCTCATCTGCGGCGACATCGCCGCCGAGGACGGAGCCGCCGGCCGCGCGCTGCTCGGATTCCTGGGCGGACACGGCACGATCGCGGTGGACGTGCACGCGTACGTCCCGCCTTGGGATCCGCTTTGCGCTCTCATCGAGACGGAGCCCGCGCACCACGTGCTGCACCATTCGTGGATGTTGCGCGTGCTCGATCTCGGCGCAGCACTGGAAGCGCGCGGGTTCGCGCCGGAGATCCGCGGCGTCGTGCACCTCGAGGTCGAGGACGCCCTCTTGCCCGCGAACAGCGGGCGCCGCGTGCTCACCGTCGAGGGTGGCGCGGCGCGCGTCGTGAGCGGCGGATCGGGCAGCGTGCGCCTGCGCGCGCGCGCGCTCGGCCCGTGGCTCGCGGGATTCTCCACGGCCGAAGCGCTCGCCGGGCAAGGGCTCGTCGCGGGACCGCCGGACGAGCTCGCGCGCTTGAGCGCGTTCACCGCCGGACCTCAGCCGTCGATGTCGGACTTTTTCTAGACGATGCTCGCGCGCCTCGCACTCGCTTGCGCGCTGCAAGGCACGCATCCGATCGATCTGCCGCGCCTTCTCGCGGAGCTCGCGGACAGATCCACGCCGGCGCGTTTTCCCGAACCTCTCCATCGAATGCGGAGCGCCGGCGGACTCGACGCGGGGGCGGCCTCGGTATCGAGCGAGCCACGTGTGATCCATGCCGCCGACGGGCCGGGAGCGATCACGCGCATCGAGAGCGCGGGGCCCGGCGCACAGATCCGCGTCCACGTCGACGACGACCCGGTCGGGTTCGTACTGGGATCCGCGGCGACGGACTCGAAGGAGCGCGCCCCGCTCTGGCAAGCGAGCGCGGAGGGCTATGTGAGCCTGATGCCGATCCCCTTCGCGCGGCGTGTGTCGATCGCGGCCGCATCCACGGACGCCGGGAACTACACGGTCGAATGGCGCGCGTATCCGTCCGGCACGCGCGTGACGTCGTTCGCGCGCGGCGACTTGCAACGGCACGCAGCCGCGATCGAGCGAGCCGACGCCGCCATGCGCTCCTCGCACGATGTGCGTGGCGAGGCGACGCACGTGTTCCACTTGTCCCGCAGCGCTCCGGAGGGCGAGCTCCTGGCGAGCGATCCGCGTTCCGCCCGCGGCCCGCGCGCTGTCTCCGAAGTGCGTCTGCGCGTCGACGCGGCGGATCGCGTGCGCGCGTTGCGCGCGTGCGCGCTCCGGATGTCGTTCGACGGCCACGAGACCGTGGCCGTCCCGCTGGGGGCGCTGTTCGGGGCGCACGAGGACTTCCAGGCGGTCGACAGCTGGCTGCATTCGGTCACCGCGGCGGGCGAACTGGTCGCGCGCTACGTCATGCCCTACCGCGAGTCCTTCGATCTGCGCGTCGACAACGCCGGCGATCCCGACCTGCACATCTCGGCTTCCGTGCGCACGATCCCCTGGGCGTGGGACGACCTTTCGCTCCACTTCCACGCGAGCTGGCGCACGCATCCGGCGGCGCGGCGCGCGCGCGTCGTCGGTCGCGGCGTGATCGTCGGGCAGTTCGTCGTGGTCGCGAACCCAAGCCTCGATCCGTGGAGCACGTGCGCGACGTACCTCGTCGACGGCGACTTCTCCTTGCCGGCCCTGCGCGGATTGGTCTCCGTCGGCGCCGACGACCCCGAGCTTTTCCAAGAACCGATGCGCGGACGCACGCGCGGAGATGGGCCCGCGCACTTCGGACGCACCGACCTGTACGACTTGCGCGCGTTCGATGCGGTGCCGTTCGAGCGCGAGTTCGTGCTCGACATGCCGCTCGTCGCGGGCTCGCCTGCGGAGACCGCGACCTGCGTCCTCTACTACGCACGGCCCGGCGCGCAGGACGATGCACCGCCCCTCGCGCGCGAGCCTTCGAGCTCGCTGCCGAAGCTCCCCTACGTGCGCATCGCGGATGCTGTCGAGCTCGAGAGCGCGTACCTCGTGTCGAAGTCGCCGGAGCTCGTCGCCGTGCGACGCACTTCGGCCGACTCCGAGCTTTCGAGCGGGTTGCAGCTGTGCCTGTCGAGTTCGGACGCGACAGGTCACGTCGAGTTCGAGATCCCGGTGCTGCCCGGCAGGCGAACGCTGCGATTGCTGACGACGCGTGCCGACGGAGACGGCGAGCTCCGGGTCTCGATCGACGGTCGCGAGGTCGCCCGAACGCCGACCGGACCAGGTTTCGCCGCGGCCATGTCGATCGCGCTGGGCGAGCACGCGGTCGGCGACCGATTCCGGCTGCGCGTCGAGTACGCACGGGCGTCGAGTGCGGACGCGGGCTCGCCGTGGCGGCTCGGCCTCGACGCGATCGTCGTGCGCTGAGGAGCGCACGGGGAATCGACGCGGCGAGCTCTCGCTCTCGCGCCGCTCTTCACGCCGGGATTCTTGACGGGCTCCGAAACGCTCGTGCCCGCTACGATCTCGATATGAACATGCGCGCATCACGGACTCTCTCCGTCGTCACGGCCGCGGTGCGCGCGCGGACGACACCGGCCGCCCGTCGGCGCGTGCACGCATGAGCTCCGTGCTCACTCGCGGCGTGCTGCACGTTGCTGCGTGGTTCTTGGCAGCCATCCTCGCGACCACCAGCGCGCTCGCGAGCGAAGCGCGCATCTCGCCCGCGACAGGCCTCGTCGCGGAGGCCGAAGTCGTCGCGCGCCTCGAGCTCGAGGCTCCGGCGCGGACTTTCGTCCTGCGCGCCGTCGTACCCGTCCCGCCGGGCACGTGGCCGCGCGCCGACGGGCTATCCCCGTTCCTCGTGCGCATGCCCGGCGGCGAACCGGTGCGCGCGCAGGTCGACATCGTGTCGCGCAGTCCGCGCGGCGACGCCGACGCGATCGAGATCGCGGCGCGCGTCGAGCTGGCCGACGCGGTTCGACCCGGCGCGCGCGTCGGCGCGAGCCTGCTGCGCGATGCCGGCGCTCCGATCGCGAGCGAGCCGTCCGTGCCGCAGTCTGTGCGCGAACTGCTGGATCCCTCCGCGCGCGGGCGCATCTGGCTGCGCGCGCGCGACGTCCACGGGAACCTCTACGCCGCGGAACTGGCGGGAAATCCAGCTGGAAATGGCTACGGCGCGTCACGGACACTCGCGAGCGGCCCGTGGATGCGCGTGCGCCGTCACGCGGCGACGCTCGCGTCGATCGCCCACCCGGACGGCTCCGTCGGTGCCGCGCCGGCCGGCCCGCCGCTCCCGCACCTCTTCGGCGTCCACGCGTACGTGCGCGAGTGGACCGGCGAGGAGGCCGTGGGGCTCGACCTGCGCATCCACAACGGAGCGATCGCCGGCAACCGCGCCGCGCAACCGGGCGAGGAGGTGCTCGGACTGGTCTACTTCCGCTCGATCGAGCTCGTGCTGCCCGCCGCGTGGACCGCGGTACCGGAGGTGCGCGATCCGTTCTTCGGCGAGCCGCGCGTGGACGGCACGTCGCGCATCGTGCCGCTCGTCGCGCGCTACCCCGACGGCAAGCTGCACATGATGGGACCCCAGGCGCAGTTCGAGCGCCGGCTCGTGCTCGTCAAGGCCGGCGACGAGAAGCGCGCGCGCGCCCTGAATCGTTTCGGCGGCGTGGCCTTCCCGTCGCGCGGCGCCGACGCGTGGTCGTGGACGACGCCGGCCACCGCGAACTACTTCCCGCAGCGCGATTTCCTGGCCAGCCTCGACTTCGTGCGCGACGGCGATCGCGGCGGGAAGGCGGCCGTGCGCGCGCGGCTCGCGCGGGAGTCGCTCGAGCTGCGCGCCGCGCTCGAGACGGGGACCGCGCGCGGCTGGTACGTCACGAGCGGCGCGATGGGTTGGGCGCACCCGTGGTTCCTGCCCGAACAGGGCGGCGTCGGCGGCGAGGGCATCCAGCTCGTCGATGGCCACGACACGGCGTACGCCGCGAGCCGCGAAGGGCTCGATGTGCTCGCGTTGCGCCACCGCATGAACGTGAGCCGCCAGCCCGAGGCCACGTACGACGCCGCGGGCGAAATCGTCGGGTACGCGCGCTGGCTCGATGCCGCGGGCCGCATCCCGTTCGACTACCGCACGCACGGACGCGTGGTGATCCCGGCCTTTCGCCTGCCGATGAACGGCGGCCCCGAGCCTTCGGCGCAGGTCGTGGAGGTCGTGCAGCGCGGACTGCGACCGCCCTACGACGGCGGCGCGCCCTTCGTGAAGGGCGGACAGATCCCCTACCAGAACGAGATGTTGCTGCGCTGGTGGCCGCACGACGATCAGCATCTCGTGCGCTACACGAAGCACGCCAAGGCGCTGGCGTGGCTCGCCAACGATCCGATGGCGAAGGACGATCTGCGGCTTTCGGCCGAGCTGTTTCGTCTGTTCGTGCACGAGAGTCCGCACGTGCCCGAGACGTGGTCGCCCGGATTGACGCTGCGCATCTGGGAAGGGATCGTCGCCGAGCATCCGCACGAGGGTCTGCCCATCGGGCGCGACCACGCCTGGGGCGTCGACGCGATGTGCGCGGCCTACTCGCTCTCGGACGAAGCCTGGCGCGCGCGCGAGCGCCCCTGGTTCGACCGCTACAGCAAACTGCTCCTCGACGCGGCACAACCCTCCGGACTCGTGCAGCGGATCGTCAGCGAGCGCCTGCTCGACGGCACGAACAAGTACACGGTGACGCAGGCGTTCGAATCCCTGTTCCTCGTGCACGCGCAGCGCTGCCTCGTCGAGAGCGTGTACCGCGGCAGCGACGACGCGCGCCGGATGCAGCTCCAGCAACTGGCCGTGCGCGCGGTCGAATACCTCGACTTCGGTCCGCCTTGGGCGCGACAACCGGCGGGCTGGCAGCCGGATCCGGCGCGGCCCACGCTGTTCCTCCAGGGTCCGCGCTCCGCGATCGCGATCTCGCTCAACGACGAACGGAAGACGCCGCCGTTCTGCGACGCACGGCACTGGGGCGCGAACCACCTGCCGGCCGATGGACTCGGCGGCGGCGTAGAGATCACGTACCCGTGGGCGGCACTCGATTGGGCCTCGCGCTGCACCGACGGAGGTGCGGCAGGAACGGGTCTCGCGAACCGGTACCTGAAGCGCGTGCTCGACTGCGCCAATCCGCGCGCGTCCTGGTCGGAGCGCCTGGCGGAATTCGGGGAAGGGGCGTCGAACGCGTCGACCGACAATTCGGCGAACTGGGCGGGCCTCGTCGGCCGGCTCCAGGCGCTGGGAGTTCGCTAGCGCGGCGGAGCATCCCCCGACTCGCGCGGCTCTGCGAGGTAGCACGCGCCCGCTCGAACACGCGGCTCGAGCAGGCGCGATGGCGATCGAGCTCGGCCCCGGTCCGTGTTCCCCGCGCATGTGCCTGCGTGGGGTGGACCCGCGCGAGGCCCGAGGCAGCGGGACGCGCCCGCGGCGATCGGACTCGCGCGCCGAGCGCGATGGATCAGACCATGCCCTTGAGGCTCTTGAGCGGGCGGACCTTGACGACGTTGCGCGCCGGCTTGGCCTTGAAGATGACCTCTTCCTTCGTGAACGGGTTGATGCCCTTGCGCGCCTTCGTGGCCGGCTTGCGGACGACGGTGACCTTCATCAGGCCGGCGACGTTGCAGATGCCCGGGCCGCCCTTGGACAGGTCGGCGGCGAGGATGCGCGCCATCGTCTCGAACACGGAGACGACTTGCTTGCGGGTCAGTTGCGTCACATCCGCGATCGTGCGGAAGAATTCGCCCTTGCTGCGGGGCTTCGACGCGGCGCTGATCTTGACGACCTTCGGCGCACTCTTCGCCGCGGTCTTGGTGGTCTTCTTGGCCATGGACTCCTCTGAGGAAGTGGGTTTTTGCCGGGTTTTCCCGGCGATTCCGCAGTACCTAGCAAAGCTCGGATGGCCGTGCAACAAGCATAGTGCGCGTTTCCTTCTGGAATTCTCGGGGTTTCGCGCAAGAGCCTCCACCGACGACGCGTCTCGCGCCGCTCACGGAGCGATCGTGACCGGCACCGCGACGCTCGAAAACACTGGGCGGCAGCGCTGGTCGAGCACGACGTAGGCGTGATGGAACGTCTTCCCGATCCAACTGCGGTGCCGCCGCTCGAGCTGGAACGTCGCCGCCGCGCGCGCGTCCTGGTCCAGCCGGCCCGACACGGGCTCCAAGGCTGAAATTCCCGGGCAAATCAGGCCTGCGCGCATGTAACGATCGGGATTCAGCGGCACGTGCACGCCGAATGCGGAGAAGCCCGGCGCGGTCCCGCTACCGCTCCCGAGGAACAGGAAACGGCGGCCACCGAGCTCCTCGGGCGCGCGCAGTTCCAGGCTTTGCGCCTCGCGCGTCGCCCAGGACACGACCAGCCGGTCGGCCTCGAGCGAATCGTGCGGGTCGGGCGGCGGAGGAGGAAGTGCATCGGAGGGCCGAAAAACCCGCGCGGAACCGCTGTTCGGCCCCGCCTGTGCGTCGCCCGTGGCGCCGCTCATGGCGTCGGGACCGCCCTCGCCGGAGACGTCGAGGCCGCCGACGAGCACCGTACCGAGGCGCGCATTGACGACCGGGCCATCGAAGGTCGCGAGGATCTCGCCGCTCGCGCCCGAGTGGCACTGGATGCGCCCCGCGCGACTCGCGACGCCGCTCGCCTCCGGGACGCCGATCCACAGGTCGTCCCGACCGTCGTAGTCGACGTCCCCCGCCCCGGCGAGCGCGGTTCCGAAGCGCGAACCGGCCCCATTCCCGGCGATTTCGCGCAGAACGCTGCCATCCGCGCCGCTCAGGATGCGCACGTAACCCGCGGCACCGGCCGCGAGCTGCCGCGCGCCGACCGCCACCTCGCCGCGCCCGTCCCCATCGAGATCGCCCAGCCCCGCGAGCGCGCCGCCGAACTGGTCCATGTTCGCGGATCCGCTCGCGGTCCACAGCAAGGCGCCTGTCGCTCCCGAGTGGAGCCGTGCGTATCCGGGCTGGAGGTTGCCCGCGAAGGAGGGCGCTCCAACGGCGACGTCGGCGCGACCGTCGCCATCCGCGTCGGGCACGCGCGCGATCGCGCTGCCGAGGATCTGCTCGCCGGCCGAGCCGCGCAGCGTGTACAGCGCCGCGCCGCTCGCGCCCGAGTAGACGCGCACGGACCCCGCGGATCCGCCGTTGTCGTCGTCGTCGATCGCCGCGATCGCATAGTCGTCGACGCCATCGCCGTCCACGTCGCCCAGCCCGGCGACCGTCCAGCCGAAGTGATCTTGGGCCGAATCGCCGCGGTGCTCGCGGATCGTGGCGCCACTCGCGCCGGACAGAACTCGAGCGAGCCCGGTCTGCAGTGCGCCCGGAAAGCTCGCGAGCCACGCACCCACGAGCAAGTCGGGGCGACCGTCGCCGTCGACATCGCCGATCCGCGCCAGGCTGGCCCCAAAGCGCTGCCCGGCGGTCGTTCCCTGCACCTCCCACAGGAGGCGCGCGTCGAAGCCCGAATACACGCGCACGGCGCCGCGGTTCTGAGCGCCCGTCACGGTGGTGGCGGCGAAATCGGAGCGTCCGTCACCGTCCAGATCGCCCGTCAACGCGACCGCGGTGCCGAACAGCTCCCCGGCCGCAAGCCCCGGCACCTGGTGCAGGAGCGATTGCGCCGAAGCGCCGCTCGAAAGCCACAGCAGGGCGCCCCACGCGGCGCCGCCACCCGCCAGGGCAGGGCGCTCGAAACGCATCCGCGGAACCATCGCATCTCCTCCCGCGACGCGCGCCTTCTCTCGCGCACCGCGCTCCACCTCGTTCCGCCGAGGATCCAAGGGGAGGAATCGGCCGCGGCGCGGGGCAAACTGGACAGCCCCTCGAGAAACTGACCCAGTTGGCTGTCCGTCCCCGCCAGCGCGCCCAACCCGTTGGGGTTCGGCACCCAGCGGGCCGCCTGCAGGTGGTGTACGGACAGCGGACTGGGTCACTTTCTGGACTGCGGCGGGGACCCTCCCTATCGTCCCGCCGCGTGAGGATCGCCGCCGGGACCGCCGTCACGCTCGAGTTCGAGCTGCGCGCCGTGGACGAGCCCACGCCGCTCGATTGGACCGAACCCGGCGAGCCGCTGACATTTCTCTTCGGGACCGGCCGCGTACTGCCCGGGGTCGAGCAGGTGCTCTTCGGACTCGAAGCGGGCACCGCGATCGAGGCCGAGATCGCGCCCGAGGACGCGTTCGGGTTCCACGACGAGGCGCTGGTCGAATCGGTGCCGCGCGAGCGCTTCGGGCCGGGTGGGCCGCCGGAGCTGGGGGCGCGCTTCGAGTCCCGCGACGGTGGCCGTGTGCGCTTCGCGAAGGTCGTGGGCTTCGAGGGCGACGAAGTGCGGCTCGACATGAACCACCCGCTGGCGGGCCGCGCGCTGTTCGTCAGCGCACACGTGCTCGCGGTGCGCCTCGCGACGCCGCTCGAGCTCGCCTCCGGCCGACCCGTCGCGGGGCTCGGCGCGAGCTCGCCGCCGCCGGAATCGGGCTGACGCCGCGCCGGAGTTCGACGACTCCGGTCGTGGACTACCGCGGTCGTTGGTGCAGACGCGCGCGCGTGTGGAGTCCATTCTGTTCGGAAGGTCGTAACGCTCGCGTCGCTGGCGCCACGCTTCCGCTAACGTGCGCGCGATGCGATCCCCCCTCCGCGCAAGCGCCGTCTTGTCTTTCTCGCTGATCGTGACCTGCGTGGGCGGCTGCTCGTCGACGCCATCCGGACCGCGCGTCGCTGCTGGCGTGGCGACGTCGGCCGACCCTGCTACCGACGCTGCTACCGACGCTGTCGCCGACCCGCGCGCCGACCCGCGCGCCGCAAACGTGCGGCGCATCTTCGACGAAGCGCTGCGCAGGCAGCATGCTCACGCTCTGCTGCGCGAGTTGTGCAGTGTCGCGCCGAAACGCTTGTCGGGATCCGCGGGCGCGCAGCGCGCGGTGACGTGGGCCGAGGGCGCGATGCGCGCCGCCGGGCTCGAGTACGTGCGCCTCGAACCCGTGCGCGCGCCGCGCTGGGAACGCGGTGACGTCGAGAAGCTCGAGCTGCTGGGTGTGGACGCCGGACCGCTCGCGATCCGGGCGCTCGGCGGCAGCGTCGCGACGCCGGCGGGCGGTCTCGAGGCGGAGGTCGTGCGCGTCACCTCGTTCGAGGAGCTCGCGGCGCGCTCGGCCGAAGCGCGCGGGCGCTTCGTGCTCTTCGACCGGCCGATGGACCGCACTCTGCCGGATCCGTTCGCGGCCTACGGCGGCGCCGTGGACCAGCGCAGCCGCGGCGCGGTCGAGGCCGCGCGCGCCGGGGCGGTCGGCGCTCTCGTGCGCTCGATGACGATGGCCGTGGACGACAACCCGCACACTGGCGCGCTGCGCTACGACGACACGATCCCGCGCGTTCCGGGCGTCGCGTTGAGCACCATCGCGGCCGACCGGCTGGCGCGCCGCATCGCGACGGGCGAGCCCACGCGCGTGCGACTCGAGCTCGACTGTCGCACGTTGCCCGACGTGGATTCTTTCAACGTGGTCGGCGAAGTGCGCGGGCGCGAAGCACCCGACGAAATCGTGCTGTTGGGCGGCCACCTCGACGCTTGGGACGTCGGTGAAGGCGCGCACGACGACGGTGCGGGTTGCGTGCAGACCCTGGCGGCCGCGCGCATCCTGCTCGACCTCGACCTGCGTCCGCGGCGCACGCTGCGCGTGTGCTTCTTCATGAACGAGGAGAACGGGTTGCGCGGCGGTCTGGCGTACCGCGATACGCATCGCGACGAGCTCGCGCGGCACGTGCTGGCGCTCGAGTCGGATCGCGGGGGCTTCGTGCCGCGCGGTTTCGCCACGGATGCGGGACCGGAACTCTTCGCGCGGCTGGCCACGATCGCGCGACTGCTCGAGCCGTGGGGCGCGTCGACTCTGCGGCCGGGTGGTGGCGGCGCGGACATCGGTCCGTTGCGTGAGCACGGCGTTCCGCTGGCCGAGTTCCTGCCGGACGCGGCGCGCTACTTCGACTTCCACCACGCCGACACGGACGTGTTCGCCGCTGTGCATCCGCGCGAGCTCGAGCTGGGCGCGGCGGCGATCGCGGCCTTCGCTTGGTGCGTCGCGGACGAACCCGAACGTTCGACGCGCTGAAGCGGGCTCCTAGCCCGCGTTCGAGCGGCCGGCGCGCCGGCCGGGAGCCTGCGCATCGGGCGTCGCTGAACCGACCGCGACTCGCACCGGCTCCGCGAGCTCGGGTGTCGCCAGCACTTCCAGCGCGAGGTCGCGCAGCGTGCGGTTGTAGTCCGACGCCGCAAGCTCGCCCTCGAGCCCGGCGAGCATCCGGTCGGCGATGATGTCCGAGTTCGTCCGCGGCGCGAGGTCCACGGGCGGACCGACGCGTCGCAGCGCGTCGAGCACGTCCTTGACGCGCACGGTCGCCGGGTCGCGCGCCGGGATCCAGCACGACTGTCCTTCGTGGTCGGCGACGGCCAGGATGCCGGCGTGCTCGAGCAGCGCGAGCGAACCGCCCACGCGCGGCTCCGGTAGAGCCAGGTCCTCGGCGATCGCCGTGCTCGTGCGCGGCGGACGCGCGGCCGTGAAATCGGTCGAAATCCGCAGCACCGCGCGCAATCCGGCCGTGATCCACAGCGCTGGGTCGGAGGGTTTCGCACTCGGCGCCTCCGCGTAGGAGGGCTCGCTCTGGTGCGCGAAACATAGCTCCGCCCCGAGCAGGACGATGATCCACGAGACGTTGACCCACACGAGGAAGATCGGGAGAGCGGCGAAGCTGGCGTAGATCGCGCTGTAGCCGGCCACGCCGACCTGGAACTGGATGTGGAGGAGCAGAGCGCCTTGCCACAGGACGCCGGCGACGAAGCCCCCGAGCGCCGCCGACGAGAGCTTCGTGTTCGCGTTGGGCATCGCGATGTACAGGAAGGTGAAGCTCGCCCACAACGCCACGAGCGGCGCGAGGCGCAGTGCGATGTCCAGCACGACTCCCATCCCGGCCGAATCGCGCAGGAAGGCCGCGACTTCGCTGCGGTGCGCCGCCGTCGTGAGGGCCGTCGCCGCGAAGAGCAGGATCGGCGTCACCACGACCATCGCCAAGTAGTCCGTGACCTTGCGCATCAGCGTGCGCGGCCGCGGCGCGTCCCAGATGTCGTTGAAGGCTTGTTCCACGGCGCCGAGCAGTTTGAGGCCCGTGTAGAGGAGCGCGATCAGGCCGACGACGCCGAGCGCGCTGAACTTCGTGCCTTCCACGAAGACCAGGACCTGCTCGATCGCCACGCGCATCGCGAGACCGCTCTCGGGGTCCGCGACGCCCGCGCCCGGTTCGGGCAGCGCCCCGAACGTGCGGTCGAGGAAGGGCACGGTCACGTCGTGGATGAGTACCGTGTAGAAGTCGAGCCCCTTCGCGATGGCGAACGTCAGCGCCAGGAGCGGCACGAGCGAGAGCACCGTGATGTACGTCAACGCCTGCGCGCGCAGCAGGCAGTTGTCGCGCAGCACTCCGCGTCCGGCGAGCCAGCCGATGCGCGCGAGGCGCCAGGCTCTTCCCCGCAGACCGCCCGCCGACAAGCGCTCGCGCTGCCAGGCCTCGCGCGCGATGCTCTCGCCGAGGCGCAGCAAGTGCTCTGTGAGCCAGTGCGTGTCGTCCTCCGACGGAGCGCGCCGGGAATGGATCGAAGCCATGCCGAGAGACTCGCGCGCGGCCCTACCCGAGGCCACTAGAAAACCGCCGCGCCCCGCTAAACAAGGCAGCGCCCCCCCGTTTCCCGGAGAGGCGCCCGTTGTCGCGACCTTCGACGTCTCAGGACGTCGCGCGCATCACCACGTGACCACATCCCGCGCCGACACTGCCATGGGCGTGAAGGGCGGCAGGTTGAGCACGCTGTTGTAGGCCGTGTTGTACGACCAGATCCGGTTCGGAGCCTGGTAGCGGTTCCCGCCGTAGACCCAGGGGCTCGTCGCGTGCGCCGAGTTCCAGGTGTTCACCATGGCGCCCTTGATGGTGCAGTTGACGCCCGTCCAGTTCTCGTGGAAGCGCGGCAAGTTCTCGAGCCCGCCGTTGTAGTTCCCGAGGCTCGAAGTCTGGTTGCCGGCGATCATCGCGACGTTGTAGGTCGTCGCCGACGCTCCCGGCAGGCCGCTCGTGTGAGTCTTGCCGTTCGTCCACGTGTTCGAGAGCAGGTTGATCGCGTCACAGATGACGGCTGCTCCCTTCTGCGTGACGCCGGCGTTGCCGGTGTTGTAGTTGCCCTGGATGTAGACCGGGTCCTCGGACGCGACCGTCAGCTTCGACGGCAGCAGAGCGCCGTTCTTCAAGCGGACGCCCTTCGCGCGGTTGCCCGTGCCCGATCCGTAGTGCGCGGCATAGATCAGCCCGTTCGCCGGGTAGTAGCCCGTGCCCTCGAGGAGGCCGACGTTGATGTCGACCAGCTTCGTGACGCCCGATCCGCCGTTCGCCTGGCGTGCGTCGTAGATCGTCGTCAGCGAGATCGCGCTGCTCACCAGCGTCGTGATGTCGTTTCCGGCGCTGTCGTAGGCCTTGAACGACGTCCCGTTCTGGTTGACCAGGATCTGCAGGTCGGCGTTGTCGTGGTAGTAGCCCTTCGCGTGCGTGCCCGTGCCGGGTGACACCGGCTGGTACGTCGACGAACCGGCGTCCCAGGCGTAGTCGCCGCCGCTCTCCTCGTCGAACATCTGGATCGATCCGATCTGAGGCACGACGGCTTCGCCGAGATCGTGCTCGCCGGTCTGCACGGTCGTGCCGCTGCCGCCCGTGTATCCGTTGGGCTCGTCCCAGTAGGCGACCGCGCCCGGGCCGAACGGGAGCAGGTCGCCGGAATCGGTGTAGTACCCGTTCAGATCGGCGTCGAAGCCCGTGGTGAAGTTGCTGTCGAACCCTCCGATGCTGCCGATGCCGAGCCCGGCGAGCTGCGACCTGCTCCACATCGAGTAGTAGGAAGCCGGCTCGGTCAGGCTCCACGGATTCTGCACCCACTCGCGGATGAGCACCGACCCTTGCGAGAGCGTCGGGTTGTCCTTGCGGTTGCGGAACATGCTGCCGACGGCGTGCACGTAGTTCGTGTTGAGCCGCAGCGTGGCGCCGGATCCCAAGTACATGTCCTGGTTCGTGTGGACGCGGCCCGAAATGGCCATGCTCGGTCCGGGCGTCATCTCCAGGTCCCCGTCATAGAAGACGGCGAACTGGAAGAGCGGCGTCGAGAGCGAGTTGATCACGCGGAACGCCTGCGAAGGCACGCCGCCGACCGTGGCTTCGGCGCGGATCTCGTAGCCGGTCTCGATGGTCTGGATGCCGGCCTCGTCGGCCACCGTGCGGTTGAAACCCGTCGGCCGGACGGTGTACGTCGCCTGGTGCCCATCGATGTCGATCGTGCCCGCGCTGGGCAGCGTGGACCAGTTCGCGATCGATTCCTGGACCGTCTTCTTCGCCGCCTCGAGCGCGCCCGTCGCCAAGAAGCTCGCCTGCTTGCTGTCGCTCTGGCTGTCGGCTGTCTTGTCGCTCGCCAGCGCGATGCCGAGCATCAGCGTCACCATCCCCGCGGCCACGAAGGCCGAACTCACTGCGTAGAGCAGCGCCATCCCGCGCCGTTCCCTGTGTACCGAGACAACTCGAATCTTCATTGGATCAGCCTCCGTTCTGCAAGCGCACGACCGTCCCCGTGGACTGGCGATGCACCGTCCCCCCCTCGTCCCGCAGGCGCAGCCACAAGCGCACCCGCACCGCACCGACCGGTACCCCAACCGGGTCGGTGATGCTCGTGTCGAACACCAGCCGTTCCACGCCGCGCGCCACGACCGACGAGATCGCGCCGTCCACGCGTCGCTGGAGCTCGTTCACACCGTCCGCGGCCGTGACGAGGACATACGAGACCTCTTCGGCCTGGAAGCCCGCGGAGCCGTCGTTGCCGATGGCCGGGAACTGATAGCGCTTCACGACTTGGACGCCCGAGACGTCGTTGGCGTCACCGTTGTCGTCGACCAGCGGCCAGTTGTTCCCGTCGACGTCCTGCACCATCTCCTCGAAGGTCGGACGCACGAACACGATCCCGCGGTTCACCCCGAAGTCGGGCTCGTCATCCTGCGCGTACTCGTTCGCCGGCGCATGACCGTGCACGGCGAAAGCGGAGTCCGCATCGCCGTCCTCGTAGAGATACGGGTAGGTCTTCCCGTTGGCGTTCACGAACCCGGCCGACTTGAGGTCCGCCGTGATCCGGGTGATCGCGTCCTGCGCGCCGAGTTGCAGGCGAGCGTTCACGCTGCCCGCCTTCCCCAGCGCGCCGACCTGCGCCACCGCCTCGACCATGGTGGCCGCGAGCAGGAGCAGGATCGTCGCCGAGATCGAAACCTCGACGAGCCCCATTCCCGCCTGCTTGCCGAATGTTCTCTTCAGAATCTTCATCGCTCGCTCTCCTCCGTGCTCAACGCGTCTTCATGCTGCGCAACGTCTTGGTACGAGGACGGCCGCGCGGGTCCGTCCAAGTCATCGTGAGGACGATCGCCAGCGGGTCCGGCACGGCACCCCCGGCGTAGCCGGGGTAATCCGCGACGATCAGCTGGTTGGGGAGATGCAGGTTCGTGTAGGCCGCGATCGGTTGGTCGTCGGCGTAGGCACTCGACGCGATCGGCAGCAGGTCCACTGGGCGGAGCAGGAGCTGCTCCATCGCGCCCTGGAGGTCTGCCATCGCGAGGGTCGTTTCGCGCGAGGTCTGCAGCAGCTCGCGCGACTTCAACTGGCTCGTGAACGTCCCGAGCACGGCCACGAGCAGCACGGTGATCGCGATCATCAACTCGATCAGCGTGAACCCCGCGCGCCGACCCCGAACGGTCCTGTGAGAAATCATGTGAGCCCTGCCTGGGTGTGCCTCAGTCGTGTCGCGCGGATCCCCATCCGGCGCGCACCGCTCGGCCCTGCCAGGCTCCGCGTTCAGGCCTGTCTTCGGAGAGCAGGCCCGCGCCCCCGAAGGAAATCGCATTCCTAACTCAAGCGAAGCAACCAGGAAAGCGCTTCCAGGAGGTCGAAACCGGGCTCACGCGCTTCGCGTTCGAGAGGCAGGCCGAGCGGGTTCCTGTCCACGGGCTCCGCACTGCGCGCGCGTTCGATGCGACGCTGGCGCTCGCGCTCGGTTCCCCCGGCGCGCACCCAGGCGAGCAGGCGCTCGAGCTCGCTGTGGTCGAGCCAGATCCCGTGCGGTCGGCAGGTGTCGACGACGACGCCCGACGAACCGCCGTGGTTGCGGCGCATCATGAGGTCGCGACACGCGGGGCACGCGCGGTAGACGATGCGATCGTTCGTGCGCGACGCGGGCGGCGGCATGGGCGGAAGCGCATGTCCGCTGGCGATTCCGGCGCGTTCCGCCGCGCTGCAGAGTTCGTCGAGCACGGTCGCGGCGAGCCATAGCCCGCCGCAATCGCCGCATTCGGTCAGCGCGTGCGTGCCGACGACGCGGTCGCGCAGCTCGCCCGCGCACGCGGGACACCGCGCGGCGTCCGCCCGTGGTGCGAGCGGTTGGTCCCCGAGTCGTTCTCCGCAGCCCGGGCACCACGTCGCCCCGACCGGCGCGCGCAAGGCACAACGCGCGCACACGTGGGAGCGACCGCGATCCTCGAGCGCGATCCCCGCGTTGCACCACGGGCACGCGAGATCGCCCTCCTGGAAAGAGCCGCCGCAATTGCCGCAACGCAGGGGTGCGACGGTCACGGGGGACGAGTCACGCGGGGAGGGACGGTCGGAGGCCATGATCAGGGATCGGCACGCCGGGTGGGGCGAGATGGAGTGGACCCGGGATTGGGGAGGCTGACTGTCTAGGGTGTGCCGTACGGGCTAACCTGCTGCGCCCCGAACCTGCACCGCCGACACTGCCGGTCGAAACCGGAACTCTCCAGGACCCATCATGCTGCGGACGACTCTCGCCCTCACGGCCATCTCCATTCCGCTCGCCTTCGCCGTGCCGCTCGCGCTCGAGAAGGATCACACCACCGTCGTGCCCGACAAGACGATGATCGCGCAGACGAATCGCGAGCTCTCGGCGACCAAGGTCTCGCTCGCCGACGCCGTCGCCCTGGTGGCCAAGGACACTGGCGCCGTCGTCAGCCGCGCCGAGTACAAGCTCGCAGCCGGCAAGGGCGTCTACGACGTGTCCGCTTTCGGCGACGGCAAGGCCTGGAACTGCACGGTCGATGCGACGACGGGCGCGGTGACGAAGAACGAACTCCCGGCTTACACGTTCCCGGGTGATGCGGTCGCGGGAGAGTGGATCACGACCGCATCGGGTCTGCGCTACACCGAGTTGAAGGCCGGGTCGGGCCCGACGCCCAAGGGGCCGAAGTCGCAGGTCAAGGTCCACTACAGCGGCTGGCTGCTCGACGGCACCAAGTTCGACAGCTCGCTGGATCGCAACGAACCGGCGACGTTCCCGCTGAACGGCGTGATCGGCGGATGGACCGAGGGCGTCGGGTCGATGCAGGTCGGCGGCAAGCGCAAGCTCGTGATCCCCTCCGGTATCGCCTACGGAGACCGCGGTCGTCCCGGCATCCCGGGCAAGGCGACGCTGGTCTTCGACGTCGAGTTGCTGCAGGTCGTCTCCGACTGACGCCGCGCGCATCGGATGCACGCGCACGCGACCTCCGTGCGCGCGCCGTGTTCTCACTCGTCGCCGAAGTCGTCGTCCCCTAGGCGAACGAATCACGGGCGACGCGCCGAGGATCCAGCGCCACTCGGACCTGAGCGCCCTTCGGCTCGAAGTCTTCACGCGCTCTCACAGCGACATGAGCGCCAGGAGGAACACGAGACCCACGCCGATCGCGAAGACGAGCAACGCGATCTTGATCCACGAGTAGGGCGCATCCCCCACGACGCGCCCGTTGGCGCCGTGCACGAGCACTGCGTAGTCCTTGCCGCCGTGTCGATACGTGAGGCTCCACACCGGCAGCAAGACGAGCTTCCAACGCACGTCCGAGACGGTATTGCGCACGCGCAAGTTGCGTTGCGTGTCGCCGGGCACGTCGCCCGAGCAGCGCTCGGTCTGGCGCGCCTGCATGCGGGCCAGCGCGTCCTTCCATCCAGCCTCGAGATCGACCGCGTACTCCTCGGCGCCCCAGCCCGACAAGTACTCGGGGCGATACGGCACGAGCCCCTTCATCTCGAAACCACCCAGCTCCCCCGCGAGCTTCGGCGAGAGCCCCTTGGACGCGTGCACGACGAGGTCGTCGAAGCCGTCGTGGCGCTCGCCGAACGCCGGTTCCCAGCGCACCTTCTGCACCGGAACCATGCGGATCTGCATCTTGCCGTTCACCATCACGGGTCGCGGCTCCATGACGGTGTAGTAGAACCCGGCGTCGGCGCTCCACTGGCTGTGGACCTTCGAGTCGAAGGTCCAGGCCGGAACGTACAACCCGCGCGCGCCGCCGACGCGCGCGCGCTCGAGATCGTTCGGGCGGAACCACAAGCCGTGCGCCCACTTCTGGAACGCGGCGTCGATCTGCGCGCGCGCGACGTCGAGCGGGATCAGCGATTCGGGGCGCAGCGCGTTCCGGTACGAGCTCTCCGCGAGCACTGTCGGCGCGCCGCAGAAGACGCACGACGTCGAGATGTCTTGTCCGGTGAAGTCCGTCTTCGCCCCGCAGCGCGTGCAAGTCGCGGCACGCGTCGCGATGCCGAAGCCGCGCGCGGCCGTGCCGACTTCCTCCATCGTCCGCTCGACGATCGTGCCCTCGAGTCGCGGCACGACCTGCGTGATGCCGCAGTACCCGCACGACAAGGCGTCGGCCGAAGGGTCCCACACCATGTTGGCGCCGCAGTTCTTGCAGCGGACCTGGACCGCGCGGGCGGCCAAGTCATCGCCGATTGCCTGGGCATCGGCGGTGGAGCTCGCGGATCCCGACGCGGTCGGCGGCAGAGGGGGGGGCTGCGACACGGGGCGCGCGATCGTACGCGGAACGACCTTCCGGCTTCGATCCACTTCCTCTGCTCTTGAAGCTTCGCGTAGGTTGTCGCGTACTCAACTTCCCGTGTCCGGGCCGTCCGCCCGACCGACGAAAGGATTTCCGACGATGGGTGTCATGGACTGGTTCAAGGGTGGCGTGGGCGAGCTGGTCATCGCGCGCCCCGACGAGGCGAAGAGCCACGTGGTGTGGAAGCACCCCGATCCGACGGTCCCCAAGTTCGCGCAGCTCACGGTGAACGCCGACGAGCAGGCCGTTTTCTTCCGCGACGGGCGCGTGGTCGGCACGCTCGGGCCCGGCCGGCACACGCTCGACAGCACGAACATCCCCTTCCTGGGTCAGTTGCTCGACAAGCTGACCGACGGGCGCTTGTTCATCACCGAAGTCTTCTTCGTGACGATGCGCGAGATGACGGGCGTCAAGTTCGGCGGCCCCATCGGCAACGTCGAGGACCCGAAGTCGGGCGTGCCGGTGCAGACGCTCGTGCACGGTGAGTTCAGCTTCCGCGTCACGCAGCCCGAGAACCTGATCGTCAACCTGGTTGGCACGGGCAAGGCGCAAGCCTTCGAAGTGCAGCCGTGGATGCGCGAGCAGGTGCTGAAGACGATCCGCGACCGCATCGCGCAGTTGCTCGTGAAGAACAAGTGGCCGCTCCTCGATGTCACATCGGGTGCGTACACCGAGGAGGTCGAGACGGAAGTGCTCGGCGCGCTCGACGTGCACGTCGGAACGTACGGCCTGAGGATCGTGCGCCTGGGCAACTTCGTGGTCGCGATCGACGAAACCGACGCGGTCAACCTGAAGAAGCTCTACACGGACGCGGCTTACCTGCGCACGGTCGGCGGGGTCGGCGCGTTCCGCGAGTTCGCGGCCGGCAAGGCGATGCTCGGCGCGGGCGAGGGCATGGCCAAGGGCGGCGGCGGAGAAGGCGGTGCAGGCAACGCCGGTCTGCTGGGTGGCGCGGGTCTCGGCGTGGGGCTCGGCCTCGCGCAGCAGATGATGAACCAGCAGAACCAGCAGCAGCAGCAACAGCGCGCACCGGATGCGTTCGGAGCCGGAGTGGCCGGCGGGGCAGCCGGAGCCGGTGCAGCCGCGGGCGCCCAGGCCGCGGGCGCCAAGTTCTGCTTCAGCTGCGGCGCCGGGTTGCCCGCCGCCGCGAAGTTCTGCCCGTCCTGCGGACAGAAGCAGGCCTGAGGGCGCGCGCCGAGCTCGAGCTTTCGGGCTCGCGGATCTTGGTGGCGACGCACGCGCAGCGCACATGCCGACGAGGCCGGTTCTTCGCGGGACCGGCCTCGGTCGTTCCGCTTCGGATCACTCCGCAGCCGGTCCGTGCGCAGCCGGTCCGCTCGCGGCCGGTCCGCTCGCGGAACGCTCGCGCGCCAGCTTGCGTCCGGCTTCCACGTCCACGCGCGACAGGATCCACGCGCCGATCACGAAGAAAGCGATCAGCGGCAACATCCCCGCGCGCAGATTTCCGGTCCAAGCGATCGCAAGCGAGAACGCCGCCGGGCCGAGCACGTTCGCGAAGCGCTCGAGCACGCCGAACAAGCCGAAGAACTCCCCCATCTTGTGCGTCGGCACCATGCTCGCGAAGAGCGAGCGCGACAGCGCCTGACAGCCGCCTTGGACCAGCCCGACTCCAGCCGCGACGACGTAGAAGTCCGCGGTGGTGCGCATGCGCGACGCGAGCAAGACGATGACGACATAGACGGCGAGGCCCAGGAGGATCGAGCGCTTCGCTCCGATCCGGCCCGCCAGCCAGCCGAATCCGAACGCGCACGGGACGCCGACGAATTGCACGGCCAGCACGGCGACGATCATCTCGCCGCTGTCGATGCCGATCTCGCCCCCGTACACGACGGCCATCCGGATGACCGTGTTGATGCCGTCGCTGTAGACGAGCATCGCGAGCAACATCAGGAACACCTGGCGATACGACCGCGCTTCCTTCAGCGTCTCACCGAGCCGCGTGAAGGCCGTGCGGATCACCGAGTGTTCGGGCGCCTCGTCGCTCTCGAACGCGCGCGCCGGTTCCGGCACGCGCCGGAAGAGCGGGATCGAGAAGCCGATCCACCACAGCGCGACCGACACGAACGCCAGTCGTGCCGGGAGCGTCGAACCCTCCTCGACACCGAGCCACTGTGGATTTTGGATCCAAGCGATGTTCAGCGCGAGCAGGATGCCTCCGCCGAGGTAGCCCAGCGCGTAGCCGGTGGACGACACGCGGTCGAGCTCGTCGGGCTTCGCGACCACGGGCAACAGCGCGTCGTAGAAGATGAAGCTGCCCGCGACCCCCAGGTTGCCGACCGCGAACAACGCGCTCGCCAGGATCCAGTCGCCGCGCTCGACGAAGAAGAGGCACGCGGTCGCGATGGCCCCGAGCGCCAGGAATCCGCCCAGGAAGGGCTTCTTGCGCGAGCCCGTGTCGGCGATCGCGCCGAGGATCGGACCGACGATCGCGATGAGGAGCATCGCGGCGCTCGTGACGCCGGAGTAGGTCTGGAGGACGTCGTCGCGCCCCGCCGCGGCGACGGTCGCGTAGTAGACCGGGAACACCGCGGCGACGACGGTCGTGAAGAAGGCCGAGTTGGCCCAATCGTAGAGCGCCCACGCGCGCAGCTCAGGCCGGTGGAGCGCGAGTCGCTCGAGGATCGGCATGCGCGGCGAAGACGGATCTCGAACGCTCAACGTCGCCGGAGTGTGGCAATCCACGCGCCCCTCCGACAGGGGGGCGAATCCGCGCGAGTGCGTGCTTCGCGTCGGGACGGAATTCTCGCCGCGAAGACGTTCGGCACGTGCCCGATGGCCCGCGCGCGGAATGTCGGTCCAGGCGCCCCGCGACCCGAGACCGCGATCGCGCTCCCGGGCGTCGAGCGGGGATGCCTCGAAGGCTTCTCGCGCTGCATCACGGCCGGCTCGACCTCACACAGGATCTTTGCGCCGTGGGGCCCGCCGCATGGGAACCGTCGGGCTACCATCGCCGACATCCCGCGCTGGATCGCACGTCGATCCCCGAACCCGCGCGCACCCTCTCGAGCCGAAGTGATGAATCGATCGCGTGCCCTCGCTCTCACGTCCGTTTCCGTCCTGGCGCTCCCCTTCGCGGCCTGCAACACGCAGTCGAGCATGAACACCATTGACGCCCAGTCCGCGCGCGCCGCGACCATCGCGTACCCGACGCCCGAGCTCGGGACCGTCGTCGACGACTACCACGGCACGCAGGTCGCCGACCCGTACCGCGGACTCGAGGACCCCGACTCCGCGCCGACGGTGCGCTGGATCGAGGCCCAGAACGCGCTGACGCGGACCTACATCGACGCCGTTCCCGAGCGCGAGGCGATCGAACAACGTCTGTCGGCGCTGTGGGACTACGAGCGCATCTCGCCGCCCGGACACGACGGCGGACAGTGGTTCTGGTCGCGGAACGACGGCCTGCAGAACCAATCCGTGCTCCTGGTGAGCGCGCGCCCCGGAGTCGGAGGCCGCGTGCTGCTCGACCCGAACACGTGGAAGGCGGACGGCACGATCTCGATCACGGGCAGCGCGACTTCGAAGGACGGGAAGTCCTTCGCCTATATGACGAGCGAAGCCGGCAGCGACTGGAACACGCTCCGCGTGAAGGACCTCGCCACGGGTCGCGACCTCCCCGACGTGCTGGAGTGGATCAAGTTCTCGGGGCTGAGCTGGGCGCCGGACGGTTCGGGCTTCTACTACTCGACGTATCCCGAGCACGACACGACCGGCACGCGAGCGCTCGCGAACCACACGCTCTTCTTCCACCGTCTCGGCACCAGCCAGAGCGACGACTTGGTCGTCTACTCGCGGCCCGAAGAGCCCGAGTGGGGCTTCGGCGGCCGTGTGACGGATGACGGGGAACTCCTCGTCATCACGCAGACCCAAGGGACGGAGCAGAAGAACCGCGTCCACTTGAAGGTGCTCGGCGATCCGGGTGCGCCGGTCGTGAAGCTCTTCGACGCTTTCGACGCCGACTACGGCTTCCTGGCCAAGCAGGGATCGCGACTCTTTTTCCAAACCGACAAGGACGCCGCGCGCGGCCGCATCGTCGCCGTGGACACCGCGAAGCCCGAGGAGCTGATCGAGATCGTGCCCGAGACCCGCAACGCGATCGAGGGCGTCGTGGCCGCAGGCGGCAAGCTCGTCGTCACCTACCTCGTCGACGGCGCGAACGAGCTGCGCGTCTACGCGCTCGACGGCCAAGACCTGGGCCCGATCGCGACTCCGCCGTTGGGCTCGGTCGGCATTTTCTCTGGGGATTTCGACGTTTCCGAGGCCTTCTTCTCCTTCACGAGCACGACGACTCCGACCGAGGTCTGGCGCTGGGACTCGCGCAGCGGCAAGGCCGAACGCTTCTGGGCGCCGAAGGTGCCGTTCGATTCGAACGAGTACATGACCGAACGTTCGTTCTACGCCAGCAAAGACGGCACGCGGATCCCGCTCTACGTGTCGCGCCGCAAGGACGTGCCGCTGGCGAAGGAGACGCCGTGTCTGCTCTACGGCTACGGCGGCTTCAACGTCGCGATCAAGCCGGGTTTTTCACCGGGCGTCCTCGCGTGGCTCGAGCTCGGCGGCACGTACGCCGTCGCGAACCTGCGCGGCGGCTCCGAATACGGGCGTGATTGGCATCAGGCCGGCACGAAGGAGCGCAAGCAGAACGTCTTCGACGACTTCATCGCGGGCGCGGAGCACATGATCGCGAAGGGCTGGACGTCGACGCCGAAGCTAGCGATCCACGGCCGCAGCAACGGCGGCCTGCTCGTCGGCGCGTGCATGACGCAGCGGCCGGAACTCTTCGGCGCGGCGATCCCGGGCGTCGGCGTGCTCGACATGTTGCGCTACCACCGCTTCACGATCGGCTGGGCGTGGGCCAGCGATTACGGGCGCGCCGATGATGCGGAGGCGTATCGGTATCTGTCGGCTTACTCGCCGCTGCACAACCTGAAGCCCGGTACGTGCTACCCGCCGACGCTCGTCACGACGGGGCAGCACGACGACCGCGTGGTGCCGGCGCACAGCTTCAAGTTCGCGGCGGCGCTGCAGGCGGCGCAGGGTTGCGGCAATCCGTGCTTGATTCGCGTCGAAACGCGTGGCGGGCACGGTGCCGGTAAGCCGACGGCGCTGCAGATCGAGGAGCTGGCGGACCAGTGGGCGTTCTTGGTGCGCGCACTAGGGTTCAGGCCGCGGGTGGTCAGCCCGAGCTGAACGACTTCGTTCGTGGCGCGGTGCGGGTGGGTGCTGGATCCGGCCGCCTCACACGAACCGAGGGGGTCGCAGGCTCGGTCACGATGCTTCTGCTTCGCAGCGCAAGCGCTGCGCGGGACGGGTGCTTCGCAGCGCAAGCGCTGCGCGGGAAGTGTGCTTCGCAGCGCAAGCGCTGCGCGGGACGTGTGCTTCGCAGTGCAAGCGCTGCGCGGGATGTGTGCTTCGCAGCGCAAGCGCTGCGCGGGATGTGTGCTTCGCAGCGCAAGCGCTGCGCGGGATGTGTGCTTCGCAG